>WNGL01003438.1_pt1 | contig 44480 bp, 47 predicted proteins | sample 5400591 | NCBI WGS metagenome assembly WNGL01 (sample SAMN13153377, study PRJNA577476) | soil metagenome | isolation source: 80 cm soil or saprolite under Garry oak tree replicate 1 | place: USA:California | collected 2016-06-15 | reverse complement strand
CATGGGCCCGTTCGCCCTGACCTACGTCAATCCGGCGGACGATCCACAGAAGCAGGCCGCCAAGCCCTAGCTCACTCGTACCGCAGCGACTCGATAGGGTCCACCGCCGCCGCCCGGCGGGCGGGAAGCATGCCGGCGAGGAGCCCGATGCTGATCAGGATGCCGACACAGATCAGGGCGATCGGCCAGGACAGCTTCGGGTTCAGGATGTACTGCATCGCCGGGTTGCCCTCGGTCGGGATGGCGTCGACTCCGAACACGATCAGCGCCGCCGTCACGAGCCCCACGAGCCCGCCCGACACGGCGATCGCCATGGCCTCGAACAGGAACTGCGCCATGATATGCCGGCGGCGGGCTCCGAGAGCGAGCTTGACGCCGATCTCCTGGGTCCGCTCCTTCACCACGACGTACATGATGTTGGCCACGCCGACGCCGGCGATGAGCAGGGTGAAGGCTCCGACCAGCCCCATGAAGACCTGGATGCCGAGCCCCACGGCGAGGGTCTCCTTTTCACTTTCGATGAAGTCCCACATGCCCAGGGCGCGCTCGTCCGTGGGGTCGAAGCGGTACTTCCGCCCCAGCACGCGGTAGAGTTCGGCCTTCACGAGGGGACCGCGGGAGGCGTCGTGCGGCTGCACGATCAGGTGGCTCACGAAGCGGTTTCCCCAGATGGTGCGAAACGTCGAGTATGGGACGACGGCGCGCTGCGCGTCCGGCCCGTTGTTGCTCGAGTCCTGGAACTTCTTCTTGAGCACCCCGACCACGGTGAAGGGCAGGCCGTCCACGACCACGCTCTTGCCGATCGGGTCCACGCCTTTGCCGAAGATGCGCTCCGCCAGCTCGTTGCCGAGGAACAGCACGCGCCGCTTCTGCGTCACGTCGGCGGGGTTGATGAAGCGTCCGCCTTGCGCCGGCTCCATGTGGCGCATCGCCTCGTGATCGGGGCCGACGCCTTCGAGAAACGCGTTGGTGCGGGTCTTCCCCACCTGAAAGGCGGTGCCCCAGCGTCCGTACGAGACACTCCCGCGGTCGATGTCCGGGATGGCGCGCTCGAGCAGGTCGAGGTCTTCCTCCACGAGGCGGATTTGCCGGCCCTGACCCAGGCCGGCGAACGACTTGCTGGTCTCGCCGCCGTAGATCATGAAAATCCGCTCGCCCGCGCCCAGCAGGCCGTCCCGCACCGTGCGCTTCAGTCCCTCGCCGAACGCCAGTAGCAACACGACCGCCAATGTTCCCCACGTTACCGCGAAGAAGGTGAGGAAGGCCCGAGTACGCTGTGCCTTCAAGTCGCCGATGAATTCCTGCAGCAGGATGTAGAACATGGCTAGGTGCGCAGCGCTTCTACCGGGTCGAGCGCGGCCGCGCGCCGGGCCGGCATCAGGCCTGCGACAAAGGCGACCGCCGCGAGCAGGACGACCGTCGCCGTCAACACCGTGGCGGAAATGGTCGGGACGCCGACGAATTCTTTAATGGGCAAGCCGCCCAGGGCGGCAACGAGCCCCAGCGACAGCAGCAGCCCGAACGTCGCGCCCAGCGCTACGATCATCAGCGCCTCGGCGAAGAACTGCCGCATGATGTCGGCGCGCGTGGCGCCGACTGCGCGCCGCACGCCGATTTCACGCGTCCGTTCCCGCACCACGATGTACATGATGTTCGCGACCCCGATGCCGCCCACCAGCAGCGTGAAGCTCCCCACGATGGCAAAGAAAATGTTGAAGGCCACGAACATCTGGCCGAAGCGCGTCTCCCATTCGCTCGTGTCCCAGAACGCCAACGCGTCCTTGTCCCTCGGATCGAACCGGTACTTACGCCCCAGCGTCTCGTACACCCGCCGCTCCGCCTGCTTGGTGACCTCCGAGGTGCGCGCGCGATAGACGATGTTGCTCAGGAATCGGTTGCCGAACAGGGCGTAGTGCGTCGAGGCGGGAATGAAGATCCGGTCCTTGTCGCGCTCCTGATAGGAAGAGTTCTGCAGCTTGGGCCGCATCACGCCCACGACCGTAAATGGGGCGTCTCCAAGGAACACCTGCTGGCCAACCGGTGCGTCGTGCTCGAACAACAGCTTCGCCAGCTCGTCGCCCAGCACGGCTACCCGCCTCCGCTCGGCGACATCCCGATCGTTGATGAAACGGCCGCCCGCCTCGGGGATGATGTTGCGCATGAAGCCGTACACCGGGACGATGCCGGTGACGGCGGGCGCGGCCGCCTTGATGCCGCGCCGCACCCGCGTGCTCTGCGTGATGTACTCGGGGCTGATGTACTGGATCTCGGCGACTTCGCGGGCGAGCAGCGGGACGTCCTCGGCCTGCAGCCGGATGGGGCGGCCATCGCCGAAGCCGGCGAACGGCTTTGTGGTCCGTCCGCCCCAGAGGATCACGATCCGGTCACCCAAGCCGTGAAACCGCTTCCTGGTCTGGCGCTCCAGTCCGACGCCGAACGCCAGGAGCACCACCACGGCGACGGTGCCCCAGGCGATCCCCAGCACGGTGAGGGAGGTGCGGAGTTTCTGCGCCCGCAGGTCGGCGAAGAACTCACGCCACATGTCAGCTGATCTCGCGCGGGGGCGGCTCGATGATCGAGTCGGTTGGCTGCAGGCCCTCGAGCACCTCGATGTTGATGGCGTCCGAGAGACCGGTCTTGATGCTCCGCTCCGCGGTCTTACCGGGGCCGGTCCGGACGGTCACGAAGCTCGAGTCGTTGCGGTGGGTGATGAGCCGCTCGGGGACGTAGAGCACACTGTCGCGGCGAGCGATGATCACCTCCGCGTTGGCCGAGTAGCCGGCGCGCAGTGTGGCGCCCTCCACTTCGGTCAGGACGATCTCGATCGGAAACACCGTCGCTTGCTCCTGCTTGTGCGCCTTGAGCCAGATCTTGTCGAGCCGCCCCTTGACCGTCGCGTTGGGCAGCGCGCCGATCTTGATCGTGACCGGCATGCCCTCCTTGAGCCGGCCGACGTCGATCTCGTCCACGGTGCCCCGAAAGATCAGGTCCCGCATGGCCGCCATCCGCATCAGCACGGTGCCCGCCTGGTACGGCGTCAACGGCACCACGGGATCACCGATTTCGATCGAGTCCTCGAGGATATAGCCGTCGATGGGGGCGCGGACCACCGTCTCGACCGGTTTGCCGTTGGCCAGCACCGTCCCGCCCTCCTGCAGCGCCAGCCGCTCCTGCGCGAGCGACAGCTGCGAGCGCGCCTCGTCCACCTGCCGCTGCGCGGTCTCGAGATCGGAGGGGGAAATCAGGTTCTTATCGCGCAGCTCCTGCTGGCGCCCCAGCTGGCGCTCGAGATTCTTGAGCTCGATCTCGCGCAGCTCGACGTTGCGGCGCAGCTCGACCATTTCCAGGGGCGTCGGGTTGGGTGAGATCTCGAGCAGCGGCTGGGCCCGCTTGACGAAGTCCCCGACTGCGGCGAAGCGCTGCCGCACCACGCCCGCGAGGATCGACTTGACGCTGACTTCGACTCGAGGCTCGATCGTGCCGACGGCGAGGGCCTTATCGACCAGGGACCCGCGGGCCACCGCCACGGCTTTCAGGCCGTCCTTCTTGTGGCCGCCCAGCCTGCCGGCGGCGGCCATGGCGCCGAGCGCCAGCACGGCGACCACGGTGACGACGGCGAACATATTGCGGCGCTTCATTTTAGGACGGCTCCGCTCGAGTGCGTGGAACGGCGTGCGTGTTCCGTACGGAGCGCATTGCCGATTGGTTCCGGGCTAGTCGGCCGCCTGCTCGCGCGGCGGCTCCTCATCGGCCAGGAGGCGGAACGACTTGACCGCACCGGTGAGCTTGTCCGCCGCCTCGGCCAGCTGGTTCGCGGACGACGCGATCTCCTCGGTCGACGCGCTCTGCTGTTCGCTCGACGCGGCGATCTCTTCGGCCGACGCGAGCAGGTTCTCGGTTCCCTCGGCCACCGAGTTGAGGCGCGCCCCGATCTCCTCGACGAGCCGCCGCATTTCCCCCGCCATGTTGGCGATCTCGCGGCTCCACACGTCGTTGGCCTCCGCCTCCGCGGCCACCGTCCCGAGCCCCTGAGCCGCCGTCTGGGCCGCTTCCCGCGCCGCGCCCGCGCCCTGGGCGAGGTGCGCCAGCCGATCGCGCGTCGCCTGCACCCGCCCCAGCACGCCGCGCACGGTGTCGGCCGTGTCGGTCGCCGCCGCGGCGGCCACCGAGGCGAGCTTGCGCACCTCGTCCGCTACGACGGCGAACCCACGCCCTTGCGGCCCGGCACGCGCCGCCTCGATGGCCGCGTTCAAGGCCAGCATGTTCGTCTGGGTGGCGACCGACTTGGCCTGGGCGACGAACTTCTGGATGTCCGCGGATGCCCGCGCCAGGGCGTCGGCCTCCGCCGCGCCCTTTCCCACCTCCTCCACGAGCTTCGCGAGCTGGGCGGTGCTCTGGTCCAGCACGTCTTTGTGCCGCTTCGCGACGCCGGCGACCGCGCTGTTGCGCCGCACCGAATCGTCGGCGCCGGCCGCGAGGATGGTCGCGATCTGGAGGATCTTGCCAGCGTCGTCCGCGGCCGCGCGCACCAGCTGCGCCTGCTCCGCGGCGCGCTTGGTCAGGTCCTGGCACGTGGCCGACATCTGCTCGGTGGACGCGCTCATCTGCTCGGTCGAGGCCGAGATCTCGGTGGCCATGGCCGCCGCTTCGTCCGCCGCCGTGCGGATGGCGCCCACCAGCCGGCGCAGTGCCACCACCATGGAATGCACGGACGAGAGCAGGTCGCCCACCTCGGCGGCCTCCGTCCGCTCGGTCGCGACTGTGACGGACAGGTCGCCGCCCGCCACCCGACTCGCGATCGCTCCCGCCGCCTTCACCGGCTCCGTGACGCGCCGGTTGAGCCGCCGCCAGAACACGAACAGCAGCGTGAGCGCGGCACCGAACAGGGCCACGGTCCAGAGCACGATGTTCGTCGCTGTGGTGCGCGCCACGGCGTAGGCCGCGCGCTCGGGCTCGCGGAACACGACCCACCATTTCCCGTTCGTGGTCGGCACCGTGATGACGAGATCCGCACTCCCTCCCGGCCCGACCACGCGCGCCGTGGCGGGGCGCGATTGCCGCGGGATGTCCGCCGCCTGCGGCAGCGGGCGCAGTAGCTCGGCCGAGTCTGGCGTGACGATGCGGCGGCCCTGGGCGTCGACCACCTCGAGCCGCACGCCGCCGGGCAGGTCGGCGGCGGCGAGGAGCTGCGACAGCCGATCCAGCGCAAACACAGCCTTGAGGACGCCCACCGGGCGCGCCACGCGCGGCGCGCGGATGGCGATGTCGTATTCGAGCGACACCACGGCCGCCGACGAGTCGTAGCGGGGCGGGCCCTCGTACCCTCCCGTCTTCACGGCCTGCTGCCACCACTCCTCGTCCGACTGCACGAAGTCCGAGGTGCGGTCGGACGCGAGCACGTTGTACCCGTGGCTTTCGGTGAAAAAGAGCTCGGCGAAGTCGGAGTGCTCCGCATAGCCGCGCAGGTAGGCGGCGAGATCCGGATCGCCGCCCAGCTCACGCCGCTGATTGAACATCCGCTCCAGGGTGGGGATGTCGAGCTGTGGCAGGCGCTGGCGCACGGCGGACTGGGACGCGTCGAGCGCGGCGCGGACCACGGCGGGCGAGCCCGCCAGCGCCTCGGCTTCGTGGCGGCGCTCGCGCAGATACAGATCGACCAGCGATGCGACGTGCGTCGCCAGGTCCTGGCCGCGGGCGTTCGCCTGCTGCTCGACGATCCGGCCGGCGCTGCGGCTCGAGAGGATGGCAAACCCCGTCACCAAGACGAGGGCCACGGCCGCCCCCGTCACCAGGAAGCTCTGCCGGAGCTGCGGGGTGCGACTGGACATGATGCGGGTTGGAAGCGAAGCTACGCAGGGTTACCCAGTTGAGCAAGCCTGTTTAATTTCATGGACTTATGACTCAGGTCCCGGCGTACGACCCGCAGCTGGTCGAGGCCAAGTGGCAGGAGCGCTGGGCGCGGGAGCACACCAACGAGCCCGACCTGAACCGAGCGCGCCGGCCGTTCTACAACCTCATGATGTTCCCCTACCCGTCGGCCGAAGGGCTGCACGTGGGGAACATGTTCGCGTTCACCGGCGCCGACATCTACGGGCGGTTCAAGCGGCTGCAGGGGCACGACGTGTTCGAGCCCATCGGGTTCGACGCGTTCGGCATCCACTCGGAGAACTACGCGCTCTCGGTGGGGATCAATCCGGCCCAGCTCATCCCGAAGAACATCGAGACCTTCCGTCGGCAGCTGCGCCGGTTCGGCGGCATGTTCGACTGGCGGCACGAGCTCTCCACCACCGACCCGCGCTACTACAAGTGGACGCAATGGATCTTCCTGCAGCTGTTCGCCGCGGGGCTGGCGTTCCGCAAGAAGGCGGCGGTCAACTGGTGCCCCAAGGACATGAGCGTCATCGCGAACGAGCAGGTGATCAACGGCTACTGCGAGCGCCACCCGGACACCAAGGTCGAGCAGCGCTTTCTGGAGCAGTGGTTCTTCAACATCACGAAGTACGCGGAGCCCCTGCTCGAGAACCTCGACCGGCTCGACTGGTCGGATTCCACCCGTACACTGCAGCGCAACTGGATCGGACGCAGCGAGGGCGCGGAGCTGATTTTCGAGACCCCGGCCGCCGCGAAGATCCCCGTGTTCACCACCCGTCCCGACACCGTGTTCGGCGCCACCTACCTCGTGCTCGCCCCTGAGCACCCGCTGGTGGACCGGCTCACGGCCGACGAGCAGCGGCGCCAGGTGAACGCCTACCGGCGTGAGATGCAGGGCAAGGACGTCGTGTCCCGCCGCGTGGGTGACAAGACCAAGAGCGGCGTGTTCCTCGGCTCCTACGCCCGCAATCCGGCCACCCGTGAGGCGATCCCCATCTGGATCGCGGACTACGTGCTCATGGAGTACGGCACCGGGGCGATCATGGCCGTCCCGGCCCACGACACGCGGGACTTCGAGTTCGCGACCCAATTCAAGCTGCCCATCCGCGAGGTGGTGCGCACCGGTGAGCCGCTTCCGAGCGTCACGCAGGACGGCATGCTCGTCAACTCCGGCGAATTCAGCGGGCTGTCGTGCCGCGACGCGCAGCGGCGTATCGTGGCCTGGCTCGAGGAGCGGGGGCTCGCCACGCCCCAGGTGCAGTACCGGCTGCACGACTGGTGCATCTCACGCCAGCGCTACTGGGGACCACCCATCCCGATCATCTATTGCGACGCCTGCGGACCGGTGGCGGTGCCGGAGCGGGACCTCCCGGTGGAGCTGCCCTTCATCCAGGACTTTCGCCCCGATGCGAGCGGGGTCTCGCCGCTCGCGCGCCACAAGGAGTGGTACTTCGTGAAGTGCCCGCAGTGCGGCGCCCAGGGCCGGCGCGAGACCGACGTGTCCGACACGTTCCTCGACTCGGCGTGGTACTTCCTGCGCTACCCGTCGACCGAGTTCGACGACCGGCCGTGGGACCCGGCGCGCACCAAGGCGTGGCTGCCGGTGTCGAGCTACATCGGCGGCAACGAGCACGCCGTGCTGCACCTGCTCTATTCCCGCTTCATCACGATGGTGCTGCACGAGCTCGGGAAACTGTACTTCGACGAGCCGTTCCCGAAGCTCCGCGCGCATGGGCTGATCATCAAGGATGGCGCGAAGATGTCCAAGTCGCGCGGCAACGTGGTCATTCCCGACGCCTACATCCAGAAGTGGGGCGCCGACACGCTGCGCATGTACCTGATGTTCCTCGGGCCGTTCCAGGAGGGCGGCGACTTCCGCGACACCAGCATCATCGGGGTACGGCGCTTTCTCGATAAGCTCTGGACGACGGCTCACGAGGCGGCCCGACTGACCCCGGACGCCAGCCCGGGGTTCCCGGGGTCAGTCGTCGAGCGCAAGCTGCATCAGACGATCAAGAAGGTGACGACGGACACCGAGCGGCTCGACTACAATACGGCCATCTCGGCGATGATGGAGTACCTCAACACGGTGCGCGACGAGCATGTCGCGGCACGGGACGCCATCGAGCCGCTGATCGTGATGGTGGCACCGTACGCGCCGCACCTCGCCGAGGAGCTGTGGTCGCTGTTCGGACACGACCGCTCGATCTTCACGGCGGCCTGGCCGGCGTTCGACGAGCGGCTCGCCGCCGCGGGCGACGTGGAGGTGGTGGTGCAGGTGAATGGCAAGGTGCGGGGCCGGGTGACGGTGGGCCGCGGCGCGAGCGAGGCGGAGGTCGTCGCGCTGGCGATGCAGGACGAGTCCGTGCGAAAATTTGTCGACGGCAAGCAGTTAAGAAAGACGGTGTACGTACAGGATCGCCTGCTTAACCTGGTGGTCTAGAGCACCTTCGCGATCACGTCGCCGACGACGTACCCGACGCCCGCCACGCCCAGGCCCACCACGAACATGTCGATCCCGCTGCGGATCACGCCCCGGCCCGTGAAAAAACTGCGCGCCGCCCCGACCGCGAAGTGGGAGAGCATGGCGATGGCGAACGCGGTCCACGCGGCCGCCGGCCCGCTCAGCACCAGGAACGGCGCCACCGGAATGAGCGCCCCGACCGCCGTGGACGCCCCCGTGACCCATCCTTCTTTGAACGGGGTCGCGTGCGCCTCCCCGATCTTGAGCTCCTCGCGCACCTGCTCGTCCAGCGCCCGCTGCGAGTCGCGCATCACCTCGGCGGCCATCTGGCGCGCGATCCCCGCCTCGATGCCCTTGGTCTGATAGACCAGGGCGATCTCTTCTTCCTCCACTTCGGGCATGATGCGGATTTCTTCTTTCTCCATGGCGATCTCGTGGTCGTACACCTCCTGCTCGCTCTTGGCCGCGAGGTACCCCGACGCGCCCATCGAGAGCGCGTCCGCGATCATGCCGGCGAGGCCCGAGAGCAGCACGATGTGCGGCGTGACGGCGGCGCCGATCACGCCCGCCACCAGACCAAAGTTGGCGGTCAGGCCGTCGTTGAACCCGTACACGACGTTGCGCAGGAACCCGCCCGACCCCGTGTTGTGCCATGGCTCCGCCGCCCGGCCCGCCAGGTTCGCCAGCGTCTCGGCATGGGCCGCCGATTCCTTCGCGAGCTTGAGCGACACCTCGCGCGCGTCGGCGAAGGTGGCCCGCTTGTGCAGGTCCATGTAGCCCTTCACCTCCTGCCCCTCCTCGCGCAGCAGCAGCGGCAGCAGGTAGCCGGGCCCGAAGCGCCGCCCGAACCAGGCGCGCAGTCGCGCGTTCACCGACGGCCGCGGGCGGCCCACCGGATGGCCGTGCTCCGCCAGCAGCTTCTCCCACATCTGCACGTGCCGCTCTTCCACGCCGGCCAGCTTGATGTACACGTCCTTGCGCTTCGGCTCCGGCTCCTGGCCCGCGAGCACGAGGTACAGGTAGGCGGCGTCGTATTCGTCCTGCCAGTGGTGCAGCCAGTTGTGGAGGGTGGGTCGGTCGAGAGGCATCCCGGAAGATAGCTGCAACTCTCCTAATAGCAATCGGTTAGAAGGCGTCACGAAGAGGCGTCACGCAACGACGTCGCGGACATACGGTGGCCCACGCCGTTCCGCCACGCCGTTCTCGCGACGCCTTTCCGCGACGCCTTACGTACTCGACGCATCTATGTAATTCAGGAGATGACCATCTCACTCGCCGTCCCCGACATTCTCGTTGCCCGGGCCAAGTCCGGCGACCTGGAGGCGCTGGAGGCGCTGTACCGCGCCTTCGAAACGCCGGTGTACAGCCTCGCTCTCCGGATGCTGCGCAACCCGGAGGACGCGGAGGACGTGCTGCAGGAGACGTTCCTCGAGGTGGTGCGGAGCATCAAGCAGTACCGCGGGGAAGGACACTTGTGGGGGTGGATCCGGCAGATCGCGGCGTCGAAGGCGCTGATGCGGATCCGGCGCAACCAGGTGCGCGCCACGGAGGAGCTGCACGAGGAAGTGGCGGCCGGACCAGGAGGCTCGGGCGTGCCGGCGCGGGTCGACCTGGAGCGCGCCTTCGAGCGGTTGAGCGAGACGTCGCGCGCCGTGGTGTGGCTGCACGACGTCGAAGGGTACACGCACGAGGAGATCGCGGAGCAGATGGGTCGGACGGTGAGTTTTTCCAAGTCGCAGCTGGCGCGGGCGCACGCGCGCCTGCGGGGCATGCTGGAGGATGAAGGAGCGGCATCATGATGCATTGCACGATGGACGATCTGTTGGCGCTGCGGGCGGGCGAGGCCTCCGCCTGGGCACGCTCGCACGCCGAGGTGTGCGCGGCGTGCCGGGCGGAGCTCGATGCGCTGTATCAGCGCGTGGCGCAGCTCAAGGCCCTGCCGACCCGGCGCCCCCCGCGGGATCGCTGGCCCGTGGTGCGCGATGCGGTGCTCGCGCGGCGCCGGCGCCGCAGCCGTTGGGGGGCATGGAGCGTGGCGGCGGCGGCGACGGTAGCCGGGCTGCTCGTGTTCCGGCCGTTCGGCACCGGGCAGGCAAACGCCGCAGATCTCGCTTCGATCAAGCGGGAATCGGCGACGCTCGAGCAGCAGCTCGAGCGCTACGACCCCGACGCGCGGGTGATGAGCGGCCGGGCGGCGGCGGTCGCGGCCGCGCTGGAAGATCGCATTGCCGTCATCGACGGCGAGCTCGCCCGCTTCGGGCCGCCGGACGCGCAGCCGCGTCCGGCGGAGCTCGTCAAACTGTGGCAGCAGCGGGTGGATCTCATGCAGCAGCTGGTGGGGGTTCACGTGACGCGGGCCGCTTACGTGGGGCTCTAGGGCTCCGGAGGGATTACACATGCAACGTCAGTCGTTGGTCATCGCCGCCGTCGCGGCTCTGTGGGCGGGCGGACTCGTGGCGCAGGAGCCCGCACCGGCGTCCCCCGCCCGGCCGCCGCGGGTGGCCCGGGCGCCGCGCGCGTTCGCCTTTTCATTCAGCGACAGCCACGGTCGGATCGGGGTGCTGGTGCGGACCGATGCGAGCGCGGAGAGCGACAAGGTCGGGGCCAAGATCGAGGCCGTGACGCCGGGCAGTCCGGCCGAGAAGGCGGGCCTCAAGGTGGGTGACGTCATCACCAAGTTCGCCGGCACGTCGCTCGGAGGCATCAAGGCGGAAGACGAGGATGAGTCCGGCCCGGGGCGCAAGCTCGTCGCCCTCGCCCGCAAGCTCGAGCCCGGTGACACCGTGCGCATCGAGTACCGCCGCGGGTCCGACATCAAACAGGCGACGCTCGTCGCGGAGGATCTGGACGGCGCCATGCGGATGGACATGCCGGGCCCCATGGTCGCGATGCCGCACATGCCGGGGATGGACTTCGAGTGGTTCGGGGAGCCGTGGGGCGACCTCGAGCTGGTGAGCCTGAACCCGGATCTCGGGGACTACTTCGGCACGAAGGACGGCATCCTGGTGGTGAAGGCGCCCGCGGATTCGACCCTGCCCCTCAAGGGCGGGGACGTGATCCTGTCGATCGGCGGGCGGAAGCCGACCAGCCAGTCCCACGCGATGCGCATCCTGCGGTCGTACGAGGCGGGGGAGTCCGTGTCGATCGATATCCTGCGCAAGCAGAAGCGGATGTCGCTCACGTGGAAGGTGCCGGAGGCCAGGGAGCATCGCATGCGCCACGAGCTGGAACGCAAGATGCGCGAGGAGCAGAGCAGCCTGCGGCAGCTGCTGCGGCGACAGCAGGACGAGGCGCGACGACTGTTGCGGCGCGTGACGCGCTTGCAGCGCGTTTGATCAGGAGACGCGGCGCGCCGGCAGCACCTGGTCGAAGGCGCTGAACTCGAACGGCTTGGGCACACAGGGGCGGCCGGTGGACGAGAGGAAATTGCGCACCGTGTCGTCTACCAGCTGCCCGGTGGTGAAAATCACGCGCTCCGCGTAGGACGGATCGCGCGCCTTGAGCTCCCCGAACAGCTGCTCGCCCGAAAGATCGGGCATCCGCATGTCGATGATCACCGCGTCGAAGGCGTCTTCGCGCATCCGGGCGAGGGCTTCGCGGCCGCTGGCGGTCGTCTCCACCTCGTGGCCCCGGCCGGACAGATAGCGCTGCAGCGCGACCCGGACCGAGGCCTCGTCGTCCACCACCAGCACGTGCAGCCGGTCGGTCACGGGCTGCACTAACGGCGTGCTCGGGAAGTCCCCCGTGGCGCGCGGCGCCACGACCGGTAGCTCGATCACGAACCGGGCGCCCCCCTGGGGGGCGTTCTCCGCCCAGATGCGCCCCTCGTGCTCCCGCACGATGCCGAGCGAGATGGAGAGGCCCAGACCCGTGCCGGACCCGGTGGGCTTGGTGGTGAAGAACGGATTGAAGATTCGCTCGAGCAGATTGGGGGGGATGCCCGGGCCCGTGTCCTCGACCTCGGTGCGGATGAGCGCGCCGGCCTGGCGCGTGCGCACCGTGAGCCGCTGCTGGTCCCGCTCCGCCCGCTCCATCGCCTGCTCGGCGTTGGTGATCAGGTTCAGGAACACCTGCTGCAGCTGGTGCGCGTCGGCCATGGTCTCGGGGGCCTGGTCGTCGTAGTCGCGCTGCACGTCGATCCCCCGCACCCGCAGCTCGTATCCCCGCAGCTCGAGCGTGTCGTCCAGCACCTGGTTCACCGACGTGGGTGAGCGCTCCGGCTTGTGCTGGCGCGCGAACGTGAGGAGGTTCTGCACGATGCGCGAGGCGCGCCGGGCTTCGGCGTAGATCATCTCGGCCGCGGTGCGCTGATCGGGCGGGAAGCGCTTTTCACTCAGCAGCAGCTGGGCGAAGGCCGAGATCCCCGCGAGCGGGTTGTTGAGCTCGTGCGCTACGCCGGAGACGAGCTGCCCGATGGCCGACATCTTTTCGGACTGGATCAGCTGCTCCTGCAGCATCTTCTGGTCGGTGACGTCGCGGATGACGCACAGGACTTCTTCGTCGAGCTGCGGCGTCGAGTAGGTCACCTGAATGGTCCGGACTTCACCGTCCTTCCGGTAGAAGGCAGTCTCGAACAACCCCGTCTCGCCCCCCAGCGCCCGTTGATAGTGGGTCAGGGCCCGGGGAAGCTCGTCGTCCGGGAACAAGGGAGCGAAAAACATCCCTAGCAGCTCCTCGCGGCGGTAGCCCGAGATGATCTCGGAGGCGTGGTTGACAGTGGTGAACCGGCCGGTTGCGTCCAGGGTAACGATCGCATCCGACGCCGACTCGAACAGATGGCGATAGCGAGCCTCGGAGCGGCTGAGTGTTTCCTGTGCCCGCTTCTGCTCGGTGATGTCGCGCAGCGTCGCCACGGCCCCGATCAGCTCGCCCTCGACCACGAGCGGTGTCGTGGACACGGCGACCACCCGCTCCTCGCCGCTCGCGCTCACGACCTTCGTCTCGTAGTGCTGCTCCTCGCCCTGGAAGGCCAGCTGCTCGTGCTCGGCGACATTGGCGCGCTCGCCGGGCGCGACCAGGTCGTCGATGGGGGTTCCCGGCAGGTCCTCGAGCGGCCGGCCGAACAGATCGGCCGCGGCGCGGTTGGCCGTGAGCGCCCGCCGATCCGGGCCCGTGACGATCACCGCGTCGGCGAGCGCGGCCACGATTTCGGCCGCGATGCGCTGCGAATCAAGCGGGCGCTGGGGCGCCGTCTTGGAGGACGGCACGGGAGATCGCAGCCCGCGCGCGGGCGTAGCGCGCCGGCCTTTGCTCATGAGTCGTACGAGGCCACCATGGCATCCTTCATCAGGTCCAGGCTCTTGAGGGCCGACTCGGTCACTCCCCGCGGCGCCTCGCCGCGCTTCACGCAGCCCTTGATGATCTCCAGGGCGTGGATGGGATGCTCATCGTCGTACTTGGCGTGCTCTTCCAGCCACCACCGCCCGCGCGGCCCGATCTTCTCGTTCTTGGCGAGCCCGCGCAGCGCCTTCTCGGAGATCTTCTGCGCCACGCCCTCCACGGCGTAGTTGGTCGCGGACACGGCCGCGCCGAACGTCGCGCCGCGGCACATCTCGGTCAGATAGGCGTGAAATTCCTTCACTTCGGGGATCATCGGCTCGGGCACCTGGAACCGCGCCTTCGGGACGTTAAAGCCATCTCCCATGGCGCGCCACATCGCGTCGTGTCGCTTCTCGACGCGGATGTTGTCCCGGAAGAACACCTTGCCGTCGTCCGGCGAGCGGTCCAGCAGCACCTGCAGCCACTGGGGAAAGTCACGGATGATCGGGTAGAACGCCACGAGGAAGTTCTGGATCTGGCCGTCGACCAGCTCGTTCTCCGAGGCGTGCACGATCACCGGCGTGTCGAGGATCGCCTCGCGTCTGGGATCCAGTGTGGCATCCAGGTCGGCCACCCAGGCGGGGTGGGGGGTCACCTGCACGGACATCGAAGCTCCTTCCGGGCGCGCGGGCTAAGGGAAACAGGGTTAGCGCGGGCTCCAAATGTACCACCCCGCTCCCCCTGCACAAGTTCATGCGGCCTTGGAACTTGTGTGAAGGGCGACGGGATTGCTGTGAGCGGTGTTACGACCGATTGACACGATATATCGTCACGGTATATCTTCACGTTACATCGCATAGCACCGAGGAGACAATGACGCGACAGTTCGGATGGGATGGCTTCGCCTTCGGCTTCGGCCCCCGGGCGTTCTTCTGGGGCGGGCCGCGCGGGCGGCGCCGCCAGTGGTTCGAATCGGGTGACATGAAGTATGTGATCCTCAAGCTCCTCAAGGACAAGCCGCGCCACGGCTACGAGGTAATGAAGGAGCTGCAAGAGCAGCTGCACGGCTGCTACTCCCCCTCCCCCGGGACCGTCTACCCGACGCTGCAGTGGCTCGAGGACGAGGGGTTGGTGAGCTCCAAAGAGGTCGAGGGGAAGAAGGTGTACGAAATCACCGCCGCGGGAACGCGCTTTCTCGAAGAGCATCGCGACGTGGTGGACGACATTTTCGAGCGGGTCCGCGACGCCGTGGATCGCACGTTGGGCGGTGGCATGATCGAAGTCAACCGCGCCGCCGCACGGCTGGTGCGCGCCGTGTACCGCGCCGGCTGGAAGGCGCGCGACGAGGCCACCCGACGCACGCTGGTGGAGCTGCTCGACCGGATGCGAGGCGAGGTCGAGGCCCTGGGGGACGCGAAGACGTCGGCTTAGGGCGCGACGATCGTCGCGCGGGTGATCGAGTCGAGGCGGGGGAACGCGGCCGCGAGGTACGCGTTTCCCCGCGCTTCAATTTGCGCCTGATCGGGCCGCTCGCCGTCGCCCGCGTAGATGTGATCCACCACGTCCATCCCTTCGACCACGCGACCCAGGGGTGCGAAGCCCATGCCGTCGAGGCGAATGTTGTCGCGGTAGTTGATGAACAGCTGCGTGGTGCGCGTGTTCGGCCCCGCGGTGGCGAAGGTGAGCGTGCCGCGGGTGTTATGCTGGGTCACCGGATCGTCCGGGATAGTAGCCGGGCGCCAGCGGGCCGACACCGCCGGATCGCCGCTCAGCCCGAATTGGACGACGAACCCCGGGACCACGCGGAAGAAGCGCCCTCCGTCGTAGAACCCTTGCCGCACGAGGTCGTAGAGTCGGTCCGCGCCGTGCGGCGCCCAGGCGCGCGTCACCTCGACGACGAAGGGGCCGGCGCTGGTCACGAACCGCACGCGGAAGCTCGCCGCGGCTGTCGCGGTCGCCTTTGCCTGCGCCGGCTCCCGGTCGGACCGGCCACACCCGGCCAGGAGTGCCACGATCATCATCCAGTGTGGTCTCATAGGTCACCGTGACGTGCCGAGCTCGGCCTGGTGCTCGATGACCTGCCCGACCAGCCCATAGCGACGCGCCTCCTCGGCCGAGAGCCAGAAGTTGCGGCGCGTATCTTCTTCGATGCGCTCGAGCGGCTGCCCGGTCTGCTGCGCGAAGACGCGGTTCAACCGATCGCGCATCTTGAGTATCTCGCGCGCCTCGATCTCGATGTCGCTCGCGGACCCACCCGCCCCGCCCGCCGGCTGGTGGAGCAGAAAGCGCGTGTTGGGAAGGCAGTAGCGGTCCTCGCGCGGCACGGCCACGTAAATCAGGGCCGCGATGCTCGCCACCCATCCGGTGCCCACCATCCGTACCCGCGGGCTCAGGAACCGCACCAGGTCGTGGATCGTGTCGCCCGCTTCCACGTGCCCACCCTGGGAGTTGATGAACACCGTGATGTCGTCGCTCGATTCGCCGGCCATGGCGAGCAGCTGCGCGGTGACGTTCGCCGCCACGCGTTGTGTGATCTCACCCGTGAGAATCACGATGCGGGCGCGGAACAGGCGCTCGGCCACGAGGTTGTGAGTCGGGGCGAGGGACGGCTCGAGGGGACTCAGCTCTTCCATCGGGACTCCGGGGTAGGGGTCAGCGCAAGCGAGCGGCGCCGGCGCAGCTCGACCAGCGCCCGCGTCGCGTACACGCGCGTCATCTGCTTGCGCCACGACAGATCGAAGTCGGTGTTGTCCAGGGGCTTGGCGGGGCGATAGGCGGCGGCGGCTGCTGCTGCGATCGCGTCGTCCGACAAGTCGGTTCCCGCGAGCGCGGCACCGGCCTCGGGGACCTCCTGCGGCGAGCTCGCCACGCCGCCCAACACGATACGGGCCTCCGCCACCCGTCCCTGGTCCCTCGTCCCTCGTCCCGCTTCCCATCTCACCCACGCCGCCACGCCGAGCACCGGAAAGTCGAACGCATCGCGGCGGCGCAGCTTGTGGTACACCGCGTCCCACCCGTCCGGCCGCGGCAGCCGCACCGCGCTGAGGATCTCCTCGGGCTGCTTGGTCAGATAATTGATGCCGTCGTTGTGATAGAACCGTGCCGCAGGCACGACGCGCTCGCCGCCCGGACCGACGAGCACGTAGTCCGCGGCCAGCGCCACCATCACGGGGGCCACGTCGGACGAGCTGACGGCCCAGCACCGCGGGGACGAGGGCGCCACCCAGCAGATGTGCCCGTCCTTCTTCATGCAGAAGTCGATCGCCTGGCGCCACTCGTACGTCTGATTGTAGTAGTTGCAGCGCGTGTCGAGGCAGAGATTTCCCCCGAGGGTTCCCATGTTGCGGAGCAGCGGGGTGCTCACAAGCGCGGCCGCATGCGCGACAGTGTCGTAATGCTGACGCATGGTCGGGTGCGCTATCAGATAGCTCAATGTCACGCATGCCCCAACGACGCATCCCGCGTCCCGCACTTCGCATCCTGCGAGCTCCGGAATCCCCATCAACGAGATCACGGTGCGCGGCTCCTGGTGGCGGCGCTTCATGTTCGGGTACAGATCCGTCCCGCCGGCGACATACATGCCATCGGGGCCCGCGTCCGCTTTCATCGCGAGCGCTTCTTGGAGCGTGCGTGGTTGCAGGTACGTGAACGACGGAAGTCTGAGCATCAGGGCCTTGCCGCCTTTGCCGCCCGTTGCCGCCCCTTGCCGCCTTTTCCGCTCTCTACCGCCTTTCCGTCTCCCCCCTCCCAGGGCGGCGGCACCCGCGTCGGCTCGGGCCAGGGAATCTCGGGGAAGCTCTTGGGCCCGACCCGTCCCTCCTCTCCCTTTCCTTTTGCCCGTAGGGCCTTGAACACCTTCTCCGGTGTGATCGGCACCTCGTCGATGCGCACACCGACCGCGTCGTACACGGCATTCGCCACGGCGGGCGGTACGGGTAGCAGGGGACCCTGCCCGCACTCCTTGGCACCGAACGGCCCGTTCGGGTCGGGGTCTTCGACCACGTAGGTCACCACGTCGCACATCTCGAGCGTGGTGGGGCTCTTGTACTCGAGCAGGCTGGGAATCTTGTGCACCACGTTGCGGTTGCCGCGGTACGCCATCTCCTCCATCAGCGCCTCGCCCAGCCCCATGTACACGGAGCCTTCGATCTGCCCCATCACGGTCGCGGCGTTGATGGCTCGCCCCACGTCGTGCGCGATCCAGATCTTGGGGACGCGGACGATGCCCGTGGCCGGGTCCACATCCACCTCCGCCACGCAGGCGCTGTAGGAGTACGCGGGTGACGGGCCGACGCCCGCGCCGCGGTATTTCCCGGGGGAGGGGGGCGGCGTATACGAGCCCACCGTGCCCACCGTTCCCTCCGCCGCTTCGGCGAGCCGTACGGCGTCCGCAAACGAGAGTCCCAGCTCGGGACGCTCCAGGTCGAACACCCGGCCGTCCGCGAATCCGACGCGTTCGACGGGTACTGCGAGCTGCGCGGCGGCGTGTCTGGCAATCAGCGCGCGCGCCCGTTCGGCCGCCTGGATCGCCGCGTGACCGGTCATGAGGGTGACCCGGCTCGAGTAGCTGCCCAGATCGACGGGTGTGAGGTCGGTGTCGCCCGTGACCACCGCGATGTCGAACGGGTTGATACCGAGCACCTCCGCGACGATCGCGGCGAGGATGGAATCGGAGCCCTGCCCGATCTCGGTCGAGCCGCAGAACACCGTCACTCCGCCACCGCGGTCGCACTTGAGCTGCACGCCGGAATGCGGCATGGCATTCCAATAGATCGGCAGCCCCGCGCCCGTGATGTAGGACGAGCAGCGAGTTGGGCGGGACCAGATGCCTGAGCCGGAGCTCGGCGGGATCGAGCCCGAGCTGCTCGGCGATCTTGTCGAGGTGGACCTCGAGCGCGAAGCGCGGCTGGGGAGTCCCGTGCCCCCGCTTCGGACCACACGGAGGCTTGTTGGTGAACGCTCGTGCGCCCTGGAACGTGTAACGGGGAACGTGATACGTGACCGTCTGCAGCGCCCCCGTGTAGTACGTGCTCGCCACCCCGTAGGACCCGTACCCGCCGCCGTCGAGCAGCGATCTGAAGTGCATGCCGGTGATGGCGCCGTCTTTCTTCACGCCCGTCTTGACCCACATCAGCGTGGGGTGACGCCCGCGGTGGCAGTAGAACACTTCCTCGCGCGTGAGCGTGATCTTCACGGGCCGACCCGTGACCATGGCCAGCTTGGCCGCGACGATCTCGTGACTGAAGGGGTCGCTCTTGCCGCCGAACCCGCCTCCGTTGGGGCAGGCGATTACGCGGATCCGCGCCGGTGAGAGCTCGAGCACCTGGGCAAGCGCGCGGTGGACGTAGTGGGGCGTCTGGGTGGAGCTCCACAGGGTGACCTTCCCGTCGGCCGACCAATCGGCCACCGCGGCGTGCTGCTCCATCGGGAGGTGCGTGCTGCCCTCGAAGAAAAAGGTGTCTTCGCGCACCAGGTCGGCGTCTCGAAACCCCTGCTCCACGTCGCCGAACTCGAGGTGAATCAGCTTGTGCAGGTTCCCCAGGTCGCCGTACTCGTGGATGCGGGGCTCGGGGTGGGCGAGCGCGTCCACGGCGTCGGTGACGGGGCGCAGCGGCTCGTACTGGACGGCGATGCGGCCGAGCGCGGCGGCGGCTGCCTCCTCGCTGGTCGCCGCCACGGCCGCCACGGGATCGCCCACGAACCGCACCTTGTCGAGGGCAAGCGCGTGCTCGTCCTGACTGACCGGGAGGATTCCAAACGGGATGGGGAGGTCCTTGCCGGTGAGCACGGCCTTCACGCCCGGGAGCGCGGCGGCTTGCGACGCGTCGATCGAGACGATGCGGGCGTGGGGATGAGGGCTGCGCAGTAGTTTCGCGTACAGCATCCGGGGCAGAAACAGGTCGTCCGCGAACTTCGTGGCGCCCGTCACCTTGGCCGTCGCGTCGACCTTGCGGAGTGCCTTGCCGACGACGCGCAGCTCAGCGCTGCCCATACAGCGTCTCCGGCGCCGGCTCGGCGGGCTCGCCGCGCATGCGAGCGGCCGCCAATTCGACCGCCTCGTAGATCTTGATGTAACCGGTGCAGCGGCACAGGTTGCCCGCCAGCGCGTGCCTGATGTCGTCCCGGGTGGGGCGGGGGTTTTCGGCGAGCAGGGCCTCGGCGGCGAGCAGGAACGCAGGGGTGCAATAGCCGCACTGCGCCGCGCCCAGCTCGGCGAAAGCGTCCTGCAGCGGGTGCAGCTTGCCGCCGGCGGCCATCCCCTCGACCGTCCGCACGCGCCGTCCCGCGCAGGCGAGGCCGAGCACCAGACAGGAGAGCACCGGCGTGCCGTCGACCAGCACGGTGCACGTGCCGCACTCACCCAGCTCGCAGCCGTGCTTGGTGCCCGTGAGGCTCAGGTCCTCGCGCAGCACCTCGAGCAGGGTCTTGTGCGGCGCGAAGGCCACCTCGACGGACTCGCCGTTCACGTCGAGCGCGATCTTCGTCTTGGCATCAGGGACGGGCATGGTTCCGAAACGTAATCTTGATAACCGCGTGGTGGGGAGCCAGCTTTCCGCCTCCCAAGCTCGGCGGGTGTCAATGCGCGTGGTCTACCGAATGCTCGGTCTCGCGTTGCTCGTGTCCGCCGGTCGGTCGGTCCGCCTGGCCGCCCAGGACTACCGCGCCCAGGCGCTCCGCATCCTCAAGACGGTCCCGCTGATCGACGGCCACAACGACATCCCCGACGCCATTCGCGCCCGTGGCGGACTCGACTCCGTGGACTTCGCCGTGCTGCAGCCGAAGCTCATGACCGACATCCCGAAGCTCCGCGCAGGCGGCGTGGGGGCGCAGTTCTGGGCGGCGTACGTGCCCGTCACGACCATGGACTCCGGGCCCCATCCGGCGGTGTACGCGCTCGAGCAGATCGATCTGATCAAGCGGCTGTGCGCGAAGTATCCGCGCGACCTCGCGATGGCCTATCGGGCCGCGGACGTCGAGCGGAACTTCACGGCGGGGAAGATATCCTGCCTGATCGGCATCGAGGGTGGCCACGCCATCGAGAATTCGCTCGGCGCGCTGCGGATGTTCGCGGCGCTGGGCGTGCGCTACATCACCCTCACACACTGGCGCAGCCTGTCCTGGGCGACGGCCTCCACCGACACCGCGCGCCGCGGTCTCTCGGCGTTCGGGCGCGACGTGGTGCACGAGATGAACCGCCTCGGGATCGTGGTGGATCTCTCCCACGTGAACGATGCCACGATGTCGGACGCGCTGCGCGCGACGCGCGCCCCCGTGATGTTTTCCCACTCGTCGGCCCGCACGCTGAGTCATGGTGAATTTCAACCCCGGCTTCGTGTCCGAGGCGGTGCGGGTGTATGAGGACAGTATGGAGGCGCGCGCCCGGGCGTTACGCGCCGCCGGCGTGGAGGCGACGAGCATCGCGGAATCGACCAAGGTGTGGGCGGCACGCGCGCCGAAAGCGACGCTGGCGCAACTGGCGGATCACATCGAGCACATCCGCGCCGTCGCCGGCGTCGACCACGTGGGGCTCGGCTCCGACTTCGACGGCATCACCGAGGTGCCCGTCGGGCTCGAGGATGTCTCCAAGTTTCCCGATCTGATTGCCGAGCTGCTGCGGCGGGGCTGGAGTGAGCAGGACGTGCGGAAGGTCGCGGGGCTCAATGCTCTGCGGGTGCTCCGGGCCACCGAGCAGGTGGCGGCAAAGAGGTAAGCTGCTGCCGCGCATGCGCAGCACGTAACATCCCGCGACTTACTCCTCTCGTGGCGCGGTCGCACCACGGCACGCCTAGCTGATGGCTGCCCCCATCCGGAATACGCGAAACCTAGTCCGTAGCGCGCGTGCGGCACTCGGTTTGCATGCCGCGCGTGAGCAACATCACCACGCCTCAGGCCAACTCGAACAATGGCTGCCGTTGCGGTTGCGCCACGCTCGTATGCTCGACCAAATGGCCGGGCGCGCTTTCACCACCCACACTCACGTGCCTTTCTCGGGAGGACAGCGATGCGAACCTTCCAAAGAGTTGCTGCGGTCCTCGTCTATCCAGCGATCATGTGTTTGGGCATCGCGTGCGAGCGGGACACGCCAACGGAGGCGCGGCCCGGCGGCATGGCGTTGAGCGTTTCCGGCGATCTGACGGACGCTCTCTCGACCGATCTCGGCCAGTCGTATCAGGTGATCCTCTCGTGCACGGACGGGCACAGCGTCGTTCTCTGGGTCGACCCGGCCACGCTGACCAGCCTGGCTGCCGACGTCGAGGCGATCAACGCCAGCGACACCGGAGTGAGCTGCACGCTGGACTCGACGGCACTCGACCCGTCCAGCCAGACGACCGCCTGGACGGTCTACGACTACAACCCGTCGAACAACGCGATCGCTCCGCGGAACGCGCCGGACAAGATGCCGGCCACGACCTCGAACTCAGTGACCACGTTCGACTTCCTGCCCGGGAAGTTCACGGCGCTGCTGACCACAACCGACCGGAGCTTGACGGGCGATCTTTCCGCGAAGATGCTCACGGACGAGATACGCGTCAGCGGCCCCGCCACGACGTTCATGACCCAGCACAACGGTGGAGCAAATTGCAGCCCGTGAGGTTCTACTTCGTTTCGCCATCGGCATCGGGGTCGACCGTTGGTACGCCTCCAGCGGGTTTCTACACGCAGTTCTGGTGGTCGAATCCCACGAACGTGCCACTCACCGCGGGCAATCAGACCCCCGTCACGATCACCGCGGCCGTCAGCGACCCGGACGAGTGGTCGGACTGGAACGGGCAGCGAGCCAGCAGCAGCCCAGAGGTGTTGGCGGCGTTCGAGAAGGCGATTCAGAACGTGCAGACAGTCGGTCTCTCGTTCGGCGGCTTATGCTTCTTCGAGACGGGCGTTACGGCCGAGTACCCGTCGGGCACCCAGCCACCCTACGAGGTGTTCTCCAGCGACTTCAGCGAGATGCTGTGATACAGGGCAACACGATCACCAACTTGGTTGGTGGCGGCTGGGTACACGCGATTGGTTTGGAGGCCAACACGCCCGGCGTGCTTGTCACGAGCAACACCATCAACCCGCTGGTGTCGCCCTCGTCAGACGCAGTCGCGGTCTGGTTTGAAGTCAATAACTCCTACGCGACAGCGAAGGTCAACCAGAACAACTTCAACGTTACCATCGCCGCGTATGGGATCGCGGTTCAACCAACCATCCCAGGAACGGGAGACTTCATCGCTCAGGACGGCTCGGGCATGGGCGAGTTCCAGGCTGTGCTCCTCGGCACCACACCCCTGGGGACGCCGCAGAACGTAACCGTAGAAGGTGAGGTCCAGAGCGGGGCCGTTGGAGCGGACGGGAGCGCCACCTTCAGCGGCACCGCCACGGTAGACATGGGCGACGGAACCCTGCCTCTGCCGGGAGTGCCCTTCACGGTGACAGCCTCGGCGGGGAGTCTGGGGTTGATCCTCAACGCGGTCGCATTGCCGACCGCGACCGTTACGGCGGGGAGCATCACCGTCAAGTAGCAGGAGCCAGTACGGAGACGACGCGCAGCGGGTGAATATGTAGCACCTGTTCACCTGCTGTGCGTCTGCGCGTTTAGCCCACCACAACGCCAGCCGCGCTAGGCCCGGTTGCGCCGGCCCGACCGCGCGCGATATTGCCTCGAGGCACCCAGGAGGAGGATACCCTCATGAAGCGGTCCATCCACCACCTGATCGCCGACGGCGTCGTCGGCGGGCTCCTTGCGGGCCTGGTGGTCGCGCTGTGGTTCCTCGTGGTGGACTCCGTCGCCGGTCGACCCTTTCACACGCCCGCCGCCCTCGCGGCTACGTTGGCTGGACAAGAAGTCGGTCCCCCGACGTTACGCCTGGTCGTAGCGTACTCATTGATCCACTTCGGCGTGTTCGCGCTGCTCGGCGTCGCCATGGCGGCCGCGCTCACGGCCCTGCGAACGCCCCCGCGCCTGCTGCTGGGCGTGATGTTCGGCCTGGTCGCACAAGAATTGGTGTTCTACGCGGGGTTGTCGCTCAGCGGCGCCTCCCGCGTCGCGGTGGTGCCGTGGCCGCATGTGGTCGCCGCCAACGTGCTGTCGGGTTTCGTCCTCATGGCGTACCTGCACCGGGCCGCGCGGGATCAACACCCGCTCGGACTCGCAGCCCTGAAAGGTCACCCCCTGCTCGCGCAAGGGCTGGTCACCGGGCTGGTCGGGGCGGCCACCGTTGCGCTCTGGTTCTTCGCGCTGGACGTGGCCGCCGGCCAACCGTTGCGGACGCCGGCGGCGCTGGGCGCGGCACTGCTGTTCGGCGCGTCCAATGTCGCGGCGGTACAGGCGAACATCGGCCTCGTGGCGGCCTACACCGTGGTTCACGTGGCGGCGTTCGCGGTCGCCGGCATTGTGTTCGTCGCGATCGCGGAGCAGGTCGAGCGGACTCCCGCTCTCATCCTGATCGCCGTGATGGCCGCAATCGTCCTGGAGGCCGTGGTCGTGTCGGTGATGGCGCTCGGGGCCCAGTGGGTGCTGGGAGCCCTCGGCGTCTGGACCGTAGTCGCGGCGAACGTGCTGGCGGTGTGCGCGATGGGTTGGTACGTGTGGGCGACGCACCCGGTGTTGCGGCGCAGGCTGCGTGAGCCGGTACAGGTGCATGTGTGACACCCGCCGTCGGTCTCTGTCTCTCATGCCGCTGGGTGCGCACGGTCACCAATCGGCGCGGCTCCACCTTCTTCCGGTGCGGCCGGGCCGACACTGATCCAGGCTTCCCGCGCTATCCGCCGCTGCCGGTGTTGCAGTGCGCCGGGTACGAGGACGGGGGGTCGGTCGACGAAACGGGGAGCGGGGAGGCGGGAGAGGTTTCATAGCGGGGCCGCCCTATTGCGTCGGCGAGGCCGTTCGCTCACTTTGGGTTCGCGTCCCCTGGACACCGCACAACAGCGAGGTCGCTCGTGGCTCAACCGCGTCCGCTGGAGCGCGCGAAGCTGCTCTTCTTCCGCTACTTCGAGCAGACGTTCGTGCTGCTGCTCGTGCTCGCGATGGTGGCGATTCACAACCTCGTGGACCAGAAGTTCGCCTTTCTCAGCTTCTACTACTTGCCCATGATCCTCGCCGGCTTCTACGGCGGCCGACGCTTCGCCGTGACGGCCGGGGTGTTCGTGGTCGGGCTCGTGTTCTACTGGCAGGACGTGCAGGGCCTCGACATGCTCCCGGGCTTGTACGGCGACGCGCTGCTCGCGCTCGCGCCGTGGGCCGGGTTCCTCATCCTCACGGGGTACGTCGTGGGCGGGCTCGCCGAGCAGCGCCAGGCGCGCTTGGCCGAGGTGAAGAACGCGTATCTGGCGACGCTCGAGCTGCTGACCTACCACATCGAATCCGCCGAGCGCAACCAGCAGGGCCACTCGAAACGCGTGGCGGACGTCGCGGCTGCGATCGGGCGTGAATTGAACCTCCCCGAGGACGACGTGGAGAACCTGCGCGTGGCGGCGTTGCTGCACGAGGTGGGCACGCGCGATCAGCGGCTGCTGCGCCTCCTGTCACGCTCGGTGACGGATTCGTCGGTGACGGTGGCGCGCGCCATGCGGGGCGCCGCCCAGATCATCGGGGAATACGGGCACTACTACGAGATCGTCGGTGAGGACTGGGACATCGAAGCGCTGCCGCTCCCGACGACGGTGAAGATTCTCGCGGTGGCGGACGCGTTCGAGACCCTACAGATGGCGACGCCGGTGCGTCCGGCGTTTCCCAAGTGGAGCGCGCTCGAAGAAGTGGAGAAGGGCGCGGGCAAGACGTTCGCGAAGAACGCGGTGCGGGCGTTGCGGGCCGTGGCCGGCCGGCCGGAGGCGACGGCCCCCGAGGCGGGCTTGAAGGTCGTCTAGGCGTCCGGGGGGGTCTCGCGGCGCCCGCTCACCACCCCGCTCGCCACCCCGACGCCGAATGCGACCGCGGTCCCGATGGTGACGATCGGGAGCGCCGCGATGGGGAGGGCGACGGCCGTGGCCGCGAGGCCCGCCACCAGCGGCGCGGCCGGGCGCCGCACCGCCGCGACGAACCGCAGGCGGCGGCGCACGAAGTTGCGCGCACCCACGAACCCCCCGCCCAACGCCGCCGCAGCGATCAGCAAGCCGATCATGTCGTGTCTCCCGGTGGGCGCCCTACGCAACTTGCGACGGCGGAGTTTCCACCGCAAATCTCCGGCGTGCCCGACAGCTCCCCGCGGACGTGCAACCGTCCGGGTGAATCACGAATCTGAGGAGTGATGATGCCCCGCATGTCGTTTACGACCACCCTGGTGCTCGGCCTCGCGTGCGCCGCCGGCCTGTCCGCCCAGACCCTCCGGGTTCCCTACACGACGTTCACGCTTCCCAACGGGCTGCAGGTGCTCCTGCACGAGGACCACTCCGTGCCGGTGGTGGCGGTGAACACCTGGTACCACGTCGGCTCGTCGGACGAGCGGACCGGCCGCACCGGGTTCGCCCATCTGTTCGAGCACATCATGTTCATGGGCTCGGAGCACGTGCCGACCGGCGAATTCGACCGGCTGCTCGAGGCGGCGGGCGGCGACAACAATGGCTCGACCACGGAGGACCGCACCAACTACTACGAAGACGGCCCGGCCAACGCCCTGCCTCTCATGCTGTACCTCGACTCGGACCGCCTCGGGTTCCTGCTGCCCGAGATCACCACCGACAAGGTCGACATCCAACGGGGCGTGGTGCAGAACGAGCGGCGGCAGAGCTATGAGAACCGTCCCTACGGACTCGCCCAGGAGAGTATTCTCGACCGGCTGTATCCGCCGAATCACCCGTACCATTGGCCGGTGATCGGGTCGATGCAGGATCTGCAGGCGGCCACACTGGAAGATGTGCGCCGCTTCTTCCAGACCTACTACACGCCCAACAACGCGACCATCGCCATCGCGGGGGACATCTCGCCGGCCGACGCCCGCGCGCTGGTGGAGCGGTACTTCGGGGATATCCCGCGCGGCCCCGCCGTGACCCGCACGCCGCCACCTCCTGTTCGCCTCAGCGCGGACGTCCCCGCGGTGCTCGAGGACAAGGTGCAGCTGCCGCGCGTGTACGACGCATGGCACACGGTCAAGGCGTTCGCGGACGACGACGCGACGCTCGACGTGGTCGCGAACGTGCTCGCCGGCGGCCGCTCGTCGCGCTTGTACCGGCGCCTGGTGTACGACCTGCAGATCGCCACCGACGTCGTGGCGTTTCAGGACGGCACTCGCATCGACGGCAAGTTCGAGATCTTCGCCACCGCCCGCCCGGGGCACGAGCTCGGCGAGCTGCAGCGGGTGATCGACGAGGAGCTGCGCAAGCTGGCGGACCAGGGCCCCACGGCGCGGGAGGTCGAGCGGGCGCGCAACACGTTCGAAGCGGAGTTCCTGTCCCGCATGGAGCGGGTGGGCGGCTTCGGGGGCAAGGCGGATCAGCTGAACTTCTACAACTACTTCGTGGGCACGCCGGACTACTTTCAGAAGGACCTCGACCGCTACGGTCGGGTGCGGCCCGCGGCGGTGCAGCGCGCCGTCAAGACCTATCTCACGGGCGAGCACCGCGTGGTGCTGAGCGTGGTGCCGCAGGGGAAAGCGGAGCTGGGGGTGAAGCCATGACGGCGGCGGTCAGGCGGACGGGCGGTGGGGCGGTCGGACTTGCTCGGACGGGGCTCGCGCTCGGAACGGCAGCGGCCTTGCTGTCCGCCAATCCGCCCGACCGCCTGTCCGCCCAAGTCGATCGCTCGAAGCCTCCGACCCTCCCGTCCCCGCCCGCCCTCAAGCTGCCCGCGATCCAGACGGCGACGCTCCCCAACGGCCTGACGCTCGCCGTGGTGGAGGTGCACAAGGTGCCGGTGGTGGACGTCCAGGTGCTGGTGGACGCCGGGGCGGCGCGCGATCCGGCGGACCTCCCGGGGCTCGCGACCTTCACCGCGCTGATGCTGCAGCAGGGGGCGGGCACGCGCGGCGCGCTCGACGTGGCGGACGAGGCGGCGTTCCTCGGCGCGCAGCTCAACACGACGGCGACGGCGGATGGCGCCGTGGCCTCGCTGCACGTGCCGCGGCGGCGGCTCGAGGCGGCGCTCGACCTGCTGGCCGACGTGGTGCTGCGGCCCACCTTTTCCGACTCGGAGGTGGCTCGCCAGCGCGAGCTCCGGAGTGCGCAGCTGGTGCAGCAGCGTGACGAGCCCGTCGCCGTGGCCAACGTGGCGTTCCCGGCGATCGTGTACGGGCCGGGTCATCCGTACGGGCATCCGCTGAACGGCACCGACGGCGCCACCGCCGCGCTGACGCGCGATCGGGTGGCGGGATTTTATCGTGCCTACTACCGGCCGAACGACGCGCGCATCCTCTTGGTCGGCGACATCACGCTGGCCCAGGCGCGCGGGCTCGTGGCGGCACGGTTCGGCGCGTGGCCGCAGGGCGACGTGCCCGGGCTCGCGGGTGGAACCGCGCCGGCCACCGCGACGCGGGCCGTCTATCTGATCGATAAACCCGGTGCGGCGCAGTCGGTAATCCGGATCGGCCACATCGGACCGGCGCGCTCCACGCCCGACTGGTACGCCCTGGAAGTGCTCAACACGATCCTGGGCGGTGCGTTCACCTCGCGCTTGAACCAGAATCTGCGCGAGACGCACGGATACACCTACGGCGCGTTCTCGCAGTTCGCGGCGCGGCGGCTGGCGGGCGCGTTCGTCGCGCTCGCATCGGTCGTGACCGCCAAGACCGACAGCTCGCTGGTCGAGTTCCTGAAGGAGCTGCGTCGCATCCGCGAGGAGCCGGTCCCCGAGGGAGAGCTCGCCAAGGCCAAAGCGTACGTCACGCTCGGGCTGCCGGGAGACTTCGAGACGACGGGCGGGGCCGCTGCGCGGTTCCGCGAGGTGCTCAGCTACGGCCTGCCGCTCGACTACTACGACCGCTACATCGGGCGGATCGGCGCCGTCACGGCAGCCGACGTGCAGCGTGTCGCCCGGCAGTACATCGATCCGGACCATTTCGACATCGTGGTGGTGGGTGACAAGGCGCAAATCGAGGCGGGGATCAGGGCCTTGAACGAGGGACCGATCGTCTACCGGGACCTGTGGGGGCAGGAGATCAAGTAGTCACCACCGGATCGCCGCGCTCGCCCACGTAAAGCCCGAGCCGAACGCCGTGAGGACGAGCAGGTCACCCCGCGCGAGCCGCCCCTCGTCCAGGGCTTCGTGCAGCGCGATCGGGATCGACGCGGCGGTCGTGTTGCCGTACTTCTGGATGTTCACGTACACCTGATCGTCCCGCAGGCCGGCCGCCTTCTGCACCATCTCGATGATCCGCAGGTTGGCCTGGTGTGGCACCAGCAGCTTCACGTCGGCGGGCGTCAGGCCGTTCGCCATGAGCGCGGCCTTGACCGACTGCGGCATCAGGATGGAGGCGTACTTGAAGACCTCGCGCCCGTCCATCACGGCGCGGTGCTTGCCATCGCGGATCAGCTCTTCGCTGATGAACGGGTCGTGCGCCAGTCCGGGAGCGTCCACCCACAGCTTCTCGGCGTGCCGGCCGTCGGCGTACAGGTGCGTCGTGAGCACACCGCGTCCCGGGTCGTCGGTGGGGCCGAGGATCGCGACGCCGGCGCCGTCGCCGAACAACACCGCCGTATCGCGCCCGGCAGTCGTCTTGTCGAGCCCGCGCGAGTGCACCTCCGCGCCCACCAGCAGCACGCGGCGGTACTGGCCGGTGCGGATCCAGGCGTCGGCCACCGACAGCCCGTACACGAACCCCGAGCACTGGTTGCGCACGTCGATGGCCGGCACGTCGGAAAGGCCCAGCTCGCGCGCGAGAAAGACGCCGTTGCCGGGCTCGAAATGGTCCGGCGTGCAGGTGCAGTAGACGATGCAATCCAGGTCGGCGGGCTGCATACCCGCGCGGTCGAGCGCGCGGCACGTCGCCTCGCGCGCGAGTGAGACCCCGGTCTCGCCCTCGGACACCCAGTGCCGGGTCCTGATCCCCGAGCGCTGCGCGATCCACTCGTCGGACGTCTCCATCGTGCGGGCGAGGTCGTCGTTCGAGACGACCCGCTCGGGGACGTGGAAGCCGGTGGCGATGAACTCCGTGCGGGGCATCGACCTTCCTTGCGGGGACGGGGCGACGGCAGGAGATTTCGCCCCCGACCCGCTCGTTGGCAAGGACTCATGGATCTCACCGTCAGCCGGGCGCAGTACGACGCCGTGCGCGGGGCCCGGCACATGCCCGACGTCCTGAAAAAGGTGCTCGACGGCGCCAGCCGGGCGGGGGACGGCTACCGGCTACACCTCACGTACGAGGAGGCCACGGCGCTGAACGAGCTGTGCGCCTGGAACGTCCATTCGGATGCAAGCGGGGTCGTAACCCCGGACTCCAAGGTGTTCGACGACCTGGTGAAGGCGATCCTCACGCATCCGGACTACTGATCGGCAACGGAAGGCCTCATGAAGAAACAGTTACTGGTCGTGCTCGGATGTCTCACGTTTCCCGTTGCCCCTTTCCCGTTTCCCGGTCTCGTCGCGCAGCAGCGTGCCATCACGGTGGACGATTATCTGGCGCTGCCCGTCGTCGGTGACCCGCAGCTCTCGCCTGACGGCAAGTGGGTCGCCTACACCGTGACCCACTACTCGCTCAAGGAGAACCGCGGCACCACACGCATCTGGCTGGCCGACGTGGCGGGCGGCACGACGCGCCAGCTCACCGCGGGCCCTGGCTCGGACCGCCAGCCCCGCTGGTCGCCCGACGGGCGCACGCTGGCCTTCGTCTCGACGCGGGAGAGCGGGGCGCAGTTGTGGCTGTTGCCGGTGGGAGGGACGGGGGGCGAGGCGCGCCGTGTCTCGAGCCTCGCCGACGGCGTGTCCGACCCGGTGTGGCTGCCCGACGGGACGGGCGTACTGGTCACGAGCGACATCAAGTGGCCCGCGGACCAGGAGATCGACCGCCGCAACGGGGACTACCCCACCGAGGCCCGCATCTGGACGGAGCTGATGTGGCGCCACTGGGACGAGTGGCGGGCCGGCAAGCGACAGCACCTGTTCCTCGTGTCCATCGCCGACGGCAGCGCCAGGGATCTCACGCCGGTGGACCACGATGTGCCCACGATCGCCACGAGCGGCGATGGTGACGTGGCGGTCGCCCCGGACGGTAAGGAGATCGCGGTGGCACTGCACGGCGACTCGAGCGTGGCGGACAACACGAACGTCGACGTGTATGTCATGCGCGCCGACGGCTCCGGGATGCACGCGCTCACCGCGGGCCGGGGGGCCGACAATACCCCCCGCTACTCTCCCGACGGACACTGGCTCGCGTATCTCTCGATGGAGCGCCCGGGGTTCGAAGCTGATCGAGAGCGCTTGATGCTGGTTGGGCGGACGGGCGGATGGACGGATGGGCGGACGGTTGAGGTGACGGCGGGGTGGACGCTTTCGGTCGGGTCCTACACCTGGTGCCCCGACTCGAAGTGCATCTACGCGGTGGTGGAGGAGCGCGGGCGCGAGAACGTGTATCGGATCGACGTGCCGTCATGGCAGCGGTCCCAGGTCATCGGGTCGGCGGGCGTGAACACGAGCGTCAGCATCGCTCCCGATGGCAAGACGCTCGCCTACCTCCATCAGACCGCGACGCATCCCGCGGAGCTGTGGGTCGGGGGCCGCCAGCTGTCGCACCACAGCGACGCCGCCGTAGCGGGGCTCGCGCTGGCGCCGCTCGAGCAATTCGGCTTCCGCGGCGCGCTGGGCGACTCGGTGTACGGCTGGATCCTCAAACCGCCGGGGTTCGAAGCGTCGAAGAAATACCCGCTCGTCTACCTGCTGCACGGCGGCCCCCAGACGGCCTGGCTCGACCTGTGGCACGCGCGCTGGAACTACCAGATGTTCGCCGCGCGGGGCTACGTCGTCGTGGCCGTGAATCGCCACGGCTCGACCGGCTACGGACAGAAGTTCACCGACGCCGTCTCGCAGCACTGGGGCGACTATCCTTACGAAGACCTGATGCAGGGGCTCGACATCGTGGCCCGGCTGCCGTACGTGGACTCGACGCGCATGGGCGCGGCCGGGGCTTCCTACGGCGGCTACATGGTGTACTGGATGGCCGGCCACACCAACCGCTTCAAGGCCTTCGTCGCGCACGACGGCGTGTTCAACCCGGCGAGCATGGCGGGAAGCACCGAGGAGCTGTGGTTCGTGGACTGGGAGTTCGGCGGCCCCCCGCACGCCAGCCGGGCGCTGTACGAGAAGTGGTCGCCGCTGAACTTCGCGCGCAACTGGAAGACGCCGATCCTGATCGTGCACTCCCAGCTCGATTACCGCGTGGACCTGTCCGAGGGCTACCAGGCGTTCACGGCGGCCAAAGTGCTGGGCGTGCCGGCCAAGTTCCTGTATTTTCCCGACGAGGGACACTGGGTGCTCAAGCCCCGCAACCGCCGCCTGTGGTGGAGCACGGTGCTCGACTGGCTCGACCAGTACCTCCGGCCGCAAGCGCTGACGGGAGCCCGCTGATGGGCGAGCCCTTCGTCAAGACCGTGACCCGCACCACGCTCGTGGCCGGTGTGCTGGGCGTCGTGTTCCTGGTGCTCCTGCCGCGCCACGGGTCGCTTGGCGCGGACTTCGTCGACACGTTCACGATGGCGTTCTGTTTCACGTTCCTCGGCTACTATGTCGACAAGCTGCTGCTGGCCCTCCCGGGAATCCGCGAGGGCGTCGGGCCGCTGGTGCGCGTTGCCGGCTGGTTCGGCGGAGGCCTGTGGTGCTACGTCATCGCGCGCTGGCTGTGGATGCACTATGGGCGGGATCTGCGTGATTTGCCGGGGCTAGTGTGGGGAGGTGTGTTCCTGGTCGTCTTGAACGGCGTTGCCCGACGCCACGACGCTACGTCATAAGTCGTACAACGTGGCGTCGTAGCGTCGTATAACGCCGTCAAGGTTTAGCCCACACGTTGTTCGCCCGCCGCACATCCGGAAAATTCTGCCCGGGATCGATCTCCACCTTCACGACCTCCGCCGGCACCTTCCGTTCGTAGACGTAGTGATTGCCCTGGAACCAGATCTCCACCGGGAGCCGGATGTCGTCCGCCGCGCCGTTGGCGTAACCGAGCCGCAGGTCCACGGGCATCGGGAGCGCGCCCGGGCTCGAGAGGAACACGGCCGCGGTGGTGCCGGTCGAGTCGCTGCGCATGCGCACCGAATCCACGGCCTGGTCCACGACGTCGGTGCGGTAGAACCAGCCGCGCCAGAACCACGAGAGGTCCTCGCCCAACCCGTCTTCCATGGAGCGGAAGAAATCCGCCGGCGTGGGGTGTTTGTACGCCCAGCGCCGGATGTACTCGCGGAACGCGGCGTCGAATCGCGCGGTGTCGGCGAGAATGTGCTGGCGCAAGAGATACAGTCCAGTCGCGGGCTTGTTGTACTCGATCTGGCCCAGCAGGCGCGGGCTCACGCGGTCGGCGGCGACGAGCGGCGGCTCATCCTGACCGCTCCCGGCGAACTGCGCCCACTGGGCCGCCACCCCGCGCCCCTGAGGCGTGGCGTCGTGATAAAACGCCAGTGTCGACTAGATATTGATGAACGTGTTGAAGCCCTCGTCCATCCACGCGTACAGCCGCTCGTTCGACCCCACGACCATCGGGAACCATTCGTGGCCCAGCTCGTGGGTGGTCACGCCGAACAGGCCGCGCTCTCCCGCGCGCTGGCCGCAGAACACGATCATCGGGTATTCCATGCCGCCCACCGGCCCCCCCACGTTAATCGCAGTGGGATAGGGGTAGCGCTGCCACTTTTCCGAGTAGTGCTTGATCGAGTGGCGGGCGTATTCGGTGGAGCGTGCCCAGTCGGCGTTCGCCTCTGGTGGATAAAACGACTGGATCAGGACGCCGTCGTAGCCGCTCGCGTCCCAGATGAAGTTCGCGGCCGCGGCCCAGGCCACGTCGCGCACGTGCTTCGCGGTGTAGTGCCACGTGAGCGTCGGGCTCGCGCCGGAGGGACGCGTCGACGCCTGCGCCACCTCCGCCTTCGCGACGATGGCCACGGTCGCGTCCGAGCGCAGGGCACGGGCGAGGCGGGCGCGTTCCGCCGCCGTGAGCACCTCGAGCGGGTTCATCAGGGTACCGGTCGCGGCCACCAGAAAGCCGCGCGGCACCGTGATGGCGACGTCGAAGTCACCGTACTCGAGGTAGAACTCGCCCTGGCCGAGGTACTGCTCCGTGTTCCAGCCGCGCACGTCGTCGTACACGGCCACGCGCGGGTACCACTGAGCGATCTCGTAGAGCCAGCCGCTCGCGAACTGCTCCCGTCCCATGCGGTCGGATCCGTGCTCCGGCACTTCGAAGCGATACGCCAGCTCGAGCTCCGCCTGCCCGCCAGGCGCCAGCGGCCGGTCGAGATCGGCGCGCAGCATCGTGCCGTTCAGCGTCGTGGCGAGCGGGACCCGACCCGCCGCCCGCCCGATCCGTCGCACGGCCCGGAGGTAATCGATCGTATACCCTCCCTCGAAGCCGCGGCCCGCGAAGCGAGCGTCGGTCGGGTTGAGAAACGCCCCGCGGCTGGACGCCTTGTAGATGTTCTGGTCGAGCTGGAGCCAGAGGTAGCGCAGGGTGTCGGGGGAGTTGTTCGTATAGCGGATCGTCTCCGCGCCCGCGATGGTGTGGGTCGCCGTGTCGAGCGACGCCCGGATGGTGTAGTCGGCGCGCTGCTGCCAGTAGCGCGGCCCCGGCGCGCCGGAGCCCGCCCGCAGCGGGGTCGCAGTGGGGAGGACGAGTCGCCGGAACGGCGACGTGTCACTCACCTGGGGCGGCAGGTTGGCCGCAGCGGCGGCCGGCTGTTGCAGCGCGGCGAGCACGAAGGCGAGCGGGAGCATCGCTGCTACGTCCTCCTATTCCGTGGGCTTCGCTTCCTGCAAGTACCCCGTGGCGACGCCGCCCACGACCATCGCCAGCCCCAGCCAGCCGAGCGGCGACAACCGCTGGTCGAACAGGATCAGGGCGAGCAGCGTGCCGACCACCGGCTCGATCGTCGCGGCCACGGCCGTGGGCGCGGCGTCGATCCGCTTGACGCCCGCGAAAAACAGGAAGTTCGCGGCGAGGACGGAGCCGAGCGACAAGAGCAGCACGTAGATCCAGGCGCCGGTCGTGTGCGGTGGCAGCGGCGTGTGTCCGCTGAGCGGTAGCACGACGCCCAACACGACCACCCCGCCGACGATCTCGAGGAACAGCACCTGGAGCGCGCCATAGCGCGGCACCGCGAAGCGGGCGAGCAGCGTAGTCCCCGCGTACGACAGCATGGCGAGCAGCCCGCCCGCCACGCCCTGGATCAGGCTCGGCAGCGGAATCGCGGCGGCGCCCGCGCCGTGGCTCCCCCCCTGGACCGTGAGGGCCGCTCCCGCCATCACGACGAGGGCGAGCAGTACGCGCAGGGTGGTGAGCCGCTCGCCCAGGAGCGGCTTGGCGAGAATCGCGACGAGGACGGGCGCCACGTAGAGCAACGCCGCGGCTCCGGCGACCCCCGTTCCGGCGATGCCGAATTGGTACGCCACCTCGAACAGGGCCACCAGCGCACCGCCGCCCAGTCCCACGAGCAGCCAGGCGGTGCGATCGATTCGGAACAGCTGTGGCCGAAGCAGGCCATACAGGAGCAGGCCGGCGAGACCGAGCACCAGGCGCCAGAAGCCGATCCCGGTGATCGCCTCGCCGGCCCGGTACAGCGCCGTGGAGAGCGGGCCGGTGGTGCCCCACACGGCGCCGGCCGCGAGGGCGAACAGATAGCCGGCGAGGCGGCTCGAGCGCGCGGTCAGACGCGGTCGCGCGCCTGCAGCGCAGCGCGGATGGCGTGCGTGATGGCGTCGCGGTCGCCCGGTCGGCCCCACCATTCGAGCGCGAAGCGACCGAACGCCAGCACGCCCAACAGGGTGCCCAGGAGCAGCAGCACGATTCTGGGGCCGGGCGACTGGGGCTCGAGGCGGGTGGGCACGAGGGCCAGCACGAAGCACACAACGGCGGGGGCGAGCCACACCGGCAGGAGCAGCCGGGCGAGCAACGTCATCCCGAACCGGCCCTCGAGCACCGTGGCGTCGCCCCGCTGGCGGAACTGCCCGACGAACGTGCGGCGGAACAGCGCGCGGTAGCGGGCGGCGTCGCGGTAATAGAGCACCGCGCCGCCCCCCCGAATCCAGCCGTCCATCCCGGCCGCGTTCCAGGGGCGCGCGTCGATCGCCGCCTCGAGCCGGGCAGCTGCGTCGGCCGGGGAGCCCGGGCACGCGAAGGTCACTGCTCGCACGGCACCAGCTCTCCCCGCAACACGGTGATGGCCTGGCCGCCGAGCACCACGCGCTCGCCGGCGAGCCGGACGCGGACCACACCGCCGCGCGCCGAGGCCTGGTAGCCGATCAGCTCGGGCCTATGCAGCCGCTCGCTCCAGAACGGCGCCAAGGCGCAGTGAGCGGAGCCGGTGACCGGATCCTCCGGTACGCCGCTCTGGGGCGCGAAGAAGCGCGACACGAAGTCGAAGCCCGGCGTCGTGGCGCGCGCCGTCACGATGATCCCGCGCGCGTCCACGCGCTCGAGCGCCGACAGATCCGGCTTGAGGCCGCGCACCGCATCTTCGGAATCGAGCTCGACCAGGTAGTCGAACTTGGAGCGGCCCACCCAGCGGGTCCCGGCGCGGAGCGCGGCGGCGAGGCCGGCGGGCGCCGGCGCGGGCGCTGGCGGCGTAGCGGGGAAATCCAGCTCGATCCAGTCACCGGAGCGCCGGGCCGTGAGCACTCCGCTCTGAGTGTGGAAGCGCGCCTCGCGGTCCGCGGAGAGATAGCCGTCCTCCCATAGGACGTGCGCGCTCGCCAGCGTCGCGTGACCGCACAGGGCGACCTCAACGGCGGGAGTGAACCAGCGGAGCCGGTAATCACCGTTCTCGGGATGGAGAAACGCCGTTTCCGCGAGGTTCATCTCGCGCGCCACGTCCTGCATCCAGGGCTCGCCCCGCGCCTGGGGCAGGACGCACACGGCGGCCGGGTTGCCGCGAAACGCCCGGTCGGCGAAGGCATCCACCTGTACGATCTTCAAGCCCATGGCTCTAACTTAGCCTGCCGCCGGCGCGTCGCGACAGCGCGTGGACCACGAGACCGAGCACGACTGCGCCGACCAGGATCCACGTCTCGCTTCGGGCCACGCGACCGAGCGCGGCGTTCGCCGCGGCGCCGTAGGCGTAGCCGAGCCAGGTGAACAGCAGCGCCCACGCGAGCGCCGTGCTGGCGTTGAAGCGGAAAAAGCGCAGCGGCTCGATGCGCGCTACGCCACACAGGATCGGCAGCGGCAGCCGGATGCCATACGCGAAGCGCATCAGCAGCATGACGCGGGCGTCGTGCGCCCGCACCAGGACGCGGGCGCGCTCGACGGCCGGACGCCAGTGCGGAGGCAAGCGAGCCAGCAGCGGCTCCCCGTAGCGCCGGCCGAGCGCGAAATAGATCTGATGTCCCAGTGTGGCGGGGAGCAGCGCGATCAGCGTCACCGCCCACCACGGCCAGTACCCCGCCGCAGCGAGCGCGCCGCCCACGATGACCGCCGCTTCTCCCTGGAGCCAGGCCCAGACGAAGAGCACCGGGCCGCCATAGCTGTGGATTACCGCGCCGAGATCCATGCCTCGGCGCAATCTACGCGGTCAGGCCGCGGTCAGGTGTGGCGCGCGGGGCAGAGCTCGGTATGGAGCCGGGCAGCCTGGTCCCGGAGCAGGCGGCGTGCGGTATGGCGCGCGAAGTTCCAGCTGCGCCAGTCATCGTGGTCGAGCCGGGCACGCTGGCTCAGCAGGCCGGCCGCGACCGCGCACCGGGCGGTGGCGTCGAGGTGGGGATAGGCCCGCAGCAGAACCGGCACGGCGTCGGCGCTGAGCGACGCCGCGTACCAGCCGTCGAAGGGACGCTCGACGGGAGGACGCGCCAGGTTAGTCCGGACGATGACTGCGTCGGGATTGAGGAGGTGCAATCCACCGAGGACGACGAAGCCTTGCACCAATACTCCGAAGGCGAAGCGCCGCCGCTGCCCGCGCAGCGCCGTCCAGCCGAACCACGCGGCGACGCCGGCGAGGTACAGCATGAAGGCGGTCGAGTACAGGCGGATTTCCGAAAGCCCGTACGCACTCACGTACAGCCGCATCCGCTCGAGCGCGGACGCCATGACGACCGCGAGCAGCAGGAGCAGGACGATGGCGAGCTGCCGGAACGTGCGCTGGTGCGCCGCCGGCTCGTTGCGGAGCAGCCAGTCGGCGCCGGTGAGCAGGGGGAGCACGAGGGCGCTGGCCGTCACGAGCTCGAAGAAGCCGCGGCGGGCGTACTCGGCATACGTGAGGCCGCCCGCGGCGACGACGAGCGTGGCGCCGCCGAACAGGTAGCGCAGCTGAATGACCACGAAGACGAGAAACAGCAGACTCACAAGGCCCAGCGCGGTAGCCACGGGAATGATGCCGAGCGACAGCCCGCTCTCCCCCTCGGAAGCCGGCACGAGCGAACGGATCAATGCTCCCCGGAAGTATCCCGCCACCAGCGCCCCCCACACGGCGAACAGGATTACGTGAGACAGCAAGTCGCCGAAGGCGACGTCGAATGCGCTGGCAACCACGGTCCGGAACACGCTGTCGGCCGACGTAAACAGACCTCCGAACACCACGAGCAGGGGGAAGGCCAGCGCCGCGCCCAGCGCCGCTCCGCGGACCTGCCGCATCCGTCCTTCGCTCGGGAGCTCGCTCCAGGTCACGTCGCGACCAACGAGCGGGAAGACGCCCAACCACGCGTCCAGGGCGCTGGCAATGCCGGCATGCACGTATTGCCACGCCTGGCGCCCGCGCAGCGCGACGCCCTTGAGGCTCAGGCCGGCGATCGCCAGGAGGACGATGAGGCCGACGACATCGAACAAATGGAGGATCGTCGCGTCGCGCGCCACGAAATTCGACGCGACAAGCAGCGCCGCGCCGGCGAGCCACAGCGCGTCGCGGGTCACCGCCACGTGGTGGCGACGGACGAGCCACCACCCTCCCGCGACGAGGACGACGGTGCAGACGAAGGCGTTCAGGCCCCATGGCTTGGCGCGCAGCAGCGCGTCGCCGAGGACTCCCGCCAGAGTCGCCGCGCCGAGGATGTCCAGCCCGAGGCGTGTTCGCTCGCTCACGGCGCTCATTGTGCCGGCCCCGAGCTGGTTTTCGAAGCGATCCAATTCAGCAGCATCAAGCAGGGCACGATGTACGGGAACACGCCGTACAGCGCATCGCTCACCGAGTGCGAGTGCCGGTCCACGGCCAGGAACACTTGGGCGCAGAACACCACCGCCAGGGCCACGAGCCCGACGCCAGGCCAGCTCACCGGCCGGTATACCCAGCCCCAGGGCACGAACCAGCCGCGCCCGCCGCTCAGGGCGCTCATCCCGCCGCCGCCTCGGGCAGGCCGCCGAAGCGGCGTTGGCGCGTCCGGAAATCGCCCACGGCGCGCGTCAGCTCCGCCGGGCCGAAGTCGGGCCACATGGTGTCGGTGAAGTACAACTCGGCGTAGGCGGCTTCCCATAGGAGGAAGTCGGAGAGCCGCTGCTCGCCGCCGGTGCGGATCATCAGGTCGACGTCGGGGAGGATGACGCCGGCCCGAATCGCCCAGCGGGCCGAGTAGTCGACCGCCAGCCGGAGCACGAGCCGGTTGCCTCGACCCGTGGCGCGCTCGGCGGCGGCGATCCCGGCCACGAGCGGCGCGGGCAGCCGATCGCGCCGCCCGACCACCTCCAGCCGCACGCCGTTCTCCACCAGGCGCGGCGTCTCGGTGCGGAGGTGCCGGGCGAACAGCCGCATCAGCGCGGCGACCTCGGCCGGCGGGCGCTTCCAGTTGTCGGCGGAGAAGGCGTACAGGGTGAGGGCGGCGATGCCCTGGTCGGGGGCGGCCTCGACCACCCGGCGGACGGCGTCGGCGCCGGCGCGATGGCCGGTGACGCGGGGCAGGCCGCGGCGCGCGGCCCAGCGGCCGTTGCCGTCCATGATGATCGCGACGTGAATCGAAGAGCTTTGCGGCATAAAGTCAGACCTCAAAAAAAATTGCTCGCTCACCCCTGACGGGTGACGCGAATGAGTGCTTCCATGTGGTCGAGGTAATGCTCCAGGGCACGCCGCCCGGCACTCGTCAACCGGTATTCGGTCTTGGGGATCCGTCCCGCGAACGACTTGGTGCAGGTGACGTAGGACGCCTCCTCGAGCTTACGGGCGTGCACGCTCAGGTTGCCGTCCGTCGTCTTGAGCAGCGCCTTGAGCTCGTTGAAGCTGAGGCTGTCGTTCACGGCGAGCGCGCTCACAATGCCGAGGCGCACGCGCTCGTGGATCAGCCGGTCGAGCTCGGCGGTACGCGGGCCGGCGCTGGCGCGCGCCCGCGCGACGTCCCGCTCGGCCGCCTCCGTCTTTCTCGCTACTCCCTGTCTAGCCACCGTACCTCCGGGCAATGATCGTGCCGAACACCATGTGCAGCCCACCGAACCCGGCCGCCATCAACCAGTTTCCCCACGCTGCCGGTCCGAGCAGCGCCGCGGCGCCGAAGGTCATGAAGCAGACCCCCATCACGGGGACGATGCGGACCGAAAACGCGCCTCCCGTCACGAACCCGGTGCCGTACAGCAGCAGCCACGTTCCCGGGAGTGCATGCCACAGCCCCGCCCGCGACAGCGCCACCGTGAGCAGGCCACCCACGACCATCGGAGGCAGAAAGCTCAAGCCGGCCCGGCGTCCCGGCCCCGAGAGCAGGGGATCGTTCACCGCGAACGCTTTGCGCACCATGGTCGCGCCGCCGATCCCGAGCGCCACGACCGCCTCGCCCAGCCAGGTGGCGAGCCACAGCTCGGGCGTCGGCTGCCGAGCGGCCAAGAGCGCCGCGACGAGCGCGGTCGCTCCCACGGCCACCTGCCCCCACCCCGGTACGGCGGTGAACGATCCGGCCCGCTCCATGGTCTGCCGGATGTAGCGGAGGTTGTCGAGCGCGCGATCGTGCAGCGGCCGCGGGGCGGTCATGCCCAAAGATCGCTTCACGCCCGCCTGTTGTCAAGTACTTTGTAAGATAAAGTAACTACGCTTCCAGCGTGCGCGTCTACATCTCCGTCGACATGGAAGGCATCGCCGGCGTGGTCCACGAGTCCCAGACGGACCCGACCGACCCGGCCTGTGCGGCAGAGTACGCGCGCTTCCGGCGCCTCATGACGGCGGAGGCCAATTCGGCCGTGGAGGGAGCCGTCGCGGCGGGGGCGACCCGGGTGGTCGTGAACGACAGCCACTGGTTCATGCGCAACCTGCTGGCGGAGGAGCTGCATCAGGCGGCGGAGCTCGTGGCCGGCGACCCCAAGCCCCGCTCCATGGTGCAGGGAATCGATGAGCAGGAGCCGGGCGGCTTCGACGCCGCGCTATTCATCGGATATCACGCTCGGCATCAACGCGGCGTTCGCGGGCGTGCACGGCGTGCCGGTGGCACTCGTGAGTGGGGACTCCGCGCTGGCGTCGGAGGCGAAGGACCTGCTGGGCGACGGCGTGAGCACGGTCGTCGTGAAGCACGCGGTGGGCCGGCACGCCGCGCGGAGCGTCGCTCCCGCGCTGGCCTGCGGCATGATCCGGGACGAGGTGACCCGCACGCTCCAGCGCAAGCACGCGCCGTTCGTTCTGCAGCCGCCGATCGCGCTCGAGGTGGATTTCGCTCAGACGATCCATGCCGACATGGCGGAGCTGTGCCCGGGCGCGACGCGCACGGCGGGCCGCACGGTGGCGTTCTCGCACGCCGATTACCACGAGGTGTTCCGGGTTTGGCGGGTGCTGCTGAACCTCTCTGCGGTGGTCTAGCGCGGGGCTCCCCTGGCTATGTTGCGCGGGCGCCTCTATGATGGAGGCCTGACCACTCTCCTCGCTCGTCTCCAAGCCGCCGTCGCGGACGACTACTCGGTTGCCTGCGAGATCGGCCGTGGTGGCATGGCCACGGTGTACCTGGGAGACGATCTCAAGCTGGAGCGCCGGGTCGCCATCAAGCTGCTCCATCCGCAGCTCGCCACCGGCCTCGGGGTCGAGCGCTTCCTGCGTGAGATCAAGACCGCGGCCGGTCTGACCCACCCCCACATCGTCCCGTTGTTCGATTCCGGCGAGTCCGGCGGACTGTTGTTCTACGTCATGCCGTACATCGAGGGTGAGACGTTGCGTGGTCTGCTGACGCGCGAAGGCAGCCTGCCGATCGAGGACGCGGTCCGCATCGCATGCGAAGTCTTGGAGGCGCTCGGGTACGCCCACGCGCACGGCGTGGTGCACCGCGACATCAAGCCCGAGAACATCATCTTCTCAGCGGGCCGGGCGCTCGTGACCGACTTCGGGATCGCGCGCGCGGTGACGGCGGCCAGTCTCGAGCCGCTCACCATCGACGGCGCCGTTGGCACGCCCGCCTACATGAGTCCGGAGCAGGTGAGCCAGAGCCTGCAGCTCGACGGGCGGTCCGACATCTACAGTCTCGGCTGCACGCTGTACGAGATGCTCACCGGGTCGGTGCCCTTCACCGGGCCCACGGCGCAGGCCGTGATGGCGCGCCAGCTGCTCGATGTGGTCCCGCCGATCCGAAGCGTGCGGCCGGCGGTGCCGCACGCCCTGGAACAGGCCGTGCTGACGGCGCTGAGTATTTCAGCGAGGGCATCGCCGAAGAGATCATCAACGCCCTCACCCATCTGCCCGGCCTGCGCGTCGCCGCGCGTACGTCGTCGTTCGCGTTCCGCGGGCAGGGCATCGATCTCGCCGAGGTCGGCGCGAAGCTCAAAGTCGGGACGGTGCTGGTGGGGAGCGTGCGCCGGGCGGGCAACCGGCTGCGAATCAGCGCCCAGCTCGTGAAGGTCGCCGACGGCTACCATCTCTGGTCGGAGCGCTATGACCGCGAGATGCCGGACGTCTTCGCGATCCAGGACGAGATCGCGAAGGCGATCGCCAACCGGCTGCGGGTCACGCTCGGAGAGGATGGGGCGCCGCTGGTCACACCGGCCACCGACAATCTCGACGCCTATCATCTCTACCTGAAGGGCAGGTACTACCTGGCGCAGCGCGGGCTCGGCCTCAAGAAGGCGCTTGAGTGTTTCGATCAGGCGCTGGCGCTGGATCCGAACTACGCGCTCGCCTACGCGGGCCTTGCCGACGCGTGTACGGTGCTGGCGGAGTACGGGGTCGCGCCGCCCAACGTGGTCCGACCCAAGGCGCGCGCGGCTGTGCAGCGGGCGCTCGAGCTGGCGCCCGACCTCGCGGAGGTCCATTGCGCTTCCGGGGCGCTGGCCTTCATCTGCGACTGGGACTGGCCTCGTGCAGCGCGAGACTTGCGACGTGCGGTGGAGCTGAATCCCCGCTCCGTCACGGCGCGGCAATGGCTCTCGTACTATCTGGTCTTCATCGAGGGCCGGCTCGAGGACGGCGTGGCGCAGGCCCGGCGCGCCGTCGAGCTCGACCCGTTGGCGCCGTTGCTGGTGATGCAGCTCGGCATGACGCTCACGGGGGCGGGTCGGTATGAGGAAGCCGTCTCGTCGTTCCGGCGGGCCGGGGATCTTGCACCCATGATGTTCCAGGCCACCATCCATCTAGGATTGGTCATCAACCATCTGGGCAGGAGCGATGAGGCAATCGCACCCTTGGAAGTGGCGGTGACGACGTCCGGACGCCACCCATGGACGCTCGCCGCGCTCGCCGTGTGTTATAGCTCGCTTGGACGAGTGGGCGATGTGGAAGCGATTCGCGACGAGCTCGTCGCGCGGGCGCGGCGAGAGCACGTGCAGGCGAGCATCCTCGCTATTGTGGCGGCGAGCCTCGGGCGAATGGACGAGACCTTCGAGCTGCTGGAGCGGGCGTGCGAGGAGCACGACGGCATCCTGGTGTACTCGAAGCGCTATCCTTTCTTCAAGGTGCTCCAGGCCGATCCGCGGATGGCGCGCATCTATCGGCGCATCGGGTTCCCCGACGGCGCCGACGGCGCGAGCTACGGAGCGAGCAGCACGAGCCCGTAGTCTCCCACGATCGCAAAGCCGATCGACAGGTAGGCGGCCCGCGCGGCGGCGTTGGCCGGATCGGCGAACAGCACCGCCCGTCGCACCCCCTGCTTGCCCGCCGCCACGAGCGAGCCCGCCACCACGCTGCGTGCGTAGCCCCGGCCGCGGAACTCGGGCGGCGTCCAAACGCCGCCGATCTGCACGATGTCGGGGAGCATCGCGTTGAATACGGAATAGGCCACGGGCGTTTTGTCGTCGACCAGCACCCAGTCGGCGCCCCGCTCGTGGTGCAGCAGGACGTCGGCGCGGCTGGCGCGGTGCAGCCCCGGCCCGTCGGCCGCGCCCAGCGCCTCCACGGAAAAGCTCGTGCGCCACTCGACCAGCAGGTCGAGCTCCTCCGGCTCGGGATGGCGGCAGCGCACCGCGCCGCTGGCGAGCTGTGGCGGAGCCACCAGCCGGTCCAGCTCGAGTGCGTACAGCTCGTCGCGACTGTCCTTGACGGCCGCGGCGGTCGCCAGCCCGAGCGCGTCGCGCGCGGCGACGACCTGTGCCCACGGACCCGAGAACCCCGTGGCCGCGCGGCGCGAGCGGCGCACCGCTTCCGCCGCCAGCGCGGCGACGTGTGCGGGGGCCTGCACGAGGATCATTCCGTTCCAGCAGTGCGCCACCACCCCGACCATGCGGCCGTCCTCGAGCGCCGCTACGTAAGTCGCCTGCAACGGCTGCCCGCCGTCCACGACACCGGCCGCCCGCGCGTTGGAGCGCAGGAACATCGACGAATCAGCATGGGCGACGAGGAACGCATCGAGCGCGGCCTCGTCTCCGGGGCCGAGCAGCCGGACCTCGGGCACCGTTCAGCCCGGCGGTGAGCGGTGCAGCTTGATGATCTTGAGCGACAGGCTGCGCGCCAGAATCCCGATCCCCCCCGGGTC
>WNGL01001539.1_pt1 | contig 44552 bp, 41 predicted proteins | sample 5400591 | NCBI WGS metagenome assembly WNGL01 (sample SAMN13153377, study PRJNA577476) | soil metagenome | isolation source: 80 cm soil or saprolite under Garry oak tree replicate 1 | place: USA:California | collected 2016-06-15 | reverse complement strand
GAGCAATTAGGGCTGCCAGGCCATAGTTGGACGCTTGCTTGCTGCGATGCACCGCGAGGGCGTTTGATTGCTCCCGCGCCATACTGTGGGTGTCACTGCCAAGCAAGACACCCGAAGTCGCGGCGAAAGGGGCCAGCCAGTAGAGATCGTGCGGGCGAATGTGGAAAGGACTGGTCCAGATTGTGATCTGATCCTTGGGAAGACTGACGATCACACTCTTGATGGTTACGTCGGGCTTTTGTGTGTTTGTGGATTGCTGCGAACCGACGGAGTCGTTTGACGGCGCAAAAAAATCCTTCTTCAAGGGAGGAAAACGGGCTTCCCTGGGCGGTTGGGCGAACGTGTGGTCCGGGCAAGTTGCCCTCACACCACTAGCGGTATTCGAACCTGAGGGTTCACAGGAAGATAAGGGCCGGTCATCTTGTTGCTGGGCTGCAGCGGCATTCCCAGCGAAAAGAGCAGCTATCGTCACGATTCGAAGGAAGGAGGACATTGAGAATTTGAACAAGACGAAAGAATTTTTGCGCATAAGCCCCAAAAGGATACTAAAGTAGCTGCGCGCATTCTAGCAAGAACGGAATTCCCCTATGAGAATTCCGTTCTTACCCTCAAAAGCAGAAGGTGCTCGGCGGGATGTAGAGTGCTGTCGGCAAGCGGCAACTGGATGCCTCGGGCATGGAGTTCGGTCACAAATTTGAAGTCGAGGAGAGAACGAGATTACAGCTACTGTTTTCTAGACAGGAGGGCTTAGTTCTTTGTGAGAAGTTGAGTAGTATTGTATTATCCCTCGTTTCCAAAGACAGTTGCTTGAATTGCGGCGCTTCTCAGGTTCAAGATTTCGCGCAAAGTATTAAGAGCGCGGCACCGAAGTCCTCAATACACGTTCGAGGTGCAAGGAGACCTGAAGATGTATCTGACTCCGTGGCCTGACGTTTGAGCGAAGGGAGCGGACATCCAGTTTGTATGGAGATCTCTATAACGGCTGAGTACGAAAATTGCTGTATAGCTTCGCGCAAACCAGGCGGTACACCGTGAGTGTGGCTTCAAAATCCGGACAAGGCGGGGGCAGAAAGCCAAGACTTGTTCGCATTATTGCGCGACTCAATGTAGGGGGAGCCACCCGGCAGGCTTGCATCCTTCATGAAAAGCTTCTCCCGTATTTTGACACCCACCTGATCATTGGCAGTCTGGCCGACGGAGAGCAGGATATGAGCTACCTGCTGGCTTCAGAGCGGAACGTATTTCGACTGCCCCAGATGTCGCGCGAGATTTCCCCATGGGCTGATGCCACCGCCTTTTGGAGGATTCTGAAATTCCTGCGAAAAGAGCGTCCCGATGTCGTTCATACACATACGGCAAAGGCAGGCGCGCTTGGGAGACTCGCAGCTTGGCTAGCGGGAGTCCCGGTCATTGTGCATACCTACCATGGGAATGTCTTCCAGGGGTACTTCGGGCCGCTTAGAAACAGGATATATCTGGCCGTCGAGCGCATGCTGGGGCACCTTTCCACCCAAGTGATTGCAATTTCGGAATCCCAGCAGCAAGAGATTTGCATGAAATATCACGCTGTGCCACGTCGAAAAATATGCGTAATACATAATGGATTTGAGCTTGAGCATTTTGCTCAAGGAAGCCGGGAAGAAACACGAAGGAAGTTTGGACTTAAGACTGACGATTTTGTGGTTGTTTGGGTGGGAAGAATGGTTCCCGTAAAGGATGTGCAGCTACTTGCCCAAGTAATTCGGAGAGCTGCGGAAAAACAGAGCAACATTCATTTTCTCGTAGTCGGAGACGGAGAGGAAAAGAAAGAATTGGAGTCACTGGTTCGTGGCTGTACGAATGTTCGGCTTCTCGGATGGCGGCATGATATGGAGCAGGTATGGTCCGCGGCAGATGTCGCGTTGTTAACCTCGCGCAACGAAGGAACTCCAACGGCTTTGATTGAAGCCATGGCTGCCGGGCTTCCTTTCGTGGCCACTCACGTAGGAGGTGTCCAGGACCTTGCTGCGGGTCCCCTACATGAACTGCCAAATGGCATGGGATTCCGGGCAGCCAATGGTTTTTTCTTGAACTCCCGGGTTCCTGACATACTCCTTGACTGTATTGAACAAGTGGCGAAGGAGCCCGACGCTGCAAGGCAAATGGCGTCTGTTGGGCGCGCATTCGCTTTGGATAGGTTTTCGATCCAACGCCTGGTTGAGGAAATGACCCTCCTTTATCAGACGCTGTTGGCGAAAAGGCGAGTGGTGATGTCTGGGGCTGTTAGTGAGTCAGAAAAGGCTGACGCAAGAGCAGCCGATTCGCTTCGGGGTATCGGCAGTGGAAGTTGATCCGAAACGTTCCTGACTGAGGATCAAGTGCCGGCTGAGGGGATCGTTTCGCTCGGGGACGGGTCTTATGTTACCAATTCGAATGATGCGATTGCCATGAGCCGAACTTTTTGCGACCATGTGACGAAACATTTGAGTTAGGACAGCTGACGCGTTGCTCGGAAATAGCATCCAAAGTCGAGTATAAGCATAGCTGAGAATTGGTTACCTAGAGGGACTGATGAAAGCAAATGGAAGACCAAAGAAGCAGCGCGAGTTTCAATCTAGTTCTTCTTACGTTGTGAGTCCATGGTGCCACTCCGGGTTGAAAAGAGTATTTGACATTCTTGGTGCAATTTTGCTGCTGGTTTTGCTCTTGCCGGTGATGATAGCGGTCGCAGCGTTCGTGAAGTTAACTTCACGAGGAGCTATACTGTTTCGCCAGCGACGTCCGGGAAAGAATGGCCGCGAGTTTACTATTCTGAAGTTCCGGACAATGATAGATGGCAGGCGCCACGAAGGTTCTGCGGTGACGAGGCCTTTTGACCCGAGGGTGACCTGGTTTGGACGATTCATGCGCAGGTGGAAGCTGGATGAATTGCCGCAGCTTTTCAATGTAATTCGCGGCGAGATGAGTTTTGTAGGGCCTCGGCCTCTACCCACACAGCATTGGGAGCAGCCTTTTATGCAGGAAGAAGCAACCTGTGTGCTTTCTGTCCGGCCAGGTATCACCTCCCAGGCGACTGTAAAGTTTCGGAATGAAGAAGAACTGCTCGCCCCGTTCTCTTCAGAGCAAGTAGAAGAAGTTTATATGAGAGCAATTATGCCGGTGAAGATGAAGATGAATCTCGAGTATCTTCAGGGCGCGAACTTTATAAGCGATCTGCGTATAGTCCTTAAAACAATCTCCCGAGTATTCAACCCGCAGGAGGGAAAAAACGATTTCATAATAAAAGAGCTTTTGCCTGTTTCAAAACTACCTGTTGCAAGACAAAAGGAACCCCTCCCTGTGCAGGACCGAGAGGAATTTCTGCCTGCTGCGGAAGAAGCAGACTAGAATAGTTATAGTGAAGGCTTTTGTTCGTCATCTGTGTTGAGATGTAGAAACAGACGATACACTGGGAAAGCTCTTAGATCCGATTGTTGCCGAGCATTCACGACCTCACATGACCGCAGACTGCTCTACCTGATGATTAACATATAGAGACCCAAGCAGGGAAATAGCACTAAGGTTTTGATATCGGAGACTCGAAAGTGCTAGAATCCGTGCCTTTGATTCAGAACTGCAAGGTCGTTCGTCCGCTAGCGGCTGCATGGTCTGAGGAAGACTTCCCGCCAATGGAACCGTGGGACGATGGCATCAGGAAATGAAGGGATTCCGGCTGCTATTATTCATGCTGCGGCCCCGCCGGATTATGGTATGTATCGGCGACGCTTTGACTGTGTTCGATCATAGCCGTTGGCTTACTGCGCGGACTACGCGATACTTAGAGAAATCTTATGCATGAATCGGATTTGATCTGCCGGAAACATCTACGCCTGTCCAGTTCCGAATTTCCGCTTCCTTACCTTTGTCGGAAGGGTAGAGAAATCATTCCAAGATTGACGGCAGCTATTGTGGCTTTTTTGTGCATTGGTGCCGTTGCATGGGCGCAGACGGCTGAGGCTCCGACCCAGCAGCAACAAATGGAGCAACCAAGACCGGAGATCCCGTTTCCTCAAACTCGTCCAATCAATATTCCGCGTATAACCAACACGACGCCTGCGCAGGAGAGTTTGGAACAAGAGAAAGCTTTGCAGAAGAGTTTGCTACAGCCGGGCGCAGTGCTTCCTCCTGAGCCTGACCTTGAGTTCCAGGAATTTGTTGCCAGTTCCCTGGGGGCAAAGCTTCCCATCTTCGGTCAAACTCTGTTTGAGAATGTGCCGTCAACCTTCGCGCCGCTGGACCGCGTGCAGGTCCCGTCGGACTACGTGATTGGTCCCGATGACCAATTGTTGATCAGGACGTGGGGGCAGGTAGACATCAACTGGCTGGCGATTGTGGACCGTGGCGGCTCAATTTACATCCCGCAAATCGGTAGCTTGAACGTGGCGGGCCTCAAGTATGCGGAGCTGCACGACTACTTGCAGGCCCAAATCGGCCGGATTTTCAAGAACTTCCAGTTGAGCGTGAGCATGGGGCAGTTGCGATCCATACAAATGTTTGTGGTCGGTCAAATCAGGAGACCGGGAGCCTATACAATCAGTTCGCTCAGCTCGCTGGTTGACGCGCTCTTTGCTTCCAGCGGTCCCTCGAAGCGTGGCTCGATGCGCCGCATTCAACTGAGGCGTGACGGCAAGATTGTCACTACGTTTGACTTATACGATTTGATCGTAAATGGTGACAAGACGAAGGATGCCAAGCTCATGTCCGGTGACGTGATCTATGTACCGCCGGTGGGGCCGCTGGTGGCTTTGGCGGGCAGCGTAAACACGCCTGCCGTTTACGAATTGAAAGAGCATGCCACGCTTGGAGAAGCAGTCGGATACGCGGGCGGCCTAACGAATACGGCAGCCGGAGAACATGCGATTGTGGAGCGGATCGATGATCACCATGTCCGGCGGGCCGAGGAATTTCCTCTCAATCAAGAAGGGCTTGGGCGGGAACTGCACGATGGAGATGTGGTCCGCTTCCTGAGGATCTCCTCCAAGTTTGAAAACGCCGTGACCTTACGCGGAAACATCGCCGTGCCGGGACGCTATCCGTGGCACGACGGGATGCGCGTGCACGACCTCATCCCCGACCGTGACTTCCTGGTTACCGACGAATATTGGAAGCGGCAAAACCAGCTTGCCGTGGACGCTCGAGCGGGCGATTTTCGTATCAACCAAGCTGAACTAAAGAATGATATAAAGCGATTGTCTGCCGAGATCAACTGGGAATATGCGGTCATTCAGCGCTTTGATCCGCAGACCCTATCGTCCCGCCTTCTGCCCTTTAATCTGGGCAAGGCGATTGAAGGCGACACAGGTCAGAATCTTGTCCTTCAAGCAGGCGACATCGTTACGGTCTTTTCTCAGGCGGATATCCAGGTCCCGATTGGGCAGCAAAGCAAGTTCATGCATCTGGAGGGCGAAATAAGAGAGGCTGGCGTGTATCAGATCCAGCAGGGAGAAACACTGCGCCACTTGGTCACCCGGGTCGGTGGCTTTACTCCCCAGGCTTACCTCTATGGTGCGGAGTTCACCCGCGAATCAGCGCGCGTGGACCAACAGCAACGCCTGGACCAATATGTCAACGAATTGGACAAATCCGCTCAGAGTACAACCGCAGCAGGGGCTTTCATCGGAGACCCGGAAGCAGCAGCGGCAGCGAAGGCGCAGGCTGCAGGCCAGCGAGCTCTGGCGGAACGGATGAAAGGACAGAAGGCCACAGGCCGAATCGTCCTGGAGCTTAGACCCAATGCGAGCGGCGTGGATTCATTGCCTGACTTGGTGCTGGAAGATGGAGACCGCCTGCTGGTTCCGTTTCGTCCTGCCACCGTGAACGTAATTGGGTCGGTCTACAATAGCAGCGCCTTCGTCTTCAAACCGGGGAAGAATGTGTCTGATTATCTTCGGCTGGCTGGCGGCACGAGAAGAGACGGTGATAAGGGCCGTGAATTTGTTCTGCGTGCGGATGGTTCGACGGTGAGCCGGCAGCAACACCATGCGTTCACGGGGAGAAATTTTAGTACCCTTAGGCTTATGCCCGGCGATACTATTGTAGTGCCGGAAAAAATACCTCATGGCGCCGCAGCACGAGCAGCCTTGCGAGACTGGGCAACCATACTCGGGCAACTCGGTCTTGCGGCTGGAGGGATCCGGGCCATATTCCCTTAGGGAACGCTCTGACACACATGACGCCGCGTGAAAAAGCCGAACTCAACCTAAAGCTCACTGAAGAAGTTCCAAGTGCGCAGAACGGCGCAGAAGTGGAAAGGATTCACTTTCCCGAGCAATGGATCGTACTAGCCAAACGTAAGTCTTTCATCCTCAAGTTCGTTGGGATCGCTGCAGCCTTAACAACTATTACCGTGTTCTTGCTCCCAAAAACTTATACTGCAAACAGCAAGATCATGCCTCCGCAGCAAAACCAGTCCATGGGTGCGGCGGCTGCGCTCAGTCAACTCGGCCAGCTCGGTCCTTTAGCTGCTTTAGCGGGCAAGGACCTCGGACTACGCAATCCAAGCGATATTTATATTGCGCTGTTGCGCAGCCGCACGGTGCAAGATGCTCTAATTAATCGTTTCTCGTTGATGGACGTTTATGGAATAAAGTGGCGTATCGATGCCGAACACCGATTGGAAGACCGCACAGAGATCAGCGCAGGAAAGGGCGGGGTGATTGCGATCTCCGTCGAGGATCGAGATCGTCATCGAGCTGCAGACCTTGCCAATGGTTATGTGGATGAGTTGGAAAAGCTTACACGAACGCTGGCTGTGACTGAGGCAGGTCAACGGAGGATCTTTTTTGAACGTGAAATGAAGCAGGCCAACGATGACCTTGCAAATGCCGAGGTTGCCCTCAAACAGACCCAGGAGAAGACCGGGCTGATTCTGCTCGACAGTCAATCTCGGGCTATAATTGAGTCGTTGACTTCGCTTCGTGCCCGCGTCGCCGCACAGGAAGTACTTGTGCAGCAGATGCGCACCTTTGCCGCGCCCGAAAACCCTGACCTTATACGTGAGGAGAAAGCGCTCGAAGCGCTGCGCGATCAGCTCAACCGGCTCGAGGGCGGTCAAGGCAAAAGGTTATTCACTGATGTGCCCTTGGAAAACGTGCCGGCTAGGGGACTCGAGTATATCCGGAAGCTGCGAGAGGTAAAGTATCATGAGACGTTATTCGAGTTGCTGGCCAAACAATACGAGGCAGCGCGAATTGATGAAGCGAGAGATGCATTCGTCGTACAACAGTTGGACAAAGCGATACCGCCTGAAAAGCAATCCTGGCCCAAGCGATCCATCGTCGTGCTTGTGGCCACATTCTTGGCGCTGCTTGTGGCGATTGCGGCGGCAACTTTGATGGACGCGGTGGAACGGGCAAACGAGGATCCTCAGTTTGCCGCCAGGCGCCAACTCTTTCAGTTTTATCTTCGCGGTCAACAGAAGTCGTAACTGACTCATGGTGGCTACTTGAACTCATCAGGGCGCAGTTTGTGACCTTCAGACGAGTTCGTTACGCGCCTGTCTGATGCGAACATGCATGGTAAAGTGCTTGGATTGCTTTGCAGGAATCCTGCTGGGTTGAAATCTTGGGGCTTATAATTCTATTCGTTTCTGGAGAAATAAAAGTTTAGTGCTGTGAGATTTGTTCGTCGCGTAGCTAACCATCCGGTCGCGCAGAACGCTCTAGGTCTCTACGCAATCCAGTTCGCGGGCTACATCATCCCGCTGGTAACTCTTCCCTATCTCGCGCGGGTGCTACGGCCGGAAGGATTTGGGCTGCTGCTATTCGCACAATCCTTTGCCGCTTGGGCCTCGCTGACTGTCGAATACGGCTTCAGCCTCTCCGCTGCACGTGAAATTGCCCAGAATCGTGGAAACAAAGGTCTCCTCTCTGCCACCGCTGCCGGAGTGCTGGGAGCCAAGGCAATTTTGCTGTCGGGATTCTTTATCATCTTTGGTGCAGCGGCTTGGACCGTGCCCAATTTCCGGCAACATCCGATTTACCTATTGTGGGCGTTCCCTTTGACCCTGGCCCTCGGACTTAGCCCTTTTTGGTACTTTCAGGGCACTGAGCGTATGGTGCGCGCTGTTGTTGTGGAGTTACTCGGACGCGCTGGGGCCGCCGCATTCATTTTTTTGGCAGTGCGAACTCCTGAAGACGGGTGGAAGGCATTGGCGTTGCAGGCCGCGGCCGGTTGCGCCTGCACCTTGACCCAGACGCTTTGGATGTACCGCGATATAGGTTTCCGCTGGCCGCGGTGGAAAGACGGAATACGCGCGCTCAGGGTCGGCTGGGATATGTTCCTCTTTCGTGGTGCCTACAATATCTACAGCACAGCAAACGCTTTCATCTTAGGACTTTTCGCTTCCTCGGTACAGGTCGGCTACTACGGCGGCGCGGAACGTATTGCCAAGGCGCTGCAGGGATTGACTCTCCCGTTGACACAGGCTCTTTACCCCCGCATGAGTCATCTGGTCTCTCAGAGTGCGTTGAAGGCAGCGCGGTTCGCGCGATTCACCCTTTCCCTGGCCGGAGGCTCCGGGCTTGTCTTAGCTTTGGCACTTGCCTTATCTGCTCGCTGGGCGGCGACTATCATTCTGGGGCCAGGTTATCAGGCTTCGGTCACCGTCCTGTATGTCTTTGTCTTGCTGTTGCCGGTCAACGCAATCAACGGCGCGCTCATCATGCAGTGGATGCTCCCCTTGGGCATGGAGCGTACGATTGGAAAAATCACCCTTGGCGCGATCGCAATCAATTTGATTTCAGCAGCGGTGCTGGCTCCGCGTTTCGCTCACGTCGGGATGGCCTGGGCCATCCTGGTGGCGGAGACTTGCAAGTTTACCGCTCTCGCAACCATCCTGCTTAGGCGTGGCCTAGACCCTGTGCGCGGACTGCGGAAATCCAAGGCCCAATCCGCCGAAGTGCTATGACAGAAATGGTGACAAACAGGAAGTGGGAGGAGATTTGGGCCGGTCGGGTCGTTCTGGGCTGGGCAGTCGTGGTGCTCGCGGCGGACTTGAAGGTCACCGTCCCGTATATCCATTGGGCGGTCTCGGCGCTTGCCGTGGTTCTTATCTTGCCTTACTTACTCCGTGCTCGATGGAAAGAGAGATTTCCCGCGCGTGCTCCCGTCTGGCTTTTCATCGTCGCGGTTTGCATCCCCGTTCTCTACGGCGCAAGGGCGGTGTATTCCCTTGCAGAAGCCGTCAAGCTGGCGGTAATTCTTTTGGGAGGGATCTCCATTTTCGTCGTGCGCAGCCAACTGGCGCATTATGCCTTCCGCGGGTTTGTCGTTGCGGTGTACTTGAATCTTTTTTTGCTGATCGGGGGATTCCTGGGTCTTGGCTCGGCAAGCATAATGGCCACGGCCCGCTGGGGCACAATCCTGGACTTCCCAGGTTCGCTGTCGCGAGTGGGTATCACGGTGTGGGTGTTTGCCGCGTATCTTTTGGTCAAGCGGCGTTCGGCAACTTCTTTGGGTCTCTTGGTAGCCAGCACCGTGGTCGTCTACGCGGACGGCTCCCGGACCACAATTCTGCTCCTTCTCGTGGGCGCTTTGTATCTAGTGCTTGTGCTGGCGGCAGAAGCTAAACGGTTAAGGCGAGCCATGTTCGTCGGCGCAATGAGCCTCAGCGCGGTAGTCGCCGCCGTGGCATACTCCGCTATTCTTTCGGGCGAAGGGGGAGCAAGCGTGGGACGCGTCAGCGAGTTTTCAAGTTCGGTCCAGGCGCAAGGACTTGAGGGTTTAGAAACCGCAGACGCGATACGATTTCGAATGTTGCAGGATGGCGTGGAGGCAATCCAAGCGCACCCAATTTGGGGCACTGGAATTGAAACGACCACGACAGAGACGATTGTTGGGCCGATGGGCATCCACATGACTTATCTCCAGGTCTGGGCTGACATGGGCCTTTTAGGTTTAACGGCCTTCGTTTGGCTTATGTGGGGCTGGATTGTCTGGGTGCCCATGGTCTTGCGCCGGATTCGAGTTCTTTCTGCCCCGGCGCAGAGGGCTCTCTACTACAACGCCCTATTCCTGTTATTTTTCTATGGCTTGGCCGCTTTCTTTCACCCGCTGAGCACTGAATGGTCGGAATGGATTGTCTTCATCATCCCTTATGCTCTGATTTGGGAGGTCACACGTTCCAAGGGTGCTGCGCCTCAGAGACCAAGAGTGTTAGAAGCTCATGCTTGACTTCCGTGTCTCCGTAGTGATCACAACCTACAACCGCTCTCGATTGCTTGGGCGCGCTATTCAGTCGGTTCTTGACCAGGGCTGGCCGGAACTTGAGGTGATGGTGATAGACGACGCGTCCAGCGATGGAACGCCGGATCTAATGCGGAGCTCTTTCCCTCAGGTGCGATATTTTCGCCAGGACAGCAATCGCGGCGTCTGTGCGGCGCGCAATCGAGGGCTGCGCGAGGCATCGAACCCCTGGGTTGTGTTCCTGGACGATGACGACACCTTGTTGCCGGATGCTCTGGAGCGTATCAAGGCTCGGATCGCGGAGCTCCCCGACGTCGAGCAATACCCAGTCCTGCAATTCGCGCACGGCAATGGCCGAATGCCTACGGAATTCATGATTATTAAGCTTGAACACTATGTTACAGAGGTGCTGCGAGGAGATTTTGTCCCGGTCATCCGTAAAGAGCGGTTCCTTTCCGAAGGCCTGGCGTACCCTGAGCTCAAAAGGACCGGCGAGGGTGTGCTGTGGTGGTCGGTGGCGAAGGAGTATGGTATTCCTACTTGGGCCGACCGGATGGGCAATGTCCACAATGACGCCGCTGTTCGGACAGCATCGACAGACTATCAACTGCGTTACGCAAGTGATCTAGGCGATTTGCAAGATTATATATTACAAAAGTTTGGCGACATACTAGCCGCGAAATACCCTGCATACTACCAGAAGAAACTGCTGGGCGCCGCGACATACCGCACTCTAGCGGGAGAGCGCACCGTCGCTCGTTCCCATCTTCGCCTCGCAATGCAACGACGCTTTTCCGCCCAAGCAGTGGGGTTGTGGGTGCTTACCTTCTTGCCCAGGGCATGGACGCAGAGATGTTTCGCAGCCTACAGGCGACGTGTCAATGGGTGGAAGTCGTAGGTGTAACGGATCATCAATCCGCCGGCAGATGGCGTTTGAATGTTTCCGGCTCTATCGGACTGTTGCTAACTTCGGAGGTTGATGCAGGGGGAAGATTGTCACGAGTGCTTTCGTTTTTCAAGAACCCCGGCAGATGGACCGAATTCAGTTGGCGGATGCTGTTCGGGACATTTTTTCGAAGAAGTATTCTACGCACTGTTGAACACGCCTATGAGAACGCGAGTGGTCCGGAAGCGGCCTTGTTGCGGAGTTATGCTGCAGTTGCTTGGGGGCTTTCCAAAGGGAACGTCGCCAAAACGAGAGGTTACATGTATGTCGCCTACCAATCGCAGACAACTCTCGCAAATGAAACTCACGATCTAGGCACAGCCCGAATTGGCTTCGAAGACCTGAAGATCCATGCCAGAACCACCGATGCCAATTCCAGCCGCGACTATCTTGCGGGCTTCGATGAAAGTCTGACGTTATTCGAAGTTTATCAGCGTGCGATCTCACCCGGAACTACTGCCGTGGACGTAGGCGCGAATATCGGCATCCATAGCCTCGTGCTGTCCCGCTGCGTCGGCGAGAAAGGTCGGGTGTATTCCTATGAGCCAAGTCAGGTACCGTGCGAAAGGTTCAAGGAGAATATGATTCTGAACGGCGTTGAAAACGTCACGCTCCGCGATGTTGGCGTAGGTGCAAGCAAGGGCACTTTGCGGTACAAACCCCGCCAAGGTGAGTTCAACATCGGTCTCGGCAAATTTGACGCGCATGGCCCCATTGAAACGGCTGTGGTTAGACTGGATTCGGATTTAAACGTCGCCGGACGAATCAGCCTCATTAAGATTGACGTCGAAGGGATGGAGTTAGATGTCATACGCGGCGCCAGAGAAATTCTTGCGAAGCACCGCCCCACGGTCATCATCGAATACAATATGAATTGGTCGCTCGACGAACTACGAAAGGAATTGCCATACCCGGTGAAGGTATCGAGTATTCCTGTGACCATGCTGGACAAACCCCACAACCTTGATAGAGCAGCACGATGTCCCGAGTCCACGAACGTCCTAGTGGAGCCTGGGTCTTAGAGGACGCGACATTTGAAGGATTCCGTTGGTAGCGGCACAAAAACTCTTGAAGTCCGCCTTCGCTCGAACATATTTCCATGAAGGTTCTACAAGTCATCAACAACTTGGCGCCGGGCGGAGCGGAGGGCGTAGTCCGAAACATAATTCTTGGCTTCAAGCCCCGGGGAATCGAATGTGCACTCTACTTGCTGCAATCAACTGACAGCCATCTCCAGCATTCCTTGCGGGCACAAGGAGTAACGCTTTACGCCCCGCTGCGGGCCTCAATCTATTCTCCGCTTCATGTGCGCCCTTTGACCGCTCACCTTCGGACTTATTCGTACGACATCGTGCATGTCCATCTTTTTCCCGCCCGGCTATGGGTGGCTTTGGCCGCGAAAGCAGCGAAAGCTTCAGCGCCTCTTGTGACGACTGAGCACAGCACATACAACAAGCGCCGACGGCTCATCTTTCGCGCAATGGACCGCTGGATCTATGCTCAGTATCGGTCCATCGCTTGCATTAGCGGTGCCACAAAGGAGGCATTGGTCCAGTGGCTTCCGGAGGTTGTGAACAAGACAAGGATTTGCCCCAATGGCATCGACGTGGATGCCTTTGCCAACACACCTCCAGCCACCAAGTCCGCCTTATTCTCGCTACCGGAGACCTGTCCTGTCATCTTGTCGGTGGGACGAATGGCCAATCCGAAGGACCCTGAGACGGTGATCCGAGCGCTAAGCTTAATTCAAGAAGCTCATTTGGTTCTGGTTGGCAGCGGTCCCATGCAGGAGGAGCTTCAAAGGCTGGCGCAGAAGCTGGGATTGGATCAGCGGGTTCACTTCCTTGGCCGCCGCACAGACGTACCGCAGTTGATGAAGGCCGTTGACATATTCGTGCAGTCCTCGCATTGGGAGGGGTTTGGCATCGCGGCCTTGGAGGCCATGGCATCCGGGCTCCCCGTGGTTGTTACCCGAGTCCCAGGGCTTGCGGAACTCGTGGGTGAGGCTGGGCTGCTTTTCGAACCCGGAAACCACCACCAACTGGCTGGATACTTGAAGACGCTGCTCAGTAGCAGTGGATTGCGTACTCGGCTAGCGGAAGCTGGCAAATCTCGCGCAGCAGCCTTCAGTCTTGAAAAGACCTTGGATTGCTATGAAACCATTTTCCGTGAAGTGTTAGCGACTCATCGCGTATAACCTCTCTTGCGTGTCGCATTCTGTGGTGCGATCCAGGGCTTATTAAGGCTTCGCTGGCTCTAGATAATGGTAAGCTCGCTAGACAATGAATGCCGAAATCTTGCAGGAGACCGAGGTTGGCTTTGGAGCTTACAGAAGGCATGACTGATTGAACAAATTGGACGAACTGCTCCGAAGACAGGAGATGCGAGGGCGCAAGTATGCCCGTAAACCTGATTCATAGCTTGCTCCACCGCGTAGATGCCGGTTGGGATCCAATTCCCCGGGAGTATGCTGAGATATACGCCCAGCATGTCTGGAGCTCATGCAACGAAGTTTTGGTCGACAGGCTGGATGTTCTGACCAAAGGCCTAAGAGATAAGCAGGTGCTGGATCTTGGGGGAGGGCCGGGACAATATAGCGTGTTGTTTGCCCGACGTGGTGCCAAAGTCGTATGGCACGATATTAGCAACGAGTACCAGAGAATCGCACGAGACCGGGCGCTGGCTGCTGGGGTGTCGCTTGAGTTCTCTTTGGGATACTTGGAAGCGGCAAGCAAGTTCAGACCCGGCTCATTCGATGTGGTCTTTTGCCGAGTGTGTTGGGCTTACTGTAGGAGTGATCGAAGCTTCGCGCGCCTACTCTATAGTTTGGTGAAACCCGGTGGCCTCGCCTACGTCGAATGTGATACCCCGGCGCTCTCGAAGCCTCGAGGCTTGCGAAAGGTGCAGTACTGGTTGAATACTCAATTCTGGTGGAAAATCGGCCACCCGCTGCCTCCTCACGGGCGCATTGCGAATCTCATTCAAAGGTATCCGGTCACATTCATGGAACTAGACTATTCTTGCGAGTTACAAGATGTCGTAATATTTATCAAGGGCAAATCGCGGACCGACCCTTAATTTGAACATCCCAAGTGTGACGCGGGTCATTGTTTTCCTGCACCCCATTCAATAGACTCCCACTCGGGGAATCGGATTCTGTAAAATCTGACAGTCCAGTATGAGCGCTCGATATCTGATCCGCTTCGACGATTGTTGCCCGACGATGAATTGGAGCGTCTGGGCTCAAGTGGAAAAGATTCTCTTGGAGTTCGAGGTGAAGCCCATCCTTTCCGTCGTTCCCGATAATCAAGATGAGAAGTTGAAGGTTTCTGAGCCAAACAATGGTTTTTGGAATGAGGTCCGAGCCTGGCAGAGTCGAGGTTGGACCATCGGGCTCCACGGATATCAGCATCTTTATGCGACTCATGATGCTGGAATCGTCGGGATCAATAAATTCAGCGAATTCAGCGGTCTTTCATTTCATGAACAATTGGACAAGGTGCGTCGTTCACTGGAGATCTTTGAGCGAGAAGGCGTGAAACCTGACGTCTGGGTGGCACCTGCACACTCCTTTGACGAATCTACTGTAAAGGCCCTTCAGTCTGCGGGGGTCAAGTGCATCAGCGATGGCCTGCACCTTTTTCCACATATTGATTCCTTAGGTATCCTATGGGTACCCCAGCAGTTTTGGAGATTTCGTTGGATGCCGTATGGGGTTTGGACGATTTGTCACCACTTCAACTCATGGAATGGACGGGACATCGCTAGGTTCCGCTCGGATCTCCAACATTTTAGGCGCAGCATCGTAGATTTCAAGGAGATAGTCACTTCCTATTCGGGCCGACGAGTTTATTGGTTCGACGTGGTTTATGCGCGGTTGCATTTAACAGCACTGAAGGTCTCCCGATTGGCGTTTCTCCGGGAAAGAAAACCATCCTTGTGATTGGTCTCCAAGCGATATCCGGCTAAGCGGGACGACTTCGCGGAGAAAGGGACGTTGGGGGCGAATCGGCGTATCTATCAAGAATAGTCGAATGCGTCGCAATCAAATTCTTGATCGGTATTCGTGAGCTTGATATCGTCCGCCAGGTGTGTTTATGCCCGTTGCCTTCCCACAGCGCCGCGTTGCAGAGTTGGACGGCCTGCGCGGCGCAGCAGTCCTCTTTGTATTAATTCATCATTACGTGTTGCGGGAAGGGGCGACCGCTCCGGGCGGTGCGGCATCCTTCCTGCAGCGTTTTGCCAGCCTGGGATGGACTGGGGTCGACCTTTTCTTCGTCTTGTCCGGGTTTCTGATTGGTGGGATCCTAATGGATGCGCGCCCGTCGCCGTCGTATTTTAAGACGTTTTATGTGCGTCGTTTTTTCCGCATCATCCCGATTTATTACCTCTGGATTGTCTGCTACATCGGGCTGGTGGCTTTTGCCCGCCCGTTTTTGAGCTCTTTGTCTCCTTTGGGAAGGACTGCGTCAGCAGATTTTTCAGTTTACGCGCACTTTGCGTTCTTACAGAACGTTGGAATCGTGTACCTGAAGGGTCTAGCAGGAGTGTGGTTAAATCCTGCATGGTCGCTGGCGGTGGAAGAACAGTTTTATCTGGTCGCGCCTTTGGTGATCCGATTGGTTTCACCGAGACGACTGCTCGTGTTCCTCGTTGCCGTGATCGCATGTGTGCCTCTGTTGCGGATTAGTCTGCTTCAACTGGTTCGTGCGGAACCAGTCCTCGTCTTTGGGCTGATGCCATCCCGCGCCGATGCGCTCGCGATAGGAATGCTTGCCGCTCTGCTTTGGAGGAGTGATTCTGCGCGCGCATGGCTCTCAGCCAACTCATGGGTTTTGTATTGCTTTTTTGGCGTGTTCTTGTTGGGTGTGGCGGTACGCTGGTCTTGGGTGTCCGAGCCATTAGCGTTTGGTATGCAGTCGGTGGGTTATACATGGATGGCGTTGTTATATGTTTCCATTCTGCTGCTCGCGCTCGCCGAACTGAAGGGGCCGGTGGCGAAGTTGATGCGCTTGGCGTGGCTCCGCGAAATAGGATGTGTTTCGTATTGCATGTATATCATTCACACGGCTGTCAACGGTGGATGTCACGCAGTCCTGTTGCATGCCAAACCGAGGATTTCGAATTGGCAAGGTGCGGCGGTGACAATTTGTGCGGCTGTGCTCACATACGGTATAGCAAAGCTATCGTGGATTTTCGTCGAACGACCGCTGCTGCGACTAGGACATACGTTTCGCTATTAGCCATGCCCCATACCTGGACCTGGCCAGTCGAGGTAGCAGCCCTGATCCCGTTTTTGAGAAGTGAGTTCAGGATGTGAACTGAAGCGCTGGCGCTGAGTGCCTGCATGAAGTTTATTGGTTCGATGGCGGGCAAGAGAAGGGAACCGCCAAACTATCAAGACATCTCCGCTGTGGTTAACTCTTCTTCGACCGCGGCGGGCCTCACGGAATCGCGCCGCCGGGCAATCCACCACGCGCCCAGCCGGAAGGCCAGCAGCAATCCGACGATTGTTCCGTACATCACCGGCTTGCGCACGTCGGATTTCACCAGCCAGTAGTAGTGCACCACGCCCGCCGTCGCGGTGACATAAATCAGCCGGTGCAGCATTTGCCAGCGCTTGCCTCCCAGACGCCGGATCCATCCCCTCGTGGACGTAACCGCCAGCGGAAGCAGCAGGACGAATCCCGTGAAACCGGCGGTAATGAACGGCCGTTTCTGGACGTCGTGCAGCATTTCTCTGAAGTCAAAAAACTTGTCCAGCCCGATCCAGGTGGAGAAGTGCAGGAAGGCGTAAAAAAAAGCAAATAGCCCCGTCATTCGCCGGAAGCGAATCAATTCCGGCAGCCGAAGGAGTTTGCGCGCCGGCGTAATCGCCAGCGTGACCACCAGAAAGATCAAAATCCAATCGCCCGTTTCGTGGGTGATGAACTCGATGGGGTTGGCTCCCAATCCTCGGTGAAGCGCCTTCCACACCAGCCGCTCCGCGGGAACAAGCGCCAACGCAAACACCACCACTTTTGTCCATCCGCTGGTGAGGATTCCCCGCAATAGAAAATCCCTTCAGTAGTATTTCCGCAAATCCATCCCGGCGTAGAGCTGCGCCACCTGGTCTCCATAGCCGTTGAACAGCAGCGTCGGCCGCCGCAAAAACTCGCCGAGACGCCGTTCCTTAGCCTGACTCCACCGCGGGTGGTCAACCTGAGGGTTCACGTTCGAATAAAAACCATATTCGTTCGACGCCGCCAAGTTCCACGTCGTCGGCGGCTGCTTCTCCACGAAACTGATTTTCACGATGGACTTGATGCTCTTGAATCCGTACTTCCAGGGCACCACCAGTCTCACCGGCGCGCCATCCTGATTTGGCAGCGTCTCTCCATACATCCCGAAACAAAGGATTGTGAGCGGGTGTATGGCTTCGTCCAGCCGCAGCCCCTCGACGTACGGAAAATCAATTCCCGCCCAGCGCCCTTGCGGCATCTGCTGCGGATCGTACACACTCTGGAACGCGACATATTTCGCCTTCGAAGTCGGCCCCACTTGCTTGATGAGCGCGTTCAGCGGAAACCCAATCCACGGCACGACGATGGACCACCCCTCGACGCAGCGGTGCCGGTAGATTCGCTCTTCGAGCGGCGCCAGCTTCATCAGCGCAGCGATGTCGAATTTCTGCCGCTTCTGGACCTCTCCATCGACCGACACGCTCCAGGGAGAAGTCCGCAAACTTCCCGCGTTTCTTGCTGGCGCATCCTTGGCCACGCCAAACTCGTAATAGTTGTTGTAATGGGTCACATCTTCGTAAGGCGTTTGCGGCTCGCTCGTGCTGAACGGGCCTTTTGCTACGCCGCTCAGTTTCGTCCCGGCGAAAGCGGTTTGCCCAGGCCAGGCGAGTCCGAGCAGTCTCCTTCCGGCCAGCGCGGCGGCAGCAGCCATCCCTGCGGACTCGAGAAATTTCCGCCGGTTCAGATACATGCTCTTCGGTGTGATCTGCGAATAACGCAATTCCGAAGGCTTATGAATCCACATGGCCCCTCCCGCTCCCTCTTATTTTACGCGAAATCCGGTCTGATGCCGCTTGCTTGCCGGAAATGCGCACCCAGAGCAATCCATTTCAATACTACGGGAGTATCGGCCCCATTGGATTAGACGCCCGGTTTCGCCGCTAGATACGCATAAGCGGGCCTTCCTGTTCGTTAGTATCGAATCGGCAACAGCATGGTACTGTCGGCCTATAGACCCCTCCTGATGCTCCAGAGAAAATTGCCTCAGTTCATCCAAATAGAGCAGTCGGGACCCAGGGATTGCCGGGCCAATTTGAGGAAGAAACTACGGAGGTTGTTTATGAAGTCTTTTAGTTTGTTGAAGTTACCAGTGATTCTCGTCCTTGGCGCTGGAGCCATGCTGGTCCTTGCTCCCTCGAGCCGGGCTCAGGCAGAAATCGCCCCGGACCATTACGACGCGGTCGAAGCCCTTTCGGCTTCCCCTAAGCCGAAGGCTCACGCCAAACAGGCTTCCGCCAATTTGGCCCAGGAGCAGCGCAAGGGAGAACTTGTGCTGACACCGGCTCCCGCTGCCGACGCCAATTCGCAGCGCCGGGAACTCGTCGCCGTCCAGGACAAGCGCAAACGGGCATCGAGCAATTCCATCCCGCGCTAAATTCCTGGCAGCTTGTCGCTCAGGTCTGGCCTCGCCAGACCTGAGGTTTTTCCGGCCTCAAGACATGATGTGGACATACAGCCCGTAAAGACTAAGACCGAGCCCGCCGAAGAACAATAGGGGTATCAAGTAAGTGGTCACCATCGGCTGGATGGTTATGGGAAGTTGCCAGCCGCTGTAGCCGCCCGCGAAGTAATAAGCGACTCCTGCCAGCAGCATGTACAGCAGCCCTTGACGGATCTTCTTCCGTCCCGCGGGGTTGTGGCGCTTGCTGACGCGGATTTCCGGGATGGCCTCACGGCAATACGGACACTGCGTCATCCGGTCGGAAACGGCCATTCCGCAGTGTGGACATTGACTCGGACGCGTCGCCATGCATTCCCCGGGGACGAAAAGCACCCGCTGTACCCGGCAATCGTAGTTTTCGCCGTGCGCGCTGTCAATCGGTTGTCCTCCTGCAGTTGCGTGTAACTCACGTTCAACTGGCAACTTGGGCTTTCCAGTCGCCAGTTTCCCCAGAGGCCCGCTTCCGCGGACCGAAAGGACGCCGCTCACGAGCGCTCTCGGTGTTATGCTCTTTACCTGTCGCCCCCACACGTTGTGGACAGGAGGTTCTGTGCAAACCGCCACGATTCGCTGGGCAGGTGAGGAGAAGTTTCAGGCAGTCAGCCCCTCAGGACACGCTGTCCCGCTCGACTCCGATCGCCAGTCCAACTCCGCCCCGGGACCCATGGAGATGCTCCTCGTCGCGCTCGGTGCTTGCACGGCCACCGATGTCGTCGTCATTCTCCAGAAGAAGCGGCAGAAGCTCGAGGCGCTCGAAGTGGTCGTCTCCGGCGAGCGCGCCGCCGAACCGCCCATGGTATGGACCCGGCTCGAGCTGGTTTACAAGCTGCGCGGCCAACTCGACGAAGCCGCGGTCAAGCATGCCATTGAGTTAAGCGAAGAAAAATATTGTTCGGTCGCGGCCATGTTGAAAAAGACGGCTGCCATTTCGTTTCGCCACGAAATCCTGCCGCCCAAGAAAAATGACGCGTCGGCCCGGAGGACGCCATGACGCAAACCGGCAAGCAAGTTTGCAAACTTTGCGGCAAGCCTTCTCCGAAAACCATCTGTGACGCTTGCGCCGAGCGCCTCCGCGGCGAAGCCCTCGACAGGAAAAAGAAGGAGGAGAAAATTAAGGAGTAGGCGCGCGTTCCGGGGTTTCGACGGGAAGCTTCTGCGCCATCCACGCGTCGAATCCGCCGGTAACATTGAGCACCTGACGAAAGCCCGCGCGCTGGAACAGGCTCGACGCAATGGAGCTGCGATAACCGCTCTTGCAGTGCACCGCGAGCGGCCGGTCCGGGTCCAGCGCGCGGCCATTCACTTGCCGCAGCGATTCCGCCGCTGCACCGAGCGTCATCGTCAGCAGCGGCTTGTGCATCGCCGCTCGTAAATGGCCCGCTTGCCATTCGCCGGCGTTGCGCACGTCCACCACTTGTATTTCGCGGGGCCGCTCGGTGATTTCGCGGTGCAGGTCCACCACCGAGATTTGCGGAATCTCTTCGAGAGGCAGCCCGGCTCGCTGCCAGGACAGCACCCCGCCTTCGAGCGCGCCGACGACGTGCTCGATGCCCACTCGCGCCAGCCGCATGCGCGCCTCCGCCAGCCGCTCGGGATCTTCCGCCAGCAAGAGCAGCGGCCGGTCGAGTCCGAGCAGCGCTCCGGCCCACGACGCGAACTGCCCGGAAAGTGCAATGTGCACGCTGCCGGGAATGTGCCCCCCGCCGAACTGCGCCGCCGGCCGCGTGTCCAGCGCGATCGCGCCCGCCTTCTGCTGGCGTGCGAATTCATCGCATGACAGCGACGGCAGCGGAGCAAGTTCGCTGAGCGCGGCAGCGCCGCTGCGGTTGATTTCCGCGTCGCGCGCAAAATAGCCGGGCCGCTCGGGAAGATCCGTCGTGAGCATGCGGACGAAGTCGTCGCGGCCGCGCACCTGCAGCGCGTAATTGAGCTGCCGTTGCTGGCCGATGGTTGAGCTTCGCTCGTTGCTGATGTTGCGGCCGCAGAGCGAGCCCGCTCCATGTGCCGGATAGACCTCGACCTCATCCGGCAGCGTGAGGAGCTTGGTATGCAAACTGTCGTACAGCATTCCGGCGAGTCGCTGCGGGGTAAACTCCGCCGAGAGGTCGGGACGCCCGACGTCGCCTAGGAAGAGCGTGTCGCCGGTCAGCACCGCCCAGGGTTGCGCGCCGCGATCCAGATCGGTGACAAGAATGCACACGCTTTCCGGCGTGTGCCCCGGAGTCTCGAGGAATTTGAGCGTGCAGCGGCCAAGACGGATGGTGTCGCCCTCGACGACAGGGTGGTGCGGGAAACTTGCGCCGGCGCGGGCGCCCAGATAAATCTTCGCGCCCGTGCGTGCCGCGAGTTCGCCATGACCGGAAACGAAGTCGGCATGAAGGTGCGTCTCGATGATGTAGGCAATCTTCAACTGGAGCCGCGCCGCTTCCTCCAGATAAACTTCGACGTCGCGCTGCGGGTCCACCACAGCTGCGACTCCCTCCGAGCCGAGCAGGTACGATGCGTGCGCCAGACAGCCGAGGTAGAACTGCTGAAAGTGCATGGTCCGCCTTGTTCCGCGGTTTGGGGCAATACCGACAGCCTACGGAAGTCAGTCTAACACAGCGGCGCGGGCCTGGTGCCCGGCAATCGCCGTCCTGGGATGAAGGCGGAGGGAAGACACAAGACGGTTGCGACAACCCTGTTGTCACTTGGCGGCGCATCGCATACAATCTCGCTTCTTTCACGTTGCTCGTAAACTTTACGGGAAACTCATGTCGCATCGCATTGCAGCGAAGATTACCGGCGTCGCCGGTTATGTGCCTCCGCAAGTGCTCACCAACGCGGATCTGGGAAAGCTGGTGGACACCAGCGACCAATGGATCCGTGAACGCACCGGCATCCGCGAACGTCATCGCGTGGAGAAGGGAGTCGCCGCGTCGCATCTGGCTACGGAAGCGGCGAAGAAGCTGCTGGCGCAGACCCAGACGAACCCCGGGGATATTGACCTGATCGTCGTTGCCAGCGTGACACCCGACATGATGTTTCCCGCCACGGCCTGCCTCGTGCAGGACCGCATCGGCGCGAAGAACGCATGGGGTTTCGATCTAGCGGCGGCGTGCGCGGGCTTCGCTTATGCGCTTACTGTGGGCGCGCAGTTCGTCGGCGCGGGAACGCACAGGAAAGTGCTGGTGATTGGCAGCGACGTGATGACCTCGATCCTCGACTATCAGGATCGCGCAACCTGCATTCTGTTTGGCGATGGCGCCGGCGCCGTGCTGGTCGAGCCCGCGGCCAACGACGGCGAAGGCATTCTTGACTTTCACCATGACGTGGACGGCTCCGGCGGGATGCACTTGTGCATGCCCGGAGGCGGCTCCTTGAATCCGTCCACGCATGAAACCGTCGACAAGAGAATGCACTATGTTCATCAGGAAGGCTCGCAAGTATTCAAGTATGCCGTTCGGCGGATGGCGGAGGTCTCCTGCCAGTTGATCGAGCGCAACGGTTTTTCGTGCCGCGACCTCACGCTCATCGTGCCTCACCAGGCCAACCTGCGGATTATCCGCGCCATGCAGGAACGGCTTGGTTTGGACGATTCGAAAGTGATGGTCAACATTGACCGCTACGGAAACACCACTGCAGCGACGATTCCGCTGGGTCTCCGCGACGCCGTCGAGCAAGGGCGTCTCCACAAGGGCGACCTCGTTCTGCTCATTACCGTGGGCGCAGGTTTCACCACTGGCGGGGTTCTCCTCCGCTGGGCCTACTGATCCCGTTCCATCCCGCTCAGCGTGGTCTGGGATCAGGACACCACTTCCGGCGATCGGTTTTTTCGCGAATGGATTCCGAGAGGGGGAATTCGAATTCAGCAGGAACGCAGAGCCGCGGAACAGGCGAAGTTGCTCTTCATCCGGCGGTCGAGAAGGACAGCGGCATATCGAGAACAGGTGGCGCGCTCGGTCTCGCTCCATGCCGCCAGGGCCGGAACAAGCGGCCGAGACAGTTGGCCGACGGCGCTCATCAAGTGATAGTAGGCGCTGACCAGGCCAAAGCCCCTGATCCGTTCCTGGAGCGTAGGAGTGATTTCGTGCAGATCGGCGAACGTGGAAAAGTCTCCGGCGCGCAACGCGCGGCCATCGAGACCCGCAGCAGCGCGCACACTTTCAGAAATGGGCTGCGCAGCTACGCCCGCGACCACCGCCCGCCAATAATATATGGCGAACTGGATGAGCGCCACGATTGAAACTGTAAGTAGCATTGCTGCGAACATTGGCCTCCACTCCGGCCTGTAGTTTGCGTCAAGAACTATTCATAGCCAATAGTGCTTCAGTACTACGCAGATGGCCCATTCGATTATCCGTAAGATGTACATAATACAGGAGATAGCAGAAATATGAAGAGATTCAGCCCCCAGTCGTACCTGTCTCCTGTTTCGATGTCGTTTATTCTCCGCGCCGCGTGGCTGAACAAGAGGTGCCCGATGTGGATTGCCATGAGAAGAGTGTTCCTGACCTGCTTTGGCGTGGTCATAGTCGTGTCGGTGACCGGGATTGCTGCCAGGACTCAAGATGCCGGATTGAACTTTCCGGCTGCGCCCCAGCTTTCGCAGGTAGAGAAGGATTTGCGAGCCTTGCTCAACGAGCAGGCGGAAGCCTGGAATCGCGGCGACATTGACGGCTTCATGAGGGGTTATTGGAAATCGCCGGACACCGTTTTTGTTGGCTCCGGCGGAGTGCAGCGCGGATGGGATGCCGTGCTGGCGCGCTACAAGAAGAGCTATCCCGACCGCGCGGCGATGGGCCACCTGACATTCTCCGAGTTGGAGGTCACGCCGCTGGGGCCGGACGCTGCGGTGATTCTTGGACGCTGGCAGTTGCAGCGGGAAAAGGATTCACCTGGCGGGGTGTTTACGCTCATCGCGCGGCATTTCCCCGAAGGCTGGAGAATCATTCACGACCACACCAGCGCGTTCGCGGCGCCCGCCCAGCCATAAGACGCCACAGAAGCAAAATTTTTCTGTTAATTATGTTGCAAGAGAGGTGCGGCAGACCTCGCCAGAAATGCCTGAGACACGCAGCGCGTGTAGTCAATCGCAGCAGGGCAGGCTACAATCGAGCCGGTCTTTTGGGAGATTTGAGCATGCGCGCGGTGATTACAGGCGGGGCCGGGTTCCTTGGTTCGCATCTGTGCGACCGGCTCATCGCCGAAGGCTGGGACGTCCTGGCGATGGACAATCTGATCACCGGCGTCGAGCCCAACATTGCCCACCTGACGGACCACCCGCGGTTCCGGTTCGCGCGGACCGATGTCACGCGCTACATTGATGTGGCCGGTCCCGTGGACGCCGTTCTGCACTTTGCCTCGCCGGCAAGCCCCGTGGATTACCTCAAGCTGCCGATTCAAACCCTCAAGGTCGGGTCGCTCGGCACGCACAATGCCTTGGGGCTGGCCCTGGGCAAGAAGGCAAAATTCCTCCTGGCGTCCACTTCGGAGTGTTACGGCGATCCGGAGGTGAGCCCGCAATCAGAAGACTACTGGGGCCACGTGAATCCCATCGGTCCGCGGGGCGTGTACGACGAAGCCAAGCGCTTCGCCGAGGCCATGACCATGGCCTACCATCGCGCGAAGGGCGTGGATACCAGGATCGTGCGCATCTTCAACACCTATGGCCCGCGCATGCGGCTCAACGACGGGCGAGCCCTGCCCAACTTCGTTCATCAGGCGTTGACCGGCCAGCCGCTCACCGTGTACGGCGATGGGAAGCAAACGCGAAGCTTCTGCTACGTGTCCGACCTGATTGACGGCATCTACAAATTGATCCACGCCGACGAGCATCTGCCGGTTAACATCGGCAACCCGCAAGAGATAACCATTCTGGAATTCGCCGAACGCATCCGCGGGCATTTCCCGGGTGCCCCGCCGATTGTGTTCAAGCCATTGCCGCAAGATGACCCGAAGCGCCGTTGCCCGGACATTCGAAGGGCCAAACGCCTGCTGCGTTGGGAGCCGAAGGTGAATCTGGAGGAAGGCTTGCGCATCACACTCGACTTTTTCCGCCAGCAAACGGCGCGCGCGAATGTTGTCTAGCGCCTGAGAAAAAACGCGCACCTGCTGCGGCTGGCTTGCGGAATCCTCCTAATTGGATATACTTTGCGCGCGCCCTCTCCTGGCAAGGCGACCGGTGCGGATTCCTCTGCCGCGGTGCTGGAGCATCGGGGCTGCAGGGGCCGGCAGGCAAAATCGCGCGAACGACTCCGCGTTGCGCCAAAGTGCGGCCACAAAGGAAAGCAGCCGTAGGGGGCAAAACCTGCTCAAGCGAAACAGTGACAAGGGAAGCGGTGCGACAGTATCCATGAACCGCGGCGAGGTCGCAATCGTGGGTGGCTCGGCCGCCGGGCTGTTTACGGCGGCGCTGCTGGCGCGCGGCGGACGCCGCGTGCGTGTGCTGGAGGCCTCCGAACGGCTCGACCCCGAACCCCGCACTCTGATTGTCACCCGACGGATGCACGATTTGCTGGGCGCCGCCGGAGAGGCTTCGGTGGTCAACGAAATCCGGCGATTCGAATTATTCACGGACGGCCGTTCTGCCGAAATCCCTCTGGCGCGCCCCGACCTGATCATCGAACGGGCACGTTTGATACGCAGTCTTGCCGGAGAGGCGCAACGCGCCGGGGCGCGGATCGAGCTGGGCAGGCGATTCCTGCAACTCGAACCCAATGGCCGCGGGGTCGCGTTAAGCGTAGAGCGACCCGACGCGGCGCGAGAAGAGCTTCACTCCGAGACCGTGGTTGGCGCAGATGGCGCGGCCAGCCGAGTGGCGCACTCAGCGGGTTGGCCCGGCCAGGAAACGGTGCCGCTGCTGCAAGCCATCGTGGCGCTTCCGCATGATTATCCGCCAAACACCGTGCGTGTCTGGTTCGCTCCGGCGGACACGCCGTATTTCTATTGGCTAATTCCGGAGTCTCCGGAGCGCGGCGCATTGGGTCTGATTGCCGAGGACAGTCAGGAAGCGCGGAAATGTCTCGACCACTTCCTCAGCAAGCGCGGGTTTACGCCGTTGGCGTTCCAAGGGGCGCGCATCCCCGTATACCGCCGCTGGGTGCCCGTGCGTAAACAGGTGGGCGGGGGCGAGGTGTATCTTGTGGGGGACGCGGCCGCACAAGTGAAGGTGACCACGGTGGGGGGAATTGTGACCGGCTTCCGCGGGGCGCTCGGCGTCGCGGAAGCGATTCTGAGCGGCACGCCAAGCCGCGAATTGCGGCGATTGCGGCGTGAACTCGCTCTCCACTGGCTGATCCGCAAGTCGCTGCACCGATTCCAGCAAGCCGACTACAGCCGGATGGTGGACCTATTGAGCGCGGCATTGCGCCGCTCGTTGAGCGAGTACACCCGCGACGAAGCCTCCCGCATTCTCTGGCGCATCGCGGTGCGCCAGCCGAGGCTGCTCCTGCTCGGTCTGCGCGGGCTCCTGATGAAAGAATCCTGTCCTCGCGCCGGCTGAGACAAAAAGGAGAGCTCGCATTTGCGAATCGCCGTAATCGGCTGCGGGTATGTGGGGTTGGTGACCGGCGCGTGTCTTGCCGAAGCCGGCCACGAACTGATTTGCAACGACATTGACGAAGGGCGAATCGCGTCGTTGCAGGCAGGCCGCGTCCCGATTTACGAACCCCACCTGGATGCCGTGATCGAAGAAACGCGCGGCGCGCGCCGGCTGACGTTTACCAAGAGCGTTGGAGAAGCGATCCGCGCGGGGGATGCCATATTTATTTGCGTGGGCACGCCGCCGAAGGAAACCGGCGAACCCGATCTTTCTGCCATCGACAACGTCGCGCGGCAGATTGCCACGGAGGCCCGTTCGCCCAAGCTGGTCATTGAGAAAAGCACCGTGCCGGCGCATACCGGCCGGCAGTTGAAGCGCGCGCTCAGCGCGTATCGCCGCGATGGCGGCGCGACGTTCCACGTGGTCTCGAACCCGGAGTTTCTCCGGGAAGGGACAGCCGTCGAAGACTTCTTTCATCCGGACCGGATTGTGGTCGGCGTGGACGAGCCGGGAGTGGCCGAACAACTCCGGGAGATCTACCGGCCTATTTTGGAGCGGCGGTTTCGTTGTCCGGTGCATGCGGCGGCCTGCCCGCCGACCGCGATGCCCGAGTTCCTCGTTACCACCATCAACAGCGCAGAACTCATCAAACACGCTTCGAATTCGTTTCTGGCGCTGAAAATCTCCTACGCCAACGTGTTGGCGGACCTGTGCGAAAAGCTCGGCGGAAACGTCGACGAAGTCACGCGCGCTGTGGGCATGGATCCGCGTATCGGGCCGCAATCCCTCAAGGCCGGTCTGGGGTTCGGCGGCTTCTGTCTGCCGAAAGACATCCAGGCATTCATCTACCTGGCCAAGACCGTGGGGGTGGATTTCGGGATGCTGAAGGAAACCGAGCGCGTGAACCAGCAGCGCGTGGAGCGGCTTCTGGAGAAGGCGCGCAAGGCGCTCTGGGTGCTGAAGGGGAAAAAGATTGCGCTGCTGGGGCTGGCCTTTAAGGCCCATACCGATGACATCCGCTTTTCGTCGGCCATCGAAGTGCTGCGCCGCTTGATTGCCGAGGGCGCGGAAGTCTGCGCGTGCGATCCGCAGGCTATGGACCGCACGCGTGTGCTGTTTCCGGACGTGAAATTCGAGCGCGATCCCTATGAGACGATGCGCGGGGCCGACGCGGTTCTGCTGGTCACCGAATGGCCGGAATTTCGCGAACTGGATTGGGAGCGTGTCGCCCGCCTGATGGCGCGCCCGTTGATCCTGGACGGGCGCAACCTCCTCAATCCACAGAGGATGCGCAAGCTGGGATTTGAGTATGATTCCTTCGGCCGCCCAGAATAGTCTTCTGCTGCTGGCCGTTCGACATTCGAGGGGAGCCCCGCCTGAATCACAGTCAAACCCGTGAAACTCGCAGGTGCGAGACCCACCTATGGCGCGTTCTCTTAAGACTGGCGTTCGAAAGGAACGCGCTCGAGCCACGCGACCCCGGCCAGGCTCGCCGCTCCTACGGCAGCCGCGAGCACCACACCTGAGCGGGGCGACAACCCGCTGGCAAGAAGACCGAGCAGACCGAAGACCGCTCCGAGTGCATACATCGCGAGCACCGCATTGCGCTCCCCCAGACCAAGGTTGGCGACGCGGTGCGCGGTGTGGTCCTTCCCCGGCGTTGTAAAGGCCAGCAAACCGCGCCGGGTCCGCGAAATCGAGACCAAAGTGGTGTCGAAGATGGGAACGCCCAGCACGAGCACGGGAACGAGTTCAACTGCCGGCGACGGCGCGCCGGGTTCAACTGCCGGCGACGGCGCGCCGGAAAGGCGCAGCTTCAGGCCGAGTGTGGCCATGAGGAAACCCAGGAACATCGCGCCGCCGTCGCCCATAAAAATTTTTGCGGGCTTGAAATTCCAGCGCAGGAAACCAATCGCACTGCCCAGGGCTGCCGCCGCGAGAATGCTCACCAGACGCTGCCCTGCAAGGCATGCGAGAATCGCTAAGAACAGCGCCGCAACTCCCGCGACTCCGGCGCACAAACCGTCCATGTGGTCTAGGATGCTGAACGCAGCAGTGATACCGACAACCCAGAACAGTGTGAGGACCATGTCGAAGATCACGCCTGCGCGTCCTCCGAGGATGGTCTGAAACAATTGTGCGCGCGTCCCGGTGAGCAACAGTATGACCGCCGCAAGGGGCATTGCACCGAACAGCTTGACTTGGTGATGCAGCAGGCCACGGTCGTCGAGAAAACCAACCACGGCGACGAGAGTGGCGCCGGCCAGGATGCCCGCAATCTGCGCGCGCCCCGCGCCATCGAGCGTCAACAATATGGCCAGCACGAATCCGGTGTAGATGGCCAGGCCGCCGAGAAGGGGAACCGGCGTGAGATGAACCTTGCGCGGGCCGGGCCGGTCCACCATGCCGACGCGCAGCGCCAGCGCGCGGACTGGTACGGTGAATAACAACGAGGCAACCAAGGCGATGGAAAAAGCCAGCAGGCCGCGTGGCAAGATGGCCATGACGTCAATGTTCAGCCGTTCTGGGCAGGAGCGCCATTGCTATCGCTCCGTAAGCAGGTGCGCGAAGACCTTCTTCACCTGTGCGGGGTCCTTCGTTTTGTAATACCAGTCGATGGTGCGGCGCAAGCCTTCGCGGAAGAGCACCTCGGGTTGCCAGCCGAGCAACTGTTTTGCGAGTTTATTGTCCGCGACGCGATTGAGCGGCCCTGTGGGCATATCCGGGCGGAGTTTGATTTCCGCTTTGTACTTGGTGAATTCGAAAACCAGGTGCACCGCGTCTATCACGCGGATACGCTCCGTCGTGCCCAGGTTGACGGCCGTGCCGTCGTCAATTTTTTCACCGGCAAGAATCGTGCCCCGAACGATGTCGTCAATATATGTCCAGTTGCGAATCTGCGTGCCGTCGCCCCAGACTTCGAAAGGGTTCTGGCGCAAAAACGCGCGCGCGATCATGGCAATAATCGCGTGGTTTTCCACACCGCGCGGGCCGTACACGGTGAAGTAGCGGCACGACGCTGCTTTCATTCCGTGTTCCTTGCAGTACGCCTGCAGCGTGAATTCGCCCATCAATTTTGCCCAGCCGTACATATTATCGGCATCCTTCGGGCCTTTGGTGAGGTCCTCCGTTAGATAGATTTCTTTCTTTACGTCGGACTGGAGGAAATTGGGGTACACGCAGCCGGAGGAGGCGAAGACCACCTTTTTGACTTTGGCTTTGAGCGCCTCGGAAAAGATCAAGCCATCGAGGAAAAAATTCGATGCCGGCCCGGCCTGGTGCAAGTCCACGTAGCCCCGCCCGCCATGGTCGGCGGCCAAATGGAAAACGGTGTCCACGCCCTGCATCGCTGCCCGCGCCACCCCCGGCTCGCGTAAATCGGCCTGCAGGAATTCGACGCCGCCGGCGCCGAGATGCTCACGGATGTTTTCCAGGCGTCCGCTGGTCAAATCGTCCACAATGCGCACGCGCGCGCCGAGACCAACGAGCTGGTCGGTCAGGTTCGAGCCGATGAACGAGGAGCCGCCCGTCACCAGCACGCGCTGGCCCGTCCAGAAAGTTTCCCCGGAACTCACGCTTGACCGGTCTCCTCGAGCACTCGCAGGAATGTTTGCAAGTGGAAAACTCTATCATATTCGGGGGCGGCAGCCCGGGCGTATTCGCCCATGTGCTTGCTTTGAATGGGGTCGCCAGCCAGTTCGCGCATGGCCCGGGCTACCGCGGCAGGATCGTCCGGATCGGCGGCGAGGCCGCAGCCGTGGCGGAGCGTGATGCGCGCAACGTCGCTCTCTTTCGGTGTCACGGCCAGGACGGCGCGGCCCGCGGCGAGGATGCCATAAATCTTGCTGGGCACGACCACACCCTCCAGTCCGCGTATTACCGTGATGACGTGCGCATCGGCCGCGGCCAGGACCGAAGGAATCTTGCTCGGCGGGAAGAACGGCAGCAACCGCACGTTCCGGGCACCCTCGGCCAGCGCCTGCACTTGGCTTCGCTGCGCTCCGTCCCCGATAAACACCAGGCCAATGCTTTCGCTCTCGAGTTGGCGTACGGCGCGGACCATCGTCTCCCAGGCCCCGGAAAAGCCAAGATTGCCCGCGTGGACGAAGACGAAGCGGGCCCCGTTGCGAATCGCAGCGACGACTTCGCCGTCTGGCTGCGGCAGCGGCGCGGAAGGATTCTCGACGCCATCCCGAACAACGACGATGCGCGCTGGGTCCACACCCTTGGGGACGATGGTGTCCCGCATGTCTTCGCCGAGCACGAGGACGCGCTTGGCCCGCCGAAGCGCCCAGCGGTGCAGCCATTCCCAGAATCGCGCCAGCGCCCCCGGATGAATCAGGTTTCCGGCAAGCGCCATGTCCGGGTACATGTCGCGAACGTTGTAGAAAAACGGCCGGCGTTTCAGCATGGCCACGAAGGCGCCCACGATTCCTTCAAAGGGCGGATCGGTCATTGCCAATACGATGTCGGCTTCTACAAACAAAGCACACGGCACGGCGAGCGCGACATAGGTGAGGTAGTTGATCACGCGCTGCCTCATCCGCGTGCGCGGGTAAATGGTTGAGCCCACACGCAAAGTTGTCACGCGTCCTTGCGTTCCGCGCCGGAAGAAATACCAGGAATGATGCTCCGCGGGATCGTAAGAAGGGCGTCCACAAAGAACGGTGACCTCGTGTTTCGCCGCGAGCACCTCGGCGACGGTCGCCGCCATCCTCGCCGTGGCGGAAGTGTCGGGCGGGTAATAAAGATTGAGAAGGAGGATCCGCACGCTGCGGGAATTGTACAGGGGAGACGCCCAAGAACAAAACGGCGCCTGTTCCAAAGATGTCACTCCAGATGAATCCCCGAGTTCCTCATGCGCGAGCGGGTTTTGTAATCAGGAAGCCGCCGAGGACAAGGGCGTCCATCTGGGTGCGGAGAAAGCAATCGAGCGCTTCTTCGGGACGGCAGACGATGGGCTCGTTGTCGTTGAAAGAGGTGTTCAGAACGACGGGCACGCCGGTGAGATTGGCGAACTCGCGAATGAGCCGCCAATAGCGCGGATTGGCGTCGCGGCTGACGGTTTGCAATCTTCCCGTGCCATCCACGTGGGTGGGCGCAGGAATCGTCCCGCGTTTTTCCGGGCGCACGGAGTAAGCGAGAGTCATGAACGGCGAGGGGTAGGACTTCTCGAAGTATTCGCCGGTGGACTCCTCGAGAATGGAGGGCGCGAAAGGGCGGAAGACCTCGCGGTGCTTGATGCGGCGGTTGAGAATTTCCTTCATTTCGGCGCGGCGGGGATCCACCACGATGCTGCGGTTGCCAAGCGCGCGCGGCCCCCATTCGGCGCGTCCCTGAAACCATCCGAGAATCTTTCCGCCGGCGATGTGTTTCGCGGCCGTCCGGGCAAGCTCTTCTTCGGCGAGCTCAGCGACGGTAAATCCGGAGCGCTGCAAGTTTTTTGTTTCCATAGCGGCGCGAATTTCTTCGCGCGAGTATTGCGGGCCCCAGTAGGCGTGGTCCATGAGGAACGAGCGGGGTTCGCCGAGGACCTGATGAAGAACGTAGAAGGCCGCTCCGACAGCCAGCCCGCCATCGCCGGCGGCGGGCTGCACGTAGACGTGCTCGAAGGGAGTGGCGTCAAAAATTTTTCCGTTGGCCACGCAATTGAACGCTACGCCGCCTGCAAGACACAGGGAGCGTTCGCCGGTGCGCGCGTGCAGGGCGCGAAGCATCGCGAAGAGCACTTCTTCGAGGCGAGCCTGAAGAGTCGCCGCGAGGTCGCGATGCCGCGGCTCGACGGGCTCCTCGGGATGGCGCGCGGGGCCGAAGCGCCCGGCCATGCCCTCAGAAAACAAACGCCCCAGTTCGGGAGTTTTCCCGGCGTCGCGCCAGGTCATCTCTGGGCCGGTGCGATGATGCGTGAAGAATTCGAGGCCCAGGCGGAAGCCGCTGCCCTTGTTCCTGTTTTGCAAGATGGTGCGGAAGGTGTCGAGATAGGTCGGCTGGCCGTAAGCCGCCAGGCCCATCACTTTGTATTCATCGCCGTACTTCAGGAAGCCGAGATATTGCGTGACCGCCGAGTAGTACAGTCCGAGCGAATGAGGAAAAGTAATTGCGCCAAGGACATCCAGGGTGTTTCCCCGGCCCGCCGCCCACATGGTGCTGGCGAAGTCGCCCAGGCCGTCGGCGGAGACCGCCGCGGCGCGATCAAACGGCGAAACGAAAAATGTGCTGGCCAGATGTGCACGGTGGTGCTCGACGCGATGAAAGCGCGCGCGAATGCTTTTCGGATCGGTGTCGAGCGCCTGCGCCAGGGCTTCGGGGATACCGGTGAACTTCCTGAGAACTCTGGCGCGTTCCAGCGCGAACGCCGGCATACGCAGCGAGTAGAGCACCTTGGTGCCCAGCCGCGCCCAGGGATTGCGCGGAACAGCGACGTGGTCCACTTCCCCCACCGTGAGGCCTGCTTCGCGCAGGCAGTAGCGGATGGCTTGGGCCGGAAAACCCGCCGCGTATTTTACGCGGTTGAAGCGCTCTTCTTCGCAGGCGGCGACCAAACGGCCGTCGCAAACCATGGCCGCAGAGGAGTTGCCGTGATACGCATTGATGCCGAGAATGTTCATGAAGGAACGTCAGTGTACATCAGGGGCGTAATTCGTGACTTGGGACTCGGCCGAAGCCGCACAGTTCGCGGGGCGGGTCGGCACGCAAGGAATGGAGTTTCCTCTCGATTCTTGCGTATCACGGATTCAGGTGGCGGCGGCACCATTCGTTCAGGACAAACAGCGCCCACGGACGCGACCACGAAGTGCGTCCCGCGAGAAAATTCTGCCAGACGGCTCGGACGCCATCCGCGTGAAGCAAGGGCGCCAGCGCGGGAGACGGCTCAGTGAGCCCGGCTTCGATGCGCGCCCGGAGCGGCCCGCGCAGCCAATGCTCCCAGGGCAGGGTGAAGGTGCGTTTGGGTTGCGCGAGAATCTCGGGGGGCAGCAATTCGCCAAGCGATTCTCCGAGGAGCGCTTTGTTATCCGAGTTGCGCTGCTTGACCTCGTCAGGCAATTGCGTGACGAACTCCACGAGCGGTGTATCGAGCAGCGGAACGCGCACCTCCAGCGACCGGCTCATACTGACGCTGTCGGTGTCACGCAGGAGTGTGCTGGTCGTATAGGTGCGCAGCTCAAGCCAGGTAACCGCCGTCATGGAATCAAAGCGCGTCGCCTGTCCGGCGCAGAGCATCAGCCAGCCGAGCCAAGTGGGCATAAGCGTTATCCCGTCGGCCCCGATGACGCTGGCGCGAAGGTGCGGCTGCATCAGGCGCTCCAGGTCTGGCAACGGAAACAAAGTCCGCGCGAAGAAGTAAGGATGCGGAGGTTGTCTGGGCGCGTCCCAGACCGCCGCAGCCTTGCGCGCGGCATCGGGGGAAAGAAACGCAGCGAAGAGACGCTCGGCCAGCGGGCGCGTGACGGAGCGCAGCGGGCCGGGCACCAATCTCGCCATGCCCGCAAGGCGCGCGGCGCGGCGCGTGTCGCGGAAGGTGTGGTACCCGCCGAAGAGCTCGTCGCCGCCCAGTCCGGAGAGCGCAACCTTCAGGCCGACCTGCTGCGCGGCCCAAGAGGCGATGTAGGTGTTGATGCCGTCCATGGACGGCTGATCGAGCGCACCCAGAGCCTCTTCCAGGCGCGTGAGCATGTCGCTTCCCGAGAGCGGCACTTCCTGGTGACGCGTGCCGCAATGCTCCGCGATGCGCCGCGCCAGCGGCCCTTCGTTGAATTCCTGCTCGGGGAATGCCACGGTGAAGCTTTGAATGCCGGCTCGTTCTCGAGCGGCTAGCGAAGCAATAGCCGCCGAGTCCAGGCCGCTCGAGAGAAACAAACCAACGGGTACATCGGCAACCAGGTGGCTCCGCACCGCGTCTTCGAGCAGGGGCCGCAACGCGTGTGCGGCCGAGGAGAGGTCGCGCGGCACATCTTTTGCGCGCGGCAGAAATTGGTGGGGAACGCTCCAATGAGAATGGGGGCGCGGAGCGCGGCGCCGGTCGGGCAAATACGTCAGCAGCCGGTGGCCGGGAGGAAGAGAGTAAACACCTTCGAGCAGAGTCACTGGCTCAGAAACAGAGCCAAACAGGAGATAGGAAGTGACCGCGTCGGCGGAGACTTGGCGCGCCACGCAGCCGCTGGCGAGAAGGGCGCGCAGCTCGGAAGCAAACAGCAGCGAGCCGCCGTGCCAAGTGTAGTAGAGCGGCTTGATTCCCGCCGGGTCGCGGGCCAGAAACAACTGGGGGACGCCGGCGTCGTTGCGAGCGCGCCAGTCGAGCAAAGCGAAGGCGTACATGCCCCGCAGCTCGGCAAGGCACTCGGTGCCCCATTGTTCCCAGGCATGGACGACCGCTTCCGTGTCTGACTGAGTGCGAAAGGAATGACCGGCGGACTCCAGGGTGCGGCGCAATTCGCGGAAGTTGTAGATTTCTCCGTTGCAGACGACGGCGACGTCGCGCGCTTCATTAAAAATGGGTTGAGCGCCGCCGGCAAGGTCAATGATGCTCAAGCGGCGCATGCCGAGCGCCGCGCCCGCTGCCCTTGCGGGGGCAACCAGCAGGCCTTCGCCGTCCGGTCCGCGATGCGCCATAGCCGCCATCATCCCGCGGACGAGCGATTCTGCTTTCTTGGATTGTTCGATGCCGGTTACACCGCAGATCCCGCACACGGCGTTACTTTAGCGCGGACTCGACAACAGAGCTATCCCGGCGCGCGCCAGTTGTTCCCTCAAGTGAACACGGGTGACGCCCAGCTTTTTATCGCCGTACCAAGACAGGATGGCCCGGAGCAGTACCAGGAAGGAGAGGATCCCCGCGGAGGAAATCAAAAGAGCGTAGGACGCGCGTTCGAGGAGCAGGCTCCAATGGATGGTCTCCTCCCAGTTTGGATAGGTGAAGTCGAGCACCTTGCGAATTGTCCCGCCGGCTAAGGGAATGCGCTTCAAACGGACATGAGCGAAGTTTTCATAAGTGTATTCGGCGGAGTAGTTGGGAATATTCTGCGTGGCCTGAGCCAGCACCGCCGGGACCCGCAGATCCTGGCGTGTCAGCAGGCGGCCATTCGAATCACGGAAAGCAACGCGAAAGGCCGGGTCCACGATCACCCAGCGGCCGTCCACCAGAACTTCCGCGACCACGTGCTTGGTCGTTTGGCTGGGAGTAAGCAAGAGCAACCGGCGCACGCGCAGGTCCGAGCTGATCGCCAGGTTGATGAAGGCATTGGTGGCCGTGCCGCAAACGCTGAGCAATTGCCGATAGTTGAGCGTGGTCTGCGGGTCGCGCCCGTCCACGGCGTTTGGATTCGCAATGCTGGCGCGCCGCGGACCGCTGCGCATCCATTCCAGGATGGCCTCGATTTTCTGCTCGGGCGCCGCCGTGATGGGAACGACGGCATCGGCGAATCCCTTCAAATAGCGCCGCGTCGAGTATTCCCAAGCAGCGCCGTAAATAAGAGCCACCAGGCTCGCCGCCAGCAGAAGATTCGTCGCGGACCAGGCCGCGTGGAAGAAAGGATGGCTCTTCATCCTTTGCCAGCCTCCCGCGCCAGGGTTTGATAAAGGGCTTCCATCTCGGCCACGGGTTCATCCCAGCCGAGCGACGCCGTCACTTCGGCGCAACCGGCGGCAAGCCGCTCGCGCAGCGCCACATCACCCAGGACCCGTGCGAGCGCCCCGCCAAGCGCTTCGGCGTCGTGCGCTACCACCAGACCCGCGCGCCCGGCCAAATGCGCGGCAATCCCGCAGTTTTCCGTCACGATTACGGGCGTTCCACACGCCACGGCCTCCGCGGCAGTGTTGCCAAAGTTTTCGTTGCGCGACGGAAGCACAAACACATCCGCATCGCTATACGCCGCCCACTTGGCCTCATTATAGAGAGCGCCGGTGTAAATTATTTGTCCTTGCAAACCGTGCTTCCTCGCAAGAGATTCCAGCTGCGCGCGCGTGCCGTCGCGCTCCTCGGGGCCCGCAAACACGAGCCGTGCCGTCACGCCATTTCCGCCCGAAACGCGCCACCGCGCAAAAGCTTCCACCAATAAGTCCGGACTCTTCTTTTGTACCAAACGCCCGAGAAAAAGAACCAGTTTCGCTTCCGCCGGAATTTCCCATCGGCGGCGAAAGGATCCGCGGGCCGGGAGTTTGCCGGGAGGCTCAACCCCATTGCGGCGGAGCATGACTTTCTCAGCGGGGATTCCGCCCGCAACGAACTCATCGGCTTCCTGCTTAGCCGTGGCGATTACACGGCGCGCCCCTCGAATCATACGGCCCCCCGGCCAAGAGTGAAACAGGCGTTTCAGCCATAAACTCCGCACAATCGGGCGGAACATTCCGATGGGTTCGAGCACGTAGGGAATGGCTCGCCCGCGGCACGCCGCGGAGACCGTGGGGCCTAGAAAATCATACAGGCCGAAAATATGCACGGCATCAAATTCGGAGAGCCGCCTGCGGCAAAACGGCCGCGCTTTGGGATTCCAGGTGAGCGCGCGATAGCGCAGGGGGCTCGGCAAATATACCGCTTCCACGCCATCCTCTTCCGTCCGCCATCCGAATTCGCAGCGGGTGGGAGCCGAGGACATGCCCCGGACGATCCCGAAATCGGCAGTGAGCACTGTCACTTGATGGTCCCTTCGCGCCAACCCGCGCGCCAGTGCGCGCACCTTCACCGGCGGACCACCCTTCTCGAGGAATGGAAAGTACGTTTCCGTGACCTTCAGGATACGCATTGCTCTTTCAAAATTCTCTTCAATGCTTTGGCGAATTGTGCGAATTGGTACTCCCGCTCAACACGCCCCCGGCCGCGGGCGCCCATCTTTTTCCGGAGTTCGGGATCTCCGAGCAGCGTCGCCAGGGCGCTCGCGAGCTGCGGCACATCTCCATGAGGCACCAGGTACCCGGTGGCGCCGTCTTCGACAATCTCAGGCGCGCCCCCGTGGGCGCCGGCGATGACCGGCTTGCCGTACGCCATGGCTTCGAGATAGACGAGGCCAAACCCCTCGCTGCGGCTGGGGAGCGCGAAAACATCGCACGCCGCGTAGCACCCGCCCAGTTCCTCCTGCGTCAGACCGCTGAGAAAATGGACGTGCAGCGCAACGCCATGCTCTTCCGCAAGATTTTCGAGCCAGCCGCGATCGTCTCCCTCGCCGACGGCGACCAGGTGTATATCGGAATTATCCGTCAGAAGCCGGGGCAGTGCGGCGATCAGATGGTCCATCCCTTTGTACCGTTCGGAAGAGCCCCAGCGGCCCACGGTGAGAATCGAGCGGCCCTCGGGATAGCCGACGGGCGCCGTCGGGGCCATGGGCAAGGCGGCGCGCGTGGCAAAGGCGGGGTCGAGCGCCCAAGGGAGGCGTCGGACGTTCAGCACCGGCAGATTCTGTGTGTGGGCGGCGCGTTCGGCGGTGTCGCGGCTGGGCGCCAGGACCAGATTGGCGCGCTGCATCGCGAACCGGCGGAGATACGAAAGCGGCTTCCAGACTTCGATGCCATGCGTGCAGATGATGGAGTGCAGCCGCGGGCGTGCCAGCCTCATCGCCAGGACCACGGAGGCGAGATTGGGGTGCGCGGCAATCACCACGCGCGCGCCGCGCCGGGATGCGCGCATCGCTGCGGTAACGAATCGCCGCTTCGAGCGGGCAAAGCCGGTGAATGTGCATTGAACGCCCGCGACGTCCAGGCTGTTCTCGCCCGAAGGGTCGTTCAGGCTGAGGAGCTCGCAAACCAGGTTGCGCTCGCGCGCAAAAGCAGCGGCCACTGCAGCCAGGTGCTGCCCCGCGCGCTGAACCCCGCCAGTTCCCAGCAGTTCGGGGAAAAGCCCCACAATCATGACGGCCTGTCTCCAAGAGGGGAGGTTGAGGGCAAGACTGACGGTATAGGTGTTCGGGCTGGCCGTCAAGAAACGGTATTGCCGGATGCTGCCAAATCGCAACTTTTCAATGTACGAATAATTTCGAAGGATGATCGGCAGAGGCGGACAGCGGAAATTTCCGGCTGAGCCAAAGATGGTTTCAGCGGACTCGTCGGCGGGAGATGAATTCTTCCAGGAGCAGGCGCGCAAGGCGCCTGGAATTGTGGCGGATGACGCCGTGCTCCTCCAGCAGGTCATCCGACACCACACGAACGCCGAGTTTTTGCAGTTCCTTGAAGTCGCATGCGACCGGCTCAGCGCCTTCCGCACGATAGCGGCGCGCCACGCCCGGCGACACGGGCTTGCGATTCACGATGACCCAGTCAATCAAGCGGCGCCGCGTGTGCTCGTGAATCGCGCGAACGTGCTCGGCCAACGAGTACCCGGGGGTCTCGCCGGGCTGGGTCATCAAGTTGGCTATGTACACGCGAGTGGCGCGCGACTTCGCAACGGCCTCGGTGATTTGCGGAATCAGCAGGTTGGGGAGGACGCTGGTGTAGAGTGATCCGGGGCCAAGCAAAATCAAGTCGGCGCGGGCGATGGCTTCGAGCGTTTCGGGCAGGGGCCGCACGCGCCGCGGAACTAGACACACTCGCTGAATCCGGCGCTTGCTCCGGGAAATGCGGGTTTCGCCCAGGACGCGGCTGCCATTCTCGAGGACCGCTTCGAGGTTTACATTCTCAATCGTCGAAGGGAAGATGCGCCCGCGGATCGCCAGGACTTCGCCGCTCAATCGTACCGCTTCGTTGAAGTCTCCGGTGATGTGCGTCAGGGCGGTGAGAAACAAATTCCCGAAGCTATGCCCGCGCAAGCCCCGCCCGGCGTGAAACCGGTATTGGAACAGGCGGCCCAGAAGCGCTTCGTCCCCCGAGAGCGCCACCATGCAGTTGCGTATGTCGCCGGGAGGCAGGATGCGGTATTCGCGGCGCAGGCGGCCCGAGCTGCCCCCATCGTCCGTGACTGTCACGATGGCGGCAAGGTCTGCGATGGGCCGGTCGGACTTCGGACGCTTCTTTTCTCCGCGGCGACGGCCCCAGCGCTCGCCCCGCCGCGACACATGTTCCTTCAATCCGCGCAGCAGCGTCGAAAGACCCGTGCCTCCGCCAAGCGCCACAATGCGCACCGGCTTGGCGGAATTCGACGGATCCGAAGGCGCAGGACTTGCTTTCAAGGGGAACCGATCCCGCCCGCAGGCTTACCCAGCAGACCCGTCGCGCTCGGGATAGAGCAGCTCGGTGAAGCGTGGATCTTCCTGGAGGAAGGCGAAGTCTTCGTCATTGCGTGCGTGGTAGCGGTTTTCCGGGCGCAACTCGATCGCCGTCTTCAAATTGCTCATCGCGGCATCGGCTTCGCCGGTGAGGCAATCGAGCGCGGCCATGGCGTAATATATGAAGTCGGCCTTCGGCGAAAGCTTCCGCGCGCGCAGCAAGTGTTCGCGCGCCTCATCCCAGCGGCCCAGGTTCATCATGGTTGCGCTGCTCCACCACGCGCAAATGCATTTGTGCGCGGTCGGCAAATTCTTTGCTCGGACCCGTGACGACTTTTTCCAGCTCCTGCTTGGCCTTCTGATATTTCTGCTGGTGCAGCAGCAGAACGGCCTCTTCGTAAAGCTTGAGCTGAGCCTGCACCAACGGGTCAACCAACTCAACGGCTCGCTTGGAAGAACCGGAACTTCGAGACAACCCCTTTTGTTTCAGAGGCTTAGCGTGGGCTCGGGCAGCTGATGAGGACCGCCCGCTTCGTCCCGCACGCGGCCTTCCTGCTTTCGTCATGACCGGATGCTAGCAGAGGGCGAAGAAAAGGTCAACGCGGCCTGCATAGTAACCGAAAGTGAAAGGGCTCAGTGTCAAGTTGGGGCAGCGTCGAAATCCGCACAAAGAAAGAAAAAATGTGCCCAAAGCGCGTACTCGATTGTTTAAACTCAGGTGACACAAGCAGGTGGGAGCGCTGGCCTGCCCAGGGGCCCTGTGCTATAAGTACGTTCTCTGGATTGACGGGATAACTGTGCCTTTTATCAATTTTCCTGCCCGCGAAATTAACTGCAAGCTCGTGTACTACGGTCCAGGTTTGGGTGGAAAAACCGCCAATCTCCAGTGGATCTACGACCACACCGTGCAGAACAACAAAGGGAAGATGATTTCCCTGGCGACCGAAACCGACCGGACGTTGTTCTTCGATTTTCTTCCGCTGGACCTGGGCACCGTGCGAGGGTTCAAGACGCGCTTCCATCTGTACACCGTTCCCGGGCAGGTGTTCTATGAGGCCAGCCGGAAACTGATTTTGAAAGGCGCCGACGGCGTGGTATTCGTCGCGGATTCGCAGGCCGAGCGTATGGACGCCAACCTCGAGACGTTGGACAACTTGCAGGAGCATCTCAAGGAACACAATCTCGCCTTCGCCTCGATTCCCTACGTCCTCCAGCTCAACAAGCGCGATCTGCCGAATATCCTCTCCGTCGCGGAGTTGAGGAAGCAATTAAACCAAAAGGGCGAGCCGGCGCTCGAGGCCGTTGCCGTCACAGGGCACGGCGTCTTCGAGACGCTGCGCGCATTGGCGAAGATGGTCCTCGCCGAACTGAAAAAAGGCGCTTAGGCGACTATTTCAGTCGAAAAGTAATTTCGATTGGACAGATCGTGGGGACCGGTTTTCCATCTGGTCCCGTGGCCGGTTTGAACCGCCAAGTCCTGACTGCTCTAATTGCCTCCTCAATGAATCCATGTTCAGGACCTTGGATGACCCTGATATCGATGGCTCTTCCCTCAGGAGTGATCACAGCCTGCAGAACGACCTTGGCCGACCTTATTTTGGCGCGTTTCGCTTCTTCTGGATACTGCGGAGCTGGACAGCTAGTACACTGCGGATATGTAACTCCCCCTTGTCCTGGCCGGGCCAAAGCGAAAGGCGTTTGAGACGCTGTTTCCGAGAGCAAGCGGAAAGTCACTTCCACTGGGACGCGCACGGCTACAGGTTTTCCGTCCTTCTCGGCTGCTTTAAATCTCCACTCTTGAACTTCCAGAATTGCTTGCTTTGTCAGACCGAACGGGGCGCCCTGAATTACCTTGATGGCGGTCGCATGGCCCTCCACCGTTACAATTAGGGTAGGACAGTAGACGCAGGAGGGATTGGAAACCCCGTCCTTGCTGGCAGCGAGGATGCCAGGTTCCGGCTCGATCGCTTCTGCCTCAGGTTCCGGAGATTGCACCTCTTTGGCCAAGAGTTCACGCATCGGGTCCGTTGTCGTCAGTGTTGCATCCAGTGTTTTCTTCCTCTTGCGCCCGAAAGCACGGACGGAGAGTATTAGATTTCCATCCGATCCTTTCACTAGAAATCCTGTCAGGGTTTCGTCGGCGCCTGCCTTTTTGGCCACATACAAGCTCATTTCTTTGTTCAGGAGCGACTCCCGGGTAATCTCCTCCTCCTTGAGGATCGTGGCGACTTGAGTTCGATCCGCGACAACAAAGCTACCGGCGTAGCTGGAGAGAGATTCAGAGAACTCATTGGCCAATAGGACCCCCAGCTCACTTACTTGCGTAGAGTCCGCGATAGGAAAATCCATAACCAGCAGTTTCCGTCCGGCGGGGTTAGTCTCGGATTTGTGCAACTGTTCCGCCACGCGGGAAGCCAGCTTGTTAATTTGGGCGCGCGTCTCTGGAGGCAGTACGGAATCTTGCGTCTGCGACCTAAACGCAGGGTCGATTTGCGGGGGCGGCTGCTGCGTTTGGCCGGCAAGGCCCAAGGGCAGCAGGATGCTGAGGCAGAGTAAGCTCGTCAAATGAGTTAGCCGCGCCATAAGACACCAAATAATACACCCACGCAGAGTTAGTGCGAATTTCAAGTGAGAGTTGCCAATCCGAAAGACTTACGCGAAGCTGGCGAGCGCAGTGGCTTCGTTGTCGAACGTGGGAATGGCCTCGACCAGGCGCGTAACCGTCAGCGCGTCCCGGACGCGCCCCTTGCCGCAGAGCAACCGCAGGCTGCCGCCGGTGCGCGAAAGGGTGATGGAGTTGCGCACCAGGGACGATATGCCGGAGCTGTCAATCTGCTGGACGTCGTTGAGATTGACGAGGATTTTGTTCCAGCCGTGCTCGGCGAGATAGCGCAACTCATGATGCAGGCGGTCGCTCGACTCGCCGATGGTGATGCGGCCGCTGGCGTCGAGGATGCGCACGTTGCCGGCTTCGCGAATCGAGATGTTGACGCTCACTTCGGCTCCATTCCCGGTGCGTCTCGCCATCGCTCCGCGGCCCCGGGGAAACGCGCATTATACGACGGGTGAGCATCACGCGCACCGGTTCGTTGCCGAGAGAAAAAGATGTGGCGCGCCCGGAGAGACTCGAACTCCCGACCCTCTGCTTCGAAGGCAGACGCTCTATCCAACTGAGCTACGGGCGCGTTGCCAAATAGACTAACCTACACGGCTTCCTTGTCCAAGCGCGTTCACCGCGAATCCTCAGAGGTCTGAAGTGTTCCTTGCGAAGCCGCGCAAGAATCGCTCGAGGAGATTTGATTTTTTATTGCTCTCCATGTATCCAATTTATGCGAGACCCCGGGGGAACAAATGCCACGCTATCTATCCACGCACACGCTTGCTTGCCTGACGCGCCAGGGAGCCGAAGCGCTGAACGAAAAGCTGAACGCAGCCAGTGCCGTCAAGACTCGGCGCGTGTTGGTGAACATGGTCGAGGGGAAAATGGTTGTCGAGTTTGAAGCCAAGGACCGCGAAACTATGGAAGCCTGGCTGCATGCGGAGGGCTTTCACTACGATCTGCTGTTGCGCATTGAGTTCGAGAGCACCGGCGCGGGGCTGGCGCCAATCTAGCGAGGCAAGTTGCGGGGAATCAGTGAGTTATGGCCGCGTATCGTTTTGCTTGCGCCGGGAATCGAATGTTGATAGTTTTGGGGGTGATTCTCAGCGGGACACTCCACCAAGGCCCGTTTCCCTGGCGAAATGGGGGAAGGAAATCATGGCAGACTACGCTCATCCCGAAGTACTGGTTTCTACAGACTGGGTGGCCACGCGCACCAACGATGCGAAGATTCGCATCGTGGAAGTGGACGTGGACACCTCCGCTTACGATTCAGGACACGTCCAAGGCGCGGTGGCCTGGAACTGGCAGACCGAGCTCCAGGACGCTCTGCGGCGCGATTTGGCCGAGCCGCGCGCGTTTGAGGAGCTGCTCGGGCGCGCGGGCATTTCGCCGGAGACGACCATTGTTCTCTACGGTGACAACAACAATTGGTTTGCGGCGTGGGCCTTTTGGCAACTGAAGTACTACGGCCACGACCGCGTGCTGATCATGAACGGCGGGCGAAAAAAGTGGCTCGAAGAGAAGCGCCCGCTGACCAACGACAAGCCAAGCTATCCGCCGGCAACATACAAGGCCAAGCAGCCGAACGCGGCGATTCGAGCGAAGCGTGACCAAATCTTCGCGGTTCTCGATAAGCGCTCGCCCGCGCAAATGGTGGACGTCCGCTCCGTGGATGAGTTCACCGGGAAAATCATCGCGCCGCCGGGCATGACCGAGACGGCGCAGCGCGGCGGCCACATTCCCGGCGCGCAGAACATTCCCTGGTCGCAGGCGGTCAATGAAGACGGCACATTCAAATCGGCCGAGGCGCTGAAGCAGCTTTACGGCGCGAAAGGAATCAGCGGCAACCAGGAGGTCATCGCCTATTGCCGCATCGGCGAGCGCAGCTCGCATACCTGGTTCGTGCTGAAATACCTGCTCGGCTTCGACAAGGTTCGCAACTACGACGGCTCGTGGACCGAATGGGGCAATCTGGTCGGCGCTCCCATAGAAAAAGAAACTGCCGCCGCCGCCGCGCGATAACCGCGAACTCCGTTGTGGCTCACCATCTTAGGGTGAGGTTTTTTCTCGCGCTCTTGTGCCCTGTGCTACTCGTGGCGCAAAGCCGTCATGGAATCTACGCGCACGGCACGCCAGGCCGGCGGCCCGCACGCGACCACTGACACGCCTGCCGAAAAATGTTTCATGGCCGGACGAGCCATTCCTGCAGGGGGACCGCAAAATGTTTCACGTGAAACATTTCGCTGCTAACTTATTGATTCTAAAGAACGATTATGAGCATTCGGCAGGCAGTTCGGGGTCCTATTAGCGCAAGTCCCCTGGATTCAACCCGTTGCGCCGAGCCTGGTCTTCGAGAGCGTCAACTTTGGCCTGCAGCTCTCTCTTTCTTTTTTCCAGCACTTCGGTACGGTCCTGCGTGTTCATCGGCAG
>WNGL01000546.1_pt1 | contig 44594 bp, 44 predicted proteins | sample 5400591 | NCBI WGS metagenome assembly WNGL01 (sample SAMN13153377, study PRJNA577476) | soil metagenome | isolation source: 80 cm soil or saprolite under Garry oak tree replicate 1 | place: USA:California | collected 2016-06-15 | reverse complement strand
AACCAGAGGCGCTCGATGCGTTCCGGTTCCTGCTCGAGAATATCGAATGCCGCGATGCAGGTAGCCGCTACCGACGGCGGATGCGAAGTAGAAAACAGAAACGGCCGCGCTCGATGGTAGAGGAAGTCAATGAGATCCTTGGACCCGCAGACATATCCGCCCAGGGCGCCAATGGCCTTGGAGAGTGTGCCCACCTGCACATCCACGCGGCCATGCATGCCGAAGTGATCGATCGATCCTCGGCCGTTGCGGCCCAACACTCCGGAGGCGTGCGCGTCGTCGACCATCATAATGGCGCCGTATTTCTCGGCCAGCGAAGCGAGCTTGTCTACGGGGCCGATGTCGCCATCCATCGAGAAAACACCATCGGTAATCACCAGCTTGTGGCCGGGCTCGTTGGCGATCTCCTTGAGCAATTCTTCGCAGTGGGTCACGTCTTTATGTCGGAAGACCTTGATCCTGGCCCGCGACAACCGCGCCCCATCAATGATGCTGGCGTGGTTCAGTTCGTCAGAGAGAATGAAGTCATCTTTGCCGAGAATTGCGCTCACGGTGCCCGCGTTAGCTGCGAAGCCGCTCTGGAAGACCACGCAGGCCTCGACGTTCTTGAAGCGGGCGATTTTCTCCTCAAGCTCCATGTGAATGCGCATGGTCCCGGCGATGGTCCGCACAGCTCCCGATCCCACGCCCAGAGTCCGCGCCGCCGCCAACGATGCATCAATCAGCTTGGGGTGGTTGGCCAGGCCAAGATAATTGTTGCTGGCCAGGTTGATGACCTCGCGCCCGTCGTAGTGGCACAGCGGCGCCTGCTGGTCGTCGAGGATGCGCAGTTTGAAATGAGTGCCCTTGGCGCGCAGTTCATCCATTGCGGCAGTCAGATATCCAAGCTGTGGGCGCGTAGCGGTATCGGTCATGGATTCCACCTCAAACAGAAAGGATAGCGCGAAAAAGCAGGGGCCAGGTTGCAGGGATCAGGGATCAGGGCCTAGCACCACGCTCCCGCAGCGTTGCGCATCGACTTATCCCGACTCCACGCAACATTCGCGACCCTTCCGGCACCCAAGGATCGGGGGCGTCCAGATCGATGCTCACCACGAAGCCGTGGCCCGTCACGGTCGCGGAGTCCTGATCCGAGCCTTCCCCGTTCTTGACACGCATAGCTGTCTATGCCTAGACTTCTCTATACCAAGGAATCTAGGGGTAGCAGATGGCAAAGAACGATCTTCAGGGAACGCTCGATTTGCTGGTTTTGAAAACTCTGGCCCAGAACGGGGCGCTTCACGGATATGGCATCGTTCTCCACATTCAGAACGCCTCCGGCGATATGCTGCGCGTGGAAGAAGGCTCGCTCTATCCGGCACTGCACCGCATGGAGCAGAGCGGCTGGATCGCTGCTGAGTGGGCTATGACCGAGACCAATCGCCGCGCCAAGTACTACAAGCTGACCGCGCAAGGGCGCCGCCAGCTTGAGATGGCCCAGGAGAGCTTCGATCAACTGGTCAAGGGAGTACGCGCGGTGCTGCGCTACGCCTGAAGAGAGGGACGCCATGGCCGCATTCCGCCGCATCGCCAATCTGTTTCGCCGCTCGCGCGTTGATAGCGAGATCGACGCCGAATTGCAGTCGCACATCGCTTTGCGTATCGACGACAACATCGCCAGCGGCATGTCACCCGAGGAGGCCCGCCGCGATGCGCTGCTGCGCTTCGGCAATCCGACCTCGACAAAAGAGCGAGTAGCTGCCGCGGATGCGACCCTTGCGGTCGGCAGCATCGGCCGCGACATTCGCTTCGCATTGCGTCAACTGCGGCGCTCCCCGGGATTCGCCACCACCGCCATCCTCGCGCTAGCCCTTGGCATCGGCCCCACGGTCGCCATATTCAGCATCATCTGGGCCACGTTCCTCGCCCCGCTGCCCTATCCACATGCCGATCAGTTGGTTGTGATCTGGACGCATTACAAGGGCGAGCGAGATGCCACCCGCGGCGAGGATTATGCCCAATATGCCGCCCAATCCCATTCATTCCAGCGCCTCGATTTCGAGTCGTGGAACGTGCTGCATCTCACCAACCCTGACCACTCGGAGGACGAAGCCGCAGGACTTCAAGTCACACCTGGCTTCGACAGCAGGAATCTTGGACTGCGGATGGCTCTGGGCCGCGATTTCCTTCCCGACGAGGGCTTGCCGGGCAGGGACCACGTGGTGCTCCTTACTCATCGTCTTTGGCGGGAGCGCTACTATGCCGATCCCGGAATAATAGGCAAATTCATTCTGATCCACGACGAGCCCTACATGGTGATTGGAGTCCTGCAGGCGAGTTCGGCGGATCGTACCGGCGTCCCGTTCGTGACGCCCCTGATAGTGCCGCCCGGCGTACACACACCGCATTTCGGCAACGTGATCGGCCGTCTCAAGCCCGGCGTAAGCATCGCCCAGGCCCAAGCGGAGCTTTCGGTCATCGACAGTAGGCTCGCAGTCGAGCGCAATGGGGGGAGCGAAGCAGCCGCATTTTCTGTGAGCGTAGAACCACTCAAAAACGATTGGCTCGATCACAAAGTGGAGCGCAATCTCTGGCTCCTTCTCGCCGCCGTGGGGCTGGTCTTGCTCATTGCCTGCGCCAACGTCGCCAATCTGCTTCTGGCCAGAGGCTCATCGCGCAAACAGGAGCTTGCCGTCCGCTCAGCGCTGGGGGCAACGCGCGGACAGGTCTTTGCCCAGCTTCTTACTGAAAGCCTGACCCTCGCTCTGGTCGGTGGAGCACTCGGAATCGGCATGGGGTGGGCAATCATGAAAGGAGCCATGGCCATCTTTCCAGACCTGGCCAAGCAGACAGCCGAGGCTGTGGTCGAGTTAAATACGCCGGTTCTTTTCTTCGCCATCGGCGTAACGCTGCTGGCGGGCATTCTCTTTGGATGTGCCCCGGGTTGGCAAGCTTCCCGCCTCAATCTGAGTGAAACCCTGAAACAGGGCTCGCGCTCCGTCGGCGGTCGTGGCCGCACTCCCATTCAGGCCGTCCTGGTCACAACTGAGGTCGCGCTTGCGCTTGTTCTGTTGGCCGGCGCAGGCATGGCCTTGCACAGCTTCTGGAACCTGAGTCATATCGATATTGGCTTCACCGCCGATCGCATCGTTGTCGGACAACTACAACCGCGGGTCGCCACTCCCCAAGGCGGCAAACAAAAGTTTTCCCCACCCGAGCAGACCATTGTTCAACAGCACCAACTCATCGACCGCCTCCGTGCCGTGCCCGGAGTAGCTGACGCCGCACTCACCACAGGTGTCCCCCTGCACGGTTACGACCGTTTCCCTTTCACCGTAGCCGGCCAGCCTTTTGACAAAAACCATTTGTCCGTGGCCGATCTTGAAGCAGTCTCGCCCAGCTTCTTCAATACCTTCGGCGTTCGTCTCGCCCGTGGCCGCCTTCTCTCAGACGCGGACAAACTAGGCGCTCCGCTGGCCATCATGGTCAACGAGACCTTCGTAAAGCGCTATCTTCCCAGCGCCGATCCTCTCACTCAGCGCCTGCTTATGCCGCGGATCGAACCTACTGGCAACGACAACATCGCGCAGCCAGTTCAATATCAGATCGTCGGCGTCTTCCATGACATCCTCGACAATGAACACCTCACCGGCATAGTCCAGCCGGAGATGTACATCTCGCTGTGGCAGGCTGGATGGCCCTATGTTGCCCTTGCCGTTCGCACCGTTGCCGACCCCGGCGCTGTCACCACCGGCCTGCGCGCCGCTGTCAGTTCAGCCGCTCCCGGCATGACCGTCAACAAGTTTGAATTCATGCAGCAGGTCGTCGATGACCAACGCTCAAGCGACCGCTTTGGCATGGTTCTGTTTGGCGCATTTGCCGCCGTCGCACTTCTACTGGCATCGGTAGGCATCTATGGAGTTATGGCCTTCGCCGTGGCGCAGCGCGCGCACGAAATCGGCGTCCGCATGGCACTCGGAGCGCGTCGCGGCGAGGTCGTCATGCTCATCGTACGTGGCGGAATGCGTCTCGCCCTGCTCGGCATAGGCATCGGCTTGGTTGGTGCTTACGGCCTTGGCCGCCTTATGCACACCACACTGTATGGCGTTGAGTCTGCAGATTTGGTCAGTCTAGTCGCGGTTGCCGCCTTGCTGTTCACGGTGGCAATGCTGGCGAGTTGGATCCCGGCTCGCCGCTCCGCAGCCATCGACCCCATGCAGGCCCTTCGCAATGAGTAGCTGAGTCGTTGGAGAAGCCCATGGCGATATCCCGCTGCTTCGCCAACATCTCCTGCCGCGCCAGAGTTGACCGCGAAATCGACGCCGAGTTGCTGTGGGCGGCGTCAGGACTGGCAAACTGGGGGGTTCAAAGCCATTCCGGCAGCCTTTCTCGCCGCGATGCGTCCAACCACCGTACGCCGGGAGAACCTGGGGGGACGGTTGGCCCGTCCGTACCTCAGCCGGATACAATGGGAGTACGCTGCGACATCCGGGCGGTACGCTGTTTTCTTCTTTAGATTTGGAGCAGGTGCACGTGAGAAGTTTGTTCCGCCGCGGTCTGCGGCTTGAGATAGTTGCAGGACTTGGTATCGCCCTGGCGATGCCCGCGTTGGCTCTGGCGGCGGACAGCTCGCGGGCCGTGTCCACGCACACCACCCTGAGCGCCGAGACCCATGACCAGGGCGGACGCACGAAAGCCACACTTAATATCGCTGTCACCGGCGATGACGAACTGCCGGCGGCGGGCGCTGTCGTCATCAACGACCACGGTAAACCGCTGGTCGGCGTGGCGCTCGATGCCAAGGGCAAGGCTACGGCAACGGTTGAGCTTGTGGCCGGCTCTCATCGCCTCACCGCGTCCTATAAAGGCGACGCTACGCACCTGGTTTCCGCCTCTCTGACCTCCCCGGTGACCGCAGTCGCGGGAACCGCTCCGGATTTTTCGGTTGCGGTTGCGCCTACCACGCTCACACTCAAGCAAGGCCAATCGGGATCCGTAGTAGCCTCGGTCACGGGAATCAACGCAGCTTCGCTCATGGCTCCCATGTTCGTCACGCTCTCCTGTGCAGGGTTGCCTGATCAGACGAGCTGCAGTTTTACTCCGGAAAATGTCGAGATCACGTCGACTACAACCACTGCAATCACAAGCACTATGGTCATCGCCACCCAGGCCGCGTCGATTGCGAAGGCCGCGCACGCCGGATCGAACCCTGTGGCCTGGGCCGTATTGTTGCCCGGAACTCTCGGTCTCGCCGGTCTCGCATTTGGGGCTCGCCGTCGCCGGTGGCTTAGCCGCTTGTTGCTGCTGGCGCTCGTGGGATTTGTTACGGTGCTGGGCGCAACTGCCTGTTCGCCGCTCTACAACTACCGCAACCATGGTCCGACGCCAAACCTCCCAACCCCGGTGGGAACCTACACCATCAATGTCAACGCGCAGTCAAGCAATGGAATCACCGCCACAACGCACACCACCTCTTTGGCGTTGACTGTGACTCAATAGGCGGCTGCCAATCAGCCATGAAACTCTGGCATTCTCTTCCCGCGGAAGTCTATGCGTTGGTCGAGCAAACGCCGGCTACGGTTCTTCTCGAGACCTCGAAACCTGGCACCGGCGCGCCACTCAGTCAGCTTTTCATCGCGCCGTTGCGCGTGATTGAGGCGAGAGCGTCTCGCGACTTGCCGAGCATGTTTGCGGAAATTGAGAGCGCAACCCGCAAAGGTCATTTCGCGGCCGGGTTCTTTTCTTACGAGTGCGGCCCGGTCTTTGAACCGAAAGTTGCAGGGCCGCCCCGAAGCGCCAACTCTCTTCTTGCGTGGATGGGCATTTACGAACGAAGCTACAGTTTCGATCATGCGACAGGAGCCTTTTTAGCCGGCGATCCCCCGGGCATGGCAGGTGCGACTCTTCCCCCCCCGGCCGCAGAGGCGGCACATCCAGATCCCATAGCGGTCAATGCCACACTCAACGAGCAGCAATACACCGAGCGCATTCGTGACATTCACGAATGGATTCGCGCCGGAGATGTCTATCAGCTCAACTTCACGTTCCCCTTGCAGATGCGAATCAAAGAGCGTGCCGACGCGCTGTATGCGCGCCTGCGCGCCCGCCAGCCTGTGGAATATGGCGCCTTGCTGCATTGCCAGGCCGGTCGTCACATTCTCTGCTTCTCGCCGGAACTGTTCTTCCGCGTTGAGAAGAAGAGCGCATTGCGCCGCATCGTGGCCAAGCCGATGAAAGGCACCGCACGCCGCGGCCGCAATACGGCTGAAGACATCCAAGTCGCCGAGTGGCTCCGCAACGACCTGAAAAATCGCAGCGAGAACGTCATGATCGTCGATCTCATCCGCAACGACCTCGGCCGCCTGTGTGAATTCGGCAGCGTTCGCGTTGAGAGCCTCTTCGAGGTTGAACGCTTTCCGACGTTATGGCAGATGACATCGACGGTCGCAGGCGATCTTCGTAACGACGTGGCCTGGCACGACGTCTTTCGCGCACTATTTCCCTGCGGCTCCATCACCGGCGCTCCCAAAGTGCGCGCCATGCAGTTGCTCGCGCAGATTGAGGATGGGCCTCGCGGCGTCTACACCGGAGCCATCGGCTACTTTTCGAGTGAGCGCGCTGTTTTCAACGTGGCGATTCGCACACTGGAGCTCGACGGCGATACGGGAGCCATGGGAGTCGGCAGCGGCATCGTCATCGACTCCAATCCAGCCGAGGAGTTCCGTGAGTGCGAATTGAAAGCGGAGTTCCTCACACGAAGCGAGAAGCCGTTCTCCCTGGTTGAAACTCTTCAATGGCGCGGGAACTACCCGTTCCTCGCGTTGCACCTCCGACGCCTCGCGGACTCCGCCGAATACTTCGATTTCCTTTTCGACCGCGCAAAGATCGAAGCTGAATTGTTCGCTGCGGCCGGCGGTTTTCCGGATCAGCAACCGCACAAAGTAAGGCTATTGCTCAGCCCAGATGGCTGCATCGCCATCGAGCACGAAGCAATTCATGAATCGGCACAAGGAGAGAACACAGCGCGTGTTCGCATCGCACCGCAGCGAACCGACCCGAGCGATCGCTTTCTCTTCCACAAGACAACGCACCGCCCGCTCTACGTCAGTGCCTGGAAAGCTGCGAAGGAAGCGGGTTTTGCGGATGTGCTGTTTCTGAACATGCGCGGCGAGGTCACCGAAGGCGCCATCAGCAACATTTTCATTGAGAAAGACGGTCTCTGGTTCACACCGCCCGTCGAGTGTGGACTGCTGGCGGGCGTTTACCGCCGCCACATGCTCGAAACACGGCCTGAAATCCAGGAGAATATTCTTCATCTCGAAGACCTCAAAACCGCCGACACTATTTACTTATCAAACGCCGTCCGAGGTCTCCGCCGAGTCACCGTCAACTGGGAAAACTAAAACGGCCGGGGCATCTTCGCGCTTGTGGTGTACGCCAAGCCTGAAGATGCCCTGGCCCCTTTGAACAACCATTCTTTCGAAAAACACAGCTTTAGAAAGACCGCGACAGGCCGGCGATCACCGTGTAATCGGAGAAGGCTGCGTCGCCGTGGGTATGGTTTGCGATGTCGGTCACGCTGATCTTGCGATTGCGCTCCATAGCCCACGGGCCGCTCGCATAGAACGAGGTCCGGCCGCGAGAGTACATCATGCCTGGCTCAATCGAAATCACATATCCGGGACGCCGGAAGCCATTGCTGGAGCCAAGGGCATCGCGAACCGGAACGCCTTCCATGCGACCACCCATGCTCAAAGCCAGGCCGCGGAGGAGATTCACGCCTGTCACTGGCCGCGAGAAGCCGCCACGCCACAGGTACTGGTCGGCGGCTGAAACTACGCCTTCCCCGGGGGCGCTACGACCCGTGATCACGCCGGTCGTATCTTGCGGACTGAAAAGCCAGGATCCGGTAAAATACGCCGCCGTCTTCCAAATCACCGGATGGTACGCCTCGGTGGCAAGGCTGAAACCCCACGTGCCGTCTCCCGGTTGAATCGACTCGTCGAAGGGCAGGATGGTGGTGGTCCCGTTCTTCAGTATCTTGGTACCCTTGGCGTCGTTGATGCCCGTAGGCAGCTTCAACTGGGCAGAGATGTTTACGTTGCCGTGGTTCTCGGTCGGTGGCCGAAAAATCCAGGACTGCGCACCGACCGTTACATCGCCAATCCCGCCGGAACGGTAAACGTTGAGCGGGCTGGACTGGCCATGACGCGACGCAATCATTCCCGGTACGCTCGCGATCAGGCTGACTCGCGGTGTGAGCTGGTAATTCAGGTCCATTTCAAACAGATCGACGTGATTTACCACCGCGCTGTGCTGAGTTTGCCGCTGCACCTGGTAGACGGTTCCGACGTAATGGCGGAACGAGTTGTAGACGCGAAAGCCGGTGGTGATGGTCAGGCCATGCAGAATGTTCGTGCCTGCGTAGTGTCGGGCGCTGGCCTCGGTTCCAGGATTGAGCCCCGAAATGATTGGCTGCGGAGAATGGGCGGCGACGCAGCCCTGGGCGTGGGCGACGGGTTGACTACAGACTAGTGCGGCGACGAGAGCGACAGAAATAGCCGCTGCCCGTGACAGGAAGTTTCTCACCTTATATCTCCCTTGTTACAGTTGTGAGTTGGCCTCAAAGATTCCCTGGGGGCGTACCGCACGGCGGGGAAGTCCGTGCGTTGACAATGTCCCCGAAGCTACCAGTCCGTAGACCGAAAGTCGTCGCTCTTCCGGTTGAGGATGATGTCCACCTTTAGATGGAGGCTGGTTACGACGCGGATGGATAGTCTCGGGAGCTATGCTGCAAAACGCATCTCGAATGGCTGGCAGGGCGCTGATGCTCGCTTCACTGATGGTGGCGGTGCCGCTCGCGGCAAAACGCCTGCCCGATCCGACATTTAAAACACTTGACGGGCAGTCGCGAAAGCTCTCTGCGCTTCATGGGCTGATTGTCGTCGTGAACTTCTGGGCTACGTGGTGCGGGCCGTGCCAGGAAGAGCTGCCGCGGTTGTCGCAGTTGGCCGCTTCCTACGCGGGAAAGCCGGTTAGCTTCGTATTCATTTCCATCGATGAGCCGAAGAGCCGCGCAAAGATTCCCGCCACGTTAGCCAGGCTCCACGTCTCGTTCGATAGCTGGGTGGGCGGCGACACCGATATGCTTAGCGATTTTGGTCTCGGCGACATCGTTCCCGGTACGATTGTGCTCGACGACAAAGGTGAAGTCGTGGCCCGCGTGATGGGAGAAGCGAGAGAAGAGGATGTCCGTTACACCGTGGATTGGCTGCTCGGCGGCAAGCAAGGCCCACCACCCGCAGCGCTGACCAAGCGGTATTAAAGCTGGCGTTCGAAAAATTTCTCTGAAAGACTGAGCCGAACCCTGCCCCGTGCCTTTATCACTCCGGCTTGAGGACCACCTTAATGGCTTCGCCGGACTGCAACAGCTTCATCGCTTCGGCAAACTGCGCCAGTTTGAGCCGATGCGTAATCACTGGCTCCAGATCCAACTTGTTCGCAGCCAGCAGCGCCTCCATCTGGAACCACGTTTCGAACATCTTGCGCCCATTGATGCCCTTCACGGTGGCGCCTTTGAAGATGATGTCGCGCGCAAAATCCAATTCCACGGGCCGCGAAGGAATTCCCAGCAGCGATGCGCGGCCGCCGGTTCTCAGCAACTCGAATCCGAGCGCCATGGCTGACTGAACGCCGGACATCTCCAGAAGCACGTCAACGCCGGTACCGTTGGTCGCATCCAGAATTTGCTCTCGTACGTTGTCAGTTGCGGGGTCCAGTGCGAGGTCCGCGCCCATCTCAGCGGCGACGCCGCGCCTATGCGCATTGACTTCGATGGCAAAGACTTTTGCCGCACCGCACGCCTTGGCAACCGCAATTGAAAACAGTCCAATCGCTCCGCAGCCTGTCACCACTACAGAGGTCGCGGCGATCGGTCCCGATAGAACGGTGTGGACCGCGTTGCCCAATGGGTCAAGCAAACTTGCATAGTCATGCGGAATCGCAGGCGACAGCTTCCATATATTCGCCTCGGGGATTACTGCATAGCTCGCAAACGCGCCGTTGGCATCGACACCGAGAATACGGACAAACTGGCAAACGTGCGCCAGGCCGGTGCGGCATTGCAGGCACTTGCCACAGGCCACGTGCATCTCGGCGCTGACCAGATCGCCTTCTTTTACGGTAGTCACGCCACGACCGATGGCTGCAACCGCTCCGGCAAACTCGTGTCCCGGAATCAGCGGCGGATGGATGCGTCCCTGCGCCCAAGGGTCCCAGTTGAAGATGTGCAGATCGGTTCCGCAGACGCTGGCAGCCGAAACCTTCACCAGCACTTCGCCAGGGCCTGGCGTTGGGACCGGCACTTCGCGAATCTCAATGCCGGGCGCTGCGTGAGCCTTCACAACCGCTTGCATTGTCCCCGGCATCGTAAGCAACCTCCTCAAAACACGAACACTAGTCTACAACTGCGAACCCCAATGGGCCGAACATGGTAGACCGGTTGGATACACACCGGCATGGAGAGAATGTGATTCCGAGGAATGAGCTGAGCCTGACCGCGCTTTCGCAAAATGATCGGCGTTAATACGCCATGTTGTCGGCGAGAAAGAGTGGTCCGCGCGACTTGCCCTCCGCAGCCGCTTTCAATCGGAACATCAACTCACCCCACGTCGTTGTACAGGAGTAGAAATAATCCGATTCGGCTTTCCAGCCGGCATGAACAAAGCGCACTACGCTCCCCGAACCCTGACTTTTCACTTCAAAGATCAGCCGCGTTCCGCCCCACTCGTCACCGGTATCACAAATCCATTCGGCAAGGGTTGGCGCCGCGTCGACGACAAGCTTCAGCCGATAGACAGTGGCGCGCTTGAAAAATCCAAGCTCGACGGCGCCGTCTGCCTCCGACACATCGGCTGCCCACCACTGCCGAAAGCCTTGGGCAGTGGCAAACAGGGGATAAATTTGCGGCGCCTGTGCAGCGATCTGAATGCGATGCTCAATGTCCGCCATCTCAATGCTCCTTCAATTCGCATCTGTGAAAACCGTGGTTGCGACGCCCTGAAGTTTAACTCCCTCAGCATAGAATGGAACCGTGAAAATCAAGGTACGTTTGAGAGCCGCTGCGCTTGTGCTTTTACCACTTGCAGTTTGTTGCGCAGCTTTGGCCCAAACAGCCGACCAAGCCTGGCTTAAGTACCAGGCGACTGGCAAGCCACTCAGCTTGCCAACCCGCGTCACGGTTCTTGGCGAGAGCCCGCTCGAACGCACTGCGGCCATGGAGTTAGAGCGGGGTTTGCGGTCCCTATCTTCAAACGCCAGTCACGAAGCCAGCCCGAACATGATCGTCTTGGGTACGACGCAAGAGATGCGCTGGCGGAGACGCAAATCCAGCATACTGCAGCTCGAGCAGGATGAGTTCCTCATCTCCTGGAATCAGATGCAGCTCGTTCGAGAGCTGGACATTATCGGGGGAAGCGACCGCGGCGTGCTCTACGGCGTTTTCGCGCTCTTGCGCAACCTAGCCCAAGGCGCCGACATGAGCTATTCGAATCTGCGCGAACGTCCAGCGATGCCGATCCGCTGGGTCGACGAGTGGGACAACGCTGACGGCTCCATCGAGCGAGGATATGCCGGACGCAGTATCTTTTTCGATAACGGCCACGTCCGCGGCGACCTCGCTCCCGTTGCTGCATACGCCCGCCTACTCGCCTCAGTCGGCATCAACGGCTGCAACGTCAACAACGTAAACAATGCCGCGCCGTTTCTTTCGTCGGAGGTGATTCGAGGTCTGGCGACGGTGGCGAACACGATGCGTCCGTGGGGCGTTCGGCTCGCCATCAGCATCGACATCGCCAGCCCGCAGAAGATTGGCGGTCTCTCAACCTACGATCCAGTCGATCCGGCGGTGAAGGCTTGGTGGGCTGCCAAAGTCAGCGAAATCTACGCACTCATTCCCGACTTCGCCGGCTTCACGGTGAAGGCCGATTCCGAGGGCCAGCCTGGCCCTTCAAGCTTTGGCCGCACTCCTGCCAACGCAGCCAACACGCTGGCTGCCGCGCTCGCACCACACGGCGGCGTCGTGCTCTATCGGGCCTTCGTTTACAACCATCACCTTGACTGGCACGACCAAAAGGCTGATCGCGCCCGAGCTGCCTACGACATCTTCCATCCGCTCGACGGCAACTTCGCGGCGAACGTTATTGTGCAGACGAAGGAAGGACCCATCGACTTCCAGGCGCGCGAGCCGGTGTCACCGCTTTTCGGTGGTCTCACTCAAACCAACCAGGCGATGGAGCTGCAGATTACCCAGGAGTACACCGGCCAGCAGCGCCACCTTGTTTACCTTGCGCCGATGTGGAAGCAGGTGCTCGACTTCGACATGCGCGTCGGCGGCGCATCGACGCCGGTGCACAAGATACTCGCCAGAAAAGGACTCAGCGGAATGGTCGGAGTCGCCGGCGTTGGCCGCAATGCATGGCTTAGCTCGCCGCTGGCACTGGCGAATCTCTACGCCTTCGGCCGTCTTACGTGGGACCCGAGCCTCACGCCGCAACAAATCGCCGTCGAATGGACGCGTCAGTCCATCAGCACCGATCCAATGGTTGTCAGCACGGTTGGAACCATGCTGATGCAATCGTTGCCAGCCTATGAGAACTACACCGGACCGCTCGGGATGCAGACGCTGACTGACATCACGGGCAGTCATTACGGACCGGGAATCGAGGCTAGTGAGAACAACGGCTGGGGACAATGGCACAAGGCCGATCGCGATGCCGTCGGCTTCGATCGCAGCGTTGCGACTGGCACGGGATTCGCCGGGCAGTATTCGCCGGATGTTGCGCGCGTGTATGAGTCGGCTGCAACAACACCTGACGACTTGCTGCTCTTCTTTCACCACGTGCCTTATACGTACAAGCTGCACTCGGGCAAGACCGTCATTCAGTACATCTATGACAGCCACTATCAAGGAGCGGCGCAGGCCGTACAGTTCGTCGACGACTGGGCTTCGCTGCGCGGGCACATTGACGAGCATCTCTATGACGAGATGCGCGCGCGGCTTGAATACCAGGCTGGTCACGCCATCGTGTGGAGAGACGCGATCGTGCAGTATTTTCTCAAGCTCAGCGGCATTCCCGACGAACGTGGGCGAGCGGGACATTATCCGCGGCGGCTGGAAGCGGAAGATGCGCGGCTCGTTGGCTACAAAGTCATCGACGTGACTCCGTGGGAAGACGCGTCAGGCGGCAAAGCCGTTTCGTGCGGGGAGGCAACGTGCACCGCCGAATGGACCTATTCAGGCCAGCCCGGCCGCCATGACATTGCGGTCCAATACTTCGACCTGCAAGGTGGTGTGGCGAAATTCGCGGTGTCGGTCAACGGACAGCCTGCGACGAGCGAGGATGCAAGCTGGGCTGCGGATGCGAAGCTGCCATCGGTTCGGCCGAACGGAGATAACTCCACGCGGCATATTGTTCGCGGCGTCACGCTGAAACCGGGCGATGTGATTCACGTTGAAGGAATTCCGGATGATGCGGATCCTGCTGCATTGGATTACATTGAAATATTGCCTGGCACTTCGGCACATTAGAACGAGATCGGGACTCTGATATTGGATTCAAGGGAAAGCAGAATCTCACGACGCCTTCCAAGTTTGTTCCCACGTTCACGAATCGCTGCAAAAGGAGACAGCAATGATCAGTCAGCACGCTATCAGGCTTGCCACGGAGTACCTGGATTATTCATTCAAGAAAAATGAACAGGCGACACTTGTGGGAATGCTCATTCACGTTGACTACTACGAGAGGGTTGTTCTGCTCTTGGAGGAAGTCAACGAAGCGCTGAATCAGCGCCCCTCAGTTGTCGCGCACCGAATCAACGGAAAGATCATCTTCAGTTCAACGGACGGCGATAAAGCCATTACCGCCGAAGACTTGGACCAAGGAATTGCCGATTACCATATCTGGTTTGAAGCTGAGTACAAGAAGCTCCAAGCTCGTAAGGAATGAGTGTCTTGGTGAGGGGTTATCATTGCGTACGTGTCTTCTTACAGTACTCGCGATTTGCGTCGCTCAATATTTATCTCCGTCTTAATCTTCTTTGCGCTCCTGAGATTTTCTAGCGCAGCCCAAGCCTCAAACTCCCAAGTCTCGGATGCTGCGCTTTACGCGGATATCTCGGCTGATTTCGCACGGCTTGCGCCGCAGACGATTCGGCCGGCGGACGGGTATATCAAGTATCCGTATCTGATTCCTGCCGGCTACTACAACCAGATGTGGGACTGGGACGGATTCTTCATTGGCCTGCACTGGGCGAACCAGAATGCGACGGATGCGAAGTATCTTCGCGACTGGGTGCTCGGCTTTGCTTCGTCGACTGATGCCGATGGTTACGTTGCTGGCTGCATCACGCCGAAAGGACCACGACCGCTGTTCGGCAAGTTTGCGATGAAGCCGTTTCTCGCGCAGGGCGCGTTGATCGCTGCCGAGGACTTGCAAGACTATGAATGGCTGCGCCCGATATGGCCCGCGATGCAGCGCATTCTTGCTTATCGCGAGCGCACGCAGTACGACGCGAAGTGGGGCCTGTGGTTCTGGGACAACGCCATGCAGTCCGGCGCAGACAATAATGCTGCGCTTACCAACGATCCAAAAGATCGAAGCGCGGTTCTTGCGGTTGATGCTTCGATCTACGCGATGCGCGAATACCTCGCCATGGCTGTGCTTGCCAGCCGATTCGGCGGTCCCAAGGCTGCTCGCGGATACAGCGAACGTGCGCTTGCCACTCGGTGTGCGATTCTGCGGAAACTGTGGTCGGCGAAGGACGCAATGTTCTGGAATCGCCGGCGCGATACTGGCGAAGTTATCCGCGTGATCGACTGGACCGGATTTCTGCCGTTGGTTGACGGCTTGCTCTCGCGCGGCGAAGGCCGACGCATGATTCGTTTGCACCTTCTCAATGCGGCCGAGATGCGCTCGGAGTACGGGTTTCGCAGCCTGGCAAAGAGCGACGCGGCTTACAACAACGACGCGATTATCGACCCGTATTCCAACTGGCGCGGTCCGATCTGGATCAACGCCAACTTTTTCGACTGGATCGCGCTGCGCCGGTATGGCTTTCCCGCAGAATCGCGATGGCTTGCGGTTGCTCTCGCCGGTGCGCTTCATCGCGACATTGCAGAATGGGGCTCGATGCACGAGGACTACAGCGCAGAGACCGGCGAAGGCCTCGCGCCAACCGTGGCACAGTCTCCCAGCGGGAAATTCGCGGGATTTGTCGGATGGAATCTGCTCGCGCAAGACATGCTGCAATGCGAAGTCGTGCATACGCACTGCATGACGCTGGCGATTCCGGATGCGTGGTAAAAGCTAACTGGCTCTGCCGCACAGGTCTCAAATTGTTCTAGGAAATTGGAATGCGGACGTACTTGTCCAGCGGATACTCCGATTCAAACATGTAGCGTTCTGATGAAATGCCCCTGGCTGTACCGGGTGGATGGGTCCCCCGGCTCCAACTGTCAGCGGTGTCCCCGGTCCGTACCGCTACTCGTACCCCCCACCCATACTCTGTAGAGAAGTTCCTTGTTTTCAAGGGCCTGCAGACAGGGTTGCGCTGCAAAGTCCTCTCAGCAATAGAGTTAGCTGCAGAATCCTCTCGGGTAAGGACTTACGGGCATTTTTGGGGGCTATTTGCGCTTTTTGTTTCGCATTGCGGTATTGATGTCCGGCATGAACGTGCATGCAGTCACGTTCCCAGGCTCGATCTCCAACTTCCAGTCTGCGCCGAGGGACGGAAATAATCTGCAAAAAGCGATGTCGCGGGGTTTGCAGGAATACGCGCACGAAGAGGCTTCGTTCAAGGGCTAAACAGGTTGCTGAAAAAGTCTGATTCAGCGTCGCGCCATGAGAATGCCCGGGGCTAAAGCCCACCGATTCCGTGGAGTTCGTCGTGGTGCTGGAAGCCCCACGCTCCCTCCGTCATAGGAAAGCCAGGTTTTTCCGCAGCTTGTGAAGCCCCTATCCTTCAAGACGGATAAACGATCATCTGCATGAGACACACCGCTAAGATGGGGCTATCGCCTTTTCCAACGGAGGATTATGGCCCCCACTTTTGGATTTTCGCGTCGTGGATTTCTTGGTGTGAGTGCCGCGACTGTGGCGGCTGCGATGTTGGGCGTGCAGCGGGCGCGAACCGAGGCCGAATCCCCATGCAAGCCGCTGCCACCCGCGATTGCAGCGTTGCCGGTGCTCACAGGCCATGCGCGACCCTTCACTGTGGCGGAGCGGCAAGCACGCATCGAGCGAGCCAGGCGGATTATGGTCATGGCAAAGATCGATGCCATCGTGCTCGGCAACAGCACAACCTCATCGGTCTACTTTGCGGACCTGCGCCTTAACGGCGAAGAGCGCATGTGGGCCCTGGTTATTCCCGCGCGCGCCAAGCCGTTCCTTGTCTGTCCTGCATTTGAGGAGGGCCGCGCACGAGAGCTGCTCGAAACCGGCCCGCTGGGTAAAGACGCCGAAGCGATCGCCTGGCAGGAGGATGAAAGTCCGTACACTGCGCTCGGCAAAGGCTTGAAAGATCGCGGCCTCGCGACCGGCACCGTCGGCCTCGATGAAAATATGAAGTTCGTCTTCGCCGAGGGTATTCGCGCCGCGAATCCGCATCTCGCCATTGTCAGCGCCGCGCCCGTTACCGCAGGCTGCCGCATGATCAAGGACGCACACGAAATCGAGTGTCTGCGCCTGGCCAGCCGCGCCACGTTGCTCGTATACCGCGCTGTCGCGCAGTCGCTTGGCCCGGGCATGACGACCGCAGATGTGCATTCCCTGATCGGTGCGTCCTATCGCCGCGTGGGCTTCGAAGGCGAAGCAAGCCTCAACATCGACGAGTTCACCGCGGCGCCCCATGGTTCACGCCGATTGCAAACGCTGCGCGAAGGCAGCATCCTGATGCTCGACGACGGCTGTCTTGTGGAAGGCTACAATTCCGACATCACGCGCACGTTCGTTCTTGGCAAAGCGACAGACAAGATGAAGTCCGTCTTCGATCTTGTAAAGCGGGCCCAGACGGCAGCGCTCCAGGCTGCTCGGCCTGGCACCGCCACGGCCGATGTTGACGCTGCGGCGCGCAAGGTTATCGTCGATGGCGGCTATGGTCCCGGCTTCACCTACTTCACGCACCGAGTCGGCCATGGACTCGGCATGGATGGCCACGAATGGCCCTACTTCGTGAAGAACAACATGTTCGGATGGGATCTCAATCCGCACTTGCGAGCCGGCAATGTGCTCAGCGACGAGCCCGGGGTCTACATTCGCGGCGAGTTCGGAGTTCGCCTCGAAGACGATCTGCTTGTAACGGATTCCGGCGCGGAGTTACTCACGCCGCAGAGCGCTTCGATTGAAGATCCGTTTGGAAACATGGGATGAGAGTAGCTACTCCGCGCTCTTCACCATCTTCACCACCGGCAGGGCCTCGCCATTACCGAGCGGAACGTTGATGCGTTCGACCTCGACGTAGCCTTTGAGCAGGTAGAGCGGCACGCCGGTGAGCGTTGAACCCATTTCGAAGCGACGGAATCCGGCCTGGCGCGCTGCGTCTTCAACCGTCGCCAAGATCAGCGAGCCCAGCCCCTGGCGTGCGTATTCTGGATGCACAAAAATCGCGCGCACCTTGGCGGCATCGGTCGCAGGGTCGAGCAATTCCGGCTCGCGCCCCGGACCGCGATCGGCGCCGAATAGCGTCTTGCGTTTTGACCACCCGCCACATCCCGCGAGCTTCGGCTGTTGTGCATGTTGGTCGATGGATTCAGCGACGAAGTAAGTATTGTCGCGAAGGAGTTGGGTATCGAGTCCGAGCACAGTCCCCAGCGCTCCGTTAATTTGGCTGGGTGTGTAATGGCCGGCTTCTCCACCCCAACGACCAGGGCCCGTCGTAGGGGACCCCGTGCACAGAACACGAACGGAACTCTCGATCAGAGTGTGCAGCGCTGGGATGTCGTCTTCGATGGCGAGGCGTAGCAGGAAAGGCGAATCCATGGAGCAATAAGATTACAGCCTATCGACGACTGACGATCTTTTCCGCGCGGTCGTAGGATCCAAGGTTGAATACGTTTTTATAACCCAGATCTTCAAGCTTCTTCTTGGCCATTCTGCTGCGCATTCCACTGGCACAATGCAACAGGAGAAACTTGTTCTTATCCTTCACTACTCCGGGCATCATCATGTCGACTTGATCAAGAGGCATGTTGTAGGCCTGGAGCAGGTGGCCCGAGTTGAACTCATCCGGTCTTCGCACATCGATGACCATGGCACCCTTCTTCAAATACTCGGAGGCTTCCTTTGCCGGAACCTGACCCGCGCGCTTGATATACACGTAGCCGATGGCAAGGATCAGTACGATGAAGAAAGGCATCCACGTCATAGGTTCAGTCTACCGTCTTTGCCGTTGTTGCGTAAATTCGTTGTCGGCCGATCGCGTGGGGAGATTTTCATCCGGCGCAATGCGCCGGGGACCGGTAATTCGCTAGGCTACAAGAATTAGCGCTTCTGCCCCGCCATATCAGCCTTGGCTACCTGAACCAGAGTGGAGTAGAACGTCGCGGCCGCGCCAATGTCGGTGAGGCGTTCGCTGGTGAGGGCATTGACGTTGGAGCCATCCCGGTGCAGCTTGGCCCAGTCGAGTCGCGCCGCCACCACCCCGGCCGGCACCGAGCCGTCCACCATCGCCGTGAGCGTGATCGATCCGCGGTCGTTCCAGATGCGCACTTCGTCGCCGCCCTCGATGCCGCGCGCCTTCGCGTCGATCGGATGCATTTCGAGCCGCTGGCTGGTTCGGGCCTCCATCTTGCGATGCCCCTCGAGATTGGCAAAGGTTGAATTCATGTAGTTGTCGGCCTTGCGGCTCAGAAACTCGAGCGGAAAGCGCTCCGCAGCTTTGCCCCAGCGAGATTCAGCCGGAGGGATAAACGCTGGAAGTGCATCGAGGCCGCGCGAAGCCAAAGTATGCGAATAGAACTCTATCTTCCCCGACGGGGTGGGCAACTTCCCAGATGAATAGGGCATGAACGGCGCGGTGTCTGGTTCCCGATGAAACGCGAGCGGAATGTGACCCTGCTCCTTCAAATCCTCGAGGCTGATATGCTCCATTCCCGCATTTGTGGAGTGCCCGTCTAGCCCGACCGCCAAGGCCTGCCTGATCAACTGTTCCTCGGTGTCGCGGAAGCAGTCGTCGGTGAAGCCCATCCATTGGGCAAGCTGGCCAAAGAGCCAGACATTTGACCGCGCCTCACCGGGAGGCTCGATGGCCTGGTTTGAAAGCTGCACAAAGTAGTGCCCATAAGCGCCTTGTATATCGGTGTGCTCCAGAAATGTCGTCGCCGGCAGGATGTAGTCGGCGTAATCCGTGGTGTCGTTGAAAAAGAGATCATGCACGACGGTGAAGAGGTCAGGTCGCGCCATGCCACGGCGCACTGCATTCTGGTTGGGCGCCACGGCGCCGGGATTCGAGTTGTAGACAAACAGCGCGTGGACCGGCGGGCCGTCTTCGGTCTTCGCATTCGTATTCTGACCAAGTTCTGTAAGCGCGTGGCCGAGCGTGGACATGTTGACTACACGGGCGGGCCGGCCCAGCGGCGAATCGAGCGCGAGATCGAGGCGCTCCAACTCGCGCTTATTCCACGCAAAGGCGCCGGAGGTCGACAACTGTCCGCCGCCGCCGCGATATTTCCATGCGCCGGTGAGCGCCGGCAGCATGGCAATCGCGCGCACCGCCGTGCCGCCGTTCTCGCTTCGCTGCACCCCGTAGTTGAGGCGGAGGGCCGTGGGCCTTGTGGTTGCGTACTCGCGCGCAAGTTGCTCCACTTCAGCCGCTGTCATTCCAGTCCAGGCCGCTACGCGCTCCGGCGTGTACTCGCGTACGCGCTCGGCCAGTTGGTCAATACCATGCGCCATCTCGTCAATGTAGGCGCGATCCTCGAGCCCGTCTCGCAAGATCACGTACATCAGGCCAAGCGCGAGGGCGACGTCGGTGCCAGGCCGAATCGCAATATGCCAATCTGCCAGCGCCGCTGTACGGGTCTTATAGGGATCGATGACGATGAGGCGGGCGCCGTTGCGTCGCGCCTGTTCCACCATCGGCCACAGATGGATGTTGTTGCCGTGAATGTTGGCACCCCAGGCCACGATCAGCTTGGCCAGCCTGAAATCCTCGGTTGGCGTGCCGAGCTTTTTGCCGTAGACCAGGTTCCACGCCTGCCCGCCGGCCTCGGCGCAAATGGTGCGGTCGAGCTGGCTGCCGCCGAGCCGGTGAAAGAACCGCCGGTCCATCGAGCCGTAACCCAGCACGCCGATGGTGCCCGCGTAACTGTAGGGCAAAATCGACTCAGATCCGTACTGATCGCTAATTTGTTGCAACCGCGCGGCGATCGAGCCGAGGGCTTCGTCCCAGGTGATGCGCTCAAAGGCTTCGTGCTCATGCCCGCGGACGAGCGGGCCCTTGGCGGCGCCCGGTTTGCGCTTCAACGGATAAAGGATGCGTTCAGGCGAGTAAACGCGATCGAGATACTTGGCTACTTTGCCGCACAGAAATCCCTGGGTCACCGGCTGCGTCGGATCGCCCTGCACTTTGACGGCACGGCCGTTGCCGTCGACGGTGACGAGGACCGCACACGAGTCGGGGCAATCATGGGAACAGACCGTATGCACAACGCGAAATGGGGAAGTCTCGGCCGCGGCTGCCATGCATTTCATTGTAAGCTGATCGCGGAAGTTCCTTCCGGAGGTTCACGAATGAAACGAGCGCTGCTGTTCTTCACTCTGGCCTTGGTTTGCATCTGCACCGCCGTGCCCGTCCGTGCGCAGTCCCCGAAAAACGCCGCTGCTTCGGCTGCAGATGAAACTGAAATTCGCGCTGCCATCCGAGCGCAGACCGAGGCCTGGAATCGGGCCGACATCCCCGGATTCATGCAAGCCTATGAAGACGCCGCGGACACCACCTTCATTGGAGCGACACTGCGCAAGGGCTATCAGCCGATTCGCCAGCGTTACATGCTCTCCTACACCACGCCCGAGCAGATGGGAACGCTCACCTTCAACGATTTAGAGGTTCGGCTGTTACCGGCGTCGTGCGGCAAAACCGAGTTCGCCGTTGTGACTGGAAAGTTTCACCTTGAGCGCGCCGCCAAGGGCGAAGCCAAGAAGGACGACGGGATTTTTTCGCTGGTCTGGCGTAAAGGCCCGCATGGCTGGAAGATCATTCTCGACCATACGAGCTAAACTCCATTCCCGGGCGCAGCAGAATTGTCTTGCACGCGACACCGCAACGTGAAACACGGCCACGCATCTTCCCGCTTGCATAGAACGAGCTCTCTTATAGAGAAACGCGGCGGGGTGGCAGCCAAATAATCATATCTTGACCCGACATCGCTGCTGTATGGTTGTGCCCGGACCTCAAGACTGGATTCCCTGGATGTGAGTTGACCGGCTGGAGATCCGCAAGAAAGAGGAGGTCTTCATGAAGTTTCCCCGTTTGCTGTTAAGTGTCGCGATCGCCGCGGCATTCTCTGCCACCCTGTTTGCTCAACAGCCATCAGCCGGATATCACACCGTTGCATGTCTCAAAGTGAAAGCGGAAAAGACTGCCGAATTCCGCAAGTGGGCTGCAGAAGATGCGCACAAGCTGGCTCAATCCAGAGTCGATTCCGGCGCGGTATCGACATGGCTACTGTTGCGGTCGATCATGCCTCAGGGCCATTCAGCGGAGTGCGACTATGTGGCCGTGACGATGTACCCAGGAACACCTGCACAGCCATTGGGCCTGGAAGAGCTAGGCGCCGCGCTCAAAAAGGCTGGGCTGACCGTGAGTGCGCAAGAGTTTGTGGACAAGCGCAACTCGCTCACAACGTTAATCTCAAATAACCTCTATCAGAACCAGGCGACTGTCGGCGCGATGAAGAAGGGTGACTACTTCATGGTGAATGAGATGAAGGTTCACAACATGGAGGATTACCTGGCCTACGAGAAGAAAGTCTGGAAGCCGCTTGCCGAGGAGATGGCGAAAGACGGCGTGCGAAGCGGTTGGTCACTGAACACTCAGGTCTTGCCGAACGGTAGCGATCTGGTCTACGACGCAGTGACAGTGGACGTGTTTCCGACCTGGGATTCGATATTCAAAGATGACACCAAGTTTGCGGAACGCTTCAAGAAGACGCACGCCGACATGGAGCTTGGCACAACTTTCGAGCAATACGAAAAGCTGCGGACGATCGTGTCGAGCAAGCTCTACGCGCTGGACGACGTGGTGACTCCGGCCAAGTAGTTGAAGAGAACAGTTACCCGGAAGCACGGTATCCATTTTCGCGAAGGGTTTCATCCGTCCAAGTCGGCTGGCGAGGCTCTTCGCGATTTCATTTATGCAGGCCAGAATTCCTTGTGTGCAACTCAGCGTAAAGAACTTCAGTCGCGGTGTTCTTCCTCGCCAAACTCCATCCTGTACACTGAACGCGTTATGAGTTGCCTTTTCTGCAAAATTCTTGATGGAAGCATCCCCTCCACTGCCGTATATCAGGACGAGCAGTGCTACGCCTTCGCCGACATTCATCCCCAGGCGCCGGTGCATGTGCTTGTGGTTCCCCGGGAACATATCGATTCAATGGCCGAAGCCGGCAAGGAACACTCCGGACTGCTCGGTCACCTGCTCTGGGTCGCGGCAGAGATCGCCCGCGCCAAGGGGCTCTCGAAAGGGTTTCGCGCAGTGTTGAACAGCGGCGAGGATGGTGGCCAGACCGTGGATCACCTTCACGTGCACATGCTCGGCGGCCGGCCGCTCACCTGGCCGCCGGGATAAGAGGAAGGGCAAAGACCCGTTCTCGAGAATCTCAACGTCGTCATCCGCGCGGATTGGCGAGGTCACGGGCTCCCTTGGAGCTGAGCGCTTCAGAGCGACAAGATTACCAACGTGACCTGTTGTTTTTCCGTGCCAACGCAGAAAATCTGACGTACAGCCGGATCCCCAGCACGCATTCCGGCTTGACTACTCTTAATTCAATGGAGGGACAAAGTTCATGCGTTTCAAGCTGGTATTGTGCATTTTTTTAGCCACGGCTTCCGTGGCATACGCCAAAGAGCCCAAGCACTATCAATCGGGGAAACTGATTCAGATGGAGTCGGTTCGGTGCGGGATGAGTGAGAAGGATGCGAAGAGTTTCACTGGAGAACTTCTCGGCACCGATTCAAAGAATTTAAAGACCCAGGAAGTTCTTTGCCAGGAGTACACCCTGCAGGCGGAAAAGGTGACCTATCGAATTCGCCCCCGGGATGAGAAGCATCCTGTCCTGCTGCCAGTGGGCGAAGAGGCCCAGTTCTTCCTGGAGAAGGACAAGATGCTGCTGCGGGTCGAAGATCTTGACAACAAGCAACGAGACTATGTGGTCGTCTCGATGATGCCTCGATCGGATGTCGACACCGCAGAGGTTCCTTCGCCCAGGACGCGGCTGCAGTAGAGCGCGTCAAACATCGTTGAATGGCTCTCCGGAGATGGCCGGGATATGCGTCGAAGCGGTTGAAAGCGCCGACGAGATCCGGCATGCGGCTTTGTTGCGAGTTGGATTGTCTCCGAGGCTCCTCATTCGGCACTTTGAGTGCCCGAGGTTTTGGCGGCTTCGATCTCCGATATAGCGCGAATCATGCACTCTTTGAGATCGGCGACGGTGGCGCTCGCCTTACCCGGATAGTTTGCATTCTCGATGAGGTAGAGCGTTGTTCGCAGGATTTCAGACAGGTCTATGGAAATTTGATAGGGCATCTATTCTCCATATAGTTTTAAGAGAATCCATGGGCAAAATTATGGCCCTGAATGTCAGATGCCGTGGCGCGCGCGACCGCTGTAGGCGATCAACAGACGGGAATGTCGTCCAGTGATTCGGTCATTTATTTAGTTAGATTTAGGGCCTAAACAAAGAGGGCGCCCAAGCGGGCGCCTTCGTTGCTTTTGCGTGCAGTTGCCCGGACTAAACCGGCTGCGGTGCGTGGTCGTCTTCCTCTTCAAGCCCATAGCGCCGGAGCAGATTTGGAAGACTCTGCGAGAACGCCGAGCGCGGCATCACCGTGTCGCAACCGGCCTCGATGGCTTTCATCTTGAGGTCTCCCTGCAGATGGTTGAGGAATCCCACAATGGACGTCGCCTTTTTGAACTTCGTCTTGAGCTTGGGAATGAGCGTCATCGGCTTGGCATTGAGATTATTCAAGTCGAAGACAACCAGTGTGGGCTTCTCGCCTTCGGCTGAATCGGTCAGGCGCGTAATGGTTTCTTTGTCGCCCTTCGCAAACTCCACCTTCACGCCAAGTTTGCGCGCCGTCTCCTGAATCTTTGCCTGGAAGAACAGATCTTCGATGAAGCAGAAGATGCGGGTCGGCGCATTTTCGCGCACCGGAATGGCGGGCGCCGCCTGATTCACGTCAGCGTATTGGCTCCCATGCCCATTGCTGTAATGACCGCCGCCGTGTCCGTTGGAGATCTGAATCGTCGATGGAGGCCCGTCAGCTACGTTGCCGTTCACGATGCGGTAGCTGTGGTCCATCGGGCCGACGAAGGTCCTGGGGCCACGCTGCTTCTCCTTGCGCCTGCCATGTGGAGGACCGGAGATGCTATTGCCCGGTTGGGCAGGCGGGGACGAACCCTTCTGGAAGAATTTCTTCTTCTTCCGTCCCTGGTTTTGTCGCCCGAGATTCTGCTTTGGCGCGCCATTTTGCGGCGGGGCCTGTTGTTGAGGTAGCGCCTGCTGAGGCTGGACCTGCTGAGGCTGTCCCTGCTGCGCAACTGCGGGGTTCGATTTGTTTTTGCGGCGGCGCCGGCGGCGCCGATGCCCCTGCGACTGCCCTTGGCCGTTAGCCTGGGCTGGCCCCGGTTCGGACTGGGGCGGCGTCGATTCGATTGTCATGCGTGCACTTCCTGGCACTGTGCTATCTGGTGCATTGGGATTCTTGAATTGGCGATTTCACGTTCGGGTGTAATGAGTTTTCCTTCCCAGCCGCTCGTCCAGATCAGGACGGGGAATTCGACGGCGGATACCTTTGCTGCTAGAAAACACTGCGTAATCTGTCGGGAAACAAAACTCTGCAGGCAATCTATCACGACCTTTTGCGGACCCAAGACGATTTCACGGCGAGTGTACCCTTCTTGCCCAGTGGACTGCGTCTTTTCACTTCCGCTCCCTCGACATTTGCCTGTCGCCAGGATCCCCGCGGAGAATGACGCCACTAGTGTGATGCGATTCCGGGGCCAAACAAAATACGAAAACACTCAAACCACCTGGTGCGCTCAAGAACCTGCAACGACTCTAGCCAGTTTTCTGGATCGGTACGATGCGGTCGGCGATTCCCTGGGGTTGATGTCCTTCCTATGGGATCCTTCACTGCTTCCAGCCTGAAAGGCCTGTACCCGCGAGCGAAGCATCGTTGTCAGCGGCGAGCCTTCTCTGCCCAAATTGGGTGGTTCGCATCAGCCGCCTGATAGGCAATTCCGATACTACAGGCAGTGGTGCCGCCATGCAAGTGCTGAGAAGTACTTCAAGGGCAGTACGGACGTAACTGCGTACCTGGTCAACAAACACTGCTCTATTAATTTGGTATCTCGAAAGCACGAAACGCCACTCTCTCCGGAGTGGCGTTTCGTGTCCCTGCGCTGGTCACTGGCCTCCCAGCAAATTATGGGCGGTGGTTGTATCCACCGCGCCTCTCACAGGCTGTCTCGACCGGTCTGCCGCTTCTTTGGCGGCTTGCTCTTGCCGAGCGTCTGCTGTTTTTGCGGGCTGGCCGGGATTTTCCCAGCAGCCGGTACATCACTGGCACTTTCTATATAGCAATCGGTATGCCGTTTCAATCGGCATTTGTTTTCAATCGTTTACGTTTGGAAGTAACCGGCAACTGTTTTGATTCCAGTAAACTGCCGGAGGTAACTTTCAATAAACAGTAGATTTCGGCGTTACCTTTGGCACGTGGGACAGTAGTGCGTGCTTCTGCCCGCCACGACAACCCGCCTTATTTCGGCCCCACATTGAAGGCATGGCTCGCCCGTTCGCTGGTAAACGCAATGCTCCAATTGAAAGAAGCCCTGCTTGCCTTCCGCGTCCACGTAATCGGAGACAGACGATCCACCCAGAAGAATGGCGTGCTCCAGAACTTCCCGAAGCGCGATTCGCAGTCGTTCCAGTTCGATCCTGGTCAGCCGGCCTGCATCTCGCCGCGGCCGGATTCCGGCCCGAAACAAGCTCTCATCCGCGTAGATATTGCCGACGCCGGCGAGGAGTGTCTGGTTGAGCAGCGCAGCCTTGATGGCCAACTTTCGTCCCCGAAACAGCGCAGCAAACTCCTTTGCTTCAATGATTAAAGGCTCCGCGCCCGGGGCTGCAAATCCCTTACCTTTTCCCAGGGCCCGAAACTCCAACCTGCCGAATCGCCGCGGGTCGACAAATCGCAGCTCTCTTCCACTAGCAAGCGTTAGTCGCGCATGTGTATGAGCCAGCACAGGAGCGTCCGGGGTCGTCACCAGCAGCCTTCCCGTCATCCCAAGGTGCACGATCCACTGGGCATCCGCGATCCCACCGTCTTCAAGCGGGCGATCATTGACAAGGCATCCATCCGGACGTGGTCCCAATTCAACAACGATGTGCTTTCCGGTCCGATGCACCGAAAGGATCGAGCGATCGAGAAGACCCCTGGCCTGCCGCGTCGCGGATGTTTTGAAGGGCTCACGGTGGGAGCCAAACCAGATTTCCACAATCCGATCGCCGCGTACCCGGGCATCGACTCCCCGCGCGACGGTCTCCACCTCAGGTAGCTCAGGCATCGGCTTATTGTAGAGGAGAGTGTGATGGTGGAACTACGGACTTCCATCCACTCCGCCGGTGCGGTTTTGGAGATTCACAGGCAGCCTGTGAAGCCGCGCGATGCGGACTACTTATGCTCGGCAGGTTCGTGATTGTTATGCTCGCCCGGCTCGCGAATGCGGCTGGCCTCAAAGCTCACAATCCTCCATGCTCCGCGCGGATCTTTTACGTACACTCGGGTGTAGCGATAGCTGCCTGAAAAGTCCCCCTCGGGGCCAACGCCACTCACCTCGGCGCGCGAGGTCACCAGCGCGGTCATGCCGTAGAAGCGAACCTTTCGGTCACTCAGATCGATGGATTTGAAATGCACATTGCCGGCGCGGAGATTGGCCAGGGTCTGGTCTTTCGACTGTAGAGTTCCGGTGGGAGTGATGGCCATGTAATCGTCAGCCAGCAGCGCGTCCATTGCGGTGATGTTTCCGTGCAGAATGGCGTTGCGCCAGGTATCTTCAAGGTGGTCGATGAAACGGCGGCCTGCATGCCGGTCCGCGCGTGGGGTTCCCGCCAGCGATGGAGCGGCGCTAACCAACAGAACAAGTATCCCGATAGCCAAACGGAAGTTCGACCCCGCAGGCGACTTTGCCTTCCACGTCCTCATAGGCGTAACGGATAGTAGACCGGGAGTGTCGCGCGGGTCAACGTAACCTCTGCGTGGCCCGCAATCTCGCCATTTCTTTAGCCGCGAAATCCACCGCAAAGGCTTTGGAGTCGGCATTCGAGCTCCTCCAAAAACGCGCACTTAACTCCGCACATCTCTGATCACGTTTGATGCGCGAACGCGAGTAAGGCCCTCTAACAACCTCTGCCTGTGAAGATGATGAATCGTGCTGACGAGATTAGAGATGCAGTTTTTTGGTCTGGAGACCGATAGTCAACGCCCACATGGTCTGGCTACAGGGCTTGATATCCTTCGGTACTGTTCAAGGTATCCTCAGGCCAGAGACGTCAAATCTTCTCGGCTCCGTTCCAGCATCTTCTGGTAGAGCCCGGCCACGGCATATTTCTTGAAATGGGCAGACTGGCGATGGGCCTCCTCCGCCTTATGGTCCGCGTACTGCTCGTAGATCAGCACCGTGCTGGGCTCGCCCTCGACCCAGTGCGGAATATAGGTCACGCATCCCGGTTCCATGCGGGAAGCCTGCGTCAGGTCGCGCAGGATTTCACCGATCTCAGCCCGGTCTTCCTGGGCAAACTTCAAGCGGACAGTAAAGCTGATCATGGGGGCACTTCCTCATCGTCCGGGTGGAATGGTGCTGGCGGCTCGCTTTGGCTTGTACTGCCTGTTGCGGTCTTGCATGGTCTTGCCCAGTTTACCCGTGAATCCGGTCCAACGCTGCAGCAAACTCCGGCAGAATCATGGTTTGATCGCGGTCGGGCCCGGTTGAAACCATGCCGATCTTTGCTCCGCTTTCCCGCTCTTGAAATCCAAGGTACTCGCGAGCAGCTTGTGGAAGCTTGTCAAACTCCGAAATGCCCTCGGTCGATGTGCGCCAGCCCTTCAGGGTCGTGTAGACGGGCTTCACGCGGTCTAACCCCTGCACGTCAGCGGGGATTTCGTCGCTGACCTTGCCATCCACATCGTAACCAATGCAAATGGGGATCTCGTCCAGCTCGTCGAGCACGTCCATCTTCGTCACCACCAGCCACTCCGCACCGTTAACCTGGTTTGAGTAACGAAGCAGCGGGATATCGAGCCATCCGCAACGCCGTGGCCGGCCCGTGACCGCTCCATACTCGTTGCCGCGCGCCCGCAACTGATCGCCAATCGACTCGTGAATCTCTGTTGGGAACGGGCCTTCGCCCACGCGCGTGACGTACGCCTTGGTCACCGAGATTACGGTGCCGATTGCCGTCGGTCCCACGCCGGTGCCCGTAGCTGCTCCGCCGGCCGTTGCCGAAGACGAAGTTACAAACGGATATGTCCCGTGGTCGATGTCGAGCATCGTTCCCTGCGCCCCCTCAAACATCACCGAACTGCCGCCAGCCAGAATCCCGTGCAGCAGCCGGCCTGTATCCGTCACGAATGGCCTCACCTCTTCGGCAGCCGCTGCATATTCGTCATACATCTTCTGGGGATCGAGGGGGTCCGTTCCAAACAGCGCATGCGCAATCGCGTTCTTCTCGCCGCAGGCCGCCTCGATGTGTGTTTTCAGCAGGTCCGGTCTGAGCAGGTCCACAATGCGCAGCCCGCTGCGCGCCATCTTGTCTTCATACGCCGGCCCAATGCCCCGGCTCGTGGTGCCAATTCTCTTCCGCCCCGGCGCACTCTCGGCGGCCAGTTCAATCATGCGGTGGTACGGCAAAATCACCTGGGCGCGATTCGATACAAATAACCGGCCGTCCACATCAATTCCCAGCGCGCGCAGCTTGGCGACTTCCTTGAGGAAAGCGATCGGGTCAAGCACCACGCCATTGCCAATAACACCGATACAGCCTTTACGGAGCACGCCGCAGGGAATGAGCTGCAGCACAAACTTTTGCCCGCCGTGAATGACGGTGTGCCCGGCATTGTGTCCACCGGCATAGCGCGCCACAGCCTTGAACCGCTCGCTGAGCACGTCCACAATTTTGCCCTTGCCCTCGTCGCCCCACTGGGCTCCCAGAACTACCGCTGTCTTCGCTCGCATCGCTTCCCGTTTCTCGCAGAGATATCCCTGCACGAGCAGCTGATTCGCTTCCGCGCAAGGGCAAAAACCGCAGGCAGATTCAAACTCCGCCCGCACCACTTTCGATGATAAACCCTGGGTGGTTCGGCTGCTGTGAGTCGCGAGAGGTCTAGCGCTGGGAACCGAGCTTGATTCCACGGCCAAGAATAACGATGTAGGCTGCGCCGATAATGATCTCGGCAATCCCACAAAACCGGGCATGGCGGCAGTTCTGCGCCACGCCTGATTTTTCAGGTCTGTAGGCTACAGCCTTCGAAGCGTGTGAATCATTGACCAGCCAACCGCCACGCCGACCGATCGCACGAGAGTGGCCCCGACCGGCATGAAGAGCGCAAATCCAACGGCGCTCACTGTCCAGATCATCAGGGCCCATGAAATCGTGTTTCTCTTGTCGGCGTAGCTGGCCCGCAATCTGGAGAAAAGTCTGCTTCTGTATTCCTCTTCCATCTCTAGTTCTCCTCTTTCGGCTCTACAAATTTTCGGGAGATACCCTTTGCTGGGGAATCTTTTCAACCCATTGGTGTTGGGTGGATGTTCCCAAAGGTAACCCGAACCGCCGTTGAAGAAAATACGCCTAACGCGGCATTACCCTGTTTGAAAAAAGGCCCGTTACCTGCCAAAAGCTGTTAACCAATCGCGTTTCTCATTCGTTGTGTGAGTAGAAGAGGGCCGAACGCTTTCTTCTGCATGAGGGAAATGCAAATGCTCAATCGCCGCTCCATTTTCCGGGTTGTCTCTGACTCCCGGCTATTTTGTGCCCTTGTCTCCCCTGCGTTGATGGTTGCGACGCTCGCAACCGCGCAGACCCACCCTGCCAGCCCACCGCCGGCAGCGGCGACCGTGATTGCGCCTGCCACGGACGAGAGGGACGTTGCCGTCATGCAGGCGGAGCTGATCCGGCTGCTGCGGCTCAGCCCCACCCTCACCACGGTTATTTCCCACGACCCGTCCCTGCTTGCAAATCAGGACTACGTCGCGCACAACAATCCTCAGCTTGCGGCCTTTCTTACGGCCCACCCCGAGGTCGCCCGGAACCCCGAGTTCTATCTCTTCTCTCACCTGAAACACGAAAATGGACAGCCCGATGAAGCGCTCGAGCGCGCCGTTTGGCCGGATGTGTACCGCTCGGCGCCGCCGCAGTCGGCATTCGGCGAATACCTTAACCACGACTTCGGGCCTCTCGCGGCGTTCGTTGCGTTTCTCGTAGCGCTTCTCTGGCTGGTTCGCGTATTTGTCGAAAACCGCCGCTGGGGCCGGATCTTCAAGCTGCAAAGCGACGTGCATGGAAGGCTTATCGACAAGTTCACCAGCAACCAAGAGCTCGCACTCTATATGGATAGCGAAGCCGGCAAGCGATTCCTGGAGGCGGCGCCGATTCCGGTGAGTCTCGAGCCCAGCCAGCGCGTGCCCAACGCCGTGGCTCGCGTTTTGACGCCGCTCCAGATCGGAATCGTGATGGTGCTGCTTGGCACCGGCTTCCTGTCGCTGCGCCATGCCAGCCCTGACATGGATGTTCCAATGCTTGTACTCGGCACGGTCGTGCTGATGCCCGGTATCGGATTTATCATTTCCGCAGGCATCACCTGGCTGCTGGCCGCGCGTCTCGGCCTCATGCCCGACACCGCGGACGCGCACGACAAACCCGGGCAGCCCTACGGCGCAGGTTCTGTATTCAAGGACAGGCAGTGAGCCGCAGGGAGCCCGCAGACGGTGAGAAAGAATCGGCCCATGGCCCTGGAATCCACAATTCCGAACGTGCTGGCAGGCGACGCGCAGACTCTCGCCTGCCCGCCGATGGATAGCGACGAGTTCGCTGCGTTTTACGCGCGGTCGGCTCCATCGCTGTGGGCCTATTTAGCGCGCGTCTCACGCGACCCCGCACTCGCCGACGATTTCACGCAAGAGAGCTACGTCCGCTTTCTTTGCGCCGCACATCCTGAAGATGGCGATGTAGCGGCCCGCCGTTATTTATTTCGAATTGCAACCAATTTGTTGCGCGATCATTGGCGGCGTCCGGCGTTATCCTCCATCGAGGAAATTCCCGAAGAGTTACTGGCGGCAAAATGCGGCGCAGCGCGAGCCGACTCACAAGCCATGCTCGGCCCCGCAATGGCGAAGCTTCGTCCGCGCGACCGGCAACTGCTGTGGCTTGCATACGCCGAGGGCTACTCCCACCACGAGATTGCCGATGTAACCGGCCTGGGATCGGCGAGCATTCGGCTGCTGCTCTTTCGCGCCCGCCGCAAGATGGCACGACTTCTGCGCGAACGGCCGCAGTCCGTTGCGGGAGGCGAATTGTGAATCTGTTTTCTTGCGCCCGCGAAAAGGAAGTCGCCGAACTGATACGCCGCGGCTACTGGCCCCAGGCTTGCACTCCCGAATTGCGAGCACACGTCGCGGGATGCCGATCCTGTTCCGATCTCGTTCTGGTCACGCAGACTTTCCAGGTTGCGCACGCCCAAAGCACGGCAATGCCGCGACTGGAATCTCCCGGAGTGCTTTGGTGGCGCGCTCAACTGCGCCGTCGCAACGCTGCCGTCGAACGCATCGGCAGACCCATCCTCGGCGCGCAAGTCTTCGCTCTGGCCATGACGCTCGTTGCGGCAGCCGGCGTCCTCGCCTGGCAGGCTCGCCACGGACATCCCATCACCGCGCTGCTCGAGGAGATTCCCGGCGCACTGCACGTCGACGCGCTGCTGCCCGCTTCGATGCCCAGCTTCGATAGCGGCCTGTGGCTCGTTGTTCCCATCTTCGCCACCATTGCTCTCCTCGGCGGGGTAGTGGTCTACCTCGCCTCGGAAAAGCAATAGGTGTGCGCTGATTACCCCGTGACTCTCGTTTGAGATCCTCGTTTGCGTCGGTGGCAAGGATTGGCACCCTGCATCCGCCTGGGAGGCAGCACACGCAGAAAGGGTCAGCAACCGTGACGAGTGCTGACCCTTCTTGCGTCTTACATGCAATTGTTCGTCCCTTAGAACGAGAAGTCGTGCACCAACCTGACGCTTTCGACGGTAACGGAGCCTAGGCCGAACGCCGCCGCGCCAACTGCGGCTCCACTGCCGCTCAAGGTTGCATCGGAATTAACGGCTGTCTCGATCGACACTTTGTAGGTGCCCACACCGACATTCGGGAAGATGAAGCCGAATGTGTGTGCACTGGTCGTTTGCAGAATCAGCTGTGTCGTCAAATCAAAGCTGCACGTGCCGACATTCACGCCGGCAATCGTTACGCCGCAACTGCTGAGTTCCTGGCTGAGCGTCTGAATCCGAGAGTCCAATGTAACGCCCCAATCGCCGCTGGAGCTCGCTTGGCAGCCCAGAATGTCGTTGGCACACATAGCGATCGGGTCTGCAATCATCACGACGTTGTTCGTGATTGGATCTCGCAGGACTGCGCGCAAATACACGCCACCCACGGCTGTTGCGGTGGATTTGCCGCCCCCCGTGGTGCTTTTCACCGCGGTGTTGGTATAAAGCCCAGTCACAAGAGATGGCGTAACAAATAAAGATTGGCTGTTTGAGACCTTGATCGACGTAGCCATAACCGGGACGAAATTGTCCGGCGTCGCCGTAATTGCCGCACCTGAAAACATGTCCTGACAAGACAGCGGAATGGTCACTCCCGAGATATTGTTCGATGTGCTGGACATGGTGCAATAGACCGCAGTGTTGATAGCCGCGGTTGCTTTTGAACTCGCGTTTTGTGAGAAACACCCGGCGCTGGACAGCGCCAGCGTGACGGCTAGACACACGTACTTAATCACAGGAATATCCTCCTACCCTTTTTTGGGGTTTTTCCGATTGGGATTGTTGCCGATCGGGGAGAACGACCGCAGATTCCGTGACCACCAGGAGCCAGCGCTTAGCCTGCGCTTTTAGAAATCGGTCTACATCTATAGTCTCGATAAGATAGGTTGTCCAGTTACATAAGGGTGGTATATCAGGCAACACCTATAAACGCGCCGGTCACCCCATAGCCGGGCCCGAACTTGTCGAAAGGTCCTGTTTTTTGAATCATATGTCGATGCGATTCCCGAGTTAAACTCGCAACGAAGCCATTGCGTCTTCCGGAGCGCCCATGCCCACGTACGTTATTCTTCTTCGCGCAGTCAACGTCGGCGGAACCGGCAAGCTGCCCATGGCCTCGTTCCGCAAGCTGCTTGAGAACCTCGGCCACCGAAACGTCGAAACCTATATCCAGAGTGGCAATGCGGTCGTGGATGCCGCAGGGACTGCGTCATCTGTCTGCAAGGCAGTCGCAAGCGCGCTTCAAGTGCTGACGGGGGCGCCCGCAGGCGTCATGGTGCGAACCCACGACCAGTTGGAAGCCATCGTTGCCGGCAATCCCTTTGCCGCCGAAGCCGCCGCAGAGGGAGCCAGAGTCCATGTCTCGTTTCTTGCTGCTGTGGCCGCATCGAGCGCCACGGCGCGCCTCGATCGCATCGTCGCTCAATATCCCACTCGCCGCGATCGCTATCATCTGGCCGGGGACACGCTTTATCTGCACTTGCCCGACGGCGCAGCAGAGACCAAGTTCACGCCGAAAGCTGTGGAGCGCGCTCTCGACGGGATCGCCGGAACGGCGCGTAACTGGAACACCGTTCTGAAACTTCACGCCATGTCGAAACGCTAGGCTCGTTTCTCTGCTTCGGCTGCGAGAACTGCATCTGCAATGCGCGCTGCCTCCACCGCCGGCCTCACGTTGTGCACACGCACGATCGAAGCCCCATGCAAGATCGCCGTCACCATTGCCGCGATGCTTGCTGTTTCGCGCGATTCGACCGGCGACGTCTCTCCGTCGTATAGCGCGGCCAGCGTATGGCCCAGAAAGGACTTCCGCGAAACCCCTGCCAGCAGCGGCCTCCCGAGCGTGAGCAACCCGGCCTGCCGCGCCAGCAGCACATAGTTCTCGTCGAACTTCTTGCCAAATCCGTAACCTGGGTCAAGCACGATAGCCTCGCGCAGAATTCCCGCCGCATCCGCGAGAGACAAACTCGTGGCCAGTCCCGCACGGACCGTTTCGATCAGCGTATCGGGCGCAAGCTTCTGCTGTGCATGCCATTCATCAGGCCTGCCGCGTGTATGCATCAACACCACGCCGCAGCGATACTCCGCGCAGACCAAAGCCAATTCCAACTCCCAGGAAAACCCGCTAACGTCGTTGACGATCTGCGCGCCGGCACCCAGGGCAGCCCGCGCCGTCGAGGCCTTGTAGGTGTCGACGGAGATCACAACCTCTGGCCGCTGCCGCAGAATCCCCCGAAGCACCGGCATCAGTCGCGCCTGTTCCTCTTTCGCACTTACTTCCGGCACTGGGTCGATCCCCGCGGCCCTGCCTGCACGCGAACCTGGCCGTGTGCTCTCCGCGCCGAGGTCGAGCAGGTCCGCACCTTCGTCAAGCAATCGCAGCGCGTGCGCCACGGCCGCTTCGGGATCCAGAAAAGCCCCGCCATCGCTGAAGGAATCGGGCGTGATGTTGACCACGCCCATCACAAGCGTGCGCCGGCCGAGTGCGAGCGCCCGCGTGCGCAGCTTCCAGAGCGAGTTTGAGCGGTTCAGATCCATCATGGCTCGTCTTCGGGCTCCGTCAATCCCACGGGCCGGAGGCTCCTTCGATTCTATGAGCGCCAGATGCCGCACGATACTGCGCATGAACCATTTAGCAACTGCTAAACTCCCTGCATGCTCGTCATCCGGCGAAACCTGGCGCTTCTGCTGACGGTGTTTTTTGGCTTCTCAACGGGCCTGATTGCCCAGACGCACTCGAAGCATGTCGCTGCGCGTCCGCCGGCTCGCTCCACTTCCGCAAACACTCCGCTCGCCCAGCGCATTCAGGCGATTCTCGCCGATCCCGCGCTGGGCCACGCTGACTTCGGCATCAGCGTAACCGCCCTCGATGGCCAGCCGCTGTACGGGCTCAATGAAGGCCGTCTGTTTACTCCCGCCTCCAACGCCAAGCTTGCCACGACCGCCGCGGCCTATGCTCTATTACCGGTTAAGACTCTCACGTGGACAACCAACATCGTAGCCGGTGGGGAAGTCGACGCCGCTGGCGTGCTGCACGGCGACCTCATCGTGCTCGGCTCCGGCGACCCCACTTTGAGCGCGCGACACTACCCCTACGAGCCACCGGCACCGTCTGAATCTTCTGTGCCCGCTTCGACAACCGTGACTCCGCAATCTCCCAGCGGCAAGCCCGCCACCCCACCTGCGCCGCAAGAGGCTGCGGCCGAGCCTCGCGCTATGGAGGTCATTGATTTGCTCGCGCAGCAGATTGTGCAAGCCGGCGTCCGCACTGTCGAAGGCGGCGTCGTGGGCGATGACAGCTATTATCTCAGCGAGCCTTACGGCACCGCCTGGGCGTGGGACGACCTGCAATGGAGCTATGGCGCGCCGGTCTCCGCGCTTACCTTCAACGACAACTCCATCGAGCTCATACTGACTGCCGACCCCGCCAAGCCGGGCGGCACGGTGGAGGAGTGGACACCGAAGCTCGACTTCTACACGCTCGAAAACTCCATGGTTGTGGCGCTGCCTGGTCAGGCGCCGAAGCCTGGCCTCGAGCGCAGGCCGGGCAGCATGCTGGTGCGCGCATGGGGAACCGCGCCCGCCCAGGGGCTGCATGCCCCACTCGCGGTCGAGGATCCCGCCGAGTTCACCGCCGCAGCATTCAAAGACGCCCTCATGCGCCGCGGCATCACGGTCAACGGCTCGGCTACCTCCGCGCATCGCTATTCCGATGGAACAGGCGACTTCATCGGTGAGCGCGCACAGCCTCTGAAACTCGCCCCCCGCGCGCAGGTCACGATGGAGGCTCCTTTGGACCGTCGCCGCGCTTTGGCAACGCACATCTCGGTGCCTGTCGCCGAAGACATCATGGTCACCAACAAAGTCAGCCAGAACCTGCACGCGGAATTGCTGCTGCGCATGCTCGGCAAGACCTTTGCCAAAGATGGCAGCCTCGCCCAGGGCACCCGTGTGGTACGCCAATTCCTCATCGACGCCGGAATCAGCGACGCCGACTTCTTTTTTTATGACGGCTCCGGCATGAGCATGGATGACCGCATCGCTCCGCGCGCTTACACGAAGCTGCTGACGTATGCCGCGCGCCAGCCATGGGGCGCGGCATGGCGCGAAACTTTTCCGATCGCCGGCGTGGACGGTACCCTGGCCGGCCGTTTTAAAAACTCGTCACTCAAGGGCAAACTCTGGGCCAAGACCGGCACACTGAACGAGTCCATCGCTCTCTCGGGATACTTGACCGCCAACAGCGGCAAGACAATTGCGTTCTCCATTCTCATTAACGGCCGCCGCCCCGGCAGCCAGGCAGAGATTCCCGCGATGGAGCGCATTTGCGAAGCGATCGCCGCGGCCGAGTGAGTAAATCGCGGGTAAGTCAGTTCCCGCGTCAATGCTTCCGCGAACCAGTCCCTTCAGCCCCTCGAAGACTCACTTGCAGTCATCGAAAACTTCACTGCTGTAAAGCCGCAGCTTTAAGGTTGCGCGCCTTCAACCCAATGCGTCTGGCGAGTATCATCGATGAACAGATGCGCACTTATTCCTTTGTAGTTTTGATGGCCGTCATGACCGGTGCGGGAGGCTTTGCCGTTGGCCTTGCCGGTTGCCGATCGCTGCCGCCTTCAAAGCCCGAGGCGCAGTGGACAGCGGAGGAAGCACGCGGCGCGCAGGTCTTCCAGCAGGACTGCGCCAAGTGCCACTACCCGACCACAACGCACGGATTGCACGGACCCGGCCTGCAAGCCATCACCAAGATCAGGGCCATGCCTTCGGGCGCGCCGCCGACCGACGAGCGAATGACGCAAGTCATTCTTCACGGACACGGAACCATGCCGGGAACTCAGCTCGGCGACGACCAGTTGCAATATCTGCTGGCCTATCTGCACTCGCTATGACCAAAGCCAGACCTGACGAACCCGGCACCACGAATCCCGACGCTGCGGGCAACTCTGGCGCCACTCAACCGCCGCGCCGCGAATTGCTGCCGCTTCCTGGCCTGGCCGCGATCGCGCTTTATCTGCTTGTCCTCGCCGGAGTCATCATTCTGGGCGTCGTCGGCCGTCACTATCCGCCGTTGTTCCTCTTCTTTGCCGCCGTCTTTATCTCTGCCAGCGCGGGACTTCTGCTCCTGCTGCGCTGGGCCTGGGCGCTCGCGCTGTCCGCGGTTCTGCTGCTCGCCTGCTACAACCTCTGGATATTCACCAGCCTTCGCCAGCCCGCAGCCGTCGTGCAGGGTCTCCTGAATCTCGTCTTCTTCCTATACATGGTGCGAACCGAAGTGCGCGAAAAGCTCCGCTGAGCGACTCTGTCAGCAATTCATCACTCTCGGACCGCGCTTCATAGATCTTCCGGGACCCGAAGCACGCCCAAATGGTAATCTCTGCAAATGCTGCCCGGATACCTGAAGATCCACTGCATCCTTGCTGTTCTACTCGCCGCCATCCAACCAGCGAACGCCGCCGATGCTCCCAAGAAGCGGGCCATCAACCTCGACGATCTCGCCCGCCTTCAGCGCGTGGGCGGTCCGATCATCTCGCCGGACGGCGATTGGGTGCTCTACACGGTCAGCCAGGTCGACATCAAAGAAGACAAGACTCTGAGCCATCTTTGGATGGTGAAGTGGGACGGGTCGAACCAACTGCAACTCAGCTACGGCAAAGACGGCGCGTCCGAGCCGAAGTTCTCGCCCGACGGGCGATATGTCAGTTTCATGTCGTCTCGTCCCGGCGTCGCCAAGGGCGACCAGGTATGGGTAATGGACCGCCGCGGCGGCGAAGCCGAGCAGCTTACCAACATCACCGACCAGACCATCCAGACCTACAAGTGGTCGCCCGATTCGAAGAAGCTCCTGCTCACCCTGGAGCCCAAGGCCGAGCCCGAGCCCGAAGAAGGCAAGCCGCCTGTACCACCCGAGCCCATCGTCGTCGATCGCTATCATTTCAAGCAAGACATACAGGGCTATCTTCGCGACAACGCCTTCAGCGCACTGTATCTCTACGACCTCGCTACAAAAAAGGCCGAGAAGCTCACCGCCAGCAAGAACGCAAATGAAAACGAAGCCCAGTGGTCGCCCGACGGCGCTTCGGTCGCCTTCGTCAGCAACCAGGATCCAGATCCTGACCGCACTAACAACAGCGACATCTTCGTCGTTCTTGCCAAATCCGGCTCCGCGCCTCGCAAACTCACGACGTGGACCGGCCCGGACGGCGGCCACCTCGCCTGGTCGCCCGATTCAAAATCAATCGCGTACACCCAGGGCGCAAAGCTCGAGCTGCTCGAATACTCACAAGCCAAGCCCGCCGTTGTTACGCTCGACGGGAAGGTTAGCTATCCCGCAGCGACATTCGATCGCAGTGTCCACATTCCCTACTATCTGCCCGACGGTCGCCTTGGATACCTTGTCGCCGACGATCGAAATCAGTATCCCGCCGAGGTGGAACTCTCCGGCAATGGCATCAAACGGCTGCTCGAGAAACAAGGCACCGTCATGGCGTGGGACAGCGCAGCCGGCCACACCGCAGTCCTATATACCGATGACGACGCTCCCGCCGAGCTTTATGCCCTTGAGAACGGCGCGCTGCGCAAGTTGACCACCCACAACGATGCCCAGGTGGCCGAACTCAGCCTCGTGCCGACGGAAGATATCGTGTGGAAGAGCAAAGACAGCGCCGACGTGCACGGCCTGCTCACCAAGCCCGCCGACTTTAAAGCTGGAACTCCCGTTCCGACAATTCTGTTCATCCATGGCGGCCCCAACGGCCAGGATGAGCACGCCTTCGACTTTCTACGCCAGTGGCTAGCCTCAAAGGGATACGCGGAGCTGAACGTCAACTATCGCGGGAGCTCTGGCCGCGGCCAGGCATATTCGCAAGCTATCTTTGCCGATTGGGGCGACAAGGAAGTGCTCGACCTCAAGGCCGCCGTCGACAAGGTGATCGCCATGGGAGTAGCCGATTCTGCGCATCTCGGCGTGGGCGGCTGGAGCTACGGCGGCATCCTCACGGACTACATGATCGCCAGCGACAGTCGATTCAAGGCAGCAATCAGCGGCGCGGGCACCGCGATGCCGCTCTCCTTTTACGGCGTCGACCAGTACATCCTGCAATACGACAACGAGCTCGGTCCTCCGTGGAAGGCCGCGCAGCTTTATCTCAAGTTGAGCTATCCGCTGCTCGAAGCCGACAAGCGCATACATACGCCCACACTTTTCATGGGCGGAACGTCCGACATGAACGTGCCCCTGCTCGGCGGCGAGCAGATGTATCAGGCTCTCCGCTCGCTCGGCGTGCCCACGGAGTTGGTCGCCTATCCGGGGCAATTCCACGGCTTCACGCGGCCGAGCTACATCAAGGACCGCTACGAGCGGTGGCTGAGCTGGTATGACAAATACCTCAAGCCGGCACCGGCAACGCCCGCAACCGACACGAAGAAACAGGCAGAGTAGCGAGGTACGGGGGAACTTATTCCACGAACGGCTCCTCACGCCGGTCAAGAGGCGCTTCGTTTTCCCGGAAAGTCCCGATCGCGGCAATCAAAAATGCGATGACCAGCATGAACGCCCCAAGCAACGTAAGCGAAGGGCCCGCCAACGCGGGCACGCCCGTGGTCGTGATGTCGATGTGAAGGGAAGAAGCCGGAATCGGCGATCCGAGCGAGAACCCGGTCGTGCCACTGCAAAAACCAAAGATCAAGCCCACGCCAACGGCCAGGCACATGACAGATAGAATCAATACGCCTTTCACTTGAGTCTCCTCTTCGGCAGGATCTTTGCTCGCATTTGCTTGCCGCCAATTGATTTGGATGCAGTTTCGCCGCATATCATCCACTCCTTCGTGTTGAACCGAAAATGTGACAATCCCCATTTGACAGCCCAGAACCTGGGGTCCCCACGGACAGGTCTTCGTCCGTGGGGTGGAGAGCCGGGGTCCCCACGGACAGGTCTTTGTTCATGGGGTAAAGAGAACCTGCCCTTTTCGCCACCCGCTACAATTAAGGCAGATGGAACTGATCCAGATTTCGCCTGCCCGCCGCGCCCCTGCTCCCAAGCCAGAATGGCTCAGGGCTCGCGCCCCTGTCGGCGAGAACTACCATGACCTCAAGCGCCTGGCCCGTTCGCTCGGCCTGCATACCGTCTGCGAAAGCGCGCAGTGCCCCAACATCGGCGAGTGCTGGCACCATAAGACTGCTACGTTCATGATGCTCGGTAACCTCTGCACGCGCCGCTGCGGATTCTGTGCCGTTCCCAAAGGCCGCCCCGAGCCCATCGATTTTGACGAGCCCCGCCGCGTGGCCGAGGCCGTCGCCACCCTCGGCCTCGAGCACGCCGTCATCACCAGCGTGAATCGGGACGACGATCTGGTCGGTGGCGCGCGCAGCTTCGCCATGGTCATCGATGAGATTCGCCGCCAGGCTCCGGGCTGTCGCGTTGAAGTGCTAATCCCTGACTTTCAGGGCAACCAGGAAGCGATCCGGATCGTCGTCGAGGCACGGCCCGAAGTGCTGAACCACAACACGGAGTCGGTGCCGCGCCTGTATCGCGTCGTCCGCTCCGGCGCGCGCTACGAACGCACGCTCGAGTTACTTCGTTATTCCAAGGAACTGCGCCCCGACGGTGTTACGAAATCAGGTGTCATGGTTGGGCTTGGCGAAGAGACGCATGAACTGCTCCAAGTCTTCCGCGATCTCGCCACCGCGCATTGCGACATTCTCACCATCGGCCAGTATCTGCGCCCCTCGCGCGACCACCTACCCATGGCGCGTCTCTACACGCCCGGCGAGTTTGCCGAGTTGAAGCGCGACGCTCTGAAGATGGGTTTCCGTCACGTCGAATCGGGCCCGCTGGTGCGATCGAGCTACCACGCGCATGAGCAAGCGGCGTCGACCGGGCTCAGCCCGATCCTTTCCTGACCCTAAATTACTGATTTCCGCGTAGATTGATCCCGAGTGTTTCCAATGCATGCACACGGTTTTGAAAGTGAGAGCACCGATCGACGGAACCCAAGGATGTGGCAGTATCTAGTCGTGTCTCTTCTCGGCGGATTCGCTGGTGTGGTGACTACTATCGTCGCCACAGTCGCTGAGGTCGATTGGGATTGCAGTCATCGCGGAAGAGACTGTCATGACGGTCAGAGCGGAATGATTATGATGCTCACTGTGCCATTCATGTTCGTCCTCGGCATCCTGGCATCACTGATTTGGACCTGGATAACCTGTCGAGTGCCATCGAATCGCTTGTTTGCTTCAGTATTCACATACAGTGGCTCGCGGCCCTGGACGAACGGAATTCTGAGCCTACTCCTCGCCGTTTGCCTCTGGATTGCCATCGGGTATGTCATTTTTCGGATGATGATTCCTATCCTTTGATTGGCGCGCGCAACTCTGAAAGGTACTTTGCCGCGCAAGTTGTAAAATAGCCGTTGGCAGTTGGCTTCATTTGGCTTAGCGAGGAAGACACCATGGCAGTCTCGACAATGGCCGGAATCCCGGCACTGAAAGAACTCTCAGCCGACCTCAAGCGGCGCATGGACCAGGCCGTCGCCGCCTTCCAGGCCAACATGGCCTCTGTCCGCACCGGCCGCGCCAGCGTGCACATGCTCGACCAGGTCAAAGTGGACTATTACGGCACGCCTACGCCCATCAGCCAGGTGGCGCAGGTCTCCGCCCCTGAGGCGCAGTTGATCGTCATCTCTCCTTGGGACCCCACCGTTTTGAAGGAGATCGAAAAAGCAATTCAAACTTCCGACCTCGGCTTCAATCCGCAATCCGATGGCAAGATTATTCGCGTCCCCGTTCCACCCATGACCGAAGAGCGGCGCCGCGACGTGGTCAAGCACTTGAACCGCGTTCTCGAGGAGCAGCGCACGGCCGTCCGCAATGTGCGCCGCGACGGCAACGACGCCCTCAAGAAGATGGCGAAGGACAAGAAGATCAGCGAAGACGACGAGAAGCGTTCTCTCGAAGAAGTCCAGAAAATGACCGACGACGAGATCCGCCGCATGGAAGACCTCTCCCGCAGAAAAGAAGCCGAAATCATGCAGGTGTGAGCAAATCTTTCCCTCTGTCGATTCCAGGGATGTAGTGCCCCATCTTTAACGCAGTTGCACCGCGCTGAAGGTGGGGTTCCAGTTTTTGTGGCCGTCCCCCAAACGAGGAACTTCATGGAACACGACGTTCAAAACACCATCGCGCTCCTCCTCCGCACACCCGCGACACTCGATGCGCTCCTCCGTGACTTGCCCGATGCGTGGACTGCGCACAACGAGGGCGGAGACACATTTAACGTCTTCGATGTCGTCGGCCATCTCATCTACGGCGACCGCGTCGATTGGATTCCGCGCGCAAAGATGATCCTGGAATTCGGCGAGAGCCGCTCCTTCGAGCCATTCGATCGCTGGGGACACATCCAGGAGTGCAAAGGCAAAGCCCTGCCGTTTCTGCTCGACGAATTCTCCCGCGTGCGATACGCATCAATCGACGAACTACGATCGCTGAACCTGCAACCGGCCCAACTCGCATTGCGCGGCACTCACCCGGCCTTCGGCTCAGTCACGCTATCCCAGCTTCTCGCCACCTGGGCCGCTCACGATCTGACCCATCTCCACCAGATCACCAGAATCATGGCCCACCAGTACCGCGAAGCCGTAGGCCCATGGAGCGCCTATCTTGGCGTGATGCAATGCAACGGGCACAGCGCGCCATAGGGTGCCTGCTACTTCTTCACCCGCTTGTAAAACGGAGTCGGAACCTGCTTCGCCCGCACGCGATTGCCGCGCACATCTACCAGCACATCGGTGCCGCTGGCGGCCACACTCGCAGGCACCAGCGCATTGGCGATATTCTTTTTTAGAAACGGCGCGGGCGAGCCTGACGTCACCACCCCAATCGCGTTGCCTTCAAAATCCAGCACCGTGTACCCATCGCGCGCGATTCCACGCTCGACCATCTCGAGCCCGATAATCTTGCGCTGCGGTCCGCCCTGCGCCAGCACTTCCTCAAGCGCTTTCCGTCCGATGAACTCGCCCTTCTCGAGCTTGAGCCAACGCTGCAGTCCGCCTTCGAAGACATTGATCACATCGGAAATCTCGTGCCCATAGAGCGGCATGCCCGCCTCGAGCCGCAGAGTATTGCGAGCACCAAGCCCGCACGGCCGAATGCCAAACTCCGCGCCCGCCTCAAGCAGCGCATCCCACATCTTCACCGTGGTCACCTCGTCTGAGGGAATGTAAACCTCAAATCCGTCTTCGCCCGAATAGCCGGTCCGCGCAATCATCACGTTGTGCACGCCAGCTACCTGTCCCCACGTGAACCAGTAATTCTTGATTGCGCCCAGGTCTACCTTGGTCAGCTTCTGCAAGGTCTCCTGCGCACGCGGCCCCTGCACGGCGAGTTGCGAATAGTAGCTGGAGTAGTCGCTCAGATGAATCGACGGCCACGCCCCCACCTGCTGCCGAATCCACGCATAGTCCTTGTCCTTGGTCCCCGCATTCACCACCAGCAGGTAGTCGTTCTCGCTCAGCCGGTGAACGAGGATGTCATCCACAAATGTTCCCTCCGGCGTCAGCAGCGCGGAGTAGTGCGCCTGCCCATCTTGCAGCCGCGAGGCATCGTTCATGGTGATGTGCTGCACCGCGGCTAATGCGCCTGGTCCGCGAAACTGAATCTCGCCCATGTGGCTCACGTCAAAGAGCCCCACAGCAGTACGCACCGCCATGTGCTCCGCGATCAGCCCCCCGCCAGGACATGGATACTCGACCGGCATGTCCCATCCGCCGAAATCGACCATCTTGGCCTTGAGCGCTCGATGTGCTGCGTTGAGTGCGGTCTTTTTGAGTGCGGCGGCAACCGGTGCGGCGGGGGATGACATAGAAATTCCTTTCGTGAGCCTTTATCTACCCTAACAACGATAGGGACGCTGCCGTCGCGGGGTCAAACCAGCCGCGCCCGGCTCACGTTCCTGGTCTAAGATGAAACGTTCCGCCGACAAGGAGAGGGAATCGCCGTGAATCCATTTCGAGGAATCGTCATGCTCTTAGCCGCGTGCATCGCTTTCTA
>WNGL01001990.1_pt1 | contig 44771 bp, 40 predicted proteins | sample 5400591 | NCBI WGS metagenome assembly WNGL01 (sample SAMN13153377, study PRJNA577476) | soil metagenome | isolation source: 80 cm soil or saprolite under Garry oak tree replicate 1 | place: USA:California | collected 2016-06-15 | reverse complement strand
AAATTGAAGCTGTGTTTGGCTACCTCAAAGAGCACATGCATCTCAGGAGCTCGTTTCCTCGCTCTGTACACGGCTACGCCGTGCACTACCTGAGAGTTTTACTAGGGTACCAGGTGCGGGTGGGTTTTTAGATTCGGGTGCCAACGCATTGACTTATACACACTATTATGCTAATGTAACTATTAGCTATGCCGAACCCTAATGGGCCTCCGCCCCCTCCACAACCAGATCCAGCCATGAACGTGCCACCTGCTTGGCCGGGGCCGCCGACACCCGGCGAAGGAGTGCCAGCGCCCCCCACTCCCGAAGTTGTCGACGAAGCGCAAGTCTCCTTCTTTCAAGTGGCAAAAGCGGGCGTGCAGTCTTTTGCCTTACAGAGCCGGGCCAATCGAGCAGAGCGAGTCGAAAACCGCCGTGCACGAGCCGTCAACGAAGCGCTTCAGGCAAACTTAGACCTATCTAATCGTCCGATTACTCCGACTGCTCGCGACATCGAAAGATACAACCAAGATGTGGAGGGAGCAATGCAGAATATACACTTGGGGCAGGACAACCAAAGCAGGGCAACGGTCGGCCCATATGCTTCTGAGCTGGGCGGGCGAGTGGCCCACGGCCGCTCGAGGAGAGCGCAAAGGGCCGCCGAGCGGGCAACACGCGGTATAACGAATCTTGACGAACGCATACTGGCTTTTGGGCAGGCAGGCCGTGTAGAGGCAATGCGCCCAGCGCACCCCAATGGTCTGCGCTGGCCAGATGGCCAGGCAATACATATCGTTCCTGGTTCGACCAGCAACAATAGACCTTTACCTCGCGCTGCTTACGCAACGACATCGAGAGAAGAATTTGAGGCAGTAGTGAAGGCCGCTCGTAATGGAAACGACATTCGCGGAGACTTCCATATACCCGCCCTACAAGCAGCCCAAGACCAAACCGCAGCAGCTACGGAACGTCGCCGAAACATCTTGACCCCTGATCAGGTGGCCGTAGCAAGAAGGATTGCGGATGGCCGGGCGCTCGTTGACCGGCGCATCGGTAGAAGCCAGCAACTAGAGAGGCGAGAGAACATAACCGACCGCCTGGCCGGACGAGCTGATGATGCGCAGCGTAACCGTCGAGAACTCGGGCATATCAGACGGCGCCAAGTAGCCGTCCGCAGAGCTGCACAAATCGCGGCAACAGCGGCCCGCAACGCGCCGCCGCCTGATCCCGATGATGCCGCCTAAGGCTTGATACTTGCCCCGCGATAGCCGATACTATATGTGTGGCGACTTATAAAGTTTTGCAGGATATCGAAGCAGAAGACAAGCTGCTAGGGCCACTGACCCTTCGGCAGTTTATTTATGCGGGCGTTTGCGCCGGCACGCTATATCTTTGTTTCGTCCTTGCCACAAAAGGCGCAATTTACCTGACACCGGTTTTTCTGCCGCTGGCCGCTGTGTCCGGCTTTTTTGCATGGCCATTCGCCGGCGAGCAGCCTACCGAAGTTTGGGCATTGGCCAAAATCCGTTTTTTGGTGAAACCGCGGAGGCGAATCTGGGATCAAAGTGGCGCCAAAGAACTTGTTACTATAACAGTTCCAAAAAAGGTCGAGATAAATTACACGAACGGCCTGTCAGAAACAGAGGTCAAAAGCCGGCTGCAAGCGCTGGCCGACACCATCGACAGCCGTGGTTGGGCGGTCAAAAACGTGAATGTCAATCTTTCGGCGCAGCCAGCATTAGTGATGGGCGAGCCCAGCTCCGATCGGCTCGTATCGCCGGAATCGCTGCCGAAGGAGGTCACCAGTGATGATGTCCAGGCGGCAGACGACATGCTCGACCCGCAAAACAACCCCGTTGCTCACCAGTTTGATGCTATGATCGCCGCCTCTACCAGAGCGCACCGCGAGAAAATAATGGAAAATCTGCGGCAGGCGACTATGGCCGGGGATGCAAAAGCGCAAGCCGCCAGGTCGACACCGCCAGTGAAGGCCACTCCCGCGTCAGCCGCGCAGTCGGCGGCACCGCCCGCAAACTACTGGTTCATGAACCAGCCGGCGGCTGCGTCACAGCAGGTTGGTGGGCCGCCGCAGGGCGCTGTTACATTCAATGCACAAGTAGTAGCGCCGGGTGCCCCGCTACAGCCAACCGTGCCGAATCCTACCCCCGACGAGGAAGAACTGGTGCACGAGTTGGCCATGCAGCAAAAAGCCGAACACATACCGTACGGCCACTTACACACCATCCAGCCGCTTTCGGCGCAAAAACAACAGCAACAAGCCGTGGCGGCAGCCCAAGCCCAAGTGCAAAAATCGATAAAGCCAAAGGTGACACCGGGCGGTGACGCTGCTATACTAAACCTAGCGAGAAATGACGATCTTAACGTAGCTACGATTGCCCGCGAAGCGCATAAGCAGCGGCCGGAGCCGCCCCAGGATGAAATAGTCATTTCGCTGCACTAGCCAAGTGCAAAAAATGGCGGCAGGCAATCGGTGATTATGGTGGGGCAAGCCAAATAGTATGGATCCTAATCTCAATCAACAGCAAGCAGGACCAGGGGGTACTTTGCCGTACCCTAGTGTTAACGCACCCACAAATCCAGCCGCATATTCCGTGCAAGGCGGCATGCCGGCAGCGGGTGTGCCAACGCCACAACCCGGAATTCCTTACGCACCACAAGATCAGCCAGCCCTGGCAGCAACTCCTTATAGCCCGCCTTCGGGTAACCCGGCAGGCGCATATGATCCTGCGAGTACCGGCATCGTAAACCCCGGCCAGCAGCCGGCACTCCGGCCAGCAGCCATTGTCGCTCCGAGTCCGCAATCAGCGATTCCACAGAATCAAGGCGCGGCCGTCGTGTCCGGTGGCCGAGCTGCACCGAAAGTCAAACCCGTTGCTGCTCCCACAAACCCGAATAGCACTCAGAACAGTCTGCAAATCGCCGAAATTCGCGACGGCATCGTCATCATGAACGATGGTTCGTTCCGGTCGGTCATTATGGCAAAATCTATCAACTTCGACCTGATGAGCCCGCAAGAGCAAGAGGCGGTTGAGTATAGTTATCAGGGCTTTTTGAACTCACTCTATTTTCCGGTCCAGATCTTTGTCAGGTCGCAGAAAGTCGACTTGCAGCCATATCTGGAACGGCTCGACAAAATTCGCAGCGAACACGACAACATGCTGCTGGCGCTGCTCATGGAAGATTACATCAACTACATGGCACAGCTCAGTCAGCAGACGAATATCATGGACAAGAAGTTTTACATCATCATTCCGTATTTCCCGCACGTGGACGTGCAAAAGGCGATTACCCAAAGTAAAAACTTCTTTACCGGCTTGGTTGGTCTGTTCGACAAAAAAGAGCAACACGTTGTTATCAATGAGCCGGACCTTGAGAAGGCCAAAACCGAACTTCGCAACCGTGTGCAGGCGGTGCTGTCCGGCTTGCTGCAATCCAGTATTCAGGGTTTACCACTCGACACGCAAGAGCTGATCGAGCTGTACTACGACACCTATAACCCCGATACTGCGACCCGCCAGGAGCTGAAGAACTTCGCTAATATGACCGCCGATATCGTCACCAAGGGCGCCGGGACCGCGTCACAACCGCACCTGCAAAAGGAGCTTCTGTAATGGCACGCAAAAAGCAGCAGCTTGACCCCCTTGCGCTAGCGCAAGCTCAAAAAGTGCGCGAGCAACAGGAAGTCAGCGCCGCGTTTCAAAAAGGCATCACTGCGCTGCGCGATTTTATTGCGCCGAGTTCGATCGAATTCCAAGGCTCCTATTTCCGCATTGGCACGAGGTTTGCGCGCACATTTTATGTCTACGGCTATCCGCGCCAACTGTACACCGGCTGGTTGAGTAGTATGATTAACCTCGACGAAGTTATTGACATTTCGATGTTTATTTATCCGGTCGAGAGCCAAGTGGTGCTCGAAAATCTACGCAAAAAAGTAACGCAGCTGGAGGCCGGCATTCAAATCGACAACGAAAAAGGCCGCGTTCGCGACCCGGGCAAGCAGGCCGCCATCCTCGACGCCGAAGAGATGCGCGACAAGCTGCAAGTGGGTGAGGAGCGCTTTTTCCGTTTCGGCCTGTACTTTACCGTCTATGCAACCAGTCTGGAAGAATTGGAGTTTATTGCACACAAAGTCGAGTCGATGCTTGGGCAGCAGCTGGTCTATTCCAAGCCGGCTACTTCCCAGCAAGAGCAAGGCCTCAACAGTACCGTCCCGCAGTTCACCGATCAGTTGCAAATTCGCCGCAACATGTCGACCGGCGCCATTAGCACTAGTTTTCCATTCACGTCGGCCGACCTCAGCCAAGACAACGGCATTTTGTACGGCATCAACATGCACAACTCAGGCCTGGTGATTTTTGACCGCTTCAGCCTCGAAAACGGCAATTCGGTGGTATTCGCAAAGTCCGGTGCCGGTAAATCGTTCACCGTCAAACTTGAGGCGCTGCGCAGCATGATGCTCGGCACCGAAATTTTTATCGTCGACCCGGAAAACGAGTACGAACGCATGTGCGATGCCGTGGGTGGCGCCTATGTGCGGTTGAGTTTGAGTTCGGCGACGCGTATCAACCCGTTTGATTTACCGCAAGTCGTTGACACCGAAGAAGCCGATAACGCGTTGCGCAGCAATCTCATTACGCTGCACGGCCTGCTGCGTTTGATGATGGGCGGTGCACAGTCGCAGATGATTGGTGGAAACGCCATGATGGCGCCAGCACTGTCGCCAGTTGAGGAGTCCGACCTCGACGCGGCCCTGATCGAAACTTATGCCAAAGCCGGCATCACCAACGACCCGTTGACGCACACCGGCCTGCCACCAACAGTCGCCGATTTGTATGAGACGCTGTTGCATATGGGCGGCACCGGCCCGCAGTTGGCGCAGCGCCTGCGCAAATATACCACCGGCACGTTCGCCGGCATCTTCAGCCAGCAATCAAACATCGACATTAACAACCCGATGGTCGTCTTTAACATTCGTGATCTTGAGGACGAACTTCGCCCGGTCGCCATGTATATTGTTCTGAATTACATCTGGAATAAAACCAAGAGCGACCAAAGGCGCCGTATCTTGATCGTGGACGAGGCCTGGCAGCTCATGAAGTACGAAGACTCGGCCAACTTTTTGTTCTCGCTGGCCAAGCGGGCGCGTAAATACAACCTGGGCATCACCACCATCACCCAAGACGTCGAAGACTTTATGGGTTCGCGCATGGGCCGCGCTGTGGTGGCCAATGCTTCGATGCAGTTCCTGCTCAAACAATCGCCGACCGCCGTTGACGTTTTAAGCGACGTCTTTAAGCTCACCAGTGAGGAAAAGAAACGCCTCAGTCAATTCCCCGTCGGGCAGGGTTTGTTCTTTGCCGGCCAAAACCACGTGCATATCCAAGTCGTGGCCAGTCCGACCGAAAGCGGACTCATCACCACCAATCCGGGGCAAGTGCAGAAAATCCAGCAGGGCGGAGACATGAACCAGCCGCAAGGCACGATCGACCTTAATAACCAACTCTACCCGGGAATGTAAAGGCGAAATAGATCATGCCCACATTCACCGAAGGTCAGCAGGAAGACAAACTCAATCCCGGACAACAGCACGCCGATCAAGAATTTGGTAGCAGGAATGGCACGCTCGATCCTGATGCTATTGAGCAACAAGAGCAGGAAGCGGGCACCACCACGAACCCTCCAAGTGATGAGGAAACGCGACTTGGGAATGACAGTGCCGAGCAAGGGGATGCAGCAGGCAAAAGCTCCAGCAGAGGTGGCGACTTCACCTTCAACAATAAGGGCGAGGAGCCGCAGACTCGGGGGCAAAAAGCCAAGAGTTTTCTAAAGAAGCGCAAGTTACTACTGCTGGGCGGGGGCAGCTTACTCGGCATGATCGCACTGGTTCTGCTTATCATCTTTATTTTGGGCAGTTTGCCGTTGACCACGACCGCTGTGCTTTTGGAACGCCAGCTCGACCGGGCGCTGCGCGACTCCGCCAATAGTTCCGAACAGGTTGTCGAAGACAAAGCCGCCGCCGACAGCCTGAACGATCAGCAAAGCGCCGGCTTGCTCAACCAGCTCAGCGAACTCAAAGACACAACGGCAAAAAACTTCGCAGCCCTCTCGGTTTCTGCTACGGCGACCAAAATTATCCAAGGGAATATAAAGTTCAACTACGACCCTAGCCCGCGGCTCATTGGTGGTATCGGAAAACAAAAACTATTGTCGGTCACAGTCGGTGATCAGACTATCAAGTTGCCCCAAAACAATACACTAACTGCCGACAAATTTAACGCAGACTACATACGGAGCAAAATTGACACTTCAAAATCTATTAAAAATGCCGTGCGGCAGGCCCTTCTTGACGAATCTTCCGCAGGCGGTTGGGCATCTAAATTTAAGCGCCTGTTTTTGGTGGACTTTAGGGCCTCGCGGGCTATCCAGGCACAAATACACGCTCAGCGATACCGCTGGACCACGAAGGAGCTGCTCGATGCAGAGAAAAACAAACAAGCAGCCGACCGGGTGAACGCCCAAGAAAGTTACCGTGAGTCCACCGACAACGGTCAGGCCGCTACTGAAGCAGAGCAAGGTGCTACCGACGACGTGAAACAGGTGGCCCAGCAGGCAGCAACTCAAGAACAGCAGTGTTTTTCTGATCCCGCCTGCACCGACCAAGTCGTCGCGCAAGGCGGAGGCGAACCCGCCGCTGTCGTTCAGACAATCAGCAAGGGCTTTGACCCCGGCATACTCTCAAAGGTATTCGGTAAGTTGAATACGGCATGGATTATCCTCGCGCCGCTCTGCGCAGTCTACCAAAACTCAATTGTCAACTCCGGCCCTGTTATTGACGCCAACACGAATTCAGCCATGCGGACTTACTTTAGTGTCGAAGCCGCTTCGTCGCAACAAAATTACAACGGCACGAACCAAGTCAATACCGTCAACGGCCAAGCAATTGGCGGCTATACTGACCAGATAACCAATATCACGAGTTCGAATGCTTATAAGGCGTCTAACGGTAGCCCAGTCGATACGACCAACACTCCGAGTGCTGAGGCTTCGGCAAGCGGAACGTTTTCATATTCCGCCTTCAGCTTCTTGCCAAGCGGCGTCGCCAACGTCTTGGACACTATTGCCACTCCGCTCTGCGCCGTCTTTGGCAGCCCTTGGACTGGCCTCGCTATCGTAGCCGGCCAAGTAGGTCTTAACATTATCCCGGGCATCGGTGAAGTCGTAGCAGGTGGCGGGGACATAACAGCCCAGTTCATCGCGCGGTCAGTCGCGATACAAATGGGCGGCGCAATTCGTAAATTCTTCACTAAGGGTGAACTCGCCAAATTTGGCGCGCTGGCTGGCACTACCGAACTTGGATCTATTATGGGGCACGTGTTGGCGGTGCAGCATATGGCAGCGCCCAATAATGGAACGTCGCGTGATGTAGGATACCTCAACTCAGCAGATATGGGAGGGAACGCGTATGGAAACGAGCTTGACCGGCGGGAAAACTTTGCCGCACCGCTTGATAATAACGAAGTAAATCAGGTGAAGACCGCCAACGCAGCGTTCAACAGCCATAATAACAGCGAAAAGAGCCCGTACGAACGCTATTTGGCACGTGATAACCCGCAGTCACTTTTGGCGCACATGGGGACCGCGATTGGCGGGCACCTCAACCTTACCGGCTTGGCCTCCCTCTTTTCGGTGCCAGCCCGGATATTTAACTTCAGTTTTGTGTCGCAGCTGGCAACCCTGTTCCATCCGTCGGTCGCTTCGGCAATTTCGGCAACAGACACGAGCGACTACGACCTCGTCCAATGGAGCTGGACACCTGACGAGGAAAACGCTTACGAGCACGACCCTAAATACAATGAAATGGTCCATAACGCAACAGTCCTCGAAAACAGCGGTAAAGAAGGCGAGATCGCCCAAAAGTACGGTAAATGCTTTACCGAAACGATGGGCCAACTTTTGTCGGCGGGCGACATCCGGCGGGACGAAACCACGCACGCCATCCTGGATGGCGCCGACCAAGGTGACTGCTCCCCAATAAACTTAGGCATGCATAACCCGGCCTACGGAGACTTGGTATTCCGCTGGCGCGTTGCCCAGCGCAATGACAATGCCTTGGCCGAATTACTAAATGTTCAAAATGCGGTGAATATAAAATGATAAAGCTCAGAAGCCTGCCACATAAACTTGCAAAACTATCCCGAATTGCCACGCTTTTGCTGTGCACCTTGCTGTGCATTCACGCGCCGAATGTCCTGGCCGACGGCCCGGCATCTGACATAACCGACGACGAAGCAAACAGCATCAACGCTAAAACCCCGTACTTCAGCTTTAACCAGTGGCAATGCGCAAACAGCGCGAACATCACTCCGACGCCCAGTGCAGGGAGTGGCCCTGCCCAATCGACAAAACCGGTTATTGTGATTGACCCGGGCCATAGCGGCAAGGACAACAACGTTGTCGATCCGCAGAGCGGCCTTGACGATCACGACTACCCGAACATCCCCGAAATTAACGATGTGTTTGCCGTATCACAGTTGGTGCAACAAAAACTGACCGCAGACGGCTATCAGGTTCTCTTGACCAAGAATGCCGCTATGGACACCGTGACCTTCCGGGAGCGCGCCAACATCGCAAACAATGCCAACGCAGCGCTCGCCATCAGTATTCACGACCAGGCGGGCAATCCTGGAGGCTTGCAGTTTGGCAGCTTTAGTCAAATATACCCGCAAAAAGTTGGCGAATACCGCCAGAATTCCGGGCATAAAGTCACCTTCACCAACGCCGATGTGGCCACTAAGAGCCAGCAATATGCTCAGACATTCCAGCAAACCCGGAGCCAGGCGGAAGGGACTCAGACTGTCGTTAAAGATAACTCTTTTGATGGTCGGCCAGGCATAGATGCCGGAAACCTGTCGATGGTGCAGCTTTTTTCCAATGTGCCATGGGTCTATAACGAAGTTGGTGGAAATAGCGCCGGACAAACCGGGCTTAGCGTGGCCGATGAACAAAAGTTCGCCGCCGGGCTGGTTGCAGGCGTTGAGAAGTCCATACCGGTGAGTGGAGGCAGCGCCAGTTCCACCGCGAGTGCGACCGGGACGTGCAGCGGTAGCTGTACCTCAACGACTGACGTCAACGCTGCCGACGCACTCAAACAGACGACCATGGATCCCCGCTTCCAAGCTCTTATCCTGCAAGACGCCGCCCAAGCCGGTGCTGACCCGATAGCCATGGCCGCATTATTATTCTGGGAGCATCGCAGTTTTCCGCCGTATGGTGCAGGGAGCGTCCCTGGAGAAAGTGACACCAATGGCCGAGGCCCCTGGCAAATTACCAGTAGCTCTTGGCCATCCAGCGCAGGCAACTATGCGACCGGGGTCTACGATCCCGTGATTGCAACGAAGGTAGCGGCCGGCATCGTAGCGGCATACGGCGGCGTTCAAGGCATGTCGCTCGGTTCAATCGATCAAGACTTCAGCAAAGGGTCAAACATAAAATCTATGGCCACTGTTGCAAAAAACTACAACGCAGGCCAGGCAACATGGCGGCAACCGGGCGTGGCCACCTGGAATCAGGCGGGACGCCAATGGATGGAGGGAACGCGTGGACCCTGGAGCGGCAACAAACCAAAAATTATAGATGACTACATCGTGGGCATGACATACGCCTACTATCAAATTGCGACCGGACAAAAAATAACCTACCAGAGAAATGACTCGTATGTTCAAGAAGGTATCGCACATGAAAACGATATCAAGGGCTTCAAACGGGGCACTGGCGGTACGGTTGACGCCGGAAACTGCGATATCTCAGGAAACGGCGCCGTAGCAGGCAGCATAGTAAAAACTGCACTTGGGTATGCCTGGGACACGACGGGTCACGGACGTAACAAGGCGGATGCAAAACCCTCGTTCCAGACCGACAACGTTGACGGTACGCAAGCCGACTTCCCCTACAGTGACTGCGGTGCATTTGTAGCAACTGTCTTGATAAAAAGCGGTGTCGATCCGAACTATCCGCCGCGTGGCACCACAATACAATTACCATATCTCGAAAAACATCCTGATAAGTACCAAATGATAGACGGTATTACTAATACTTCTCAGCTGCAGCCAGGCGATATTCTGATTACCAGCAGAGGAATGGGCCACACTTACATTTACACCGGCAACTATCCAGATGGGGCGACACCTAAAACCAAGACCTGGAACTCGGCAGGCGCTTCCCTGGGTGGTCACGTGCCGGAAGCCACAAACTTTTATCAGGACGATGGCGGGCAACACTTTGTTGTTGCCCGGCTCAAGAGTTAGAATAAGGCCAAGGAGCATCGCATGGAACCTGTCACAAGAGATTCAAAAAAAATGGTACTTATTATCGTTGTCTCTGTGGTTGTCGTTGTTGCGTTGGTTTGGTTGGGCATTGTTAAGCCGCTCCATAAGTCGGCTGCTTCGATCACCGTTGATAGCGTACCAAACGATATGACATTGACGCTCGACGGCAAGAAGATTACCACTAGCGGCAAAATCGCCACTACACCGGGTAATCATACGCTCGTTGGTAAGCGGTCAGGTTTCGACGATAAAACTACCACTTTCAGCGTCCAGAAAGGCGAGAATAAATCGATCAATATTTATCTTTACCCCAGTAGCGACGTCGGAAATCAGTGGTTGCAAGCCCACCCCGACCAAGCCCAGAAAGGCGATGCATTCGGCAGCCAAGAGGCCGACCAGGCCACTCAAACGATTGCTCAGAAGTACCCCATCCTAAGCCAGTTGCCTGTAATTGATCCGACTTTCCGCATTGACTATGGCAGCTCCCAAAAACACCCTGACGACCCCACGGCTATAGCCTTGTATATTCAAGCCTCGGATGCCGATGGACGGCAAAATGCACTCGACTGGATGCGAGTTAATAACTACGACCCCTCCAGTTATGAAATAATCTTTAACGCGCCGGGGCAATAATCTATGCAGGACGAGGGTATTCCATTCGTTTCAAGTGTCAGCCCGGGCCGACGTACAAAGCGGCTTCGGTTCTTCATATTGCTTGCTCTTGCCGTTTTTATTGTCATAGGTGCTTTCTTGGGACTTTCTTCTTACCTGTCCGAAAAGGTCGTTACCCTCGCGCCTGCTAGCGGCACCAAGATAACGTTTGGGAACTTCACTACTACAGCGAACGAGAAAGTGCGCGTGAAACCGGGCACCTACAAGGTATCCTACAGCGAGGAAGGGTACGCGACTTTAACAAAAAACATATCCGTCCAAAGTGCCACAACCCTTAAGACGCCGCAGCTAGACTACAGTGCCGATCGGTTAAAAACACTGTTGCAGCAAAACAATGCAACTATTCACAGCGACCTTGCCCCAGCCCTCGACACCTCAGGCTACACCCTGTCGTACGAGGCGCTCTACGGCAGGGGTCAGTGGTACGGCGCAATATTAACGCCGGCCGATCCGACAACTCAAGATATTGTGCGGCTCATCGCTGAAAATACGAACGGTGGATGGAAAATCGTCGCCGGACCGAGCATTGTTCTCAGCACGGTAGATTACCCCAATCTGCCTCAGAGCGCGCTCAGTGACATTAACAGCCGCTATAACTAGTACTGCATTGGGATAATACTGCTATCCTCGGTAAAATGCCGCACAACCACGTCGGCGTCGGTGGTGGTGATAAACGTTTGGTAGTCTTTCAAAAATTCGGTGAGGGCTTCGCGGCGCTTGCCATCGAGCTCACTAACTGTCTTGCAGCAGGTGACCGTCTAGCAACACGGTCAGGTCGTCGCGGTGCGGCCCGGCAGCCGTAAAGCCGCGCAGGCAGTCGAGTTCGGCATCAGCCTCAAGTTTGTGCAGGAGTGCGCTTTCGTATGTGGCCAGCGGGAACCTTGTGGCATAGCTGAGTGTCACCTCGCTAGGGCGCCGTGCCAGCTCGCTGTATAAATCGCTAATTTTTTCATTGAGCCGGGCGAGCAGCGCCAGCCGTTGCTTGGTGATCTGGCCGCCCAGCTCGCTCAGCCGAATATTCCACACAAACAACTGTTCGGCCGTTGCTTTGGCATGCTTTAGTAATGCGTTCCGTTGTGCCAAAACGCGGCGATAGTGCCGCCGGGTTGTGCCAAAGCCGTGTTCGGTTTGTTCAATCAAATCATCCAAAAAAGTGCGGCGCGAGTCGGGCGAACCAGTTAACAGCAACAGGTGATTCGGCTCAAACAATACCGCCGGAATGGTTTTAGCTGGGTTGAGACGAGTGACTATCTGGCCGTCGATTTCAAACTTTTTACTGATCGTCGGCTCGGCTTGTAACTTGAACGTTCGGGTTTGACCTTCGGCCGTGTGCGCCTCCAGACGCGCCCATTTTTGCCCAAATTTCAGCAGCTCACCAATGTCGGCACGGTACGAACTGTCGAGCGCCAACACCAAAATCGCCTCCAGCAAATTGGTTTTGCCGCTAGCATTCGGACCAACAATGATATTCACACCGGGGTCGAGTTCAAACGAGGTATCGGTATATGAACGAAACTGCTGCAAGCGTATGTCGGTGAGCATATCTTTATTGTACCGATTGGTTAGTTGATGTCCCTGAACCGTTCCGCTGTTGCCGGTGCACAGGCTGCCTGAAAAGTCATATTAACTCTTGAGTGGCATCACGATATGTACGTAGTCGCCAGTGGAGGGATCTTTGAGGACTGACGGTTCCAGCTTGCCGTTAAAACAAAATGTCACTTCTTCGCCGGAAAGAACATGCAGGGCGTCCAGTAAATAGCGCGAATTGAGCGTAATGCTGCCATTGCCGGTTACCTTGCCGGTAGCTGTGGCTGTGTTTTCGCCAAGCTGCGAAGCGACAGACCGGATGCTCACCACTTGCGCTGTCTCATCGACATTTATCGTAATGCTGCCGGCACTTTCGCGGGCAAACAAGCTGGACACTTTGGTGATATTCAGCAGGTCAGCTCGCTTGAGGGTTACGCTTGTTGTGAAGTTTTTAGGGATCAGGCTTTGGTAGGGCGGATATTTGCCCTCTATTAAGCGGGCTACGAGCTCCACGTCGCCGGCCTGGAACAACACCTGCTGATCGTCGTTTGTCACCACCACATCACCCTCAAAATCGCCCAGAATGCGCAAAACTTCCTGCATTGCCGAAACCGGTACCAGCAGCGTGATGTCTTCGCCGGTACTCATCAACTGCTTTTCGGCCAGACGGTAACTGTCGGTTGCCGCCATATACAACTTACCCTCGCTGGTGTGCATGTATACAGCGGTGAGCACCGGCCGCGCTTCATCGCTCGAAGCGGCAAGCGCCACCTGCTGCAAAGCTTTTTTGAGCGTTCCGGCTGGCATCTTCCACGACTTACCGTCTGAAATTGCCGGCATAACAGGAAATTCTTCAGCCGAGACGCCGTTGATAGCAGATTGATACTGGTCGGTTGCGATGTGCAGCTTGTAGTCGTCGAGCTTGAGATTGATAACATCATTCGGCAGGCTGCTCACAAAATCCTGCATGAGCCGGGCAGGGACGGTTATGGCTCCTTCGTCCGAAACCTTGGCACCGATATAGTGCGTGATGGCAATGTCCAAATTGGTCGCGGCGATGCTTAGCCGATTGTTAACCGTTTTAATAAGTACGTTGGCAAGTACGGGCAATGTGCCACGCGCGTTCGCTACGCGGGCAACTGTGCCGAGTGCTTTGCTGAGATTTTCCTGGGTGACCTGAAGTTTCATGCCATATCCTTATTATATTACTTATTTACTCAGTAGTTGTAGTTATTGGGCCTGTGTATATAGTGGAAAGATACTGACGTAACACCGGTAAATGTGACTCTAGGCGCTGTGGGAAGCTGGTGTTTGTTTGGTGGGCAACGCGCGCAAAACGAATACATTTGTGCACACGGAACTGCAACGAGATGCTAGACCCTGTGCATACAATACGTGTTCGTACCCACCAAGTCCGCAGTCTTGCACAGCCTTTCCACACGTTTTTACGCATACAACCGCTCCTTGATTTGGGTGATTGCGGTGCGGATATCAGAATCCTCCCTTGATTCTTTTTCGATTTTTTCGACAGAATGAATGGCTGTGGTGTGGTCTTTGCGTCCCAGCTCGCGGGCGATTTTCGGGAAGCTAAGATGCAGTTCGCTGCGCAGCATGTACATGGCAATCTGGCGCGGCACCACAATATCTTTGTCACGTTTTGGTCCGAGGATATCTTCAAGCGGCACCTGGAAATGCCGGGCGGTGCGCTCCACGACTTGCCGGGCGCTCAAGTGTTTGGGCCGCGCTTGCGTTGCACCCAGGATGCTGCCGGCAATAGCCAGGGTTGGCTCCAGTTCGCGCATTTCGCAGTACGCCAGCAGCTGGTTTAGGGCACCTTCCAGCTCGCGGATGTTAGTCTGCACATTCGTCGCCAAATATTCCGTGACATCCCGCGCCAGGTCAACCCCATGCGCGTCAGCTTTGGTTTGGACGATAGCACAGCGCGTTTCAAGGTCCGGGTTCTGCATGTCGATACTCATGCCCCACACAAAGCGCGACCGTAGCCGTTCTTCGAGGGTGGGAATATCGCGCGGCGGCTTATCACTGCTAATAATGATTTGTTTGTTGGCCTGGTGCAGTGCGTTAAAAGTGTGAAAAAATTCTTCCTGGATTTTTTCCTTGCCAGCCAGAAATTGCACGTCATCAACGATGAGCACGTCGGCACCCCGGTAAAAGTCAGCAAAATCGGTGTTCTTTTTAAAACGCAGGGCGTCCACGAATTCCTGCACAAACTGTTCACTTGATACGTACACTACACGCGCTTTCGGATTCCTGGCCAGTACCTCGTTGCCGACGGCCTGAATAAGGTGAGTCTTGCCAATTCCAACACCGCCGTACAAAAACAGGGGGTTATATTTGGTGCCGGAGTGCGCGGCGATGGCTTGGCAGGCGGCGTGCGCCAGCTCGTTGCCGGAGCCGACGATAAAATTATCGAAGGTGTATCGCTCGTTGATGCCTTGGCGGTAGGCGTGCGCCAAGGCGTTGGTCGGGGTGCGAGCCGGAGCCAAGGCGGCTCCGGGCATAGACGCAGTCGTTAGCACAATCGGGTCTTCTTCGGCTTGGTGATTGGTCAGCGCCGAGTTGATTTTGTATTCGACAGTGGCCATTGCCACGCCGTTTTTGTGAAGTGTCGCAACAATCAGCTCGTTATATTTTCGTTCCAATTGCTGCTTGATGAACACGTTAGGGACGCCGACTATAACAGTACTGTCGTCGTGCCGAAGTAAGCTGGTGTTTTTGAACCAGGTAATAAAGTTGCCTCGAGATACCGATAACTCGATCTCGCCAAGCACCGCTTGCCATAAGCTACTTTGTTGCATACCCTCGCTCCCTACAGTCGTCGGTTACTTATATCCAAATATACTCTACGACCGGCGACTTTTCCACACTTTTGTAGATACTACACCAAAAGCAAGCCGAAAATCATTCAGAAGGAGAAAGTTTTTCCACACCAAGCACCGATATCTTATCAATCTGTGGAAAGCAATTGGAAATATGTGGAAAACTTGCTAGGATTAGTGGGTTAAACATTGTTATTTTGACCAAATAACGATACGAGCGCCGGCCCACAAACGAGCTGCTCCTGGAACGCAAGAACGGAGCCACGTAGCCGTATCCCCTTGTCTAAATAGTCCAAATAAGGTAGAGTAAGGATATATGCCGAAACGAACATATCAACCAAAAAAGCGCCACCGTGCACATGTGCATGGTTTCATGAACCGCATGGCAAGCCGGGCTGGCCGTTTGGTGCTAAAGCGCCGTCGCCTTAAGGGCCGTGCTCGCCTTTCACATTAAAATAAGAACTACATCGCTGTTGGCTCATGCCGACGGTAATTCGAGCGAAGGCTCTGCACAGAAATGATTCACCAGACGCATCGGTTTCATGGGCATAACAGCCTTCGTTTTGTGTATCAAAATGGCCAAACAGTGCGCGGTCCGCACTCTGCGCTTAGGTACGTGCGTAATCCGCGGCGCAAGACGTATCGTGTAGCGGTAGTCGTAAGTCGCAAAGTGAGCAAATCGGCTGTTGTCCGCAACCGGATTCGCCGCCGCATATATGAAACAGTCCGCGTCCAGTCGCCACACATTGCCCGGGCCTATGACATGGTGTTTACAGTGTTCAGCGACCAGCTCGCCTCCATGCAATACGCCGACGTTGCGGCGAGCGTCGTCACGCAACTGCAGAAGGGTGCTATTATAGATGATTTTTGGGCATCTTCATCTGAAACCATGCTATAGTTAAACTTTAAGGAGCATTCATGTTCACAACGCTGATTGTCCAACCCATTTTCAACCTGTTGGTGCTTATTTATGCGATGCTTCCAGGGCACAATTTTGGGCTGGCTATTATCGTCTTTACGGTGATTGTCCGATTGTTGCTGTGGCAGCTGGTGAAAAAGCAGTTATATCAGGCAAAAGCCATGCGCAAGCTGCAGCCAGAACTCAAGCGCATCAAAAAGGCGGCGGCCGGCAACAAGCAAAAAGAGTCGGCCATGATGATGGAATTGTACAAAGAGCGCGGCATCAATCCGTTTGGCTCGATTGGTGTGCTGATTATTCAGATTCCGATTTTGATTGGCTTGTACAGCGGTTTGCGGCGCGTGGTCGTAGATCCGCACGCCCTTATCACCTTTTCTTACCCGGCCCTCCAGCATCTTGGCTGGATGAAGCAGTTGGCCGGCAACATCCACTTATTCGATAGCACGCTGTTTGGCGTGGTCGATCTAACGCGCAGCGCGCTGGGCAAGACTGGCGTCTATTGGCCGGCCATGATTATCGTGCTGGGCAGCGCCGTAACGCAGTTTTATCAGGCCAAGCAGCTCATGCCGAACGACAAACAGTCCCGTTCACTCAAAGCCATCCTCAAGGAAGCAAACACCGGCAAGCAAGCTGACCAAAGCGAGATCAATGCCGCCATTGGCCGCAGCACGCGCTTCCTTTTCCCGGCAATGATTTTCCTTTTCACCGTTAACATCGCTTCGGCGTTGAGTTTGTACTGGCTCACTGGCGGACTCGTGGCGTACATCCAGCAAGCAATTGTGCTGCGCGAGGACGAAACTGAAATGGAAAAAGAAGCCGACGCGCCGGACAAAAAAGCCCCTGCCGTCATCGAAGGCGAGGTTGTCCAGACCAAGCCGGCCCGCAAAAAATCTTCCACCAAGAAGTCAGCTAAAAAGGGAAGGAAAAAATAGATGGAAGCGTCGATTCAATATGCCAAAAAATACTTAGAAGACTTATTATCTTTCTTTGGATTGAATACCGACATCTATGCGACGAGCGAAGACGACGTCATTGAGCTCGAAGTCCCATCCACGCACCTGAACGGCTTTTTGATCGGGCAGCGCGGCGACAGTATGCGCGCCATTCAATTCTTAATTTCGAGTGCGCTCAAAAACAATGGCTGTGAATATGTCCGGGTGAATGTTGACGTTGCCGACTACAAGAAGCAACGTGCCGCCCGGCTTGCCAAAGAAGCCGAGGCCTGGGTGAAACAGGTGAAAGAGACGGGCAAGGCTATGGAACTCAAGCCCATGAACGCCGTAGACCGCCGCACGGTGCACAAACTGGCACAAGACATGGGTGTGGACAGCGAATCGGCTGGCGAAGGCCGCGACCGGCACATTGTGCTAAAGTCGCAGGCTTCATAACGTTCGGGCAAGCTGTTCTTGTTGTCCGAATAGTTGCCGATAGATTTAGCCCAGGGCCTATTTTCTGCTACTCGCCTAAAACTTTTTGAAAGACGCCAAGGGTTTGTTTGGCCATGCGTTTCCAGGAGTAACTGTTGGCTTTGGCCTCACCTTTTTTAATGAGCGATTCACGGAGCTTGCCGTCCGTCAAAACGTCGGCAATCTTGGCCGTCATATCACCAACGTCGAGCGGGTTGAAATAATACGCGGCGTCGCCGTAGACTTCGGGCAAGCACGTGGCGTTACTCGAGACGACCGGCGCGCCGTGCATCATGGCCTCCAGCGCTGGCAAGCCAAAGCCTTCGCTGAGCGACGGAAAAACGTAGGCGGCAGTCGTCTGATACAGCCATTTGAGCTGGCCTTCGCTCAGGTAATCAGTGAAGAGGATGTCGTCGATGCCGGCGAGTTTGGCTTTTGCCTCGATATTTTGGTAGTGAATGTCTTTGCGGCCAGCCAATACCAACAAGAGGTCGGGAAATTGCTTTTTGAGGAGGGCAAAGGCTTCGACCAGGCGCCACAGATTCTTGTGCGGCAACGGCCGGCCAAGATATGTGATGAACCGTTTACCTTCGAGTGCGGGAAGCGTTTCGGGCTTATCGGGTATGTGATCGGCGGCTTCGAGCGTGACGGTAAATTTTTCGGCTGGGACGCCGGTGTAATCGATCACGTCGCCGCGTACGAATTTCGTCGGCACAATGAGCGCGTCACTTTTGCGCGCGACGCGCTTGTTGACCCACTTGTAAACTTGCTGCTTGATAGTAAAGATCAGCCAATTCTTGGTCGGATTGCGAAAGCGAATGCCAGTAAGGTCTTGCATGGTGGTTACGACCTTGCCTTTGTACCAAACCGGCTGCTGCACCATCGGGAAAAAAACGAGGCCGGCGTGTAGGCCCTCGATCTGTTTTTTAAAACCGAGCTGCTCGCCAAACGTGAACTCTTTGTACGGTGTGACGATTTTGGTGAAATGCGGATTGCTAGGCGTCCAGCCGGCAAAATCTTTAGGCGTAAGTAGCACGAGATACTCGTGTTGGTTGTCGATTTGCTGCAAATAGGTCAGCAGGCGCTCCACATACCGGCCAGTGGTGGTGCGGAGTTCGCGGCCATCGATGACGATTTTTTTCACGCGGCTCCCGCTTTTCTGCCGGTAAACTGCCACCATTTGCCCCGGATTTTGCGAAGAGCACGAGCGTTCGGTGGCAAGTCATGCGGCATGAGCGTCCAGATATATTTGGCTGACACGCCACGTGCGCTTTGGATTTCGTGGCGCTCGATAAGCTTGAGCGGCAACAGCTGCCAGCTTTTCAGCCAGCCCTGTAACGCCATTTTGCCATGGCCGCGCTGCACAGCGCGCGCAAAAAACAGGCAATAAGCAAACGTGAAGCGTGGCAAAACACGCCAGAGGTACTGACCAGGCACATTTTTCCAGAGCAGTAAAGGCAGGTTTTTCATGGTTTGATAAGTGGTAAAGCCTTTGATTTTACCACTTGTTGCGCCGATTTGATGATAGGCGACGGCTTTGGGTTCGTAGCGAACCTTCCAACCCGCCAACTGAGCGCGCAAGCTAATATCGACATCTTCGTAGTAAGCGAAAAAATCTTCGTCGAACAAGCCCACGTCTTCGAAGAGCGCACTGCGGTACATGCTGGCACCGCCCGAGCCACCCAACACCGCAGTCTCACGGTCGTATTTGTCGGAAACTGGCTCCCCGCGCCCCCGCGGATACGGCAAACCCCAAGTGGTGTAATAATCACCGGTGCTGTCGAGGTGCGTTTTGGCCGCGTCCATCAGTTTGCAGGTGACAATGCCGACGCTGTCGTTCTCATCAAGCGCCCGTGCTAGCTCCTCAATCCATGTTTTGGCGGCAATCGCATCGTTATTGAGCAGTGCGACATAGCGCGCACCATCCTGCATTGCTTTTTTGATACCAGCGTTCACGCCGCCTGCAAAGCCCTTGTTTTCGGCGTGCTCGATTAGCTCGACCTTTTTAAAGTATTTTTTGATGTGCTGTAAAGAGCCGTCGATCGAACCGTTATCGACCACGATAATGTGTGCTTTGAGTGTTTGTTTTTCGAGCGACTTCAAACAATCACCGACCTCTTCGCGGCCGTTCCAGTTGGGAACAACAACAGTGACTTTGGGCGTTGTTTTCGACATCAAAACCTTTCTAAAAGTATACAACTACACTATAATCAAATCTTGATATACAATGAAACACATTTTCTCCAAACAAAATAGAGTACTGCTGGGCGAGCTGGTGCGAACGGATTTCAAGCTGCGCTACCAAGGCTCGGTTTTGGGCTATGCGTGGTCGCTATTGCACCCGTTGCTGCTGTTTGTGATTTTGTACGCCGTGTTCGTAAAGTTTTTAAAGCTCGGCACCGGCGTGCCGCACTACCCGGTGTATTTGTTGCTCGGCATCGTGCTGTGGAATTTCTTTAACGAGATGACGACGCAAAGTTTAACTTCGATTGTCGGCCGTGGTGACCTGATTCGCAAAATCCGCATTCCGCGCTGGATTATCGTTCTATCCAGCAGCATTTCGGCGCTCATCAACTTGTTGCTCAATCTGGTGGTGGTCGGCATTTTTATGGGCATCAACCACGTTGATTTGTATCGGACGCTATTACTGCTGCCGCTGATTTTGCTTGAGGTGTACATTTTTGCGCTCGGTGCGTCACTGTTTTTGTCAGCCGCGTTCGTAAAGTTCCGCGATATCAGCTATATTTGGGAGGTGCTCATGCAGGCCGGCTTTTATTTGACGCCGGTGATTTATCCGCTGAGCAAAATCACTAACCTGACACTGCAAAAACTTATCTTGATTAATCCCATGGGCCAGGCATTGCAGGATGCGCGCTACACTTCGGTCACGCACGACACAACCACCATTTACCACGTGTTTCAGGGCGGTTGGTACCAGTTTATTCCGTTTGCAATCGTGGCTTTGGTGCTGATTGCCGGTGTCACGTATTTCCGCAGTCAGTCTAAATATTTTGCGGAGAATATCTAGCATGAACGACGAGCTGGCTATTGCTGTCGACGACGTAAGCAAGATATTCAGGTTGCCCCACGACAAACAGACCTCCGTTAAAGGGACAGTGATTAGTTTTTTGCGCGGCGGTAAGGCGACGTACGAAAAGCAGCATGCGCTGAAAAATATCTCATTTGAGGTCAAGAAAGGCGAGTTCTTCGGTATCGTCGGGCGTAACGGCTCTGGCAAAAGCACGCTGCTGAAGCTGCTGGCCGGCATTTACACGCCGAGCAAAGGCAACATTCAGGTAAACGGCCGCCTGACGCCGTTTATTGAGCTGGGCGTCGGTTTTAATCCGGAGCTTTCCGGACGCGAGAATGTTTTTTTAAACGGTGCCCTGCTCGGTTTTAGCCGCAAAGATATGACCGCGATGTATAACGACATTGTCGAGTTCGCCGAGCTTGAGCGCTTTATGGATCAAAAGCTCAAAAATTACTCGTCGGGCATGCAAGTGCGCTTGGCGTTTTCGATTGCTATTCGCGCGCAGGGCGACATGTTACTGCTTGACGAAGTGTTGGCAGTCGGCGACGCGGCCTTCCAGCAAAAATGTTTTGATTATTTCGAAGAGCTTAAGAGCCAAAAGAAAACGGTGGTGTTTGTGTCGCACGACATGAGCGCCGTCCGCCGCTTTTGCACGCGCGCCATATACATCAAGAATGGCGACATGCTGCACGACGGCGACCCTGCGGAAGTAGCTGACATGTACACTGTCGATAACCTCGAAAACATGCAGGCTCAGGCTGCCAAAAAAGATAGCGACGGGCCGCAGCTGCCCAAAACTTTCTCGGTCGCATCCAAAATTACCAAGCAAACTGATGCGTCGATCGTGCTTGACGTGACTTTTAAAACCAAAGAGCCGGACGATTTGTACATCGCCATCTCCGTCTTACGCGACGGCGCTTCGATCGCCGAAATCACCACGCCGCTCGACATGGAACTCAGGGGCAACGGACATGTCACATACACGCTTGACGCCACCTTGTTCAATAGTGGCATATACGAAGTCCCGGTGGTGTTATGCAGAAAAGAAAATCGCCAGCTGGTGAGTATTAGTGGCGGCAAAAACCGTTTTGTGATTAAAGGCGACGATCCGATTCGTGGCGCGGCTTTTAAGCTCGAAGATACCTGGAAATACCACAAGCACCAGTAAACTGGCGGCGCTGTCCGCGAGCCGCTCCAGCTGGCTACTTTCTATTTTCGTAGTCGGTCAGTTCGTACGAGGCCTCGCGGTGGTGACGCCACGTATCTTTAAAACTGACGCTCGTTTTTAGTTTGGTGTAGGGGTGGTTCTTGTCGTGATACAGATCCCACGTCAGGTGGCGGGCTTTGGCGGTTTTGGTGCGCGCCCATTTTTTGTGGAGCACATCGTAGCAAAACCAGTGCAAGTCACCGTCGATAAAGTGTAAATTTTGCTCCTTTCGTAAGTCCATAAAAGCACCGAATTCCGTGCCGCGCATGAGCAATAGGTGGCCGCCAGTGCGCGCTTCAAAAAAATCCGGATAGGTATTGATGTCGGGCGGCACCCAACCTTTGGCTTCCGGAAAAGTCGCAAGCGGCAAATTTATCTTGTCAAGCGTGACACCGCATGCGAAAACTTCGGGATGCTTTTGGAGGATGCGCTTCTCTTCCTTGAGCCAGTCGGTGTTTTCGACAACAACATCGCCGTCGGTCACAACGACGTACTGACTGCGGCGCACCAGATCTAGTTCTTTTTCGATCGCAATAGTGTAGGCATTGCTCGTTATGTTCTCGCCGAATAGGTAATAGCGCTTAATGAGGCCGGCCTTGCCAAGCCCGTCGACATACTTTTGGATTTCGGAGTTATTCCCGCTTGGGTTTTCCAGCACAACAATGTCGAGACGGTCCGAATACTTCGTCAGGAAATCGAGCGTCCGTTTGATGATCTCGACTTGGTCAAAGACCAGCACATAACAGGGGATTTTCTGGTTTCCAAACAGCATGCTCCAATTATACTGCCTTTTGTCATATAATATGCAGTAGATGCTCGGTGGATTGCAGGAGGGTGCGCACCAGAGCTATATTTTGAGAGAGGGGACAAAACGCGTGCCACAAGAAAAGATCGGAGTTACGAAAACCTTCCTGCCGCCACTCGTTGAGTACGAAGCGTACCTGCAGCAAATTTGGAGCAAGCGCTATGTGACGAACCAAGGACCGTTGTTGCAGGAATTCGAAAAGAAAATAAAAAAATACTTGGGCGTCGAAGATTTTCACTTCGTGTCAAACGGTACGGCCGCGCTGCAACTGGCGCTGAACGCACTCGATATTACCGAAGGCGAGGTCATTACGACGCCGTTTTCGTACGTTGCGTCAACCGGCGCTATTTTGTGGGAGCGCTGCGATCCGGTTTTTGTTGATATCAATCCCGTGAATTTTGCGATTGATGCCAGCAAAATCGAAGCTGCAATTACCGCCAAAACCAAGGCCATCATGGCCGTTCACGTTTTTGGCGTGCCGTGCGACGTTGACAAGATCGCCGCCATCGCCCGCAAGCACAAACTCAAAGTTATTTACGACGCCGCACATGCCTTCGGCGTGCAATACAGAGGCAAATCGCTGCTCGACTATGGCGACATCTCGGTCTGCAGCTTCCATGCGACAAAACTGTTCCATACGATCGAAGGCGGCGGTTTGATTGCCCGACACAAAGGCGTGAGTGACCGAATTGAACTCAAAAAGCGTTTTGGCCACAACCACGACGAGCACATCATGCTTGGCATGAACGCCAAGGCTTCGGAATTTCAGGCGGCCATGGGGCTTTGCAACCTAAAGTATGTCGACCAAAATATTAAGCGGCGCAAACAATTGTCGGAGCTGTACGATCGTTTGCTGGGCAACGACTTTCAGAAATTGCCAAAAATGGAGGACACACGCTACAATTATGCTTACTATCCGGTGGTGGTCAAAAACGAGGCAACCCTGCTGCGCCACATGAAAGCCCTCAACAACGAGGATGTTTTTCCGCGCCGCTATTTTTACCCTTCGCTCAATACGCTGCCCTATCTGAAATCGCAGCAGCGCGCGCCAATTTCCGAGGACATTGCCCGGCGCATCATGTGCTTGCCACTGTACGTCGATTTATCGCCAAACATCGTTACTAACATTTGTGAGGTCTTGAACACATGAAAGATGTATTTGGGAAGGTCGCCAGCGACGAAAAATCAGCCAAGGCGTTGCTCAAAAAACAAAAGGGCAAAATAAAACTGAACGTCGGCTGTGGCACCGATTACAAAAAAGGTTGGATCAACATTGATAACAACTCTGACAACAACATCAAAAAACTGGACCTCAACTGGGACATGCGAAAGCCGTTGCCGTTCGACGACAACACGATCGATTTTATTTTTAACGAACACTTTTTCGAGCACCTGACACCGGACGAAGCCCGTCCCATAATGAAGGATTTAATGCGCGTATTGCGTCCGGGCGGTGTAATGCGCATTGCCATGCCGGATCTTGAAAGCGTCGTGGACCACTATTTGCACGTGCCGCTTGACCAAGATCAAGTCATCAGAGACTTCAAGCTCGACTTTATTAAAACGCGTGCAGAGTGGATGAATGTTTCGTTTCGCTGGTGGGGGCATTTGTGGCTATACGATTGGGAAGAGCTGGTGCGCCGGGTGCACGAGGCCGGATACAAAAACGTCGTTCGCCAGAAGTTGCGCAAAAGTGTGCATCCGGAGCTGCGTGGTCTCGAAGTTCGCGACGGCTCGATCTTGATTGCTGAAGTTACAAAATAGTACCGGCTGTGGTTGGCGGTTGCGGCGTGCCTTCGTAGTGTTGCTTGCTGGCGTAGTAATCGAGGCAAATGGCGGGATAGCCGCGCCGGCGCATTTCGTCGAGTACGACACTCGGATCGTACTCGAGCGCGCGAAGCTCAAACTGCATGCCCTCGGTCTCTAAAATCGCATAGTTGATGACGTTCAGGTATTTGCGGTTTTGGCCGATGCTACCCAGATTGTATAAACGAAATGGCGGTTGCTCGAGCCAAAATTGGTGGTGCGAGTGGCCGATAACATAGTTGCGGTCGAGCACGATCTCAGTATCCGGATAAATGTTTTTGTCAAGGATGGTATGCTGAAAAGTAAAACCGTTCAGCTCGTAGGTTTTTGGCAGGTGCTTGATTTTTTCGAAGCGGTCGAAGCGCGGCCGGCAAACGTCGAAAAAGGCATTGGCGACCGCATTGTCGCCCGTGTGGCTGCCATGTAAAAAGTCGGCTTCATGATTGCCCTCAACGTACACCAGATTCGGCAGCGAGGCGACTAGATCCACGCACTCGTTGCTCCATGGGCCGTAGTCGACGACATCACCCAGACAAATATGTCCGTCGACTGCACCGGCGTCTTTCAGGGCGAGTTCGAGCGCCGGCAAGTTGCCGTGCACATCACTAAATACGAAGGTTCTCAAGCCCGCAGCTCCCGAACGTACGCTGCAATTTCGTCTTCCAGCGAAAAATCAATCTGCCCGAGTGTTGTGATGTTGGCTGTGCTGAATTCGGCCAGCACTGGCGCACCGCCGGATGGCAGCGATCTGTCCTCGACTTGCAGACTGGGCAGGAGTTTTTTTAGTATCTCGGCCACGTCGCCGAAGCTAGTAGACGCAGGCGCGGCCAGCGTGTATGTTTGTTTGCCTGGCGCCGCTTGCCCGGCGATTTTTGCCACGTATTGCACAGCTACGCGGAGCGGCAAGAAATTGCGCCGGGCTTCGCCGCCGTTGTAAACGGTGATCTTCCCACTTGTTACCGCGTCTGCGATCAGTTTGGACAAGCCATCCTTTTTGGGATCCTGAAAAAAGAGCGTCGAGAACCGCACACAGCTGACGTGCTTGAACGAGCTTTTTAGACAGTAGGTTTCGGCTAGGTATTTTGAGTAGGCGTAGGGCGTCATGGCCAGGACGTCACCGTAGACTTCACTGTTCTCGGGATCGAGGACGCTCATGCTGCTGAGCAAAATCAAGTGCGCCTGCGGGTTGAGTTCCTGTGTTTTTTGCACAACGAAGCGGGTAAAGTCAAAATTGCGTACAGTTAAGAACTCTAAATCCGTGCCGTCAATCGTGGCCGCATTATGGATTATCGTCGTGGCCTGGCTGAGTTTTTTGAGAAACTCCGGTTCACTGAGCTGCCGGATCGAGGCAATTTCGGCCTCGGATTGGTTTTGGTAGGCTGCTGCGAACGATCCGCCACCAGTCAGCATTATCATAGCGTTTGCGGCGCGTCGTTATGAAGCATGCCGTCCCGTTTCATGGTTTCGATGAGTTCGTTTGGCACCACCAACTCGTTCCAGTAGCGCAAGATAGTCTGCTCCTTTATGGTATACTCCGGACGCTTGCCCTGCAGAAGGTAGTCGGCAATCATCTTCGGCTCATTAAAACCGCAGAGAACGCGGGCGCCGGTTGTGCCGGAGCAGCGGGCGTTGAGTTCAAACACGTACGGCTTGCCATCTTTCATGCGCAACTGCACGTTGCAGGGGCCGAACGGTTTGATGGCGGTCATAATTTTGCGGACCTCGGCTTCAATCACGTCGTTTTTAACGGAGAAGCACTTGTAGGTGTCGCCGTCGCGCAAAGTACGCCGCATCACGATCACACCCATGCATTCGCCGTCGAAATTAACCGAGCCGCAGGTGTATTCGTCGCCCTTGATGTATTCTTGCGCGACGTAGGCGTTCAGGTCGACCGCGCGCGCGATGATGCTATCGAGCTGCTCCTTGCTTTTCACCAGATAGAGGTTTTGCGAGCGGGCGCCGCCCTCACGCTCTTTCAAAATAAACGGATATGCCAGCGGAATGGCGTCGTGCGGGGTAACTGACATGTCGTAGGTTTCCGGTACGCTGATGCCATGCTTGATGAGCATGTCGTGGGTCAGCAGCTTGTTGTCGCTCAGCGCCACAACCTCGGGCGAACTGACTATCACTTTGGTGCCGATTGCTTCAAAGCGGTCAACGGCTTTGGCGAGGTGTGGCAGCTCGGCATCCATGCCGGGAAAGTAGACCTTGATATTTTCCTTTTGGCAAATCTCAAGAACCTTATCTATAAAACCAGGTTGGTTAGCGTAAGGAATGAGATACGAAGTGTTGGTGGTGTACAGCCCGGTGCCCAGCGGTTCGCCGTCCAGCGCTACTACTTCATAATCGGTTTCGGCCAGAGCCTTCAGTACACTTTGCCCGGCGCCACCACCTGTAGCGGAAACCGCAACGCGGATGCCATTACTCATTTTGCTCCCTCATTATATTCTTCAAGCATAGCGCAGTTGGCCGGTGATGCCAATTGCAAACTGTCGAATAACGCTGGAACTGCTAGCCGGCGAGCTGCGTGATGATGTGGTCGGGGTTACGGCGTAAGAAGGCGCCGGCAACAGTGAGCGCGGCTTGGGTGTGGCCGGCATTTATGCTGCCGTCAAGCAGCATGCTGTCAAGTTGACTGTCGTCGAACCAGCAACTATCGCCAATGATTTCATCGGACTCAACGGCTGCGCCGCCCAATGCTGTAATGCCCGCGGCGACAAAAACCTCGGAACGGCTATTGCCGCGCCCGACGTTTTCGATTTGCTGCGGCAACTGGTGCCAGTGTTCGGCGGCCACGCCGCCCTCTTGGGCTAGCTCGAGCGCCGCAGCCTGCCGGGCAGTTTCCCCGGCCTCTATGCCGCCGCACGGTACTTCCCAACCCACGGAGTCTGTAGGATAGCGCCGTTGGGGAATAAGCAGCGTTTTGCGTACGCCGTGCTGCTTATCAAGGGCAACGGTAGCGGTAGCTGCGGCAGGGCGTTCATCGTAAGTCCAGTAGTAGTCGCCCTCGTGCCCGCCGGGAAATCGTACGCGGTCCCTGTGATACTGAAAAAATTTGGGGTGTACAACGACCAGCTCTGAGCTGATGCGCTGTATTTTTGGCAGATCATTTAGAACGTTGAATCTCTCTGACATGTGTATGCGATTTATCTTATCACAAAAGGGATTTTATATCCTTATTCCGGGCTATTATTATACTAGTCCGAGTTGATAGGCGGCGGTACGGACGCGAGCGATAGCGACATCGTGCGTTTCGAGAAGTTGCTCGCTATTTGGCGGTGTGAGCATTGTGCCAACGCTATAAAAGTCACCGGCCTTCGGCGCGCCGGCCACACGGGCAATCAGCCGCGCAGTCATTTCAGGGCCGCGCGCACCGGTTCGTAAAACGGTTCTGTACTGAATGGGACGATCGGTGAGCGTTAGCCCGCCTTCGGCTTCACCTAAAACGCGCTCAACGATTCCCGAAAAGTCGTCCTCGTCTGGCCGCTGGTCTCTAAACAAAAGCCCTTTGCCAGGTATATGCAGTTTGTTCCGCCATGGCACTATGTGGTCGTCCGCGGGTCTCCGAAGCATATAGACATTCACGTCGCCTTCTGTTTCTTCGGCGGGCTGGATCAGGCCAAGCTCTACCGTCACCGTAGGCATGCTTCTTGCCCAACCATGATAAACGTCAGGTGGCATCGCAGCGCGCTGACCTGCTACGATTTGGTCGGATAATTCGTTCAATACGCCAGCAGCAATAGCGACGCGTTCGTCAAACGGCAAATCAGCACCGGCAACTTCACTAAGGTTCTCAAAACCAGCCATAATATGCCTACTATAGTGAATTATTATATTTTGTCAACCTATCTCGATAGCAAGGTTGCTGCCGAGAAGCTTATAGTATAATACCAGCATAACTATTTACTGCAAGCTACGCCGAGCATAAGGAGAACAACGTGAAAAGCGCGCCAAAAGTCAGCGTCGTAACGATTAGCTATAACCAAGAAAAATATATTGGCGCGGCGCTGCAGAGTTTCGTCGAGCAGCAAACGGACTTCGATTTTGAGGTGATCGTTGCCGATGACTGCTCAACCGACAAAACTGTCGAAATTATCGCGGACTACGCCAAAAGATACCCTAAAATCTTTCGGCCCATCTTGCGCAAAACCAATTTTGGCGTCCAAAAAAATATTCAGGACGCTCTGCAGCACGCGACAGGAAAATATATCGCTCTGTGCGAAGGCGACGACTTTTGGACCGACCCCACCAAACTTCAGCGCCAGGCCGACTTTCTGGACAAACACCCCGACTACAACCTTTGCTTCCACCCGGTGACTGTCTTTTTCGAAAATCAAGAAGAGAAAGACGAGATCTATCCGGCGCCGCGGCCCGGCCACTATTTTACAATTGGCGAACTGCTGCGCTGGAACTTCATGCAAACCGTAGCGCCGATGTACCGAAAACGCACGTACGACCACTTGCCCACCGACATCTTACCGCTCGACTGGTACTTGCACCTGTATCACGCGCAGGGCGGCAAGATCGGTTTTATCGACCGTGTTATGGGCGCATACCGGCGGCATCCGGGCGGACTGTGGTGGAATTCGCACACCAACGTTGATGAGATATGGCGCAAACACGGCGTCAAATATTTCGGCATGTACGTGGAAATACTCAAATTGTACGGTCAAACGCCGCGGTACCGAGAGGTGCTGCAGGCTGCAATGGACGAACTCTGCATCACCTTTCTTGGGATTGATGCAAAATATGGCGACGTGTTGCTCAAAGAACTGTTCAACCGTTTTCCGGCAGAGGCCGAAGCCTTTATAACGCGCCAGCGCCAGCAGCTAAAACAGACCGAAGCATCTCTGAAAACGACAGAGGAAACACTTCAGGCTAAAAGTACCGAAGCCGTGCACTGCCACCAAATGGTCGACCAAAAAGAGGCAATCATCCAGGCCAAAGACCAGGAAATTCGCGACATCAAGGCCTCTAAAGTTTGGCGGGCGCGCAATAAAGTTGCCCGTGTTGTCGGAAAGCAAGTAATATAGGCGCATATGGTGATTGACAAGAAAAAACTGCGCCGCGCAGCTGAAAAAGTATTGCCCAAAGGCACTGTCCGCCGAAAATTGGCCGGCAAAGCCTACGGCGCCGCAAAGCGTTACGTCTTGGGCCGCAAAGACCCGGCGCACCGAGTGTTGAGCTACCCGCAATGGATGCAGCGCTGCGAACCGCATGTGTGGGTCGAGGCGAAATCCTACAAGCACGAGCCGCTCATCAGTGTCGTCGTACCCACTTACAACACTCCCGACAAATACTTGTTCCCGCTGCTGGATTCGCTGCGCGAGCAGCTGTATGCCAACTGGCAGCTGTGTATCGCTGACGGCTCGCCAGACGCTGAGCGCGCCGCTGCCATCGAAGTGGCCTGCCGGCTCGACGACCGCATTGTCTACAAAAAACTGGCCAAAAACTTTGGCATCGTCGTGAACACGAACGAGGCGATTACACTGGCCAAGGGCAGTTTCATCGGCTTTTTAGATCACGACGATACCTTATCGCCGCATGCCCTGCTGGAAATTGTTGATGCACTCAATCAAAAGTCCAAAACCGACCTCTTTTATAGCGACGAAGACAAGCTGTCAGACAATGGCAAAACGCGCTCGCTGCCGCACTTTAAACCGGATTGGTCGCCGACTTTGCTCGAGGGCGTCAACTATATCACGCATTTTGTTGTGGTGCGTGCCAGCGTACTCAAAAAAGTCGGACCTTTGCGTGAAGGGTTTGATGGCGCCCAGGATTACGATTTTATCTTGCGCGTGACCGACCACACGCAAAACATCGTGCATATTCCGAAAATTTTGTACCACTGGCGCATGGCGGATGGCTCGACCTCCGGCGAAATCGGCAACAAAACCTACGCCGACGATGCCGGCAAGCGCGCGCTACGCGACCACGTAAAGCGTCAAAACATTGCAGCGGTGGTGCAGGGAATTCCGGAGTCGCCCACCAATTACCGCTTGCGATACGCCGTGCCCAAGAATGCCAAAGCCTCGATCATCATTCCATTCAAAGACAAAGTGGAGTTCCTGCGGGCGCTCGTGCCAAGCATTCTCGACAAAACCACACACAAAAATTACGAAATTATCCTGCTGTCGAACAACAGCACCGAGCAGGCTACGCACGATTATTTGGATTCACTCAAAGACAATCCGAAAATTCGCATTTTTTACTGGGATCACCCCTACAACTTTTCGGCGCTCAACAACTTTGGCCGGAAGCAAGCAAGCGGCGATTTCCTGGTACTTTTAAACAATGATACTGAGGTGATCAATGGCGAGTGGCTGAGCGAATTGCTAGGTGTTGCTGCTCAGCCATGGGCCGGCGCCGTCGGGCCGATGTTGTTTTATCCAAAAGACAAAATCCAGCATGCCGGCATCGTGCTTGGTATGGGTGGGATGGCCGGTCATGTCTTCCGTTTGCACCGCGAGGACAGCTTGTCGGTCTTTGGCCGCCCGAATTGGCCGCGCAATTATCTGGCAGTGACGGCCGCGTGTTTGGCGATTCGCACTAGCAAGTATGATGAGGCCGGCGGCCTCGACGAGAAACTGGTGATGTGCGGCAACGACGTCGCGCTCGGGCTGCGGCTGTACGAAAAAGGCTACCGCAATGTGTACTGGCCATTCGCCAAGTTGTACCACTACGAAAATGTGTCGGTCGGCTCGTACAAGAACGCGCCGCAGGGCGATTACGACCGCTCACTCATTTACTACCGCCCCTACCTAAACTGGCACGACCCGTACTTCAACCGCAACCTTAGCTTGTCGAACGAACAGGTCGCCTTGCGGGAGCACTACGATGAGTAATTTGGTGCGCAAAGTCGTGAGCGTATACAAAAATCACGGGCTGATTGGCCTGGCAAAAAAAAGCCGCAGCTACGCCAATAACCGGATTTTTAAAGTCCGCCGCCAGCTGCTGCGGCAACAGGAAACACTCGAGGAAAAGAGTGTGCGCGAAGAATTCGGCTTCGTGTCGAACGACTTGTTCCAGATCACGAGCGAAGACATCGCCGCCAGCAAAAAAGCTACAAGTGGCCCGGCGCCCAAAATTCGCACGGCGACCTGGTTCGTGCCGTACTTTAATCATTTTGCGTTCGGCGGCATCCAAACCATTTTTCGCTACATCGAAAAACTCAGCAAAGAAGGCGTTGAAAACCGGATTGTCATCTACGATAATCCGACGATGGATGCCGGTAAGCTGCGCGAAGAAATTGCGCATTATTTTCCGGAACTCCAAAACTACAAGGTCGTTATTTTTGATGAAGACAAAGAAAAATGCTTGGCGAAATTGCCACCCAGCGACATCGCGTTTTGCACGATCTGGGTCTCGGCCTATTTGTTGTTGCGCTTTAACAAAACCAAGCGCAAATACTATTTTATCCAGGACTACGAGCCGTTCTTTTACGTGGCTGGCTCGACGTTTGCGCTGGCAGAATCCACGTATCGTTTTGGTTTTCGCGGCATTGTGAATACGCCTGGGCTGCTGGCGGCCATCAATCAGCGGCACGGGCTGGATGGCATAAGTTTTATTCCGGCCGTGAACCGTGAACTGTATTATCCCGACCCCAATCGCAGGAACAAAAAAGTACGCATCTTTTTCTACGCCCGGCCGCTGAATCCGCGCAACTCGTTCGCCTTGGGAGTGACGACGATCAAGCATTTACTCGACAAGTACGGCGACAAAATTGAAGTGATCGCCGCCGGCGCCGAATGGAACGAAGGCGAATATGGCCTGAAGGGCCGGATCGAAAACCGTGGACTCATCCAGTCGATCGAAGAAGTCGCGGCGCTGTATCGCAGCTGCGACATCGGCTTTGCCTACATGCTCAACAAACACCCGTCGTACCAAATGCTGGAATACGCGGCCTCGGGCGTAGCAACCGTGATGAATTTCAACGAAGACCATCTGTGGCTGTACAAGGACGGCAAAAACTGCTTGCTGTCCGAGCCTTCACCGGCTGCCATGGCCGAGAAAATCGGTTTACTCATCGATGACCCTAAGCTGCGCCAAAAACTGGTCGAAGGAGCCGCGGAATCGCTCGGCTACACCTGGGAACAACAGACCGAGATGATCTGGAACGACATCAAGCACTATTGAGTAACGACAGTCTCGTATATTATGTCTCGTGCTCAAACACTGCGGATAAAATACCCACAAGCTGCGCCGATGACATGATATACGAGACTGTCGTTAGGATTGGCTACCGACCGCGTAGCAGCCGAGGTAGTTAGTTCATCGTGGGGCCTTGGCTCAGCCCCGTAAAGAAATCAGGCGCGACGTTTGGTATCGGATTGTTCAGGCCGCCAAGGTTGACAATGGTAGCGTACGATGCCACATAGTGGTAGGTGCCGCCCGAGGCGTAGTACACACCGCCAGTGGTTTCGTCGCGAACGAACTGGCCAAGTGCCTGAGAGTTTTTGACCCCGAACAAACCGGCTAGGTCAACCGTGGACGCAGTATGCGTGCCGGTGTCGATGCCCCAGTTAGCGGCCGCAGCCGTGTTTATGGTGAGCAGTGCATTTTGGGCAAGGTACGACAGGTTGCTGCCGTTCGGTTTGACCCAGGCGCTCAAGTCGCCGCCGCTTGGATATGCCTGGCTGAGCACGTTCGGGTTTAGATTGTATCTTACGGTCGGCCAATTGACGCCAAGCGTCGTGGCCATGTCAGCCGATGGAATATGAAGGCTCCCGCTCCCGTTCGTCATGTACAAACCGCCGTTGCCTTGCACCGTGAAGAAAGCGCCGTCACGCAAAATGTCACTGGCTTCGGGCAGAATCTCTGGGTTAGGCGTAAAGTTCATCGTATTGCTTGGCTGGATGCCGAGCCACAGATAGTCGTCATAACTCGGCACGTGCCGCACGGTACCACTTTGTAGCACGTAGATGTTACCGGAGACATTCAGGTTTGTGCGCTGAGCCACGGTGGGCAAGGAGTTGAGGATACCGTCAGCGTAGGCCTGGAAGGTGCCGCTATACCAGTTGCTCGTATTGGCAGAGATGTCGACTTTTCGCCCCCCGCTTACGAGGTACTTATTGCCGTCGTTGCTTTGGACCCAAACGCTGAGGTCACTGGCAAGCGACGGCAGCGTGGTATTGTAGCTGGACGTCGGCGGGTTGAAGATTTGGCCGCCACCCCACTGAGTGTAGGTGTCGTAACTCGGCACGTGGCGGTAGTTTTGGCCATCGAAGTAAAGCAATTGCTGGCTTGGCGTGAACTGGATAAACCGCGGGTAGGCTACCTTGAGTTCTCCATACGACTGCGGCGAATTGAGGTCGAGCTGATAAATGGGTACGGACTGCGCATCGGTGTAGCCAAGTATCTGCATGTCGGGAGTCGAGGCGAAGGGCTGCTTGATGCCGTTGGCCATGAAGTAATAGGCGTTGCCGGTCTTTTGAATTTGCGTGCTGGCGCCGGCGTAGGTGAGAATGTCGTCAAAGTACGGGCTGCTCATAAATGTTACGTCGCCAGCTGTACTGTTGGCGCAATCCAATCCCCACTCGCCGCAATATTGCTGGAACCAAATGCGCCGCCCATTATCGACCAGATAAATTTTTTGGTCGTCATTGTTCCAGACGAGCGTTTTGAGCGTGCCACCGTCGGTGTAGTTGTTAATCGAGCTGTCGTCCATGGGGATTATTTGGTAGCGATCGAGTCCGAATGCCTGCATCGTCGACCAGGTGGGCACGAAGTAGCGCGTGCCGTTGGTCAGGCTGATGTAGTAGATTTTGTCGCTTTGGTTGCCAACGACCACGAGCGACGACAACGGTTCTTTGTAGTGCGCGCTGCCGAACCAGCCGGTAAAAAGATTGAAAAAAGTCCGGCCGCCGGAGAGGTGCGGCGTGTACCAGTAGAGCGTGGCCGTAGCACCGTTATCCATGTGCACCGCGGTGCTGTCGATGGTGTCGTAACCGTCATAGAAGGTGGTTGCGCCGCTCGGGCAGACTTGGCGATACCCTTGCGTCATCGGGCCGCCGTAGCAGGTTTGCGGATCGTCCGAGTTATTCCAGTTGCCTTTGATGATTGCCCAGTTTATGTTGCCTTCGGAGCGCTGTTCGCCAAACTTCAACAGCCAGCTGGCATAAATGACTTGCTGTGAAAAGCCGGCTTTTGAGGCGCTGTTCACGCACGTGCCGCTCACCGAGGTAACGTTCACGCCGTTAATGGCATATAAGTCAACGCCCGAATAGCTGTGGGTAGTGCCGCTATCGGGGCAGCCGAATCCCATCGCAGCGGTGTAGGCCAGTGTGCCACAACTGCCGCCCCCGCCCACTAAACTCTCCTCTTTTTGTAGGGTGGTGAGTAACACCTGAGGATTCAGGTTGTAGGCAGAGGCGGCGTCGGCAATCACGTGCCCGGCCGAGACGTTGCCGCCATATATGAAGCCGCTGCTTGGGTTGTAACCGACGGGATCGGGTGCGCTGAAGCCATGGCTGGTGCTAATGCAGCTCTGACTGCCGAAGTTGGTGTTGAGCCAGTTGTCGATCTGGTCGGCGCTCATGGCCTGAGAATTGTCGAAAATGCCGTCGTCGATGACATTGTTTTGACTGAAAGAGTCGGCGCTCGCCTTGCCGCCGCCAAAGGCGAAACTGCCCATGATGGCGATCACTAAACCGAGTGCCAATAGCTTACGCTTCATTGCGACACCACTAGCTGCAACGCGTCAGATGCGCCTAGCGTTTTGCCATTCAAGCTGGCTGATGCCTGTACTTGCCAAGAGCCGATGGTCAGGCCGATGCTTTGTAAGGACCAGCCGTTCCAGTACGCGGAACCGCCGCGGTCCGTAGTTTCTGTGGGCAGCGATTTGGTTACGCCGTCTTTCGTGAACGAGATAGCGCAGGTCGCGCCTGGCGTCGTCGTACATACGGAGTTAAGTGTGTCAGGTGCAGGCGAGCCGCTGAGGTTCGGATGGTGGTTGCTCACGAAGTCTCCAGTGGGCGCGACGAGCGTGGCAGTGCTGTTTCCATCGGTGCCGGTATTCTTGTTGTCGCCGGGCAGAGCAGATGACGAACTCGAATTTGTGCTGCTGCCTTTTGATTGTGCCTGTGCCTTGACGCCCGGCGTGGGCGCATTCTCGCCCTTGGTATAGGCGCTGCCGCTCACGGCCACACGCGTTTTGAACAAGTCAGTCGCCTCGTATAGCACAGCCGCCATCGCTACCACGATAACAACCGGCCATATAAATATGTATGGCTTTCGAAGCAAGAGTGGTCGCTTTCGGGCTGGCTTAAAACTCATATTTTTATTTTAGCAGGCGTAACAACAACTGTACCATTTTTCTGGAGCTGACTACAACAAATTGTTGTAAGAAGTGCAGCGAATTACACAGCGGCTTGGCATTGCCAATAAACTGCCGTAGACTTTAAACAGCAGTATGAACATGGCACAACTGATTCGTCGTTTCCGGGGGCCGCTTTTGATCGTTGCCAGTATACTTGTGGCCAATAGTTTGTACTTGACCGGCGTTTTCACGGCTAATCCTATCAACCAGTTTTCCGGACTCGCCGTCAATGAAACGGCCGGTGTCCTGAGCGGCTATAACACCATCGATCCGAACAATGCCTACACCACGCAAGCGCTCGGCCACGCCGCTGCCCGTGACATCGCGCATGGCGTGACGCCGTGGTGGAACTATAACGAGCAGGCCGGCGCGCCTTTGGCGGGTGAAATGCAGTCGGCGGCGCTGTTTTTGCCGTTCAATCTGTTGCTTGGGCTGGGCGGTGGTCTGCTGTTTTTCCATCTATTTCTTGAGTTCGTTGCCGGCGCTGCTGTGTACTACTTGTTGCGTAAATTACGGTGCAGTGAACTGGCGGCCATTCTCGGCGGTATATTGTTTACGCTCAACGGAACGTTTTCGTGGCTGACCAACGCGGCGTTTAATCCGGTGGCTTTTTTGCCGGTTATGTTGCTCGGCGTTGAGCTAGTGCGTGAGGATTTTCGCACACGCAAAAAACGCGGCTGGATCGTGCTGGCGCTGGGCCTAGCATTTTCGCTGTATGCCGGGTTCCCAGAGACGGCGTTTTTGGATTGTTGGTTGGTGGCAGCCTGGGGTGTGGTGCGTGCCTTTCAGCTGCGGCGGGAGGCCGCGCCAATTCTGGCGGCCTTTGCCGGATTCTATCCGCACGCCAACGTCGGCATCCATGGTGGTGCACTCAAAACCTACGGCTTGCCCCACGCCGCGCTGCCGGCGCTCTTCATGCCATATATGTACGGTGAAATTTTTAGCTTCACCGGTTACGATCACACTGGGATTCTTGGCCAGTTTTGGGGGAGCGTCGGCGGCTACCTCACCTTTTCGATGCTCTTTTTGGCGGTTATGGGAGTGCTCGCTGCGCGCAAGAATCGCGCCAACCGGCCGCTCGTTATCATGCTGGCGGCTTGGGTTGCAATAACTATATCGCGGGTATACGGTTTTCCGGAAATCGCAAAAGTTCTGAACTTGATTCCGGGCATTTCGGCAGTCGCGTTTTACCGTTATATCCCGCCAACGTTCGAGCTGGCAGCTATCATTTTGGCGATGTTCGGCCTTGATAATTTGCTGAAAAATGGCAAGGTGCGCAAAAAGCAGGTGCTGGCCGTTTCCGGCGCGCTCGTACTGTTTGTACTATTGTTGCTTCCTTTCGCCGTGCACGAGACGCATCGTCTATATTTGGCGCCGCATCATCGCCTGTGGCTGGCAGCTTCGGTGGCGTGGGGAGTGGGGAGCATTGGCGCAGTCGCTGCCACGCTCCTGTTCTTCAAAAAGTACGCCAAACTTTTATTGCCGCTGATTTTGCTCGCCGACGCACTTTTGATGTTCATGGTTCCGCAGCTTTCAGCGCCACGATCGGCCATGGTCGATATGCAGCCGGTCAATTTTTTGCGTGCCAATCTGGGCGCCGAGCGGTTCTATAGTTTGGGGGCGATCATGCCCAACTACAGCTCGTACTTCAACATTGCCTCGATCAACACCAACGATTTGCCGGTGGCCAAAAACTGGACGAACTATGTGACCAAGTATTTGAATTCGAACGTCTCCCCACTCGACGGCTTCACGGGCGTCGACCAGATTGATCCGAATGGCATCACGCCGCTGCAGGCTTTCTTTGAAAATATGCCGAACTATGAGCAGGTCGGTGTTAAGTATCTGGTCGTGCGTAAAGATGCCGTGCCGCCGGTGCTGGCGGCGGCCAACCAACTCAGTCCGGTGTTCGCCGATGCCTATTATCAGGTGTATCAACTGCCTCATCCGAGCCCGTATTTCGCGCTTGCCGGCAGCGGCTGCACGCTAACTGTCCAAGACAAGGCGCACGCCGCGACTAATTGCCCGCACGCCACTACGCTGACCAGAAGCGAGTTGTACATGCCAGGCTGGACAGCCACGGTTAACGGCCGCCCGGTATCCGTGCGCCAAACTGGCCCGTTGTTCCAAGCGATTACGGTGCCAGCTGGTGCGGCCACGATTTCGTTCGCCTTCGCGCCGCCGCACATCAGGCTTGCCGAAGCAGCGGCAGCTATCGGCGTCCTGGTAATTATCGGTGTTGTGCTGAAAGAACGCTACTTGTCGCCAACTAAATTGAAGTAGACGATTTCACAAATCGCCTTGATGCCGTCGCGCGCCCCGATTTTTTTGCCCTCGCTTTTGGTGCGGCCATAGTATGAAATGCTGGTTTCGCAAATGCGCAAGCGCTCTTTTTCTTTGGCGATTTTGGCCACGATTTCCGGATTGAACCCGAAGCGCTTGGAGCGCAGTTTTTTGGCTTTTTCGCGAATCCAGTCGCCGTTAAACATGATATAGCAGGTATGAATGTCGCTTACGTACAAGCCGCTCAGCAATGCCGAAAGGCGCGTCATGAATTTATTGGCGATTGTGTTGGCTAGGTATACGACGCGACGCGGCGCGCCACCAGAAAACCGTGAGCCAAACACGACGTCGGCGCGGTCTTCACGGAAAATTTGCAACAGCGTGACGTAGTCACGCGGATCGTACTCGCGGTCAGCGTCCTGGACGATCACCACGTCGCCGGTCGATTCCAGGAAACCGCATTTGAGCGCGGCGCCTTTGCCCTGGTTCTGTGTTTGAAAGAAGGCTTTGATCTCGGGGTGTTTTTTCTGCAACCTTTTAATAATCTGCCTCGTGTTGTCAGTTGATTTATCGTCGACAATAATCAACTCTTTTTTCGTTTTGCCAAGATCTACCTTGAGCACCTCTTCAACAATTTGGGCGAGCGTTTGCTCCTCGTTGTAGCATGGTATAATTATTGATAGCGTCTCAAACGATTTTATGTCCATACGTCCTCACTCATCATTAGCTACAGCATATCATAGGCTGCTTTCGTACGATAAGGTGCGCTTTGTCTTTATTGGCGGCGTGGGTTTTGTAGTGAACTACATCATGCTGGCGTTGTTGTTCGACCTGCTGAAAGCGCCAATTGTGGTGGCGCAGGTGATTGGCGCCGAAACAGCGGTGCTGGCGACCTTTTTGGGCAACAACTTCTGGGCGTTTAAAGGTCATCATCACATTTCGATCAAGAAGAAATTGGTGAAATTTCACGCCAGCGCCATCGCAGGCCTCATTATCAACAGCTCGTGCGTGGTCGTGTTGGTGCATTACGGGCATGTTTACTATGGGCTGGCGCTGGTCGTTGGCTCACTCGCCGGATTGGTGTGGAATTACACGTTATACAAACGCTTTGTGTTTGGTGCGCATCGTGATCACGAGCAATCAGCGCAAAAGAGCTAGCCAAGCAGCGACTCAAGGTAGTCACCATAACCCGACTTCTTGAGAGGTTCAGCCAAGGCTTTGAGTTGCTCGGTGTTGATGAAGCCTTCCTGAAAGGCAACTTCTTCGATGCAGCCGATTTTGTAGCCGGTGCGCTTTTCGATGACTTCGACGAACTGTGCAGCGTCGTTCATTGAACCGAATGTGCCGGTATCCAGCCAGGCCGAGCCGCGGCCCATGGACTGCACCTTGAGTTTACCTCGCTTGAGATACTCTTCGTTCACGGTGGTAATCTCCAGCTCGCCGCGCACACTCGGCTCAATGCTTTTGGCGATCTGCACCACGTCGCTGTCGTAAAAGTAGAGGCCAACAACGGCATAATTAGACTTGGGTTTGGCCGGTTTTTCTTCGATGGAGATGGCAGTACGATTTTCGTCGAACTCGACCACGCCGTAGCGCTTCGGGTCGGCAACTTGGTAGGCAAACACAATGCCGCCGTCGGGATTCGTGCAGCGTTTCAGGCTGTTGCCAAAGCCGTGCCCGTAAAAAATGTTGTCACCGAGTACCAGCGCCACCTTATCGTCACCAATGAAAGATTCGCCGATGATAAATGCCTCGGCCAGGCCGTTCGGCTGCGGCTGGACGGCGTAGCTGAACTGGCAGCCAAGCTGTGAGCCGTCACCCAGCAGGCGCTCAAACGCGGCCTGGTCTTCCTGTGTGCTGATTACCAAAATCTCACGGATGCCGGCCATCATCAATGTGCTGAGCGGGTAGTAAATCATTGGCTTGTCGTAAATCGGCATGAGCTGCTTAGAAACACCTTTGGTGATTGGGTACAAGCGTGTGCCAGACCCGCCGGCTAAGATAATTCCTTTCATGCTTGCTCCTTCTTGGTTTCGTGCAAGACATAGGTATGCAGGTCGTCGCGCCAGTCGCGCGGAACGAGGCCGGCTGCTTTGATTTTGCCGAGGTCAAGCGCGCTTTTTAGCGGGCGCGGCGCGGATTCCGGCTTGCCCTTGAAGTATTCTGCGGTCGTAGTGTCCGTAACGGTTAAGTCGTCACGGCCCAGCTCTTTAAAAATGGTCCGAGTGATGTCGGCCCACGAGGCCGGCTCACCGTCATTGCTCAAGTTGTACGTGCCATAGGCGGCTTGGGTGTTGAGCAAGTGCTCGATGCCGTCAACCAGCTGCCCCGTAAATGTCAGGCGGCCAATTTGGTCGCCAACCACGGTGGGCGGAATGTTTTTGCTGGCGAGTCCGATCATGGTGCGGACAAAGTTTTTGCCTTCGCCAATGACCCACGATGTGCGGACGATGTAGTGTTTTGGAGTGACGGCGACGGCCACATCGCCAGCGGCTTTGGTTTGTCCATAGACTCCGAGCGGCGCAAACGACTCACTTTCGTTGTGCAGCTCCTGAGCGCCATCAAAGACGTAATCGGTAGAAACGTGCACGAGCGTGATGTCATGCTCGGCGGCAACTTTGGCAAGGTGGCCGCCGGCAGTGGCGTTGACTTGCCAGGCGGCGCGGCGCCCGTCGGCACTTTCAGCGCCATCAACATTCGTATAGGCCGCTGCGTTTAAAATCACAGAAACTTTCGACCAATCGTAGTTTTTTACCGATTCCCAGTCGGCGATATCCAAAGCGGAGCGGTCGGTCTTTTGGGCGTTTGGAAATCGCTCGCCCAGCGCCAAACCCAACTGACCGTTGGCGCCGACAATCAAAAAACGTGCACTGTCCATGCTATACCTCCATCGGCGTTATGTCTTTGAGCGCCGGATGTTGCTTGTCACGGTCGGACAAAATCGCCTGGTCGAGCGGAATCGGCCACTGCACGCCAACAGCCGGATCGGCCAGATTAACAAAGCAATACTTGTCATAGTTACCGGCGCTCCAGTGAGCATTGACGCTGTACAGGTAATAGGTGTCCGGCTCAAGTGTTTGAAACGAGTTGGCGACGCCTTGCGGCAAAAAAACGGCCTTGTTGGGCGTAATCTCGACGGTGACGACCTTGCCGAAGGTCGGCCCTTTGCGCAGGTCAACAAAAGCACTGAATACCTTGCCGGTGATCACGGAAATGTACTTATCCCAAGGTTCGGCGTGGAAGCCGCGTGTGACGCCAGCTTCTTTGTTGTAGCTCAAGCTGTTCTGCACGACGTTAAACCTTTCGGGCAACCCGGCTGCGACCAGCTTTGCCTTTTGGAATTTTTCCTGAAAATATCCGCGGTCATCACCGACGCTGGTGACGTCGAAGACGACCAGTCCGGGAATGTCGGTCTGGTGTCCGGTTATTTCGGTTGTCGGTACTGCCATTTACTCCTCCTTCTTAATTAGTCCATGAATTTTCGCCAGATAAATCGCCGCGACATGGGCTGATTCTATCGCTTCGCCCGCAAGCAGCATTTTCTCGATTTCCGCTACTTCCAGAAAAGTCTGTTCGGTAATTTCTTCATCTTCATCCCGTTCGTCGCTAACGTGTCTGACATTGCGGGCCAAGAAAGCGGTAAACGGGATGTTCCCTATGCCACAAGCCTGATAAAGCGTACCTAGCTTGACCCACTCGTCACTGGTCAGGCCGGCTTCTTCCAGGAGCTCACGACGTGCAGCTTGGAGTAGATCTTGGCCATCTGAATGGCCAGTTGGGATTTCCCATGCGTGCTTGTCGATGGTGTAACGGTAGTTGCGTTGCAACAGAATCCTGCCCGCCGTGTCGACGGCGACGACCAAGACTGACGGGTGCCGGAGTGCAAGGTAGCTGTATGTCAATTCTTTGCCGTTGTGGTTCAGGACTTTGTCGTGATGGACCTTGAACCACGGTGTTTCGTAGACGGTTTCCGACGACAGGGTTTTCCAGTCGGCCATAGCGTCTAGGCTCCGGGCTTTTCTATAACGTGCTCGCCGGCATCGCGGTATTTGGCTTCGACTGCTTCTTTTTGTGGTTTCCACCAATCCTCGTTGGCACGATACCAGTCGATAGTTTGTCGCAAACCTTCGCGCATGCCGTTGTTGTCGGTGTATTGCGCTTGCCAGCCCAGGTCGGTGCGCAATTTGGTCGAGTCCATGGCGTAGCGCATGTCGTGGCCGGGCCGGTCGGACACGTGGTCGTACCAGTCTTTGGGCTTGCCCATGAGATCGAGAATCATTTCGATGACCATCTTGTTATTGGTGTGGTCGTTATCGGCGCCAATGATGTAGGTTTCGCCGAGTTTGCCCTTTTCGATGATGAGATGCACGGCGTTGTTGTGGTCATCCACCTGGATCCAGTCACGCACGTTCAGCCCAGCACCGTACAAACGAGGCTTTTCGTTACTCAAAATATTGGTGATTTGGCGTGGGATGAACTTTTCGACGTATTGGTAAGGACCGTAGTTATTGGCACAGTTGCTGATAGTAGCACGTACGCCAAAACTACGAATCCAAGCTCGCACTAAATGGTCTGAGCTGGCTTTGCTGGCAGAATAGGGGCTCGATGGATTGTATGGCGTGTGTTCGTTGAAGCGGTTGGGGTCGTCGAGTTCCAAATCGCCGAATACTTCGTCGGTGCTGACGTGATGCAGACGTTTTTGGTGCTTCCGCACGGCCTGCAGAATAGTGTACGTGCCAATAATGTTGGTGTTAATGAATGGCCACGGGTCGATGAGCGAGTTGTCGTTATGGCTTTCGGCGGCAAAATGCACAACGATGTCGGTTTCGCCGATAAGCCGGTCCATGAGTTCGGAATCACAAATGTCGCCCTGGGCAAACGTAATTTTGTCCATGACGGGGGCGAGACTGGCTTGATTGCCAGCGTACGTGAGTTTGTCGATCACAGTCACTTCGTACTGAGGATGATTTTTAACAGTGTAGTGTACAAAATTGGCACCGATAAAGCCTGCACCGCCGGTGATGAGCATTTTCATATGGTTCTCCTGATTATTCCGTGATGAGTTTGGTGACTTTAGCAACAAGCTGGTCGAGTTCACCTTTGGTTTTGGCCTCGGCGTTCAGGCGGATGACCGGCTCGGTGTTGCTGGGCCGCACGTTGAACCAGGCACCGCCGCCTGTGTCGACCGTCAAACCGTCGAGCTCTTCTTGCTGCTTGCCGGCATAGGCTGCTTTGAGGCGCGCAAATACGGCCGCTTTGTCCGCAACTTCAAAATTAGTCTCGGGAATGTTGGCATAGTGCGCATGCGCCGCCCGCAGTTGCGACAGCGACTTGCCGGAAAGGCCTGCTGCATACAAGCCGATCACCGCGGCAATCAGCCCGGAGTCGGCAAAAAAGTTGTCACGGAAGTAAAAATGACCTGACACTTCGCCGCCGAAAGGTGCGTTTTGTTCACGCATGAGCGGCTTGATATTGGAGTGGCCGACTTTTGTGCGAAGCGGTGTGCCGCCTTTGCTGCTGATGAGTTCGGGTACGGCGCGGCTGGAGCGCAGGTCGTACAAAATAGTTGAATCAGGGAAACGTTCCAAAAAATAGTCGCTGATGATGGCCAGCATAATGTCGCCCGGAATGACGGTGCCGGTTTCGTCCACCAAAAAGGCGCGGTCGCCGTCGCCGTCAAAAGCGATGCCACCGTCCAGTTTGTGCGTTTTGATGGTTGTAATGAGGTCGGCGAGCGTTTCAAACTTGAGCGGATTGGCCTCGTGGTTCGGAAAGGTGCCGTCCAACTCAAAATACATTTCGGTGATTTCCCACGGCACGTACGGCTCAAGTTCGGGAAAAATCTTGCCAGCCATGCCGTTGCCGGCGTCGACTGCTAACTTGAATGGCTTGAGTTTGGTGGGGTCGATGAACGACAGGGCATGCGTGACCCAATCTTCGGTGATGTCTTTGCTGGTCAGACCACCCTGTTGGACTGCAACAGGTTTGAAGGTGCTGGCAAGCACGGCATCGCGAACCTCTGACAAGCCGCTCTCCAGTCCGACTGGCCGAGCCTCTTCGCGGCACAGCTTGATGCCGTTATATTCGCCAGGATTGTGGCTGGCCGTGACCATGGCACCACCGGCCAGCTTGCCCGAACCGACCGCAAAGTAAATCATGTCGCTGGTGACCAGACCGATGTCGACGATGTCGCGGCCTTGCCCCCGCAAGCCGTTAATCAGCGCATTGGCTAACTCCGCCGAGTCTGGCCGCATGTCCCGGCCAACCGCCACAGCCCCCTTGGTGGGCAGCCAGTCGGCAAAGGCCTTGCCGATGCTGCCAGCAACTTCTGCAGTGAGCTCGCTGCCCACCTTGCCGCGTACGTCGTAGGCCTTAAAAATGTCGTTGATAGCATTCACGGGGATTTCTCCTTTGCTTACGTTTATGCATCTCAACTAGTGCTCCTCGCACTAGCTACGTCCACAGTAGCGCTGAGTGGCGCTCATGTCAAACGCCTGTACTGGTCCAACACATCGAGGACACTTCTACAGATTAAGTTTGGCCCGGTATTCATCCGGCGTCAAGTACCCAAGTGCCTGGTGTGGCCGGTAACTGTGGTATTTCTGGAGCCAGGCGTTCACCAGTGCCTGCTGG
>WNGL01000535.1_pt1 | contig 44942 bp, 41 predicted proteins | sample 5400591 | NCBI WGS metagenome assembly WNGL01 (sample SAMN13153377, study PRJNA577476) | soil metagenome | isolation source: 80 cm soil or saprolite under Garry oak tree replicate 1 | place: USA:California | collected 2016-06-15 | reverse complement strand
CTTCGCTTCTCCTCGCTTCAGCGCCAGACTCTCATCCGGCGCTGGAGGTTGACTTCCGGGCTCCTCTGGTGGCTTGCCCGGGCGGGACTCACACCCGCCGATCGTTCGGCCCTTCGCTGGGCGCTCCACTATTTGAACTTTGGCATTGAACTCGGAGGAGGCGTCCTCGAGCTCATCAGGACTCACCGCGATCCGCTTCGTCAGACTCACGGCAGCTAGTGGTCAATTTGCGGTGCTGTACATGGACAGTCCCGGAGATACGAGTACAGCCCCCACCGATGGCCATTCTGCGAATCCGACACTCACAAAGGGTTAGCGCCGTACCCCGGCGCTCGGCGTGGACAGCTAGCTCGCCGGAACGCGCGCCTTGTCAGTCCGAGCTGTCGCTCGGCCCCGACGCAGGAAGATCATGGCGCATGCGAAGCACCAGATTGCCGTGGTGATGGGAACCAGGACCTCCGTGATGAGGTAGCCAATGAACATCCCGGACGAGTTCAAGACCGGAAAAATCGCCCAGCCCGCAACTCCACCGACGATCGCTACGACGGCCATCCAGTTCGGAAGGATCCCGCTATTCCACGTGAGCACCCCAAGCAGGATGAACCCGAGGCCCCAGATGGCACCGCCCAGAGGAAGCAATGGGTTCGCCATGGCGAACAGCAGGGCGGCTTGATACCCGGCTTCCTTCGCGGAAGGCGCGGCGAGTGTGCCTGCTGCGGCCAAGGCCGAGTCCTGCAGAATTCCCCGGAGGACGTACAGTGTGGCGCCGACCACCAACAGTAACGTCGCAATCGACGCGGCGTCGGTGTTCCGATGGCGAAACAGCCTTCCGACCAGCGCGAAGAACGGGATCGCAGCGACGGCGAACAATCCCCACGCGAACGATCTGAACGACCAAAGCGCCAGGTCCGTCTGGGACGCCACGAAGTTCGCATTCGAGAAAGGAATGAAGGGCGTAGGGGTCATCGCCTCGGCGACGAACGCCATTAGGATCAGCACGCCGGTAACGAGCCCACTCGAAGCGAACAGGAACGGATTCGGTGTGCTACTCAATGCGGAATCGCCTCCCCCGGATACGGTAGCTGACAACGAGGGGCGACGTCCAGCATAAGCAGGCCCGTCGTCGCCACTTCGCGCTCGCTGGTGTGCGTGGGAGGCCCACGCGCCCAGGTGAGTGGGTCGTCCAGCGCGATGGATCATGGCAGCCGATTCGACGGTCGCGGATTAAGACTCGGATGTACTCGGGAACTCCTCCAGGTCGAGTCGAACCCGCGCTGAATCGCGCCCTCACGCGGCCTCAGCTGCGGAGTCCACGCCCGATCCAATCGAATCTAAGGAGTCAGTTCAAATAAGGGAACTTTGGTCGGGGGGACGGTGTCGGGGGCCCGGGATTTGAACCCGGGGCCTCACGGTCCCGAACTCTGAGACGTCTCGTCCAGGAATCGCTGATGCGATTGGTTTCAGCTCGAAACTTCTAACGCAGTCAGCCGCTCCGTCCAGGCTTGCAGCGTTTTACCGATGGGTTACTACATGAACTACTACATGGCCGAGGGTTCGAGTAGGCCCCCTGCGCCGACTACCGACGATCGCAGAAGCTCGCGATAGCAGCTAGTGATCGACAACCTAGGCGACACATCGGATAGTGCGCCAACCTTGCGGCCAACAGATTCCTGTTGCGCGTGTGAGCCGCGTGCACTCCCAAAGAGGTGCTGGCCGGCTGCGCAGGTCAGGGGAATGCGTCGCCGCCGCGTCCAGAGCGCCGGCATCGCCGCGCCCAGTTGTCGGCGCCAGGGGGCATCTGCAATCCTGCCGCGCGGGCGTCCATACACCCGCCGAAGCAAAGCCGCCAAACAACACCCACAGCTCCGGATGTGGTCTGGTGATCGACGTCAGATCCCGGCTGCGCGCCGGCGGCGGAAGACGCCCGGCACGACCAGCCCAATGACCGCCCCCGCCGCCGGAAACGCGAGGCCAAGCGCGTTCGCGGGGTCGAGCGTTGCAGCTTCCTGGAGGAGGAGTCCCACTCCAAGGCCGGCAAGAAACCCCACGATCATTCCCACCACGCGGGAGGAGCCGGCCGGTTGCAGGAAAAGGCTCGCGATCAAGCCGATCAGGCCGAGCAGGGTCGCGATCAGGCCGAGGATCCCGGCCCACGTCGCCAATGGAGCGACGTCATCGACGATGATTAAGATGGCGCCGTCGCAGCTGGTACTCGTACCCGCCACGGACAGAACCCGCGAGTAGTGGTCGTAGTCCGCGATCCGGTACGGGCCCGCTGCACCCGTCGTGCTGTTGCCCTGACGATCCAGGAGTGGAAGGCCCACGCCGAAGATGACCACCTTGAGCTGCGCGAACCTCTGGGGGCTTGGAGACCTAGCCTCGCCGCTGATCACGTCCGTGCTAGTCACATGCCAGACCGTTGCGGTTGTCAGATCGACCGATCCCGACCTGGACGCGGTGGCCGAGGCTGTGCAGCCGCCGCTCACACGCGCCTGTCCCGCCACCGGGGCGACCAGAAGGCTGATCAGCACGATCAGCCACGCGCAGGACGCGCGTACCACCACGGTCCGCCGATTCATCTTCACTTTTCTATAACGCTCAGGCCCTGCTCCCTACTACGACCGCCGCGGGCTCGCTCTCCTGGTCCCGAACGTGGCCCGGGCGCAGGAGCTGGTGCAGGACGATGGCGCTAAGTGCGCCGAGGCCCTGGTCCGGGGGCCCGGGATTTGAACCCGGGGCCTCACGGTCCCGAATCACACGGGAGTACGTCCAGCCGTGTGGTCTTTAAGTGTTTCAATCGAAACTTGCAACCGTCAGAGCGGCCTGCGTCCAGATTTGAGGCCTTTTTCTAGCGGATTACTACATGAACTACTACACGGACTGTCGCCCCTCAGCTGGGCATCCACCCAACTCGCTCCACTACCGGCTCAGGGCAATCGAGGAGGCGCTTCACTATCCGCTACGTAGCGCCAACTCTGCATTCAGGGTGCAGCTTGCGCTCGAGCTGCGGACGCTGAGCGCGAGCGAGAGAGATCGTCCTCCAAGGAGCGGGAGGGGCAGCCGGACTGACGCCGTCATCGGTGGGTCCATGGCGGCTGGTAGAAATCGGCGACGCGGCAGGTTCGCCCGTCCAGCGCGACTTCGCTGAACTGGTAGAGGATCGCGGCGGTCGGAGCAAACACCTCGACCCGCCGGAACTTCAACGAAAACTCGCTCGCTGCCCCTAGCGCCGCAGCCCCGACCGTTTCACGGAGCTCAGGCGTGCCTATGACGTAGAGCTTCGCCACCTCCGCCTCCGACGGTCGCAGGCCGTCGACCTCGCCGCCGCTCCATATCACCACTGGCGTGATCGTGAACCCCGACTGCGTGTCAAAGTCGTCGAGCATTCCCAGCACGTCGGCGGCGTCGACCGCGAGGCCGAGCTCCTCGTAAACCTCGCGTATCGCGCAGTCGACGACGGTTTCGCCCGGGTGCAGCTTGCCACCCGGTAGGGCCATCTGTCCGGCGTGTCTGGTCATGGTCACCGGACGCTGGAAGATCGGTACGCTCGGGATTCGATCGCTCAGCACCAGCACGATCGCCACCGCCGCCGGCGTCAGCGAGCGCAGCGAGGCCCGACGCTCGAACGCCTGCAGGTTTTCGGAGATCGTTCCTCGGATCAATCCGGCCGGCGCAGCTGACTCCCGACATGCTGGATCGCCGAGTGCAGCACGTCGACGATGCGGTCGATCTGCTGCTCGCTGATCACAAACGGTGGCGACATCGCGAGCACGTCGCCGGAAAGCGGCCGCACGATCACGCCGCGCTCGAGAGCCTCGAGCCATACGCGCCTCGCGACACCCTCCGAGACATCGAAAGACTTCTTGGTGGTTTTGTCGCTGACGAGCTCCACACCGGCCACCAGGCCAAGACCGCGCACGTCCCCGACGATCTCGAGCTCGCGCAGCTCCTGCAGCTTCCTCTGCAGGTAGGCGCCTCGTTCCGCGGCTCGCTCGATGAGCCTTTCGTCCTCGAGGATCTGAAGGTTGCGCAGCCCAACGGCGCATGCCGTCGGATGGCCGCTGTACGTGAACCCATGTGCAAACATGCCCTTCACCGACTTCAGCACGTCGTGGACGGCACGGGTCAGCATGACGCCGGAGAGCGGCAGGTAGCCGCTGGTGACGCCCTTGGCGAAGATCATCAAGTCGGCCTGGACGTTCCAGTGCTCGAGCGCAAACCACCTGCCGGTGCGCCCGAATCCGGTGATCACCTCGTCGGCGATCAACAGCACGCCGTACTTGTCGCAGACCTGGCGAAGCAGCGGAAAGTAGTCGGCGGGCGGCACGATCACACCGCCGGCGCCCTGCACCGGCTCCACCACGACCGCGGCCACGGTTTGCGGCCCCGCCTCCAAAACCACCTTTTCCAGAGCCTGCGCGTAGGCGGCTCCCGCGGAGCCCTCGCCCGAGTACCGGTACGGGTCGGGCGAAGGAGCGTGCAGGAATCCGGGCGCGAGCGGCTCGAAGCCTTTCCAGAAGTTGGGCAGGCCGGTGGCGCTCGTGGCGGCGTAGGTGAGGCCGTGATAATCGCGAATCCGAGAAATGATGTTCACGCGCTCGGGTTCGCCGCGCAGCTTCCAGTAAAGCCGGGCGATCTTGTACGCGGTGTCGTTGGCCTCACCGCCACCGGACGCGAAGTAAGTCACCTCGAGATCGCCTGGCGCCAGCTCGGCCAGCTTCGCCGCGAGCTTGATGGCAGGCGCCGTCCCGAAGCCGCCGTAGGCCGAGCTGAAAGCGAGGGTCGTCATCTGCTCGGCGGCCGCGGCCGCAAGCACGACGCGGCCGTAGCCGACGTTCACATTCCAGAGCGAGGCCATGCCGTCCACGTACTCGCGTCCTTCTATGTCGGTCAGGGTCGCGCCGCGTCCGCTGACCAAGATCAGCTGCGGGATCGTTCCCGGAGGCGCGTCGAGGTCGCCTTGCGGATGAAGCCAGTGAGTCCGGTCGAGCTCTGAAAGCCGGCTCGCCTCCTCGGCAGGGGATCCTGCGACGGACTTATCCACAGTCATCGCTTATGCGGCCGTATAGCCGCCATCGACCGCGAGTGAGACACCCGTAATGTGCACTGACTCATCGCTTGCAAGAAACAGTATTGCGCTGGCGACATCGATCGGCTCGGCCATCCGCCCCTGCGGGATGGAGGACGCAACCTCTTGCTCGAATCCTGCGGGATCCTCCTGGTCCGAAATCCAGGTGCGCACGAGCGGCGTTTGGGTCAGGCCGGGAGCGACCGCGTTAACCCGCACGCCTTCCCTGGCCCACTCGACCGCCGCCGCCCTTGTCAGAGCGAGAAGCGCTCCCTTGGCCGCGGCGTACAGCCCCATCGTTGCCACTCCAACCGACGCATTGCGTGAGGTCACGTTGACGATCGATCCGCGGTGACGAGAGAGCATCCTGCGGCCTGCCTCCCGCTGCATGAGAAACGATCCGATGAAGTTTGTGTCCAGGACACGCCTCACGTCCGCTTCCGAGGTGTCCACGATTGGGCTCGTCCAGTCCATGGCGGCGTTGTTCACGAGGATGTCCACCCCACCCCATGACTCGGCGACGTCGATCGCGGTCCTCGCGGTCGCTTCGCTGGCCACGTCTCCAGCAACAAACTCTGTCTCCCGCGCACCGAGCTCGGCCACCAGATTCTCGCCTGGTCCGACCCGGCGGGCGACGATGACCACCCGGGCGCCCTCGCTGACAAACAGCCGGACTGTCGCTTCCCCGATACCGCTCGTCCCGCCGGTGACGATCGCGATCTTGCCCGCGAGCCGTCCGCTCACCTGGCTCGGGCGAGCAGCGCAAGAAACTCGTACACCAAGTTGGCCGCCACGAAGGACGTGTTGTCCGCGACGTCGTATGCGGGGATGACCTCGACCACGTCGAACGCAACGTAGTTCAGTCCGGCCAGTCGCCTCAACAAGGACTGGGCTTCCCACGTGGTGAAGCCACCGATCTCCGGCGTGCCCGTCGCCGGGGCGAACGCCGGGTCGATGAAGTCGATATCGAAAGACAGGAACACCTTGCCTTCGCCGACCCGCGAGGCGATGCGCTCGGCGACGGTGGCCATGCCCAGCTCATGCGCCTCCACACCGGTGATCACCTCCATGCCCATCTCGCGCGGGATCGCGTAGTCCCGGTCCGAATAAATGGGTCCGCGTAGTCCGACCTGGATCGATCGCGATGGCTCGATCAGTCCTTCCTTGACGGCGTGATAGATAGGAGTACCGTGCGTGTGAGGCTGCTCGAAATACGCCTCCGAGGTGTCGCTGTGGGAGTCGAGCTGAATCAGGCCGACCTTGCCATGGACCTCCGCGAGAGCTCGCAGCTCTGGCAGCGCGATCGAATGGTCCCCTCCAAGATCGATCGGGATTACGCCGGCCCGCAAGACCTCGACAAGGCCCGCGGCGATCCGGCGCTGGGACTCCTCGATATAGCCCGGAACGACGGGAAGGTCGCCATAGTCGACGACCGAAAGACGGTCGAAGATCGCGACAGCGCTTCCGCTGTGATAGGGGCGCATCAATGCCGACGCGCTCCGGATGTGCTCCGGGCCAAATCGGGCTCCGACGCGATACGTTCCACCCGTGTCGAACGGGATGCCCACGATGGCGGCGTCGACGCCCTCAAGGCGGCCGTTTACATGAGGAAGACGCGCGTATGTCCGGATGCCGGAGAATCGCGGCGAAACCTTTGAATCAGATGGTCCATAAAGTGGCCGATCGCCGCCGGCATCGCCTTCCGACCTCATCGCCGAGCAGAGTGTAGTTCCGGTCGTGATTCAGGACTCGGCTGACGCTGTCGTCGTCGGAGGCGGGGTGGTCGGATGCTCCATCGCCTACCATCTTGCGCGGCGCGGCGCGAAGGTCGTGGTCGTCGAGCGGGACGCGCTTGGATCGCAGTCGACGGGCAGGTGTGCAGGCGGCGTGAGGCGTCAGTTCTCCGCCAGCGCAAACGTCGTCATGCAGCAGCTCTCAATGCGGCTGCTTGCAGGCCTCGAGGCGGAGACGGGCGTGGATCCGGAGTTCAGGCACATCGGCTACCTCTTTGTGCTCACGAGCGAGGGCCAGGTCGAGGACTTCCACCGCTTGCTGCCGATGTGGCACGAGACCGGCGTCAGCGACGCGCGCTGGCTCGAGCCTCACGAGGTGCTTGAGCTCGCCCCACTCGTCCAGGGCGAGGACATCCTGGGCGGCACGTTCTGCCCCAGCGACGGGATCGCCAGCCCGCATGCGGTGACGCTGGCTTACTCCGGCGCGGCGAGGCGGCTGGGGGTCAGGCTGCTCGAAGGCGTGGCGGTAGACGGCATCGTCCGCGAGGGGGGACGTGTGCAGACGGTGACCACCACGGCCGGCGAGATCTCGACGTCCGCTGTCTTCAACTGCGCCGGAGCATGGGCGGCCGAGATCGGCGCCATGGCGGGGATCGAGGTACCTGTGCAGCCCTATCCGCGCAACATCTTCGTCACAGACCCCATGCCGGAAGTGTCACGCTCGCATCCGATGACCATCGATTTCGCGACGTCTTTCTACTTTCATCCCGAAGGCGACGGCTTGCTGTTCGGCATGGGAATGGCGGACGAGCGCCCCACATTCAACACGGAGGTCGACTGGACGGTGCTCGACGCCATCGCCGAGGTAGTCGAGCGCCGAGCCCCCCGCCTGGGCACCGCGGGGATCCAGACCGCTTGGGCGGGCCTCTATGAGATGACGCCCGACCACCAGCCGATTCTGGGTCCGGTCGATAGTCTCGAAGGCTTCTGGTGTGCGTGCGGTTTCTCCGGCCACGGCTTCCAGCAGGCACCGGCCGTCGGGTACTTGCTCGCGCAGTGGTTCTCGGGTGAGCGACCTCAAGTGCCGCTCGACATCTTCGCCCACCGGCGCTTCACCACCGGTAACGTTGAGCCGGAAAAAAACGTCGTTTGATCCACGGATTCAGAAGGATGGGACAGTCATGAGCACCAAGATCGCATCCGATCGACAGATGAGAGTCGAGGAGATACTCGCCGCGTTCGGCATGAAGGCCGGCGGGACTGTCAGCGGAGTCGCGTACGGCGGCGTCTTCAAGGACGCCGCGTCGGATGCGCACATCGAAACGCGCGATCCTTCCACTGGCGAGGTCCTGGCGCGGGTCCGAACCGCGAGCATCGACGACTGCAAGCGCGCAGTCACGGCAGCGCACGACGCATTCTTGCGATGGCGGCTCGTCCCGGCCCCGCATCGCGGTGAGATCGTGCGCCGGCTCGGGGATGGTTTTCGGGCGCGCAAGGAAGACCTGGCCAGGCTCATCAGCCTGGAGAACGGCAAGATCCTGAGCGAGGCGCGCGGCGAGGTGCAGGAGGTCATCGACATCTGCGACCTGGCGGTCGGGCAGTCCAGGCAGCTGTTCGGCAGGGAGATCGCATCCGAGAGGCGCGACCACCGCCTGGTCGAGCAGTGGCACCCGCTGGGCGTCGTCGGGATCATATCCGCCTTCAACTTTCCGGTCGCCGTCCCGGGCTGGGGTTGGGCGCTCGCGCTGGTTTGCGGCGACACGATCGTCTGGAAACCATCGAGCCTCACTCCTCTGATCTCGATCGCGACTCAGCAGATCGTCCACGGCGTGACGGCCGGAACCGAGGCCGAGTCGGTCTTCAGCCTCGTCGTCGGCGGGGGCAGCTCCATCGGCGAAGCGCTGCTGGCCGACGAGCGAGTCGCGCTGATCCAGGCCACCGGCTCCTGCGCTCTCGGTGAGCGCGTCTCGCTCGCGGTCGCGAAGCGCTCCGGACGGGCAATTCTCGAGCTCGGCGGCAACAACGCCGTGATCGTGCTCGCCGACGCCGACCTGAAGCTCGCCCTGCGAGCGGTCGTGTTCGGGACGGTGGGGACCGCCGGTCAGCGCTGTACCAGCACGCGCCGCCTGATCCTGGAGCGCCCGATCGCGAAGCGCTTCATGGAGCAGCTCGTCGCGGCGTACAAGACAATCGGGATCGGAGATCCGCTCGACGACGACACGTTGATGGGTCCGCTCGTCTCCCGGTCGGCCGTCGATGACTACAGTGACGGCCTTGCGGAGATGCAGCGTCAAGGTGGCACGCTGGTCTACGGCGGCAAGGTGCTCGCCGACCGCGACGGCTACTTCGTCGAACCAGCCATCGTGCGTTCGACCGTCGACATGCCCATTTGCAAGGAAGAGGTTTTCGCGCCGATCGTGCATGTCTTCGAGGTGGACAGCCTGGAGGAGGCGATCGCGGTCAACAACTCGGTGCCGCAGGGCCTGAGCAGCGGCCTCTTCACGACCAACCTCGCGGCCGCGGAGCGCTGGCTCTCGGTCGCCGGCTCTGACTGCGGCATCGCCAACGTCAACGCCGGCACGTCAGGCGCGGAGATCGGCGGTGCGTTCGGCGGGGAGAAGGCCACGGGAGGAGGCCGTCAGGCCGGCTCCGACGCGTGGAAGGGCTACATGCGCAGGCAGACATGCACCATCAACTACGGCGAGGAGCTGCCGCTTGCCCAGGGGGTGACGTTCCCGATCGACTGAGCGGCCTACCAGGCCCTACGGCCGGCGGCCGAGCAGGCGGTTCGCGTTTCCGCCAAGCAGCGCGTCAAGTACTTCGGGCTTGAGGTTGAGCCCGCGCCATTCGACAAGCGCCCTGAGCATGGGGAACACGGGCCAGTCCGTGGCGAACAGCACCTGCCTGGAGAGCAGGCTGTTCATGAAACGGAAGACCACCTCCCATCCTGTCCCCGCGGCGCCCACGTACTTCGGCGCCAGGCCGCCGAACTCCAGGTACACATTGGGATGCTTGCGGGCAACCGCCACCAACTCGGCACCCCACGGCCATCCGGCGTGACATGCGATGAGGGTGAGGTCCGGAAAGTCGCACGCCACTTGGTCCAGCTGGAGTGGGTGATCGTGCTTGATCGGCAGGTGGCTCGTGTAGTTGACGCCCGTGTGGACGCCCACGCCAAGGCCGAGCTCGCACGCCTTGGCGTAGACGGGGTACAGCTGCGGATGCTCGATCGGAATCCCGAAGAACGAGGGTTGGATGTTGATGCCGCGGAGCCCGAGCTCTGCGGACCGGGCGACCTGTCCCACCGCGCGCATGACCCGGAGCGGTGAGAGCGAAACCGTCCCGTACCCAGAAAAACGAGCCGGCATCCGGGCGACCAGGGTCGCGACTGCCTGATTCAGGTCGTCGGCCGGGTCGCCGTACTCGTACTCGGCGTGAACCATCGCGTGCGAGACTCCGGCAGCGTCCATCTCAGCGATCAGTGCTTCGAGGCTCATGTCCCGCCGCTCCTCCAGACTGAGGATGGCGTCGTACCGGTCGACATACTCGGGCGGCAGCTTCACCGGCGGCCGCAGCTCGGTCGGAAGGCGAACCCTGAAGTCGACGACGTCCATCCTGGCTACCTTCCTTTGAAGGACGGCCGGCGCTTGGCCGCGAACGCGCGCTTCGCTTCTTGGTGGTCTTCGGTGTGCGTGAGCCGGAAGCTGACCTGGACCTCGAAGTCCTGGAGCGCCTCGAGCGGCATGGCGAGGCCGGCATCCAGCAGCTGCTTCTGCGCCGCGAGCGCGAGCGGCGCGCCCTTCAGCGCCTCCTCTGCGAGGCGCAGCGCTGCGGCCTCGTGCTCACCTCGGCGGCCAGCTCGACCACCAGTCCGATGCGATACGCCTCGCGGCCGTCGATCGTCTGGCCGAGCAGCGCGAGCTTGCGGGCGTTGGCCAGACCCACCAGGACGGGCAGCAGCTTCGCCGTCCCCGACGTCATCGCGAAACCGACACGAGTCTCCGCGAAGTAGAACCGGGCCTTCTCATCGCAGACGACGAGATCGCTCAGGACACAGAGCTCGACGCCCTGTCCCGCAGCCCAGCCGTGCACCGCGGCGATGAACAGCTTGTCGGGCCGGCGAAGCATCCGCACGATCTCGAGCCACGTGTGCCGGCCCGCCCTCCCTGACAGAGGATGGTGCTCGGGATCCGTCAGGTCGCTTTCGGCGAGGTCCCAACCGCCGGAAAATGCACGGCCGCTGCCGGCGAAGACCACCACGCGGACCTCTTCGTCGGCGCACGCCCGCTGCAAAGCCGTGAGCAGGTCGCGTTCGAGGGTGGTGGAGAACGCGTTCATCTTGTCCGGCCGGTTGAGCCGGATGAGCGCAATGTGTGGGTTGGGCTGCTCGTACTGAACCAGCATGTTCCTCCTAGGGCGCCGGCGCGCCTGCCTTCTGACCGCGGTGATCATTTGCCCGAACGGCCGCATGGCGCCGCAGCGAGCCGCGGTCGACTTTCCCGGTGGGCGTCAGAGGGAGCGACTCCACAAACTCGATGAGCCTCGGGTACTGGTACGCGGCGAGGTGCTCTTTGACGTGCGCCCTGAGGCGGGCCTCCAGGGCGGCCGAAGGATCGAATCCCGGCCGCAGCTGGACGTAAGCCTTGACGACCTGTCCGCGCACCGGATCGGGCGCGCCGACGACCGCGGTGTTCCCGACCGCCTCATGCTTCAGCAGGCTTTCCTCGATCTCGTCGGGGCCGATCCGATAGCCGGCGGACTTGATGACGTCATCGATGCGCGCTTCGAACCACAAATAACCTTCATCGTCGACGCGCGCGAGGTCGCCGGTGCGAAGCCACGAGCCGCGGAACTTGTCCCGCGTCGCGTCAGGACGATTCCAGTATTCCAGCAGCATCGTGGGATCAGGAGCGCGCACCATCACCTCGCCGACATCACCGATCGCCGCTCGCGCACCGTCCGGACCGAGAACCTGCACGTCGTGTCCTGGATATGGGAGGCCCATCGAGCCCGGCCTGACGGGCCATCGTGACGCGCACTGACCGACCACGAAGTCGGCTTCCGTCTGCCCGTATGACTCGTTGAACGTCATACGGAATTTCCCCCGCGCGTCTTCGAGCAGGCCGACCTCCTGTGGCTCGCCGCCCGTCACAAGCGAGCGAAGGCGAATGCCTGGCGGGATGCGGCACTGCAGCATCATCCGGAGCGCCGTGGTGGGTAGGAACGCATTCCTCACACGGTGCTCGGCGAGCAGGTCGAGCGCCCACTCTGGGTCGAATCCGCGCCTGGGCGCGGCAATTATGGGGACCCCATGCAGCCATGCCAGCAAAAGCGTGTTGACCAGCCCGCCGATCCACGCCCAATCGGCGGGCGTCCACATCAGGTCGCCGCGCTGCGGCGTGAATTCGTGGCAGACCCGGAAGCCTGACGCTTGGCCGAGAAGCACGCGGTGCGCGTGCAGCACGCCTTTCGGCGGCCCGGTGGTGCCCGAGGTGTAGATGATCATGCAGGGCTCTTCGGCGATGTTGAGCGGCGCGGCGAATCGCGGCGAGGCCTCGCCGACGGCGCGCCAGAAATCGATCACCCGGGGATCGGAGGATACGGCGGCGTCGGTCACGAAGATCCAACGCAAATCCGGCACGCCATCGAGCGCCGCGATCCGCCGCATGCCGTCCGCGTCGGTCACGACCGCCCTGGCGGCGCTGTCGGCGAGGCGGTAGCGGAGAGCATCCGCGCCGAAAAGGGATGAGAGGGGGACGGATATCAGCCGCGCCTTGAATGCGCCGATGTGCGCGAGGGCCGTCGCCGGAACCTGCGGGAGCACAACCGCCACGCGATCCCCGCGTTCCAGTCCGATTCCACCAAACACGTTTGCGACGCGGTTGGTCAGCTCGCACAGCTCCCCGAATGTGTAGCGCCGGGTGGCTCGGTCGGATACGTGGATGAGGGCCAGGTGGTTCGCCGGGAGCGCGTCGATGCAGGCGGTGCCGATGTTGAAACGACGGGGAACGCGCCAGCGGAAACTCCCGTAGATCTCGGCGTATGCGGAGCCGGTTAGCGGGAACGGCTGGAAACGTCGCGCCACCTATCTCAATCCAGGAGGCCGCGCACGGCGGCTGCCGCGTGGTAACCGCTGCCCACCGCTCCGGGCGTTCCGGGCTGCGCGGTGTAGTCGCCACAGAAGTGGATGCGCCCGAATGGCTCGCGAATCGTCTTCTGGCGCTCGAGCCAACCCTTGCGAAATCGAGGAAGGCCACGCCAGCGTTGGATGCGGGTGGTCGCTCTCTGGAGGACTTCATGCTCCGCCGGAAACATCTTCAGCAGGTCAGACCTGAGCCGGTCCACGACCGCCGCATCGTCCAACGCGGAGAGTGCTTCGCCGCGGGCTCCCGTCGCCAGGGTGACCAGCGTCCCGCCCTGGCGGCGCGGGCCATCCGGATGCCGCGTGAAGAACGCGTTGTTGCTGAGCAGCTCGAAAGACAGACCGATCACCGGAACGGCGAGCAGCCGATCCCAGGGCATCGGCTCTGTCTCATCGGTAAGCCAGGCGACGGAAACTATCTGCGCGTACGGCAACATCTGCTCGAGCGCGGAGCGTTTCGACGCGGGCAGATCGGGAATCGCCTCGACGGCCGAGTCCGCGGGCATCGCGGCGATGCACGCCGCGGCCTGGACCTCCTCCACGGCGCCTCCGTTTCGTCGATAGCGAACGGCGACATGGTCGGCCGCGCTCCGTACCGACTCGACTTTGCATTCGAGCATGACCCGCTCGGGGTCGATCGCCTGCGTGATGGTTTTCGTGATCTGCTGGGTCCCTCCTCGAACGGCTTTGAGCGTGTCGTTGACGTCGCCGCCGAAGAGGTGGATGGCGTAGCCGAGCCCTACCGCGCCGGACACCTCGTCCGCGGTGAGCCCGGTCCCCGACGTGGTCGCCATGTCCAGGATCGCCCTCGTGACCGGCGCTGCGCGGCCTATCACGTCCCCGAGCGACTTCGCATCGAGCTTCGGATCGAGTCCATGCATGGCCGACGCGAGCCTCCGCAGGCGAGCGATCGTGAAGGCGAAACTCGCCTTGTCGCGCCACGAGATCGGCATCTTCATGAACAGCCGGGCCGGATCGCGACCCACGGCCAGGCGGCCGTTGACAAAAACCGCCGACTTGGCGTCTTCCGCGGCCATGACCTCCAAGCGCAGTGCTCGGCACAGCTCGATGGTGCGCTTGTCCCAAACGAACTGCGCCCCAAGGTTGTACCAGTAGGGGCCGTGATCGCCGGACAGCGTCCGCCCACCGACCCTGTCGCGCGACTCGAGGACCACGATGTCGCGATCCCGCAGGTGATAAGCCGCCGTCATTCCAGCGAGGCCGGCGCCGAGGATGACGACGTCGGCCTTAGCCGAGCCCAGGCTCATGCCGGCAACGACATCAGCGGTTGTGAAAGGTTGGAGAGCGTTTCTCCGCGAAGGCCCTCGTGCCCTCTTCCAGGTCGGCGGACAGCTCGACCAGCCGGTTGAGCGCCTGGTACAGGCGAATCCCGTCCGGCAGGCTCAGGTCTCGGCTGCGGAGCGCCAGCTCCTTGGTCATCCGCACCGCCATGGGCCCGTTCGCGCAGATGGTGTCCGCGAGCTCGAGAGTCCGCGGGTAAACCCGCTCCGGCGACACCACCTCGTTAACGAGGCCGATGCGCAGCGCCTCGCGAGCATCGATGAACTGGCCGGTGAGGAGCAGGTACATGGCGTTCGTCAGCCCGACAATCTCGGGCAGGCGCTGCGCGCCATATCCGTGCAGCAGGTTCCACTTGACCTCGGGGCAACCGAAGTGCGCATTTTCAGACGCCACCCTGATGTCACAGACCAGCGCGAGCTCGAGCCCACCGGCCAGGCAGTAACCGTTGACTGCCGCGATCATCGGCTTTTGGACCTCGAGGCCCAGGTCGAACCGCGTCGCCCTCATGGCGGACCATGCCACCTGCGCCTGCTCGGCGGCTCCATGCATGCCGACGAGGTCGGCGCCCGCCGTGAAAGCCTTGTCTCCCGCGCCCGTCACCACGCCGATCCAGATGTCATCGCGCGAATCGATTTCCCGCATCCGATCGGAGATCGACTGATACATGTCCGAGTCCATCGCGTTCAGCTTTTCGGGCCGGTCGAGGATGATCGTCGCCACGTGTCCGTCAACTTCGAATCTGATCGACATCCCTCAGCCTCCCTCCCCGCCGGCGGCGGAACCTACACGGTTGTGGCCTCGCAAGATTGTGAGCCCATGACTCAGAAGCCGCTCGATCAGCGGCTCGACCCTGTCGTTGAACGCGTCAATTCGCTTGCCGCGCCGGTGGAGCATCAGGTTGTAGGCGTAAACCGCCGCGTACTTGTAGCAGCTGAATGCGCAGTACCACTCGAGTTCGTGTGCATCGGCGCCGTAGAGCGCGGCAAGCTGATCCGCATCGACGGCCGGGCCCGGTACAGGCCCAACGACGTCCGACCCCCGGCTCATCCCGCCGACCGCCAGGCAGCTGAGGTCGATCAGGGGCTGGCCGATCTCGGCTATCTCCCAGTCGAGCACGGCGACAACCGAGCCTTCGGGGTCGAACAACAGGTTGCCGAAGTGATAGTCGGCGTGCACCAGGCACGATTGACGCGCCTGCGGAAACGAGGATGCGAGCGCGCTCCGCAGCCCCTCGAAGGGCAGGTCGAGCTCCGGACGTGCGCGCTCCAGCAGGGTGTGCCAGCGCGCGAGGTCGGCGGCAAGACCGACCGGTTCTTCGCCGAGGCCTGCTTCCGCCACGGGAATCGAGTGCAGCCGCCGCAGCGTGCTGATGGCCGAAGCCACAAGTCGAGCATCGCCTACATGCGCCGGGACGTCCTCGATGCGCCTGCCCGCAACGTGCTCGAGCAGCACAAAAGGGCGTCCATCCACCACAGGTTCGTCGGATGCGGCCAGCACCGTTGGAACCGGGAAACCGTGCTTGGCGAGTGCAGCCATGATTCTTCCCTGGCGGACAACGTCTGCCGGGCCGAGCGGGCGGGCGCCTGGCGGTGGGAGGCGCAATACCAGCGTGCGCGACTTGTTTTCCTCGCTCGCATGCACGAGGTAGGTGAACCCCGAATGTCCGTGAGGCCTGGGCCCGACCCCGTGAACGCGCCAGGCGGGACTGGTTCGGCGGAGCCGATCCTCCAGCTCGCGCCTTATGACCTCGTGGACTTCAACGTGGTGGTAGGAGGTCGTTACAGGAGCTCGCCGCCGTCGATGCGGATGATCGAACCCGTCATAAAGCGAGACTCGTCGCCGGCCAGGTATCGCACCAGCTTCGCGATGTCTTCCGGCTCGCCGTACAGGTCCATCGGGTTGGGCTTCATCTGCTTGCCCCGGAGGTACTCGATGATCGAACTCGCTAGCTGTGTCTTCACGATGCCCGGCGCGATGCAGTTGACTCGAATGTGGTCTCGAGCCCACTCTTTGGCGCACACCTCGGTGAGCATTACGACCCCAGCCTTGGAGATGCCGTAGACGCCCAGGCCGATATCGTGGTGCAGCCCCGACGTCGAGGAAACGTTCACGATTGCTCCGCCGCCTCGCGCCCGCATGTGCGGATGGACCAGCTTCGAGAGGTACCACGGGGCGCGAAGGTTGACGTTCATCACGTACTGCCACTCATCCAGGTCTGCGCTGTAGATCTGCTTTGGCTGAGGCAGAAAGCCCGCATTGTTGACGAGCACATCGATGGCGCCAAGCTTTTCCACGACCTCGGCCACAAGGCGATCGAGGTCGGAGACCTCGGACACGTCCGCCTTTAACGCGAGCGCGCCGCTCTCGTGAGGCAGTGAACCGGCGACCTCTCGGAGCGTCGCCTCCTCGCGACCGGCCAAAGCGACCCTGGCCCCGGCCGTTGCCAGCTCCCGTGCGATCGCCGCGCCGATGCCACGGCTCGCGCCGGTGACCAGCGCGACCTTGCCGTGGAGCGATTCGTTCATGCTCCCCTCCGGATCCCGGCCGAATCGAACGAGGAAAGGCTATCCACCCATGGAGTGCCAGTCAACGCGGGGCGGCGGCAAAACCTGAGCTACGATTCCGGGGTGGCGACCGTTGTCCATTCGGGACGCACGGTCAGCAATGTGCTCGAGTCGGCCGCCCTCGCATGGGGCACGAGGTCGGCGATCGACTTCGGTGAAGCCTCATACAGCTACGCCGACCTGTGGTCCCGCGCCCGCCGGGCCGCCGCCGCGTTTGCCGGTCACGGCGTCAAGCGGGGCGACCCCGTGCTGGTCATGCTCGACAACACGATCCAGTTCGTCGATGCCTGGCTTGGGCTGGCTCTTCTGGGTGCGATCCAGGTTCCGGTCAACACGGAATACCTCGGCGAGATCCTGCGCCACCAGATCACGGATTCCGGCGCATGGCTGATGTTGATCGACGAACGCTACGTCGAGCGCGTGGCCCAGCTTGACGCCGATCGCGGCAGCCTCCGCCACCTGCTCGTGTCGGGTGCGGTGGCATGCCCGGTGGGAATGCGGTGCGACAGCTGGGACGACGCCTTCGAGCGCTCTACCGCGCTCTCCGAAGCCGAGATCGCGAATGTGCCCGAGCACGAGATCGTCGCGATCATGTATACGTCCGGCACGACCGGCCCGTCGAAGGGCGTACGAATCGCGCACGCGCACGCCTACACGTACGCCAAGCTCGCGGGACAAACGGTCCAGCTGTCCGAGCACGACGTGTACTTCGCGCCGCTGCCGCTGTTCCACATCGCGGGCCAGTGGGCGCTCGTGTACGCGTGCTTGCAAGTCGGCGCCACCGCGATCGTGCGCCGGCGGTTCAGCGTGTCCGATTTCTGGGCTGTTGTGAGGGAGTCGGGCGCGACAGTGAGCTTTTTGCTTGGAGCGATGGCCAACTTTTTGGCGCGCCAGGCCCCCAAACCGGATGATCTGGACAACCCGCTGGAGCGCATGTTGATGGTCCCGCTGGTGGACGCCCTCGACGATTTTCGACGCCGTTTCGGTGTCCGGATCTGCACCTGTTATGGCTCCACCGAGGTGAACGTCCCGATCATCAGCGACTACGACATGATCGAGGTGGACGTGGCGGGCCGCCCGGTGGCCGGCTTCGATCTCCGCATCGTCGATGACAACGATCGCGAGGTGCCGGTCGGCCAGGTCGGCGAGCTCATCGTGCGCAGCGCCGACCCGTGGATCCTGGCCACCGAGTACCACCGCAACCCCGAGGCCACAGTGCGCCTCCTCCGCAACCTCTGGCTGCATACCGGTGACGCTTTCCGACGGGACGAGCGCGGCAACTATTACTTCGTCGACCGGATCAAGGACTACATACGGCGCAGGGGAGAGAACATCTCCTCATTCGAGGTGGAGCGTGAGGTCAACTCGCATCCGTCCGTGCTCGAGTCTGCGGCGGTGGCGGTCAAGTCAGCCTCGACCGAGGATGACCTCAAGGTGGTCGTCGTCTTGAAGACAGGGATGTCGCTCGAGCCCGAGGAGCTGCGATCTTTCCTGCGCCAGCGGGTGCCGAGGTTCATGGTGCCTGAAATCGTCCTGGTCGTGCCAGAGCTGCCGAAGACGCCGACAGGAAAGATCCAGAAGCACCTTCTGAGGTAGCCGGGGACCGATCAGCCGAGATCGGGTCGGAGTGCCGCCGCCTCGAGGACGGCGCCCAGGGACTTGCCGCCCCATGCCGCGTCCTGCTCCGCGACGGTGAGCTCCGATTGGGCGAGCTGGACCAGAACGCGGTTGCCGGCGAGATCCAGGCCGAAGAACGCCTCCATCCACTGCGGGTCCGTGTAATCCTCGCCGAAGACACGGTGACCCGTCGCCCTGACTCGTCCCGTCTGGGCGCGCAGGTCGTCGACCACGAACGTAACGTGATGCAGCCCCTCTCCAAACCGTCGAAGAAATTTCACGACGAAACCGGTGGTGTCGCTGCCAGGCGCGAGGATCTCGACTCGACCACCGCCCGGGAATGCGAACTGGGCAAAGGCAAACCCCCGCCAATCCGCGTCGCCCTGGCGGTACTGCCCCTCCATCACATCGCTCCAGAAGGTCGTCGCCTTCGACAGGTCCCAAACCGCGAACGCGATGTGGTCCATCCTCATCGGCCGGTCTCTCGAACGCTGTGCTTCCCGTTCAGCCTCCGGACCTCAACTCCTCGATGACGGGCGCGAAGGCCCGAACGCCTTCCGGGCCGCCCATGGTCAGCGCGACCTGGACTTCGGCGATACCCAGGCGTGCATGTCCTCGCAGCGTTTCGGCCATCTCGCGCGGTGTTCCGGCGAGTGGTCTCTCGTCTGGCCTCGGCACATAGCCCGAGCCAGGCATGGCACCGCGGACGGCCGTCGTCGCAACAAGCGTGTTCGGGTCACGGCCGTGCTCGCGACAGGCGTCATCGATGATCAGGAGCTGCTCGGCCGCGGACTCCGGGCTGGCGTCGGTGTAGCCCAGCCAGCCATTCCAGACATCCGCGTACTGCGCGACCAGGCGGCGCATCCGCGGCCGCGGATTCAACGTCCCAATCAGGATTGGCGGCCCGCCCCGCCTCGGCCCGCCTGGCAGCAAGCGTGCCCCACGCATGCGGTGATGGGCGCCTTCGAAGTCGGTGGACTCGGCAGTGAACAGGTCCTTGATGATCTGAAGCGCCTCATCGAAACGACCCACCCTCTGGTCATGGGGAAAGCCGAACGTCATGTGCTCGCCCTCCGAATCGCCTGCCCCCAGTCCGAGAACGAGGCGACCGTCGCTGATGTCGTCGATGGTGACGGCCATCTTCGCCATCAGGCCGGGATTGCGATACCCGGTGCTGGCGACAAACGAGCCGAGTGCCAGTCGCGGGATGGTCGCCGCAAGCGCGGCGAGCGTTGTGAAGCACTCCATGTAGCCTTCCAGCTCAACGTCCGGATCATCAGGGAAAGCGACTCCGGCACGGCGCTTCATCTCCGCGTTGTTGCTCGGCAACAGAAGGTGGTCGCTGACGTACAGCGCGTCAAAACCGACGTCCGCCGCGCTGCCGGCGATCTCGAGGACCTCCGGCCATCGAAGGTCCGTGGTCGTCCAGGTCGGAAGGATCAAGCCTAGCCGCAGCCTGTCGGCCGGCACCGGCGGGCGCCTCTCTGTAGCTGGCATGGGCAAAAGTATGAAGATGCGCGGGGTTAACCTTCGGTCGATGCCCGCCCGCATTCCGACCGAGCTTGTCGACCTCCTCGAGGGCGATGCGCTCGGTCACCTGGCTACAGTCCGGGCAGACGGCACGCCCCACGTAACGCCGCTATGGATCGACCACGACGGCGACACGCTGCTGGTCAACGTTCGAGTCGACCGCGTGAAGGCAGCCAACATGCGCGCCCGGCCCGCTGTCGCGCTGTCCATCGTGGACCCGCACAATCCATACCGCTACCTCGCCGTCACCGGCGTGGTCACGTCGTGGTCCGAGGAGGGTTGGGGCGAGCACATGGACGCGCTCAGCCGCCGCTACCTGAAGGTCGACCGCTATCCGTGGTCATTCCCGGGGGAGCGAAGGGCGATCTTCAGGATCGAGGTCTCGCACGTGTACTACGAGTCAGGCGACGTGGAGATTGCCGAAACCTGAAAGGCGTCAGCCTTTCTTGGAGGCGACCATCCACTCGGCCGCGGCGTCTGGTGCCCGCCACGGATTCAACGCGGAGATGTCGAGGGTCGGATCCGGCCGGCGGGCAATTGTCTGCGCCAGCAGCTTCGCCACAGGCGGCGCGTGCATCGCGCCGTGGCCTCCGAAACCGGCGACCATCCAGAGTCCATCCTCGACAAGGCCGACGTACGGGTGGCCGTCCCCGCCCAAATCGACGTTGGCGACCACGTGCCGCGCCACGCGAAGGTCGGCGAGCGAAGGGGCGCGTACACGGGCGAGCTCGGCGAAATCTTCGAGCATCCGCGCGTGGCCGTAGCCCGGGGGATTGTCGTCTAAAAGGATTGCGATCAGAAGTCCGTCCACCTCGCGCTCGATCAACAGACCAGAGTCGAGATCGATGGTCAGCGGAACGCGCTGTCCCACCAACGCCGGGCCAGTGATGGCGGCGTAGAGCGGCACCGGCCGGATCGTCAGCTCGAGACCCAACGGACGCAGCAGGTCGCTTGTCCAGTAGCCGGTGCAGACCACCACACGCGCTGCCTCGAGAACATCGGGCCCACTGACACGCCAGGCGCGACCGTCACGCTCCAGCGATCTCACCTCCCACTTCTCGCGAAAGCGCACACCACGGGCCCTCGCCGCCTTGACCAGCGCCGCGACGCCTTCGGTCGGCGTCACCTTGCCGTCGAAGGGCGTGTAGGTCGCTCCGAGTACACCCTCGGTTCCGACCCATGGCACGACCTCGCGAATCTGTTCCGGGTCGAGCAGATGGACTTCGGTGAGTCCCATGCGGCGCTGCAGCGCGGCCGCCTCGGCGAGCTTGGCCATGATGTCGGCCTGCCCGCTCATAAACAGGTAGCCGTTGGCATGCCAGGTGACGGGCGAGTCGAAAACCCGCTCGGCGGAACGCCAGAATTCGAGCCCGCGGCGCGACAGTTCGATTTCGAGGGGCGTACTGAACTGCTGGCGCACACCGCCGAACGAACCGCCGGTCGATCCGCTGCCCAGCTCCTCCGCCTCGACGAGCAGGATGTCGGTTTCGCCTTCCTCGGCGAGGTAATAGGCGACCGCGCAGCCGGCAATCCCGCCGCCGATGATCGCCGTCCCGACTCGCTCCACCTTCCTCCGAACCTCCCACGCGGCTCGACGCGCCTCCCTACGATAGGCGGATTCTCTAAGCGAAGGGAGGGCTCGCGATGTTCTCGTTCGAAGGCAAGAAGGCGCTGGTCACCGGCGGCGGACGCGGCATCGGCCGCGCCATTGCGCTCGCGTTCGCGAGACAGGGAGCCGATGTAGCCCTGGCGGCGCGCAGCCGCTCCGAGCTCGAGAGTGTCGCGGTCGAGATTCGATCCATCGGCCGCAAGGCGGTGGTTTATGCGCTCGACCTTGCGAACACCGACCGCGCCGTGAACATGGTGAACACAGCCGCGGGCGAGCTCGGATCACTCGACATCCTCGTCAATAACGCCGGCGGAATCACCGACGTGCCCGGATCGGTTGGGCCACTGGCCGAAACCACGCTCGAGGCTTTCGACGCAATGTACGCGCTCAACGTCCGCACTCCTCTTTTCGCCGCGGTTGCCGCCTGCCGGGTGATGTCCAGCCAAGGTAACGGCGGTGCGATTTTGAACATCGTGTCGATCGACGCCGTCTTCCCCGCACCCACGGAGGGAATCTATGGATCGGCTAAGGCGGCTGTGGTCAACCTCACCAAAGTCCTCGCATACGAGGCGGGCAAGGACCGGATCCGCGTTAACGCGATCGCACCTGGCGTGATCGAGACACGCCTCACGCAGCGGTGGCTGGGGACCCAAGATCAGCGGGCAGATCGCGCTTCGTTCTATCCGATCAACCGGGTCGGGGTGCCCGACGACATCGCGGGCGCAGCGGTGTATTTGTGCTCCGACGAGGCCGGCTGGGTCTCGGGCAACGTCCTTTACGTGACGGGCGGCCAGCTCGCGACGAGCGACGTGTTCCGATGGGTGCGCGCCCACAACCCGGTTCCTGACTCGTCGAAGATCTGACCGCTAGCATGGTGGTCCTTGCGCCGGACCGTCATCTCTCTCGGGCTCGTCTGGCTCATGGCGTTCAACCTTCGCGTCATCCTCTTTGCGATTCCACCCTCGCTTCCGGCCATTCGATCTGACCTCGGGCTCAGCTTCTCCGCCACTGGCTCGATCACCTCGCTGGCCGTGCTCACGTTGGGAATCGCGTCGATCCCTGGCGCGCTTCTCGCGACCAGGTACGGGGCGAGGCGGCTCGTCTCACTGTGCGCCGCGGGGCTCGTCATCTTCACCGTCGCGATCACGCTGCCGCCCGGGGTGTTCTGGGTTTTCGCCGGCAGCGCGCTCCTCACCCTGTCGATCGCCCTGGCGCAGCCGCCGCTTGCGGTTTTGATCCGGCGGTGGTTCCCCACGGCGATCACCCGAGCCAGCAACTTATACGGCAACGGGCTGCTGATGGGCAACGTCCTCGGCGCCTCGCTCTCGCCGTACATATCGCGGGCCATCGGCTGGCGCGCGATGTTCATCGTTTGGGCGGCTGTCGCCGCAGTCGGCGCGTTGCTGTGGATTCGATTCACCCCGCGCGACCGGATGGCTGCGCCGCCGGCGCATATGCGGGCCGTCCTGCGCGACCCGCGGGTCTGGCAGGTGGCCGCGCTGTTCACTTTCCAGAACGTCGTTTACTACACAGTGGCGACCTGGATTCCGTTCTTGCTCGTCGGACGGAGCGCCGGGTACGTCGCGACGACGTTCCTCTTCCTGAACTTCTTCCCCATCGTCCCGCTCTTCGCTCTGTCCTTCGTCGGCTGGCCGTACGCGCTGTCGACGGCGTACTACGTGGTCGCGGGCACCCTCGCGGTGACAGGCTCGCTCGGCTTGCTGCTCGGCCTGACCAACTTCGTCCAGCCGCTTGTCTTCATGGTCGGTCTCGGAACGGCGGCGGCGTTTGTCGCTTCCATCGCGCTGCCGCCCCTGATCGCGCGGGACGAAAGTGAAGCCTCTACGTATTCGGCTGTCATGTACACCGCCGGCTACCTGCTTGCTTTCGTGGGCCCGCTGTCGGCCGGGATGCTCGTGGATGCCACCGGCAGCGTCGCGCTGGCGTTCTGGCCGCCGGTGGTCGGGGCGATCTTGATGGCGGGGGTCGGTTCACTGGCGCCCCGGCTCTTGTCCAGGTCGCGCACCGCGATCGCGAAATGACGGCCATCGACGCTGCCGAGGTGAACCGTCTCGCGCGCGAGATTGAAGGTTCGGTCGTGCGCCCGGGCGACGACGCATACAACGAGGCCCGACGTGTGTTCAACGGCATGATCGACCGACGCCCACGCTTGATCGTGCGCTGCGCGAGGGAGCCTGACGTGGGGAGTGCGATCGGGTTCGCGCGCGACCACGCCCTTTCCGTCGCCGTTCGCTCCGGTGGTCACAACGTTGCGGGAAACGCAGTCGTCGACGGTGGCCTCGTCATCGATCTGTCGCGCATGCGCCGGGTCAAGGTCGACTCCGTGCGGCGGCGCGCCCGCGTCGAGGGAGGCGCGTGCTGGGGCGACCTCGATGCCGCCACCCAGATGCATGGATTGGCAACTCCAGGTGGGATCGTTTCCACCACGGGAGTCGCCGGCCTTACGCTCGGCGGGGGAATCGGCGTCCTGCGCGGGCTGCACGGCCTCACCTGCGACAACCTCGTCGGCGCCGAGCTGGTCACGGCAGCCGGCAGGCGGGTCGCCGCATCGTCCGAGGAAAACGCCGACCTCCTGTGGGGCCTGCGCGGCGGCGGCGGAAACTTCGGCGTCGTGACGACCTTTGAGTTCGGCCTTCATCCATTGCTCGGCGTGGTGTCGGGTCCGCTCGACTACGACTACTCGCGCGAATTCCTGCGCTATTACGACGAGTTTGTCGACACGGTCCCAGACGAGTTCTCCTGTGACCTGGTCCTCCGCCGATCCCAGGAAGGTGAAGCATTGGCCACGTTGTTGACGTGCTATTGCGGTAATGCCGAGTCGGCGGTCACGGTCTATGACCGGCTGCACGCACGTTTCGCGCCGGTGCGGGATGGAGTCGCGCCTCGAAGTTATGTTGACGCGCAGCGTCTTTACGACCAGATCTCGCCGTGGGGCTGGAGGAACTACTGGAAGACGAACGGGATGGGTGCCCTCGACGACTCGGCGATCGAGGCGCTCGACGAAATCTTTGCGCAAGCCGCCTCGCCGCTCAGCCAGGTTCAGCTCGAACACCTCCACGGCGCCCTGCATCGGAGCGCTCCCGGCAGCAACGCGTTGAACTTCGCCCGCGCCAAGTACGACCTGCTCGTCAACGCGAAATGGACCGACCCGGCGCGCGACGACGAGAACGTGAGCTGGGCGCGCGAGAGCTTCGCCCGGTTGCACCCGTTCCTCTCCCTCGGCGCCTATCCCAATTACCTCTTTCAGGAGACAAGGGAACGCGTGCGGCAGGCCTACGGCAGCGACGCCTACGAACGCCTGGTCGCGCTAAAAGATCGTTACGACCCCGCCAACTTCTTCCGACTGAACCAGAACATCGAGCCGACGAGCGCGTAGCCGGCCGCGGCGCCCCGCGGGCCTAGAGGTGGTCCTGCGGTCGCTTCCATTCCGAGGTGTCGATCTTGGTCGCGCTGGCCGGCTCGAGAACGCGGGGCGTCTGCTTCGCCAACTTCGGCAGCGCCTCCCCCGCCGCCCACTCCAACATGCCGAGCTGGTCGTCACGCGGCTGGTCGAAGATGAACTGATTGACGCCGGCCTCGATGTACGGCTCGATTACGTTGTAAAACGCATCCTTGGACACCCACGGGTCTTCTTCCGCCTTAGGCACCCAGTAGTACAGCGAGCGGTCCAGCGTATCGGGATCGCGCCCGAACTCTCGGCAGAAGTCATCGAGCATCTGATTGCGTTCTCGCATCTCAGTCGGCGTACCGAACGCGTTCCACGTGTCCCCGAACTTCGCAACGATCTTGAGCATGCGCGGCCCGAACGCGCCGAGGACCAGAGGAGGACGCGGCTTTTGAATGCTCGCGGGGCGAGAGCGCGCGTCCTTCAGCTTGTAGTAGGTGCCGTCGAACGAGCTCGTGTCCTCGCGCGTCATGAGATCGACCACTTGAACCGCCTCGCGGAAGCGGGCGACCAGCTCCTTCGTCTCGGGAAACTCGATCCCGAACATGGTGTGCTCCGGCTCGTACCAACCGGCTCCCAGCCCGATCTCGAGCCTGCCGTTCGATATGTGGTCGACGGTCACCGCCATCTTGGCCACGACCTGCGGGTAGCGAAAGGTGTTGGACGTCACGAGAATGCCGATCCTGATTTTTGCCGTCCGTGCCGCCAGTCCGGCGAGGAGCGACCAGGCCTCGAAGTAGGGTCCCTGCGGCCGGCTGGGTTGGACGAGGTGATCGCACAGCCACGCGCTCTCGTAGCCCAGCCGCTCGAAGAGCTGCCAGCGCTCGACCGTCTTCTCCCAGGTCATGTTCTGGTCGGTGCAGATACCGAAGCGGAATCGCCGGGTCATTCGACTCCTCCTCCTTCAATGAGCGTGGTCGCTGTCAACGAATCGTAGAGCAGACCACGCGAGCCGACCGCATCACCGGAGGCCCACTAGAATCCATCGCGGGATGACACCTCGATGGGCCTGACCACGCTCAAGATGCCGCAACTGGGCGAATCGGTCACCGAGGGCACGGTCGACCGCTGGCTCAAGCAGGAAGGCGATCTGGTGCGTCGCGACGAGCCCATCGTCGAGGTCGTCACCGACAAGGTGAATGCGGAGATCCCCTCACCTTTCGAGGGCCGGCTGGTTCACATCAAGGTCTCTGCGGGACAGACGGTGCCGATCGGGGCGGCATTGGCCGAGCTCGAGGTGGAAGGCGCGACGACTGCGACCGAGGACCAGCCCGAGCCGCCGGCTGACAGGCAGCCCAGGCCGGAGGCGGCATCCGAGCCGGTTGACGCCGGCCGGCTCAGCCCAGGGGTCCGCAAGCTCATCGAGGAGAATGGCCTCGAGATTTCGCAGATCAAGGGCACGGGCCAGGGCGGGCGCCTCAGGCGCGAGGACGTGATGTCGTACATATCTGAACAGCGGTCCGCAGCGCCCGCGCCACAGCCGCCAGCTCCAATCCCAGCGCCAATGCGCGCACCTTCAGACCGAGGGGACGAGGTGGTGCGGATTTCCGCGGTGCGCCGCCAGATCGCGGAGCACATGGTGCGCAGTATCAGCACCTCGCCTCACGCATGGTCGCTGCGAGAAGTCGATGTGAGTCGGTTGGTCGGCTACAGGGAGGCTGAGAAGGAGAAGTTCCGTGGGCGTCATGGATTCCCTCTCTCGTATGTGGCCTTCTTCGTCCAGATCGTTTGCGACGCTCTGCTCAAAAATCCGTACCTGAACTCGAGCTGGACGGACCAAGGTATCGTGCTCAAGCACTACGTCAACATGGGCATCGCGGTTGCGCTTCCCGATACCCTGATCGTCCCCGTCGTCAAGGACGCCGACCTTATGGGCTTCGTCGACCTCGCGCACGCGATCAATGACCTCGCCACACGCGCGCGCAGCAAGTCACTCCGGCCCGAGGATGTGCGCGACGGCACCTTCACCCTGAACAACACCGGCGCTCTCGGTTCGGTCGCGGGGCAATCCATCATCAACCAGCCGCAAGCCGCCATCCTGAGCACAGAATCGATCCGCCGGCGCCCGGCGGTCGTGGGAGACACGATCGCGATCCGCCCGATCATGAACCTGACCATGTCGTTCGACCATCGCATCATCGACGGCCTCGCGGCCTCGCGGTTTCTCAATGACGTGCAGGCCGGGATCGAGGAATGGACGCCGGAGAAGATCAGGCTCTAGGGCGGCCCCGCAGGTGTCCGTCTAAGTAGTCAGCGGTCGCGCGAAGGTATCGGTCGATGGCGTCGGGCTCTGCGGCGCGGCCCATGTGGCCGATCCGGAAGATTCTGCCTGACAGCTCGCCCAGCCCGCCTCCGATGCGGATCCGGTGCTCGCGCAGGAGCCACGCCATGTAATCGGAAACGTCCATGCCCGGCAGGCCGTACGCTGCGGTCGTCACCGGAGACGCCGTGGCGATGGGTGACAGCATCCTGAAACCCATCTCCTCCAGGCCCTCGCGGACGCGGTCCCGCGCCCCGGCCAACCTTCTCCACCGGTGCTCGACCCCTTCCTCGAGGAGGCCGGTGAGCGCCACGTCGAAAGCCTCGACGACATTGGTCGGCATCGTGGTCGGGTGTGGGTGCCACCCGCTCCACTGCTCCGCGAAACGGCGCCAGGTGGCGAGATTGAGATACCAGCCGGCCGCCTTGGGGCGGCCGTCGGCGAGAGCTTCGAGAGCGCGCCGCCCGGCCGCGACAGGCGCCACCCCGATCGGTCCGCCGATGCATTTGTTGGCGACGGTCACACACAGGTCGACCCCCCACGCGTCCATCTCGAAGGGCACGCCGCCGACCGCGGAGATGCCGTCGACGATGGTGAGAACGCCGCGCTCGCGCGCGATTCTGCAGATTCCCTCGACGTCGTTGAGCACGCCGACCGAAGTCTCGTGATGCACGACGCAGACGGCCCGCACCTCGGGATGCGCCGCGAGCGCAGCGCTGATGTGCTCCGCCGTGATCGGCTCGGCCAGGCCCGGACGAGCCGTGTGAACCCGCAGATCGTTGGCGGTCGCGACCTCGGCCATCCGGTCTCCGAAAAGCCCATTCGTGGCCACCAAAACCGCGTCCCCCCGGCTGAGCACGCTTGCGATGCACATCTCAACGCCTGCCATGCCGGATCCGAACACGAGCTGCACCTCGCCGGCGGTCTTGAACACGTCACGCATGCCGGACACCGCGCGCTTATAGAGCTGCGTCCAGCTGTCGCCGTAGTGCGCCCGCACCGGTCGCGCGAGCGCTTCCAGGACGCGGTCCTCGACGCTGACCGGACCTGGGATCATCAAGAACTCTCGGTCTTCGATCATCTCTTACTCCTTGATGATCGAAGGCGAACCGGCGCCCGTGCCGGCTGCGATTCCTGAGCCGCCCCACACCGTTTCCGCCTCCACGCTGCCTTGCTCGAAGCGCTCCAGGCGGTAGATCTCCAGGTGCTCTGGCGAGCCGCCGCGGATCTCACGCGCCGCCAGCGGCGCCAGTCCTGGCGCGAGGCACATACCGTGGCCGCTGAAGCCGGCGATCGTGTAGACGTTGTCAAGATGCGTCCAACCCACAACCGGATTGTCGTCTGGCGTGGTCTCGATGAAACCGGCCCAGCCGTGGGTGACCCCGGCCGTCGCTAGCTCAGGGAGGCGGTGCACGATGCGGTCGACCAGCGCCGGGAGCACGTCCGAGCCGACCGCCACCCGATCGGGCGGATCCACAGCCACGAACGACTCCGCGATACCCGCCACGAGACCCTCTCCCTCCGAGTGGAAGTACAGCCCCGTGACCAGGTCGATGGTGAGCGGGAGAAAGTCGTGCGGCGCCGGTGAGCGGTCGATGACGAAGATATCGTTGCGGCGCGCGGTGATCGGCAGCGAGCCGCCATACATAGCGGCAACCGCCGGCGCCCACGCGCCCGCCGCGTTCACCACAATGTCCGCCATGAGGCGGCCGGAAGGTGTGATCACACCCGTCACCCTCGTTCCCCTCGACTCGATCGCTATCACCGGGTTGTCCTGAAGGATCGTCGCACCACGCGCGCGAGCGCCGGAGGCAAAGCCGGCGACCACGGAGTTGGGGTCGACGTAGCCGTCAGTCGGGTTGTACGCGGCGCCCGCCACGTCCACGACGTTGATGCCGGGCACGAGGCGGGAGACCTCGTCCCTCCCCACCATCTGGGTCGGCACGCCGCACGCATTCTGAACACGCACTGCTCTCTCGAGCTTGCGAGCGCTGTCCGCGCCGTCGTGAAGGAACAGGTAGCCGGCCTGGCGGAAGGCCGGGTCGACGCCGAATTCCTCCTTGAATCCTACGAGCCGGCGGACCGTCTCCATGCCGGCCCGTACCGAAGTCTCCTGGCTGAACTGCTGGCGGATTCCGCCCGCGTTGAGCCCACTCGAGCCGGAGCACACCGCCCCTCGCTCGGCGACCACCACGCTCGCGCCCGCGCCCGCGAGCTCATAGGCGACGGCGCAGCCCGCGATGCCGGCGCCGACGATCAGGACGTCACATTTCTTCAAGGCCAGCGCTCAGGCCTCCGCGAGCACTTCACGGGCCACACGGTAGCCGGACTTGATGGCGCCCTCCATCCCACCCGGCCCGACTCTGTTGTCGGTGTGCTCGCCGGCGAAAAATACCCTGCCGTCGAGTGGCGCGGCGATGATGGGCAGCACCGAGTCGCGTTGGTCGCCGATCGGCGCCCTGACGACGGCTCGGGTCCACGGGTCGTGCGTCCAGCTCTTGACGAATCCGAAGAGCCGCTTGATCGGGCGACCTACGACGGAGCTCATCGTCGCGTCGACGCTGTCGAGGATCTGCTCGTCCGTGAGGCCCGACGGCTCGACGTCACCCGCCGCCAGGCCGGCGACGATGATGGGATCGCCGTCTTGATGGACCGTCTGCTCCATGACAAAACCTGGCATCCGGTCCGTGAAACAACCTGATCCGATCGCCTTCTTGACCAGGCTGCGTTCCGCGTACTGGACGACCAATCTGGTGGCGTTGCCGTAGCGAAGCTGGAGCAGCGCCCGGACTTTGTCCGCGGGCAACGCCGGCTCGAATCCCAGCTCGGACACCAGAGGGCCTGGCACTGTGACCACGACCCGATCCGCGGGGTAGGTCTCGCGGTCCGATTCGAGGGACACGCCGGTGGCGCTCCAGCCCACTACGCGCACCGAACGGTTGAGCCTGACATCGAGCTTGCGCGCCATCGTGCGCGGAAGCGTGTCGTTGCCGCCCTTGATCTTGCGGTAAGCCTCGCCCCACGAAATGTCCACGTTGAGCTCCCGGGCGTCGGCGATGCGAAGCGGTGCGGCGGGGGTCGATTGAGCGATGGCTCTGAGGAGGAGCTCGGCCGGCTCGGAGACGTGAGCTCGCCGCAACCATTGGGCAACCGTTTCGTAGAGGCTCGGACGCGTTCTCTTGATAGCTCCGCGCAGCTCGTTGACGATCTCGGCCGCAGCGGCGCGGTCGAGGCGCTCGCCGCCAAAGATGAGATCGGGCACGTCGGCCCCGAGGCTGAACTCGGCGCTCAGCTCGACGCCATGCTTGGCGCAAAGGTCGGCGATGTTCTGCTGTCCGTGGTAGATGATCTCCGCCCCGATGTCCGCGAACTGACCCGCGGCGAATCCCTCCCTGAGAGTGAACACCCGGCCGCCGACGCGGTCCCGCGCCTCCAGCACCACCACCTCGTGGCCGGCTGCCTGAATCTCGGTCGCGGCGACGAGGCCGGACAGGCCAGCCCCGACGACAAGCACCTTCATTGCATGATCACATGATCCGGCCGCCGTCAAGAAGGACGACGATTCCAGACGCGTCGGGCCACGAGCTGATGTCGAGACCGGCCCGAGCGATGTCTTCGGGTTGAGCGATCCGTTGGAGCGGCATCTCGCGCTGCATCACCCGTTCCTGCACCGCGGGATCGATCGCGAACCACATCTCGGTCGCGACAGGACCTGGGGCGATCGCGTTGCAGCGGACGTGGGGAGCAAGCTCGCGCGCCAGTGTCTTGGTCAGGCCGATGAGACCCGCCTTGGTGGCGCCATAGGGTGCGCCATGCAGGGAGCCCGCTACGCCGCCGTCGCTGCTGACGTTCAGGATCGCGCCCCGCTGTGATACCAGGTCCGCCTTCAGCTCTTTCGCCAGGAAGGTGGGCGCGGTCAGGTTGATTGCGACAGATCGCTCCCACCCCGCGCGCGTGAGCTCCTCGAGCGTGAACTCCTCGCCAATGCCGGCGTTGTTGACGAGAAGGCTCGCGTGTCCCTTTGCGCGCGCCGCCGACGCCACCGTCCGAACTCCCTCGAAGTCCTCGAGGTCGGCGCACACGCTCTCGATCTTTCCACCGAACGCGGCGGCGAGCTCGATGGTTCTTGCCGCCTCCGCCTCGCGGCTGCGATAGCTGAAGACGACATCGTAGCCTCGCCGCGCTGCTTCGAGGACGAACGCGCGCCCAATCCCGCGCGAGCCGCCGGTCACAACGGCCAGCGGTCGCAGATCAGCCATCACGTTTCATTCTTTGACGAAGAGCTGTCGCGGGAAGTCGGCCAGGACCTCGTGGCCACTCTCGGTAACACGAAAAGTGTCGCTGAGCTCAAAGCCCCACCCCTCCATCCACATACCGAGCATCAGGTGGAAGGTCATGTTCGGCTCCATCACGGTCTTGTCTTTCTCGCGGAGGCTGGCCGTGTGGTCGGCCCAGTTCGGAGGATAGTTCAGGCCGATCGAGTAGCCAATCCGCGATGGCTTGCTGAAGCCCGCCCGGTTGATTGTCCGGCGCCACGCCACCTCGACGTCCTCGCATAAGGCGCCGGGCTTGACGGTCGCCAGCGCGGCCGCCATGCCCTCCGCGGTGGCAGCAGCGACCCGTCTCATGTCGTCGGGCGGTTTGCCCAGATACACCGTCCGCGACATCGCGCAGTGATAGCGGTGACGGCAGCCGCTGAGCTCGAGACAGGTCGCCGTGTCCCGCCGGAAAGGCGTGTCCGACCACGATGCGTGTGGGGTCGCGGCGTTCTCGGCACTGAGAATGGACGGCGGGTTCGCGGGCGCGTCGCCGCCGAACTCCTCGGTGCCTCGGATCTGCGCCTCTGAGATTTGGGCAGCGGCGTCGCACTGGCGCACGCCCACCGCGACCGCGTCTATCGCGACGCGCATCACGTTCTCCACGATGCGGGCGGCCTGTCGCATGACATCTATCTCGCGCGGCGACTTCACCGTGCGGACCCAGTTCACGAGCAGGTCGACGTCCTCAAATCGTGCGTGCGGCAGGGCACGTGTGAGCACCTGAAGGTTGCGGGCGGTGAAGAAGTAGGCGTTGCCTTCGTAGCCGATCCGAGCACCGGAGAATCCACCGTCCGCGAGCACTGACGCAACATGCTCCATCGGGTGCTTGACCGGCGACTCCACGTAGTCGTCGGCATAGCTGAGGATGTTTTCCCGCGGAAGCGTGGTGGTGAGGATGGCGCTCTGGGCATCCATGCCTCGCCCGACCCACAGCGGCGGCTCCCCTCTCATGGGCACGATCACCGCCTGCGGCACGTAGAACGACCATGCGTCGTAGCCGGTCAGATAATTCATGTTCGCCGGGTCGGTGACGAGGAGGACGTCGACGCCGGCCTCACCCATCCTCACCCGGGTCCGATCAAGTCTCTGCGCGTACTCCTCATCTGGAAACGCTGCCATCCGCCACCTCCTTGGCCGGCTGCCGGCCGAGTAACAGATGCTCGTACACAAGCTGAGCTGCATCGAGGTCATCCAGGTCGATCCACGCGTCCGGCCGGTGCGCTGCCTGCTCGATGTCGCCCGGCCCGAACAGAACGCATGGTATCCCCGCGGTGTGCACGAGGAAGCCGGCGTCACTCGCCGCTCGCCATGCCGAGATGCGACAGGTAAGGCCCGCCTGGCTCATCGCGGCGGACATCAACCTCACGAGCTCGTGGTCCTGCGATATCTCGAAGGCCAGATAGTCCGGGCCCGAGTGGATTTGGGCCTCAAGCCATGGAGCCGCTGCCGTGTTCTTGCGATGGCGGCTTCCACCTCACCCACCACCTGCTCCGCGGTCTCGCCGGGGTTGAGGCGCCGGTCCACCTCGATCTCACAGCGATCCGGCACCACGTAGGGGCGCGTGCCGCCGTGGATCGTCCCCACGGTGAGCCTCGGCGGCCCGAACACCGGGTGGGGTCGCCCCGCGAGCTCCTCGCCAACCGACTCGAGCTCGAGCACGAGCCTCGCGGCGGCGGTTATGGCGTTGTGTCCCAGCTCCGGCGATGACGCGTGGGCGGACGCGCCCTTGACCAGGACCCGGAAGTTGAGCAGTCCGCGGTTGCCCACCACAAGTTGCATGGCGGTCGGCTCCGCAAGCACAGCACAGTCGGCTTGAATGCCGCGCGCCACCAGTGCGCGTGTGCCAGCGGAGTTCTCCTCCTCGCCGACAACCGCGGCCAGCGTCACGTCTCCCGCGGGCTCCTGGCCGCGATCGCGAAGGTCGACGATCGCGCCCAGGATCGCAGCCAGCCCGCCCTTCATGTCGCAGGCTCCCCGGCCGTAGAGTCTTCCACCGTCGACCTCGGCCCCGAAAGGGTCGCGCGTCCAATTCTCTCCAATCGGGACCGTGTCGAGGTGCCCTGTGAGCAGAAGATGGGGGCCCCTGCCTACCTTCCATCGAGCGATGACGTTGGGCCGCCCGGGCGCCACCTCCTGCAGCATCACCTCGAGGCCGGCGTCGGCGCACCAACCGCCAAATGCCTCAGCTGCCGCCAGCTCCTCACCGGTCTGCGAGGGAATCCGGACCAGCCGCTGGAGAATCGCGCGCGCGGAGCGCTGCATGCACCACCGAGAGTGCCACAAACCCGAGGTCCGGTCGGCGCGCACCGCCGTCGGCTACGATCCCGGCGGCAGCGTCAGCTCGACTGGAGGACACCACGTGAAGGTGCTGATGTTGAGCCAGGCCGACGTGACGGCGCTTCTGGATCTGGACCGTCTTCTCGACGCGCTCGAGAATGGGTTTCGGGCGCTGAGCGCTGGGCGGGTCGAGGTGCCTGCTCGAACCGCCGTCAACGCCGAGAACGAAGGGTGGCTGGCCACCATGCCGGGGTACGGGAGGGGCCTCGGCCTTGGTGTGAAGCTCGTTTCGGTGTTCCCCCACAACCGCGCCCTCGACAAGCCGTCACATCAAGCGCTGATCGTGCTGTTCGACGCGTCGACCGGCTCGCCTATCGCGGTGATGGACGGCACGCGCATCACCGCGATCCGCACCGCCGGCGCGGCCGCGGTCTCAGCCCGGCACCTGGCGAGGCAGGACGCGAGGGTGCTGGCCATCGTCGGCGCAGGTGCGCAGGGACACGCGCACCTCGAGATCATGCCGCGGGTGCGCGACTTCGAGGAGATCAGGGTCGCGTCGAGGACGCCGGAGAGCGCGCGGGGGCTCGCGAAGCTCGATCCCAGGGCCCACGTGCTCGAAAGCTTCGAAGCAGCTGTGCGCGGCGCCGACGTGATCGCCCTCTGTACGCATTCGGGCGAGCCGGTGATCCGGCGCGAATGGGTTTCCCCGGGCGCGCACGTCTCCTCCGTCGGTTTCGCTGCTCCATCTGGTGAGCTCGACCGCGAGCTGGCCGCGACCGCCCTTCTGTACGTGGAGTCGCGCGCGGCAGCATTTCTTCCTCCGCCCGCCGGGTGCATGGAGCTCGCCGGCATGCACCCTGACAGCGCAACCGAGCTGGGTGAGGTGCTCCTGGGCACCCGGCCCGGACGTCGATCGCGCGACGACGTCACCGTCTACAAGTCGATGGGTCACGCCGTCGAGGACCTGGCCGCCGCGAATCTCGTCTACCGCGAGGCCGTAGCGAAGGGAGCGGGGTCGACGGTCGAGCTCTGAATGTCAGCTCTGAACCGTGCGGCGCACGGCCACGAGCACTCGGTCCAGGGACGGCAGGTAGTAGTCCTCTAGCGAAGCGGCTGGAAAGGGAACGTCGAATGCACCGACGCGAGCCACCGGAGCGTCCAGGTCGTAGAAGACCTCCTCCATCAGCGTCGCGGAGATCTCCGCCCCGAAACCCGCGGAGAGCGGCGCTTCGTGCACGATCACGCAGCGGCCTGTCCTCACCACCTCCGCGCAGAGCGTCACCACGTCGAGGGGAACCAGGGTTCGCAGGTCGAGCACGCTCGCCGAAATGCCCTCGCCGGCCAGCTTTTCGGCGGCGCGCAGGCAGAGCTCGACGGCGGCACTCCAGGCCACCAGGGTGACGTCTTCTCCTTGACGCACCACGGCCGCCTTGCCAAACGGCACCGTGTAGGCGCCGTCAGGAACCTCGGAGCGGCCCGCGCGATAAAGGCGATCCGGCTCGCAGTAGAGCACCGGGTCGGGGTCCCGAATCGATTCGATCAGCAAGCCCTTGGCGTCGTAGGCGTTGGAGGGCATCACGATCTTGATCCCGGGTGACTGAACAAACTGCGCTTCGACGGCGTCGGAGTGGAACTCGGGGCTGCGGATGCCGCCCCCGAACGGCGCCCGGACCGTGACCTGACAGTGATAGCGGCCTCGCGAGCGCTGACGGTACTTGCCAAGCTGCGGTCCCAGCTGGTGAAAACCCTGGGCCGTAAAGCCCAAGAACTGGATCTCCGCCACGGGCACCATGCCGGCCAACGCAAGGCCGAGCGAAGCGCCGAGGATGCTGGCCTCCGCCAGCGGCGTGTCTACGACCCGGTTCGCTCCGAAGCGTTCCACGAGACCGCTGGTCGTTCGGAAGACACCGCCCAGCTTGCCCACATCGAGCCCGAGAACCATGACTCGTGGATCGGCCTCCATCTCGTCGGCAAGCGCGTTGTTGATCGCCTCGACGATGTTTCGCTGCGGCATGTCAGCCCTTGGCGCCGTCGACGAGCTCCGCCCGCTGCCGGAGCACGCGCGGAGGCGGGTCCTGGTACACGTTGGCGAAGACTTCTTCCGGCCGAGGGGCCGCAGCGCCGATCGCGTGCTGGAGCGCCTGCTCGTTCTCTTCGCGGAGCTCCACCGTCCACGCCGCCTCGCGTTTGTCGTCCCACTGGCCGAGCCCCGCCAGGTACTTCTGGACGCGCTCGATCGGATCGCGCGTGCGCGCCTCCTCGAACTCCTCTGGGTCCTGATAGCGCGAGGGGTTGTCGGTGGTGTTGTGGAAGCTCATCCGGTAGGTGACTGCCTCGATGAGGCTCGGGCCGCCGCCGGCACGCGCGCGCTCGACGGCGTCGCAAGCGGCGTCGTAAACAGCCATCACGTCATTGCCGTCGACCTCGACGCCTTCGAATCCGTAACCGGCGGCGCGCAGGGCGAAACTCTTGGTCGCCGACTGCACGCGACGCGAGGTCGAAATCGCCCACTGGTTGTTCTGGAGGAAAAACACGATGGGCGCCGCCACAACGCCGGCCAGGTTGAGCGCCTCGTGGAAGTCACCCTCCGAAGAGCCGCCGTCGCCGATATAAGCGATCACGACCGAGTCTTCGCCCCGAAGCCGAATGCCCCACGCCAGGCCGGTGGCCTGCGGCAGCTGCGCGGCGATGGAGACCTGAGTCGGCAGGACCTTGACAGCATCAGGGATTCGCGCCGGGGCGATCTTGCCAAGGTACTGGGCCGTGATCACCTCGAGCGGCAGGCCGTGGTGGACGGTCGCCATCAGCTCGCGGTACTGTGGCACCATCCAGTCCCGGCTCGGATCGACGGCCATCGCCGAACCGATGATCGAAGCCTCCTGGCCCATGCCTGGCGAGTAGACGCCGAACTGGCCCTGGCGCTGCAGCGCGATGACGCGTTGGTCGTAAAGACGCGATTTCATCATCCAGCGCAGAGCTTCGAGAAGGAGCTCCTCCTCCATGCGCGACTTTGCCCCGGCGGCGACCGTCCCGTCGGGCAGCAGCACTGAGCGCCGACTCTGCACGAGCCTATTCTTGCTCAGGACCGCTCGAACCCGGCACTTGCCTCGCTCAGGCCGGCGCCCGCAGCGCCTGCTGCGCGGCGCGCTCGCCGCTGAGTGCAGCGCCCTCCATGTTGGAGGCCCAGCTGTAGTCGCCACAGAAATGGATTCCGCCCACGGGCTCCGCCAGCTGGTCGAAGGTTTTCATGCGGCCGACGCTGTACAGGGGCATGCCGTGCGGCCAGCGCTGAACCTCCACCCTGATCACGCGGTCCCGATACTCGGGGCGCAGGCGAAACAGCTCCCGAAGGGTGCCCGTCTTTATCGTGTGGTCCGGGTCATCCCAGATCACGCGCGCGGTCGGGTCTCCGACGATGTTGTGGAAGCAACCGCCACGCTCATCGAAGTTTCCAGGCGTTCTGATGACGAACGCGTCGAGGTTGTACGCGACGTCAGCCCGCGCGGCGGTAAGCGAATAACGGCTCGGCCGGGCGTCCTCTGGACTGACGACGATGTTCGTCGTCATGAAGCGGCCGTAGCGCACCGCGCGGAGGGCGGCACTCTTCCATCGTGGAAGCTCCCCGATGACGTCGGCGGCCACCGGCGCGGGCAGAGCCGAGACCACCCTGCGTGCCCAGACGCTTCGCATCCCGCGGTCTCCGTCGACCTCGATCGCGTACCCGCCGTCCATCGGGCGGACCGAGACGACACGTGACCTCAGTGAGAGGCGCTGTCCGATTGCGCTGGCCAGCGCCTTGGTGAATTCATTCGTTCCACCGTCGAAAACGCAATCGCCCCGATCGTGCCGCGGCACCGGCTGGTCGCTCCAGGGCGTGCTGCGCTGGTCGCCCCAGAGCCAAAGGGCGCCATAGAGCGAGATCTCGACCGACGAACCCGAGTTCATGATCTGGCACCAGCGGTCGAAGAAGCGGTGGGTGTCGGGCGAGACGTCTCCCAGCCACTCGTCGAACGCCAGGTCATCCAGCTCGGGAAGGGTCGGGGGCCGGCGATCCAGCTGTTCGGCTGTGATGCGCTCGATGCAGCTCTCGATCTCGGACCGCGAATCGGGATCGGGCGGGTAAAGGCCGCGCCAGTACTCCTCCAGGTTGTCGTCGCGAAGAAGCCGTGCCCCAACCTTGTCGGCCAGCTCCACGACTTTCACCCGGTCAGTCGACACGTACTGCGCTCCCGTGTTCAACCAGATGCCGTCGCTGTGCTGGAGGGACCGCGTTCTGCCACCGATGTGATCGGCGGCGTCGAAGACTTCGAGGTCGACGTCCCGCAGCACATAAGCCGCCGTCAGGCCCGCGACTCCTCCGCCCAATACGGCGAGGTCGAGCCGCTCCATCGCATTTCCTCCGTGTGCGACTTTGCGCGGTCGCGAGACCACGTCGGCTCAGTCGCAGAGGGCACCTGTACCATACCGGCAACCGAGGCTGTATCAAAGCCGAGGGGAAGCACGCAGCCGTCGGGCCTGTCCAACCAGGAGGTGGCGCAGGGCATGGGGGAGTTTCTCCAGTACACAGTCATCGGTCTCACCGTCGGCTCGTTCTATGCCCTTGTCGCGCTTGGCTACACAATCGTCTATGGAATCATCCGCCTCATCAACTTCGCCCAGGGAGACCTCTCCATGGTGGGCGCCTTCCTCGGTTGGACGCTGCTCGTTTCTCTTGGCCTTGAGCACCTGCCGATCTATCTCGCCCTCGTCGTCGCATTCGTCGTCCCGATGATCGGAACGGCGGTCGTGAACCTCGGCATCCTTCAATTCGCGTACAAGCCACTTCTCAGGCGGTCGCTGCTCGCGATCTTGATCACAGCCCTCGGAATGTCGCTCTTGCTCCAGAACGCCGCCGAGCTCATCTGGGGCCCCGCGATCCAGGCCTATCCACCGAACCTCCTTCCGCTGAGCGGCTTCTTTCTTGGTCCGGTCCATGTGACCTACGTCCAGATCGCCCTGGTGGTGGCGAGTCTTCTGTTGATGGGTGGCCTCGTGGCGTTCATCCAGGGCACGACGATGGGCACCGCGATGAGAGCCCTGGCCGTCGATCACGACGCGGCCAGGTTGATGGGCATCAACGTCGACGCGGTCATCCGGATCGCGTTCGTGCTGGGCGCGATGCTCGCGGCCGCCTCGGGCGTGATGCTGGGCATCTATTACGTGCAGATCCAATTCACCATGGGCTTCCTTCTCGGGCTTCGCGCCTTCACGGCCGCGGTGCTGGGCGGGATAGGCAACATCCCTGGGGCGATGGCGGGTGGCCTGATCATCGGTCTACTCGAGGCCTACACCACCGGCTACCTCTCCGGCACGTGGGAGGACGTGGTCGTGTTCGGCGTCCTGATCACTGTTCTCGTGGTCAAGCCCACGGGCCTGTTCGGTGAGCGAGTGGCCGAAAGAATGTGATCGCGCAGCTGGCGAACCACCCGATTGGCCGCTCTTACGCGACGGTGCGTGACCGGGCGGGTCGGACGCCGTACTGGTCCCGTGTCATCACAGTCCTGGCGATTATCGGCGCAACGGTGGTGTTCAACGGCGACGACTACGTCACCTCGGTTGCGGTGTCGGTCGCGACTTACGCGATGCTCGGCCTCGGCCTGAACATCGTTGTCGGATACGCGGGGTTGCTGGATCTCGGCTACGCCGCGTTCTTCGCGATCGGCGCCTACACCAGCGCCCTTCTCATGACCCAGGCCCACTGGAACTTCTTCGCCACGCTGCCGTTCGCTGTGCTCTTTACCGGCACGGCCGGAGCCATCCTCGGCTATCCGACCCTGCGGCTGCGCAGCGACTACCTCGCCATCGTGACCCTGGGTTTCGGCGAGATGACACGGATCACGTTCAACAACTGGGAGTACGCAGGCGGCCCGAACGGAGTTCTTGGCATCCCCTGGCCCAACGTGTTCGGGTACGAGCTCAACACGCAGGCGGACTTCTTCATCGTCGGTCTTGTCTTACTCGCGATCGCCATGATCTTCGCCCAGAACCTCGATCATTCCAGGCTTGGCCGCGGTTGGGTGGCCATCAAGGACGATGAGTTCGCAGCCGAATCAGTCGGCGTGCCGTCGCTGCGGCTGAAGCTCTTCGCCTATGTGATGGGCGGCATGTGGGGTGGCCTTGCGGGAGCGTTCTTCGCCACCCGCATCGGAGCCATCGACCCGACCAGCTTCACCTTCCAGCTTTCCGTCCTGGTCCTGATCGTGATCGTCCTCGGTGGCACCGGCAGCCTTCCAGGGGTGCTGCTTGGCGCGCTGGTAGTCGTCGGGTTGCCTGAGGTCCTGCGCCAGTTCGCCGACGTGCGGCTGCTCGTCTTCGCGGTGTTGCTGGTCGGAATGATGCTGCTGCGACCCCAGGGCTTGTGGCCGAGGATCAGGCGCAAACCGAAACCGTTCTACGGCTTGCAGGAGGAGGAGGCCGAGGACGTCGCAATCCGGATCCTGCGTGAGCATCAGGCCCAGATGGAGCAGAGAGATCGCCGGCATGCCGCCGCTGGCCGTGCGGTGCCCGGCGTCGGTGAGACCCTTCTCGACGTGCAGGGGGTGGTCCAGCAGTTCGGGGGCTTGCGCGCGGTCGACAACGTCTCGTTCAAAGTTCGGCGCGGCGAGATCTTCAGCATCATCGGCCCCAACGGAGGCGGCAAAACGACGCTCTTCAACTGCATCACGGGGGTGCAGAGACCGAGGCACGGACAGGTCCGATTCGACGGCCGGCCTGTGGTAGGCCTTCGCCCGCATGTGATCGCCGGCCGCGGCATCGGTCGCACCTTCCAGGGGATTCGGCTGTTCAAGAATATGGCCGTCTTCGAAAACGTCATGGTCGGGCTGTACCCTCGACATCGCACGATGACGTGGCAGGCGCTGCTGCACACGCCAGGTGAGAGGAAGGATGAGCTCCGAACGCTGCAGGAGTCGCGACGGTGGCTCACCTTTGTCGGCCTCGAATCCGTGGCAGGCCGGCTGGCGACCGAGCTTTCCTACGCCGACCAGCGCCGGGTCGAGATCGCCCGCGCGCTCGCCGCGCATCCGCACCTCGTGCTCTTTGACGAGCCGGCGGCAGGCATGAACCCGACCGAAAAGCTGGAGCTGACGGGCATCATCCGCAAGATTCGCAACCTCGGCATCACCGTCGTCCTTATCGAACACGACATGTCCCTGGTGATGCGGGTCTCGGACCGGATCGCGGTGCTCGACCACGGCATCCTGATCGCACTGGACAAGCCCGCGGAGATCCAGAAGAACCCGGCGGTCATCGAAGCCTACCTTGGACGCGAAGAGGACGACCTGGACGCGATGAACGCACAGGAGGCATGACGTCGTGGCTCTCCTCGAGGTCCACGACCTCCACGTCTACTACGGCAACATCGAAGCGCTCAAGGGCATCTCCCTGGAGGCTGAGCCCGGCCAGATCGTGGCCATCCTCGGCGGCAATGGAGCCGGCAAGACAACAACGCTGCGGACGATCTCGGGTCTGCTGCGCCCACGAAGCGGATCGATCATTTGCGCCGGCAAGAGCCTGGTCGGGGTCGAAGCGCACGTCATCGTGGCGAGGGGCCTCAGCCACGTGCCCGAAGGCAGGCGCATCTTCAACATCCTGAACGTGGACGAGAACCTCAGCCTGGGCGGCTATCTCATGCGCTCCCATCGGGAGCGCATCAAAGAGAGGAAGGCCGCCGTGTTCAGCCTGTTTCCCAGGCTCGCCGAAAGGCGGTCGCAGCTGGCGGGGACGCTGTCCGGGGGCGAGCAGCAAATGCTCGCCATCGGCAGGGCGCTGATGTCCGACCCGAAAGTGCTCATGCTCGACGAACCATCGTTGGGGCTGGCGCCCATTCTCGCGAGGAGCGTCCTCAAGACCGTGCGTGAGATCGCTAACCGCGGCGCAGCGGTCCTCCTCGTCGAGCAAAACGCGCGCCAGGCGCTGGCCATCGCCGACTACGGATACGTCATCGAGGTCGGACGGATCGTCCTCGAAGGCAGCGCGGCCGTGCTGGCCAAGGACGAAAGGGTGCAGCAGGCTTACCTCGGCGGCTTCGAGTCGGTCAGCAGCGCGTAGGGCCGAGGCTCGGACCAAAGAAAAAAGGTGGGGCGCGATGGGCGACCCCACCTTGCTTTATAGGTCTGTCTGTCTAGCTTGACGGCACCCAGGTCCCGCCCTGCCGGATCGCGATCGGCTGGAACTGTGGGGGGTTTCCCACTGCGTGGACGGCTAGGAACTCAGGGGCGGGGCGGTCGCCCTTGGAGTCGAACGCGATGCTGCCCGTGATGCCGTCGGCGATCTTGACGGCGTGGATGGCGGGGTTGAGAGTCTTGGCGTCGGTCTTGCCCCCGTCGTTCTTCAAGGCCTGGGCGAGGGCCATCATGCCGTCGTACTCGTAGGACGAGTAGTCTCCGGGCGCCGATCCATATTGCGCCTTGTACGCGCTGGTGAATTTGTCGTTTTTTGCGTTGTGGATGAATTCGGTGGTGGGCAACGTGTTGATGGTGATCCCGGGGTTGGTGAGAGCCGCGCCCGCAACCTTGATCACGCTCGGGTCGACGTCCGCGGAGTCGCCGTTTAGCTTGTAGGACGGAGCCAGGGAGACGTATTCCTTGGCGAGCAGTCCGAACTCGGGGTAGTAGCCGGTGTAAAAGAGCACGTCCGGATGGGTCGATCCGACTTTCACCAGTGCCGCGGTGTAGTCCTTCTGACCGGGCGTGATCGCGTCGAAGTAGGTCACCATGATCCCGGCCGCCTGGGCCGCCTGCTTGGCGGAGTCCGCCACTCCCTTGGCGTACGTCGTGTTGTCGTGCATGATCGCGATCTTGGTGGCCTTGAGGAATTGCTGCATGAAGCTCACGTCCGCGGGTGCTTCAGCGTCGTCGCGGCTGACCATGCGAAACACGTTGTCGTAGCCCTGGTCAGTGAACTTGGGGTTGCTGGAAGCCGCCGTGATGAACGGTAGGTCGCCGTTACGGTGGAGGATGTCGCTCTCGGGAATCGACGCCCCGGAGCAGTATCCGCCGACGATCGCGACGATGTGCTCGGTAAGCAGCTTCTCAGCTGCCTGGGTACCTTGCTGCGCGTCGCAGGCATCGTCCTCCGGGACGGCCTGCAGTTTGCGTCCGTTGATGCCACCCGCGGCGTTGATGTCCGCGATTGCCAGTTGGCCCGCGTTGCGGATGGCGGTACCGGGGTCGGCATATGGTCCCGTGAAGGGGCCCGTGATGCCGACGACGATCGGTGAGCTGGGACCCGCAGTGTTCCCGCCGCCACAAGCGGCAATCAACAACGCACCACAGGCGGCCATGCTGGCTGCCATGAATCGCGGTCTGACCATTCGTGCCTCCCTTATCCCTCGATCCGGCCAACCGCCATCTTCCCGTCGCGGCGGGGCGAGAGTGCGCCGACGGAAGGCCACCTACTCCACCCAGAAACTGGGCCCAGTATCGGTACCTCGTATCAGAGTGTCAAGTTCGTCTGGCGGGATTGTGGAAGTAAAGCGAATCTGTCACCCCTGAAGCGAAAAGCGATTCTGTCACCCCATGGATGGCAGGATCGTCTTGAACCGAACTGAGCAACGCCGAGTCATCGTCCTCAACCACCTCGAATCAGGAGCGGTGGTCAACGCCGAGGCGGCCGAGCTTCTGGGCATCTCCAAGCGACAGCTCCAACGCCTTCACAGGGCCTATAGGGAGGCGGGAGTAGCCGGCCTGGCCCACGGCAATCGCGGCCGAGCCGCCCACAACACGGTCGAAGCTGCCATCGCTGCCCGAGTGGTCGAGCTGGCCAAAGACAAGTACCGAGGCTTCAATCACCAGCACCTGACCGAGATGCTCGCCGAGAACGACCACATCGAGCTATCGCGCCCCACCGTGCGCAGGATCCTGCTCCAGGCCGGCCTCCCTTCTCCACGCCGTCGAGGCGCCCCCAAACATCGGCGCCGGCGCGACCGCTATCCCAAGGAAGGCATGCTGCTGCAGTTGGATGCCAGCCGCCATGACTGGCTCGAAGGTCGAGGTCCTTATCTGAGCCTAGTCGGCGCCATCGACGACGCAACCGGCAGGGTCCCCTGGGCTTGTTTCCGAGAACAGGAGGACGCGTATGGCTACTTCATGGTGATGCGGGAGACCGTGACCAGGTTCGGCATCCCGATGGCTGTTTACGCAGACCGCCACTCGATCTTCTATCAAGGCAAGGAGGTACATCTGCGCAAGCTCTCGCTCGAAGAGCAGCTGGCCGGCCAACGGGAACCGACTCAATTCGGTCGCCTCCTGAACGAGCTGGGAGTTCAGCTCATCCACGCTCTCTCGCCCCAGGCCAAAGGCCGCGTCGAGCGCCTCTGGGGTACTTTTCAGGACCGCCTGGCCAGCGAGCTGCGTCTGGCCGGCGCCGGCAATTGCGAGCAGGCGAATCAAGTGCTGCGGCGTTTCCTGCCCCGGCACAACCGGCGTTTCGTGGTCGACGCTCAAGACGCAGAAGCCGCATGGGTCGAGTGGCCTAGGGGCCGCAGCCTGGACGAATTTTTCTGCTTCAAGTACCGTCGCGTGGTCCTCAACGACAACACGGTTCGCTTCGGGCAGCATGTGATCGACATCCCTCCTTCGGACCACCGTCACTCCTATGCCCACGTCCGAGTCGAGGTTCAGGAACGCTTCAACGGCACCTTCGCTGTCTATCTAGACGGCCACTGTATCGCCAAGAAGGTTCAGGCCGCGGCGACTGCGACTTACCGCACGCGGGGCAAATGGTCGAAGCTTTCTGAACAGCCGCCAGTCCCCAGAGCGAAGCCCCCCGAGCAGGCCGCGCGCACGAGCGGAGGCTCGGGGCGGCCTGCTCGGAATCATCCCTGGCGACGTGCGATTGTCGCTAGAACCCTGGCCCGAGCAGAAGCAACATGATCATGCGAAGAAACGAAGCCCTAGGATGCGGCGGATTCAACCGGTCGTCGCAACACCTGCGTTACGCGGATTTCAACAGTAGGGCGGTGAACGCCTCGGCGGGGGTCTTCCAGCCGAGTGTCTTGCGGGGACGTCCGTTCAG
>WNGL01000622.1_pt1 | contig 44952 bp, 42 predicted proteins | sample 5400591 | NCBI WGS metagenome assembly WNGL01 (sample SAMN13153377, study PRJNA577476) | soil metagenome | isolation source: 80 cm soil or saprolite under Garry oak tree replicate 1 | place: USA:California | collected 2016-06-15 | reverse complement strand
GCGATCGACCAGACCGCCGACGACCGCAACGACAAGCCCTCCGTCGCCAAGGCCGTCACGCTCGAAGTCGACACCGCCGGCGCGCAGAAGATCGCGCTCGCGGCGACGGTCGGTACGCTGTCGCTGATGCTGCGCAAGGCCGGTGAGGCGACATCGGTCGCGCTGCGAACCGTCACGCTCGGCGATCTGTTTGGAGGCGAAGCGCAGTCGCCGCAGGACACGACCTTCGCCACGATCAAAGTGCATCGGCAGGCGAAGCAAGAGAAAGAGGCGAAGATAGAGGACTACAGCGTGCCGGCGGAACGGGGCGGCGCGGTCGCGACGACGGAACGGAGGCGGGCGTTTCACTGATCGGGGAAGTTTCGGGGAAGGTGCAAAATGGGTGGGGAGAACAAGGTGACAAACGGGAAAGCGCGTCGTGCCGCGGCCGTCGGCCGTCGGCATTCGCAGTGGACAGGAGATGCGGGGCGGGGGGCCGGCGGGGGCTGGCTAATGGGGCGTCGGCTCCTCGCCACGCTGGCTGGGCTGATAGTGACGGCGGGGCCGCTGCTCCTCGCCGCGATCGGGGAGGCGCAGGCGCAGCGGCTCCTCCAGGTCTCCGGCGCGCAGCGGACCGTCCAGATCACCGTCGCGGTCGGCAAGACCGAGGACGTGCGGATCGACAACCCGTTCACAGACATCACGGTCGGCGATCCGGAAGTCGCGGATGTGACGCCCTTGACCGATCATGCGCTGTCGATCCTCGGCAAAAAGATCGGCACCACCCGCGTTACGATCTACGGCGAAGGCAAGCGGCAGGTCGGCATTTTCGACGTCGAGGTCTCCTACGATGTCTCCCGCCTCGCCACCGAGCTCAGGGCTGTCACCAGCGCGGGGATCAAGGTGTCGTCTGTCAACGGCCGCATCATGCTGTCGGGGACCTCGCCCGACGCCGTGACGCTCGACAAGGCGGTGGTGATCGCGCGCCAGTTCGCGCCGGACATCATCAATACCGTACAGGTCCTGCAGCCGCAGCAGGTCATGCTGGAGGTTCGCTTCATCGAGGCGAAACGCGACGCCGGCCGGGACCTGGGGGTCCAGTGGAACGTGTTCAACAACCACCTGGTCTCGAACATCGGCTCGCGCAAGCCGGCCAACGGCCTGGTCCAGCCGAACGGGGGCACGCTCCCGATCACGGCGCCGACGAGCCCCACGAATATCCCGATCGGGGAAGTGGCGGCGGGCGTGCTGTCCAATGCGTCGCCCTTCGGCTTCCTGCTCGGCCGCATGATCAGCGGCGGCACCACCATCGACGTGCTCATCAACGCGCTCGAGCAGAAGGGCGTGGCGCGCACCCTCGCCGAGCCGAACCTGGTGGCGTTGTCGGGAGACACCGCGAGCTTCCTCGCCGGCGGCGAGTACCCGATCCCGGTGCCGGGCTCGCTTGGAACGGTCTCGATCGAATACAAGACCTACGGCGTCGGACTTGCATTCACCCCGACCGTGCTCAAGGACGGCATAATCAACTTGGTGATCAAGCCGGAGGTCAGCCAGCTCGATACCAGCCATCCGGTGACGGTTGCGGGCATTTCAGTGCCGCCTTTGATCGTCCGCCGCGCCTCGACCACCATCGAGCTGCGCGACGGACAGAGCTTCATGCTCGGCGGTTTGCTTCTGAATGTCAGCACGACCGCGCAGGACCAGATCCCCTGGGTCGGCGATGTCCCGGTGCTCGGCACGCTGTTCCGCAGCGCCTCCTATCAGAAGCAAGAGACCGATCTCGCCATCATCGTCACGCCGCGGATCGTGCGTCCGGCGCGACCAGGCGACCCGATCAAGGGCCCGCTCGACAATACGCTGCCGGCCAACGACATCGATCTGTTCCTGATGGGCAAGCCTGAGATCACGCCGGCCGATCTGCGGCTCGCGCTCGGCCACCAGAAGCGGTTCGTCGGTCACATCCTCGATCTGCCGAAAAGGAGTGAAGTCAATGTCGTCGTGGTCAAGAACTAGAACCATTGGCCGGACGGTGGCGGCGACACTCGTGGCCGCGGTCGTTCTTGGTGCCTGCTCAGACATCTACTACGACCGGCGCGAGACGATCGCGCTCGGGGCCGACGATGCGGTCGCCACCAACCGAGTGACGCACATGGTCGATCCCTGGCCTCGGTCCAGCGCCAACAACAAGATCGCGTTCAACGGCGAGCGGATGCAGAAGGCCTCCGAGTGCTACCGGTTGGACAAGGTGAAGCCGCCGATTGCGGCCACTACCAGCACGGCGGCCTATCAGCAGGCGCAGCAAGGCGGCGTCGTGCAGACCACCACGTGCGCGCCGGCGGCGCAGTCGACCATGGGCGCGCCGGCGGCGCCGGCAGCGCCTGTGGCGCTAGGCGTGTCGGCGAAGTGAACTGAATCAATGCCCGCGGGCTACGCAATTTGAGTGGCTGTCATGCGCATCGGCCGGTCCAGTCATCCAGCGGGCAAGACGCGAGTCGTCGTGCTGACGGCTGATCCCGGCTTCGAGGAGCAGGCGCGCCAGACCTTCGGCGCCAGCGACCAGATTGCGTTGAAGCTCGTCTCCGGCACGCTCGCGGCAGTCGACGGCAACTTCGATCTGGAAGACGCGACTGTCGCCGTGGTCGACCTCAATGCCGCCCTTGGGGAAGAGATGCAGGCGCTCGATCGCCTGATGGCACGCATCGGCGCCTGGCCGCCGGTCGTCGTCGTGACGCAGGCTTTCGACGAGAACGTGGCGCGGGCACTGGTGCAGATGCGGGTGGCCGATTTCCTGGTGAAGCCGGTGTCGCCGGTCGAGCTGGTGCGCACCTGCGCTCGCGTCGCCAAAGGCGCGGCGACGGCGGAAGCGACCGAGGCGCAGATCTATACCTTCCTGCCGGCGGTCGGCGGCGCGGGCGTGACCACGCTTGCGGTGCAGAGCGCGATGATGCTGCTCAACAGCGGCCAGCGCGGAAAATCATCGACCTGTCTCGTCGACCTCGATTTCCAGCACGGCGCCTGCGCGGACTATCTCGACCTCGAGGCGCGCCTCAATCTCGGCGAGATCGAGCCGCGGCCGGAACGCCTCGACCGGCAACTGCTCGAGGTCATGCTCTCGCACCACCCTTCCGGCCTCGCGGTCGTCGCTGCGCCCAACCGGCCGGCGGAGATGCGCTCGTTCGACCCCGACGTGGTCACGCGTCTCCTCGACCACGTCTCGTCGCACTTCGACTATGTCGTGTTCGACATGCCGCGCACCTGGTTCTCGTGGACCGACAGCGTGCTGCTCGGATCGAACCGGCTGTTCATCGTCAGCGAGATGACGGTCCCCGGCCTGCGCCACGCCAAGCAGCTCGTCGAGGCGATCCGCGAGCGGCTCGGCGACGGGCCGAAGCCGGAGGTGGTCGTCAATCGCTTCGAGCAGCGCATGTTTTCGTCCGGCCTGCGCAGAACCGATGTCGAGCAGGTGCTCGGCGACGCCTTCGCGGCCTCGATCCCGAACCATTATGCCATCGTGCGGGAGGCAATCGACCGCGGCGTTCCGCTCGACGAGGTCAAGCCGGGCAACAAAGTCACGCTGGAGCTCAAGAAACTGATCCTGCCCCAGTCGGCCGCCAAGCCGGCGGGCGGGCCGGTGCAGGGGGCTGCGAAAAAATTCAAGTTGTCCTGGGCGCGGTAACGAAGCCGCCGCCGGGAGCCTTTGCCGAAGGCCACGGATCGAGGAGCGAGAATGGTCGGTCGTTTCACTGCTCGCCGCGCGGCCGCGCCGGAACTCCTGCCCGCGGTCGATGAGCCGTTGCCTGCGCTCGAGGGGGTGTCCTGGACCGTCTTTCCGGAGCCGGGCCCGGAGCCGGTCGCCGTGCAGGCGGCCAACCCATTGCTCACCGACAAGCTCCTCGACGCCAAGGTGCGCCTGCACCGCCGGCTCATCGAGGAGATCAACCTGCAGGCGTTGGAGAAGCTGTCCGAAGACGAAATCCGCACGCACATCCAGCAGCTGGTCACGCAATATATTCTGGTCGAGCGGCTCGCGCTCAACCAGCAGGAACTCAACGATTTCGTCTCCGAAATCCTCGATGAGATGACCGGCCTCGGCCCGCTCGAGCCGCTGCTCAAGGACGCCAGCGTCAGCGACATCCTCATCAACGGGCACGAATGCGTCTACGTCGAGCGCGGCGGCGTGCTCGAACCATGCGGCGTGCGCTTCAAGGACGAGGCGCACCTTCTGCGCATCATCAACAAGATCGTCGCCGCGGTCGGCCGGCGCGTCGATGAATCGCATCCGATGTGCGACGCGCGGCTGCTTGACGGCTCGCGTGTCAACGTGGCGGTGCGGCCGATCGGCGTCGACGGGCCGCTGGTCTCGATCCGCAAATTCTCCAAGAAGCCGTTCAACCTCAACAAGCTGGTCGAGGTCGGCGCGCTCAAGCCGCCAATGGCCGAGCTGCTGGCGGCGGCCGTGAAGGCGCGCATCACGCTGATCATCTCGGGCGGCACTGGCTCGGGCAAGACGACCATGCTCAATGCCCTGTCGGCCTTCATCTCGGAGAAAGAGCGCCTGCTTACCATCGAGGACGCCGCCGAACTGCAATTGCAGCAGCCGCATGTCGGGCGGATGGAGACGCGCCCGCCGAACCTCGAAGGCAAGGGCGAAATCCGCCAGCGCGAGCTGGTCAAGAACGCGCTGCGCATGCGGCCCGACCGCATCATCCTCGGCGAGTGCCGCGGCGAGGAAGCCTTCGACATGCTTCAGGCCATGAACACCGGCCACGAAGGCTCGATGGCGACCATCCACGCCAACACGCCGCGCGACGCCATCTCGCGCCTGGAGCAGATGATCGGCATGGCCGGCCTGCCGATGACGATCCCGTCGATCCGCGGGCAGATCGCCGCCGCCATCCGCGTCATCGTGCAGCTGTCCCGCCTCTCCGACGGCAGGCGCCGCGTCACCTCGATCGCGGAGATCACGGGGCTCGAGGGCGACATCATCCAAATGCAGGAAATCTTCAAATACGTACGCACCGGCACCGCGCCCGACAACACAGTGGTCGGTCATTTCCAGGCGACCGGCGTGCGTCCTCGCTTCCTCAACGACCTCGTCGCCATGGGCATCAAAATCCCCGGCACTTACTTCGATCCGTCGCAACCACTGTGACCGATCATGTCATTCGATTTCGACCCGATCTATCTCGTCTATCTGCTGGTGGCGGCCTCGGCCGGCCTGTTCGTCGAGGGCGTGTATTTGCTGTGCTTTGCCGGCGCCTCCTATCGCCAGAACGTCAATCGCCGCTTGAAACTTCTCAAGGACCAGCCGGACCGCGAAAACGTCCTGGTCCAGCTCCGGCGCGAGCGGGGACTCACCTCGGCCGGCAACTACAGCCTGAGCTTCGTCAACCTCAATCTGCTCGTGCTCCAGTCAGGCCTGACCATCGGCATCAAGAAGTTGTCGATGATCATCGTGTCCATGGCGGTCATGTCGTTCATCGTCGGGCTGATCCTCCGCGGCAACCCGCTCGAAGCTCTGCTGATCGCCCTGTTCTGCGGGATCGTCCTGCCCTACCTCTGCCTGCGGATCCTGCGCGGGCGCCGGTTGAAGCAGTTCGGAGCGCAGTTTCCCGACGCCCTCGACATGATCGTGCGCAGCCTGCGCGCAGGCCATCCGGTGCCGATCGCGATCACCATGGTGGCGCGCGAAATGAGGGACCCGATCGGCTCTGAATTCGGCATCGTCGCGGACGAGATCACCTACGGTTCCGACCTCGAGAGCGCGTTGCGCAACCTCTATTTCCGCATCGGCCAGGACGATCTGCCGCTGTTCGTCACGGCGGTTGCGATCCAAGGATCGACCGGCGGCAATCTCGGCGAGATTCTCGAGAACCTTTCGGGGGTGATCCGCGAGCGGTTCAAGATGCGGCGCAAGGTCCGCGCGCTGGCGTCGGAAGGGCGCGCCTCCGCGCTGATTCTCTCCTCGCTGCCGATCATGGTGTTCCTTGTCATCCAGGTCGTGGCACCCGATTTCTACGCGCAGATCTGGGATGAGGAGATCACCAAGAAAGCGCTCGCCGTCGCCGCCACCTGGATGGGGCTCGGCAACTTCATCATGTACCGCCTGGTGAATTTCCGGATCTGAGCGATGGACGGCGTCTACGACATCCTGCTCGACGTGTTAGGCGACTCATCGGCAATGATGATGGCGCTGCTCGTCTTCCTCGCGACCGCGGTGCTGGCCTTCGGGCTGATGGCTGCGGTCCACACCCGCGGCGCCGTCAGGCGGCGCGCGGCCGGGATCAACGAGAACTCCGGCGACCCGCTGACGAACGAACAGCGCTCGCTCCGCCATTCCAGCCTGCAAGCAGTACAGCGCCTGCTCGACTATACCAGCAGGCACTATTCGGTGGGCGACAAGGACGACGCCAAGGTGCTGCGCCGCCGGCTGGGCCAAGCCGGGATCTACGATGCGCGGGCGGTCGCCATCTTCTTCCTCGCGCGAACGGCGCTGGCAGTCGTGACCGCCGTCGCCGCTTTTTTCGTCCTGCCGATGGTGGTCAGCCTGGAGCCGGCCACGTTCTGGTTCTCGGTGATGGTGGGAGGCATCTTCGGCTATCTGAGCCCGAGCTTCTATATCGACCGGCGGATCGGGAAGCGCCGCAACGAGCACCGGGCCGGCTTTCCGGATTTCATGGACCTGTTGGTGGTCTGCGCCGATTCGGGGCTGAGCATGGAGGCGGCGCTCGAACGGGTGGGGCGCGAACTCGGCGATTCCTACCCCTCGCTCTGCGCCAACATCCACATCGCCAATCTCGAAATCCGCGCCGGCCGCACCATGACCGAGGCGCTCGAACATTTCGGCGACCGGCTCGGCCTCGACGAGGCGCGCTCGTTCGCGACCCTGATCCAGCAATCCGCCGAGCTTGGCTCGAGCATCACCGATGCGCTGCGGGTGTACAGCGACGACATGCGCCACAAGCGCCTCTCCCGTGCCGAGGAGAAGGCCTACAGCCTTCCCGCGAAGCTCGCGGTGCCGATGATGGTCTGCATCTTCCCGGTCCTGTTCGTCGTGATCCTGCTCCCGGTGGTCGTCCGTTTCTACACCGGCCATTATTGAGGCCCGGCGCCATTCGCCCCGAGGTCGCCGCAGGACCTGCCGCAGCCGGCCGGCAAGACCCATCTATCCATTTGAAGCTGCAAATATTTTCGTCGCGTCCCGCGGCGAGGAATTCTTAACCATCGTGGCCTAGCTTGCTTTTGACCGGTTGCTTTCGAAGGCCGTTTCGGGGGTTCGCGCGCAGGCCTTCGCTCCGGCGGCCAAACCGACCCGCGTCGCGGCCCGGAGCGCGTGATGAGTGTAAGTCAAGGTCGAGTTCTCATCGCGGTCCTGGCGAGCCTCATGCTGAACGGCTGCGAGACTTCGAGCAAACTGGGCGATCTCATCGGGTCCAGGGCGACCGTCGACCCGCAGGCAACGGGCTCTCTGGCCGATCCGGCCAACGATCCGGCCGCCGACCCGGCCACGACCGCTTCGGTTGCGTCGATCACGGACGCCGCGCCGCCGGCAACCTCGTCCGGATTGCTTGGCAGCGATCCGAATGACGATCTCAACCTCGGCAAGAAGCACTATCGCGCCGCTAATTTCGGGCTCGCCGAACGGCATTTCCGGCGCGCCGTCGAGTCGCATCCTCGCGACGCCGAGGCCTGGGTGGGGCTCGCGGCCTCCTATGACCGGCTGCGCCGGTTCGATCTCGCCGACCGCGCCTATAACCAGGCCATCGCCATCATCGGGCCGACCCCGGAAATCCTCAACAACAAGGGCTATTCCTACATGCTGCGGGGCGACTATCCCCGCGCCCGCGAGACCCTGCTGGCGGCGCAGGTCAAGGACCCGAGCAACCCTTACATCCAGAACAACCTCGAACTGCTCGAGAAAAGCTACCGCCGCGGCAAGGCTGTCCAGTAGCGGCACACCACGGCAACACTATCTGTCATCCTGGATGGCCTGGAGGGCCTGGACGGCGATCCGGGTCTGCGTGCAGTCAAGCTTGCGCAGACTGCGCAAACTTGTCCATGTGCTCGGTCGGGACGGCAATTGAAGACATGCCCTGATGTTCGAAGCCTTCAAGCAATTCGTGTCCGAGCTGACCGGCGGCGACAAGCACCCGAGCCGGTTCGAAGACAACGACTATCGCCTGGCGGCGGCGGCGCTGCTCGTCCATGCCGCCGCGATCGACGGCGACGTATCGGACGTCGAGCGCAGCAAGCTGCATGCGATCATCAAGCGGCGCTTCGAGCTTGACGACGCGGCGGCAGACGAGCTTGTGGCCGAGGCGATCGAGGCCGAGCAGCAGGCGGTCGATCTCTATCATTTCACGCGCCTGCTCAATCGCTCGCTCGACGAAGCGGGCCGCCTGCGCATCGTCGAAATGATGTGGGAAATCGTCTATGCCGACAATCGCGTCACCGAATTCGAGGACAATCTCATCTGGCGCGCGGCTGATCTTCTCGGCATATCCGCGCGCGAGCGCATTGAGCTGCGCCAGCGCGTGGCCGGCCATCGCGACAGCGACGAAACGGAATGATGCGGCCCATCACGCTGATCACCGGAGCGTCCGCGGGAATCGGGACGGCGCTCGCGCGCGTCTTCGCCGACCACGACCACGAGCTCGTGCTGGTCGCGCGCCGCGAGCAAAGGCTCGCGGAGCTGGCGGATGAAATTGCCGCGAGGGGCCATCAGCGGCCCGCCGTGGTCGCGGTCGATCTCGAGCGCGCCGAGGCGGTCGCGCGCATCGGCGAAGCGCTCAAGGCCCAAGGCCTCGAGCCGGAGATCGTCGTCAACAATGCCGGTTTCGGCCTGGTCGGCGCGGCGGCCGAGCTCGACCATGGTAAGCAGCTCGCGATGATCGACCTCAATGTGCGCGCGGTCACCGACCTGTCGCTCGCCTTCGTCGATTGCCTCGCGCGCCGCAAGGGCGGAATTCTCAACCTGGCCTCGGTCGCGAGCTTCCTGCCTGCTGGTCCCGGCATGGCCGTCTACTACGCCACCAAGGCCTACGTGCTCTCGTTCAGCGAAGCGCTCCACCGCGAGCTGGCGCCGCGCGGCGTGCGCGTGACCGCGCTCTGCCCGGGGCCGGTGCCGACCGAATTCCAGGTCCGCGCCGGCATCGGCGAGGAGACCTATCCGCCCTTGATCACCAAGTCTGCCCAACGAGTCGCCGAGGAAGGATATCGCGGCCTGAAGGAGGGCCGGCGCCTGGTCGTGCCGGGCTTCGCCAACAAGGCGGTGACGGTGCTTTCGCGGCTTGGTCCGCGCGGATGGGTGCTCGCCGCGATCGATCGGCACAATCGTCATCGACACCGGTGACGGTTTGCGCCCGCTTCATGGCGGTCGCGCGAAGGCTCGTCTTGCAATCCCGATGGGAGCGAATGACAGTTCGCGCTCGCCCGCCTCCGCGCGTTGGTTCGACATGTCATGACCCAGCCGCTCCTGATCGTGCTGCACCAGGAGAGTTCGACTCCTGGACGGGTCGGGCACGCCTTGAAGGAACGCGGCTTTCGGCTCGACATCCGCCGCCCGCGCTTCGGCGATCCCTTGCCCGCGACCATGGCCGAGCATGCGGGCGCGATCATTTTCGGCGGTCCGATGAGCGCCAACGACCGGGAGGACTTCATCCGCGGCGAGATCGACTGGATCGCGGTGCCGCTCAAGGAGCGCAAACCGTTCCTCGGCATCTGCCTCGGCGCCCAGATGCTGGCGCACCAGCTCGGGAGCCGGATCTATCCCCACCCGGACGGGCAGGCCGAAATCGGCTACTACCCGATCCGCCCGACCCAAATCGGCCGCGCGGTCTGCGACCCTTGGCCGGAGCAGGTCTATCAATGGCATCGTGAAGGCTTCGACCTGCCGCCCGGCGCCGAGCTGTTGGCGGAAGGCGACAGCTTTCCGGTGCAGGCCTTTCGCTCCGGCGGCGCTTATGCGTTGCAGTTCCATCCCGACGTCACCCACGCCACGATCTGTCGCTGGACCACCCGCGGCCATGACCGAACCTTGATGCCGGGCGCCAAGCCCCGCGCCGCTCACTTCGCCGACCGCGCGGTCTACGACCCGGCCGGCCGGGCGTGGCTCGCGGCTTTCCTCAGCCACTGGCTCGAACCGCCGGCGGGTGATTGAATCATCGCTCGCGATGTTGTGGAAACCTTCGATCGCGTAGAGCTGCGGAAAGGCTTTGACGCACAGCGCCACCACCAGATCACTCGGCCTTGATTTTGGCGTCCCTGACCAGCTTGCGCCAGGTTTCAAGTTCGACCTTGATGCGCTCGGCGAACTCTGCCGGCGTGCTTTCGATCGGGTAGAAGTCGAGCGCCTCCAGGCGCTCCTTCATGTCCGGCTCCGCAACGAATTCGACGATCTTGCGATGGAGCGGAGCGATGATTTCCTCCGGCGTTGCGGCCGGCACGAAGACTCCCAACCATTGGTCTCCTTCCAGGATCGGATAGCCGGCTTCCGCAACAGTTGGAATGTCGGGCAGCTTCTGCGAGCGCGCCTTGCTGGTGAGCGCGAGCGCGCGCAAGTTGCCTTCCTTGATCTGCGGCATGGCAGGCGGCAGCGAGGAGATTGCGATCGGAACTTGATCGGCGACGACGGCGGCGACTGCCGGGCCTGCGCCGGTGAAAGGAACGTGCACGATATCGAGACCGAGCGACAGTCGAAATTGTTCGAACGCCAGATGTGGCTGCGCTCCCGCGCCCCCGGACGCGTAGCTGTACTTTCCGGGACTGGCTCTGATGAGCGCGACGAACTCCGCAACGGTTTTGGCCGGCACCGAAGGATGGACCACGAGAGCGATCGCCGAGGCAACCGGAAGGGCAACCGGTGCGAAGTCATTGACGGGATCGTAGGGGGACTTGCCGAGGAATGCAGGATTCGTCACGAAGGCGCTGACATTGAACAGTACGGTATAGCCGTCGGGCGCCGCCCGTGCGGCTTGATACGTGCCGATGTTGCCGGCACCACCGACGATGTTCTCGACGTAGAACTGCTTGCCGAAATGTGCGGATAATTTTTGCGCCATGAGCCGCGCAAACACGTCGGTCGGACCGCCCGGCGCGAATGGCACGACTATGCGTACCGGCCGCGTAGGCCAAGCCTGCGACCATGCGATCCGCGACACGGCCGGAAGCGCGGCCGCGCCCGCGGCAAGATGCAAAAATTTTCGACGGGGAAGTTTCATCATGTGTCTGCCCGCGGGGTCGGCGCGCAAGGCGCGCGAGTGTGCAGATATTCTTGATGCAGACCAAATGCCTGCCGACGGCATGATCACTGCCGCTGAAAAAAGGACTTCGGCACGTCCCGGTATGGCAGCTCATGGAGAAGCTACAGCACCTGCACGCCTGAGCGGAAGGGGCGAGCGCATCCCTTCCAGACGAAAGACGGGACATGACAGGTGGGAGTCTTGCAGTCGCCTGCAGCTATCGCTCGCGGATGTTGTGGAAACCCTCGATCGCGTAGAGCTGCGGAAAGGCTTTGACGCACAGCGCCACCACCAGCAAGGTCCCGATGCCGCCGACCAGCACCGCGGGGATGGCGCCGATCAAGGCCGCGGCCATCCCGGCGCGGAAATCGCCGAGCTGGTTCGACATGCTGACGAAGAGGGTGTTGACGGCGCTGACCCGGCCGCGCATCTCGTCAGGCGTCTCGATCTGGACGAGCGTCACGCGCACGACGACGCTGATCGCGTCAGCCGCGCCCATGAGCGCCAATGCCATCATCGACAGCGAAAACGATGTGGATAGGCCGAAGACCACGGTGGCGATCCCGAAGCAGGCGACTGCGGTGAACTCGATCCGCCCGACGCCGCGGGTCAATGGCCAGCGCGTCAAGACGGCGATGCTGACCAGCGCGCCGACCGCCGGCGCCGCGCGCAACAGGCCCAATCCCGAAGGGCCGACGTCGAAAATATCCTTGGCGAAGATCGGCAACAACGCAGTCGCGCCGCCGAGCAGGACGGCGAACAGATCGAGCGAGATGACGCCGAGCACGATCGGATTGCGGCGGATGAAGGAGACCCCCGCGAAGAACCCTTCGAGCGTGACCGGAGGCCGCGCCGCCGCGCGCTCGACCCGCAGGAATGCCAACTGGGTCGCCGCGCAAAGGAACAGAACGCAACAGGTGGCGTAAACGAAGCTCGGGCTCAGCGCATAGAGGAGGCCCCCAATGGCAGGTCCACCGATGGTGGCGGCCTGTTGGGCCGAGGACGACGCAGCGACCGCGCGCGGAAACAGCGGCGCCGGGACGACCGCGGGCAGCAACGTCTGCATGGCGGTCGACTCGAAGGCGCGCGCCGCACCGACGAAAAACACCGCAATCAGGATGAATTCCTTGCTGATCCAGCCGCCAAACGAGCCCACGGACAAAGCGGCGGCGGCGAGGCCCTCGATGGCTTGGCAGATCTGCAGGATCAGGCGGCGGTCGTAGCGGTCCGCGACCTGGCCGGCGATCAGGATCAGCACGGTCGCGGGCAGGAACTGCATCAGGCCGACCAAGCCGAGGTCGAAGGCGCTGCCGGTGAGGGCATAGATCTGCCAGCCGACCGCGACGCCGACCATCTGGAAGGCCACCGCCGCGAACATCCGCGCATTCCAGTAGTGGACGAACGGCCGGTGGCGCAGGACCGAGTCCGGCATCGGGTCGGCCGCGCTCACCGGGCTCGCTGGGTTGCCTTCCAATGGCATGGGCACAGCGGAGGCGCGATCAGCCCTGGCCGCCGGTGTGGTGACCGGGGGCCGCGACTTTCTGGGGGGTCATGGATCTGGTCTTTTGCGCTTGGTGCGGGCGGGAGCCTTGCGGGCAAGCCTCGGAAACCTCTGGATTTTGGGGCGGTCGACGGGCTCGTCTTCACTCTTCGGGATACGACGGGCCGCCCTTGCCGCTGCGCGGCTCCGGCTTGCCAGCCGAAGCCGGGCAGCAGCGAAGGCTGGTGGAGCCGAGGGGAATCGAACCCCTGACCTCCTCATTGCGAACGAGGCGCTCTCCCTGCTGAGCTACGGCCCCGCCACGGGCGCAACGAGGCTGTTGCGCGGGTGCGAGAGCGGCCATTTACGGACGGCCCAGAAAAGTGTCAAGAGAAGCGGTCGGGCGCGGGCAGTTCCCGCCAGGCGCGGCAGGCGGGCTTGCCGCAATCGGGCAGGGGCGATACACGTCAGGCGCCTTCGGCGACGGCGGGATCAAGAGATGGGCAGACTAGTCATCGACATCCTCACATTCATCTCCTATCTGCTCACGCTCTACATCTATGTGTTGATCGCGGCTGCCGTAATGAGCTGGTTGGTTGCATTCAACATCGTCAATCCGCGCAACCAAGTCGTGGGGATCGTTGCCGAGTTCCTATACCGAGTCACCGAGCCGGTCTTACGGCCGGTCCGGAATCTCCTACCGAACCTTGGCGGAATCGATATTTCACCGATCATCGTCATTCTGATCATCTGGTTCGTCCAGTCGGTAGTCCTTCCCAATATCGCCCGAGCGCTGGTCTAATGGCTGAGCCGTGGCGCGGCCCTGGATCACGACCGCAGATGCCCTCCTCCTCGCCGTGCGGCTGACGCCCAAGGGCGGTCGCGATGCCATCGACGGCATCGAGGAGCTTGCCGACGGCCGCTGCGTGCTCAAGGCGCGCGTGCGCGCAGCGGCGAGCGAGGGCGAGGCGAACGCCGCGCTGGTCAGGCTGTTGGCCGGAACGCTGGACATCGCGCCACGCCATATCAGCGTGGTTGCTGGCGCAACCGCGCGCATCAAGCGGCTGCGGATCGCGGGGCCGCCTCCCGCGCTCGCCGCGGCCCTGGAGAAAATCTGTGCGGTCGGCGCGTGCGCCGCACAACACCGCCGGCATTGATGATAATCTCATCGCCAACCCGGGACAGGCATGACTGCGCGCATCATCGATGGCAAGGCGATCGCGGCGGAGCTGCGTGGCAAGGTGGCGGACGCCGCTCACCGGCTCGCACGCGACCGCGGGATCGTGCCAGGACTCGCGGTCGTGCTGCTTGGCAGCCATTCGGCGAGCGAGGTCTATGTCGGCAGCAAGACCAAGATGGTCATCAGCATCGGCATGCGCTCGTTCGATCACCGCCTGCCGGAGACCACCAGCGAGGCCGAACTTTTGGCGCTGATCGGGCGCCTCAACACCGACCCGGTGGTCCACGGCATCCTGGTGCAATTGCCGCTGCCCGCGCATATCGACGCCCAAAAGGTTCTGGCCGCGATCGACCCGGGCAAGGATGTCGACGGCTTCCACCCGGTGAATGCTGGTCGCCTCTCGGCCGGTCTGCCGGCGCTGGCGCCCTGCACGCCGCTCGGCTGCATCATGCTGGCCAAGACCGTTCACGCCTCGCTCGCCGGCCTCGAAGCAGTGGTGATCGGTCGCTCCAACATCGTCGGCAAGCCGCTGACGCAGCTGCTGCTGGCCGAGGATGCGACGGTGACGATCGCGCATTCGAAGACCACCGATCTTGCGGCGGTCTGCGGTCGCGGCGACCTCGTATTCGCGGCCGCCGGCCGCCCGGAAATGGTCCGCAAGGATTGGATCAAGCCGGGCGCGACCGTGATCGATGTCGGGATCAACCGGCTTGCGGGCGAGGATGGCAAGACGCGCATCGTCGGCGATGTCGCCTTTGCGGAAGTGTCCGAGGTCGCTGGCGCGATCACCCCGGTGCCGGGCGGCGTTGGTCCCATGACCATCGCGTGCCTCTTGGCCAACACCGTGCGCGCCGCCAGCGTGCTCGCAGGCCTGCCGGCGCCGGACTTCGGAGGACGGAGGACGGAGGACGGATGACGGAACGGTAATCCCTCCTCTGCCGTCCGTCGTCAGATCCTCACCCCTGCCAGGCGAAGGCGACCTTGTCGAGCACCTTCGTGCCGAAGCGCTCGGAGGAGCGGGCAACGGCGCGGCCGCCGAGCTCGCGGTAGAACTCGACCGCGGTCTCATTGTCGGAAAGCGCCCAGACCACGAGGCTTTGCAGCCCGCTTTGCGCCAGATCGCGCCGCACCGCGGAGAACAGCTTGCGGCCGAAGCCGAGCCCCTGGAACTCCGGCCGCAGATAGAGCTCGTAGACCTCGCCGTCGTAATAGAGGCTGCGCGCGCGGTTGCGCCCGTAATTGGCATAGCCGGCGACGTGCTCGCCGAAGACGAGGATCGAGATCCGGCTGCCTTTGCGGATCGCGCTCTCCCACCAGTCCGGGCCGCGGCGGTTGATGAGCTTGTCGAGTTCCGGTCCCGGGATGATGCCCTGATAGGCCCCACGCCACGCGTCGTCATGGGTCGCTGCGATCGCCTGCGCATCGGACGCCTTGGCGCGCCGGACCTCGATCAGGGTCGTGCTCATAAGGCGATAGAAGCAAGTGCTCTGCCGCGCTTCAAGCCCTATGTTTAACAATCGGTTAACGGTGTTGATTGGGGGCCCGCCGAAAGGCGCCGGTACGGCGCGCGCCACGACGAAAAAATCGAGAAATGTTCGCTCGATGGCAGATATGTTGCAGCGGCGACACGCTCGCCAAAGAATTTTCTGCGGTCATTGCCGCCGAGGCTTGGCGCCCAGTGGAACCGGAATTCAACCGGCCAAAGGCCCAGCATCGGCGGGCGCATGAGGATACCGCGCGCGAATCATGTCACACCCGCTCCGCTTCCTTCCGCCGCTCCTCCTTCTTGCGGACGTTGGGGTCCAGCAGCTTCTTGCGCAGGCGGATCGATTTCGGGGTCACCTCGACCAGCTCGTCATCGGCGATATAGGCGAGCGCCTTCTCGACCGTCATCTGGATCGGCGGGATGAGCCGCACCGCTTCGTCCTTGGCATGGGTGCGGATGTTGGTGAGCTTCTTGCCCTTGAGCACGTTGACTTCGAGATCGTTGCCGCGCGTGTGCTCGCCGACGATCATGCCGCGATAGACCTTCCAGCCGGGCTCGATCATCATCGGCCCGCGGTCCTCCAGGTTCCACAATGCATAGGCCACCGCCTCGCCCTCGTCGGTCGAGATCAGCACGCCGGTCCGGCGCCCCTGCACCTCGCCTTTGTAGGGCGCGTAGGCGTGAAAGAGCCGGTTGAGCACCGCGGTTCCGCGGCTGTCGGTGAGCAGTTCCCCCTGATAGCCGATGAGCCCCCTGGTCGGGGCATAGAACACCAGCCGCACGCGGCCGCCGCCCGAGGGCCGCATCTCGATCAGCTCGGCTTTGCGCTCGGCCAGCTTCTGCACCACGATGCCGGAATAGCCGTGATCGACGTCGATCACGACCTCTTCGATCGGCTCGCGGAGCTCGCCGGTCTCCGGATCGCGCTCGAACAGCACCTTGGGGCGCGAGACCGACAGCTCGTAGCCTTCCCGTCGCATCGTTTCGATCAGGATGCCGAGCTGCAGCTCGCCCCGCCCGGCGACCTCGACCGAATCCTTCTCCATCGAGTCGCTGACCCGCAGCGCGACATTGCCTTCGGCCTCGCGAAACAGCCGGTCGCGGATCATGCGGCCGGTCACCTTGTCGCCCTCGGTGCCGGCGAGGGGGGAATCATTGACCCGGAACGTCATCGCCAAGGTCGGCGGGTCGATCGGCTGGGCGGGAAGCGGGGTCTCGACTTCCGGCGCGCAGATCGTGTGCGCCACCGTCGCCTCCGGCAGCCCCGCGATCGCCACGATGTCGCCCGCCGACGCTTCCTCGACCGGCTGCCGCTCCAGGCCGCGGAAGGCGAGCACTTTCGACACCCGCCCGACCTCGATCAGCCTGCCGTTGCGGTCGATCACCTTGGCCGGCTGGTTGGGCCGGACCGAGCCCGAGGTGATGCGCCCGGTGACGAGCCGGCCGAGATAGGGATTGGCCTCGAGGATGGTGCCGAGCAGCCGAAATGGGCCTTCCTCCACCACCGGCGGCGCGACATGGCGGATGACGAGGTCGAAGAGCGGGGCCATCGACTGCTTCGGTCCCTCCGGGTTCTTGGCCATCCAGCCTTCCTTGGCGGAGCCATAGAGCACCGGGAAATCGAGCTGCTCCTCGCTCGCGTCGAGCGCGGCGAAGAGATCGAACACCTCGTTGGCGACGGCGGCGGGCCGGGCATCCGCCCGGTCGACCTTGTTGATGATGACGATCGGCTTGAGGCCGACCTTCAGCGCCTTCGACACCACGAATTTGGTCTGCGGCAGGGGGCCTTCGGCGGCGTCGACCAGCACCAGCGCCCCGTCCACCATATTGAGGATGCGCTCGACCTCGCCGCCGAAATCGACGTGGCCCGGGGTGTCGACGATGTTGACGCGGGTGCCCTTCCAGAGGATCGAGGCCGCCTTGGCAAGGATGGTGATGCCGCGCTCGCGCTCGAGCTCGTTCGAATCGAGCGCGCGCTCGGCCACCCGCTGGTTCTCGCGGAAGGCCCCCGACTGCTGCAGGAGCCGGTCGACCAGGGTCGTCTTGCCATGGTCGACATGGGCGATGATCGCCACGTTGCGGAGCGGCATGCAGGAAATCCGGTGGGGGCCGGCGGAGCCAGGGCCCGTTTGCGGCGCAATATAGAGAGCGATCCCCGGATCGCAACCGCAAATTCAGCGGAAGGCCTTGATGAGCAGGAAGACCCCGCCGGCGGAAATGAGCAGGCAAACGACCCACAACGACATCAGCGTCGAATTCTGGCCGGCCGAGAGCCCGCCCATCGTCATGAAAACAATGGCGCAGAGTCCGGGCAGCAGCAGAATGATCCCGCCGATGATCATGAGCACGGTCAGGAAGAGCTGGCGGCGGTGTCTGGGTTGAGGAGGCGTGTCGGTCATGCTGCAACTCTCATCGTCTCGTTGTGCGTCCGGGCCTAAGCATTCGCCTCGGCCGCCATGGCGGCGCGGATCCCTTTGATGCGGCCGTCGCGGTAGAACAGGTTGTAGGTGTCGAACGGGATGATCTGGCCGTTCTCGGTCACGAAATGGATGCAGGAACGCTTGACCCCACCGAGGCAGAAATTGAACCGGTCCATGAACTGGACGATCGCGACGCGAAAGACGTTCTCGTAGCCGATCCCGGCCGGCACCACGGCCTTCGGCAGGCAGCACAGGAACTCGGCGAGCCGTTCGGAGGCGTTGTTGGCGCCCGAGGAGAGCGAGAACAGCTCGATGAATTTTTCCCGCAACGCCGGCTGCTTCTCGAAATTGATCGCATTCGGGGTGATCGCGACGAACTCCTCGCGCGGGATGAGCGAGGTCACCGGCAGCACCGAGTGCCCGTTGCGCAGACCATAGCCGATCGAGATGGTTTCCGGATTGCAGGGCAGGGGCACCATGTCGTCGGCGCCGAAGACGCCGGAGTCCTCGACGATGCGTCGCCTGATCTCGGACAACACGATGCGGCGGGTCTTGTCGAATCCCTGGTTGCGGCCGGCATCCTGCACCGGCTGGAAGGTGATGCCGCGCACGCAGCGCCATTCGAGCGCGTGGCGCACGATCTCGCCCGCCTCGTCGTCATTGACCCCGCGCTTGACCGTGACCACCAGCGTGGTCGACAGACCGTGCCGCTCGAGGTTTTCCAACGCTTCCTGGCGCACGCGCCGGAGATCGGCGCCGCGCAGATCCAGCAGGGCCTCGCGCCGAAGCGAATCGAACTGCAGATAGATTTCGAGCCCGCGTTTCTGCTCGGCGAGGCGGGCGACGAAATCCGGCTCGCGCGCGAGGCGCAGCCCATTGGTGTTGATCATCACGTGGCGCACCGGCCGCGCCCGTACCGCCTCGAGGACCGCAAAGAAGTCGGGATGGAGGGTGGGCTCGCCGCCGGAAATCTGTACCAGGTCTGGCTCGCCCTCGCTCGCGACCAGGGCGTCGACCATTCGTTCGATGGTCTCGATCGGCAAATGCCGGCCCCGCGCCGGCGAGGAATCGGCGAAGCAGACCGGGCAGGTGAGGTTGCAGTGCTCGTTGATCTCGATCAGCGCCAGGCAGGAGTGCTGCTCGTGGTCGGGGCACAGGCCGCAATCGTAGGGGCAGCCGAACTCGGTGTGGCTCTGCAGCGCGAGCGGCCGGTCGCCGGGCTTGATGTAGTCCTTGCACAGCCGCCAATAGGGCGCGTCGGTCGAGATCAGGGTCGAGTGCACGCCATGCCGCTCGCAACGCTTCTCGTACCAGACCTCCTCGCCCTTGATCTCGATCTTGGCCGGCACCAGCGCCAGGCAGGTCTCGCAGAGCGAGGTGGTCTGGCCCCAGAACACATAGGGGCGCGATCTACGCAAAGGCGCGGTCATCGACTCCCCTCGGGCTTGGCGCGGTGGCGATCATGGCGAGCGCATAGGCCACGATGGCCGCGGACAGGAGATGGAACAGCGTGAACGGGCCGATCAGCGCGCCATAGGGCTTGATGAACTCCCACAGGAAGCGCTGCAGGCCGTAATAGCCGACCGCGAGGTAGAAGCCGTTGTCGATCACGAAGCCGTCGTTGCGACGCACACGGAGCAGATAGACGATCGCGAATCCCGCCATGGCGGCGCTCTCGTAGAGCTGCACCGGATGGCGCAAGATTCCATCGCCGAAGTCATGGCCCCAAGGCAGCGAGGTCGGCGTGCCATGGGTGAAGTCCTCGAGCCCCGCCAGGAAGCAGCCGATGCGCCCGACCACGATGCCGACTGCAAGCGGCAGCGCGAAGCGGGCACCGGTGCGGGCGCGGATGCCGGCGCTGCGCTTGAACAGCTCGACCCCAACAATGCCGCCCGCGACCGCTCCTTCGATCGAGCGGGCGACGCCGCCCTGGTGCGAGAGCCATAGATTCGCGGTGCCGAACACGACTGCGCCCAGGCCGGCACCGAAAACGAGGGCCGCGAGGTAAGTCAGGTCAGCCGTCGGCGCGGGCGGGAAACGAACATCGGCGCAGCGCGCGAGCCAAAACAGCGACAGCCCGGCCGCAACCCAGGCGATGGCGTCAAACGCGAGGTGAAGGAGAGTGCCGTTCATCGGTCGCCTGTAAGGCAAGAGCCTAGGTCTGCCTGCTCGCTGGCGCAACCGGTGCGGATGGGTCCCTGCTTGCGGTTTCCACGATTCCCTCCCCCGCAAGCGGGGGAGGGAGGCGCTTGCGGCAGCGGCGGAGGGGGCGCTTGGGAAGGGAGTTGGTGGCGGGTGCAATCGATGCGATAACCGGCATGGAAACATGTTGGGCGAGCAGGCGTTATCGGCCCCAGTCTTGCCAAGAATGGCGACAAGGCTTCGGCCGCGGAGGGAATCGGCATGCGCAGTTCGGTCAGCGTCAGCAACGAGCGCCGGGTGCTGTGCATTTTCCCGCACTATACCCCCTCCTTCGGCACGTTCTCCCACGCCTACAAGCTGATGCGCAAGGTGCGCGCCTTCATGCCGCCGCAGGGGCTGTTGTTGATCGCGGCCTATCTGCCGGACGCCTGGCCGGTCCGCTTCGTCGACGAGAATATCCGCCCGGCGAGCGCGGACGAGTTCGCCTGGGCCGATGTGGTGCTGGTCAGCGGCATGCACATCCAGGCGCCGCAAATCCGCAACATCCATGCGCGCGCCAAGGCGGCGGGCAAGGTCGTGGTGCTGGGCGGGCCGTCGGTCTCGGCGTCGCCGGAAATGTATCCGGAGATCGACTATCTCCACATCGGCGAGCTCGGCGACGCGACCGACCGCCTGATCGCCTGTCTCGACGAGAGTATCGCGCCGCCGCCCGCGCAGCTGCGCTTCGAGACCAAGGAGCGGATTCCGCTCGGCGACTTTCCGATCCCGGCCTACCACCTCGTTCCGCTCGACCGCTACTTGATGTTGACCCTGCAGTTCTCGAGCGGCTGCCCCTATCGCTGCGAGTTCTGCGACATCCCGGGTCTCTATGGAAGGCAGCCGCGGCTCAAGACCCCGCAACAGATCTGCGCCGAGCTCGACGCGATGCGCCGGCAAAAAGGCGCTCCGACGGCCGCCTATTTCGTCGACGACAATTTCATCGGCAACCGCAAGGCCACCCGCGAGATGCTGCCGCACCTCGTCGAATGGCAGAAGCAGCACGGCTATCCGATGCAGTTCTCGTGCGAGGCGACGCTCAACATCGCCAAGCAGACCGAAATCCTCGAGCTCATGCGCGACGCGGCGTTCCTCGGCCTGTTCGTCGGCATCGAGACTCCGGAGGCGGATGCGCTCAAGGCCATGCGCAAGGAGCACAACAACGCGGTTCCGATGATGGAGGCGATCAAGACCCTCAATCGATATGGGTTGGAAGTCACCTCCGGCATCATTCTCGGGCTCGATACCGATACGCCCGATACCGAGACCCGGCTGAAGGATTTCATCGAGCTGTCGAAGATTCCGATGCTGACGATGAATCTGCTGCAGGCGCTGCCGAAGACGCCGCTCTGGGATCGCCTCCAGCGCGACGGGCGCGTGGTCGACGACCCCACGCTCGAAAGCAATGTGCGCTTTCTGCGGCCCTACGAGGACGTGGTCGGGATGTGGCGCCGCTGCATCGATTATGCCTACGATCCCGAGCGCCTGTTCGCGCGCTTCGCCTATCAGGTCGACGCGACCTATGTGAACCGCAAGGTCGTGCCGGCGAGGGGCAAGCTCACCTTCGCCAATCTCCGCCACGCCGCGGTGTTCGCATTCAACCTCATCCGCTATGTCGTCGTGCTGTCGGACTACCGGCGGCCGTTCTTGCGGGCGGCAAGGCATGCGCTTCGCCGCGGCCAGATCGATGGGATGTTCGGCATGGGCTTCATCGGCCATCACCTGATCGAGTTCAGCCGCGAGGCGCTGCGCGGAGAGCAGAACGCCTCGTTCTACTCCGCCCGGGCGCGCGAGGCGCAGGCCCGCGCGTCCCGGCGCCAGGGATTGGCGGCGCTGCGCAAGTCGGCGTAGGTGGGCAGGTTTTGCTCTCGATCGAATTAGCAATGAAGCTCGCCGCCGTGTGATCGAGGTCAAGGGCCTGCCTGTCGGTCAAGGCTTCTGGCCGGCGGCGAGCCGGATGTCTTTGATGATCATGAACTGGTGACGGGGATCGGTGGGGGATGGCGTGAAGCCAAAATGCCGATAGAACGCGATCGCGTGATCGTCCTTGGCGTGGACGGCGAGCGCGCGAACGCCGATCACGTCGGCAACCTGGAGCGTGCGCCCCAAAGCGTCGAGCAGCAATCCGGAGCCGACGCCGCGGCCTTGCATTTTGGCGTGCACAGCCAGGCGCGCGAGCACCAGCAGCGGAATCGGGTGACGTGGCATGCCCTTGACGACGCGCTCCGGGGCGTCCGCGTGACGGACCTCGCCGGCGACGATCGTATAAAAGCCGACGACCTCGGCGCCGCTCAGCGCAACATAGGTCTGCGACGAGTTGACTTGTTGGGCCTGCAACGCGTAGCGGACGAGGAAGCGATCGAGTTCGGGCTGGCCGCAGGTAAAATTCTCAACGACGTGAGTCCGCTGCAGCTTCTCGGGATGCAGCGGTTGCGTCACGGCTCGCTTTGGGGGTCGAAGACCGAACGCTCGCGGAACAGTCGTTCGAGCCGCGGGTGACGGCGCGGCGGGGCGTCGAGCGCGGCGATGAACGCACTCCAGCTCTTGGCATCGAGCGTAAAGGTGCGCCGGTCAGCCAACCGCTCCTCGGCCTCGCGGAGGGCGCTCTCGAGCACGAATTCGCTGACGGACTTGCGTTCGGCCTTGGCTGCCGCCTGCAAGGTCTGCTTGGCGGATCGGCTCAGCCGCAAGTCGAGCTTTTCCGTCCGGTTGCTGCGGGCTGCCATTGTGCCTTCTCCTTGAAAGGCATAGGCCAATTGCCCGACAATGTCACGACAATTCTGCCGCCCGTCACATCCCCGCCGGCCGGCTCCACGGGCCGAAGCTCACCCCTTTGGGCATCGCCTCCTGCAGCATCAGCATCTCGCCGATGGTCTCGGAGGTAACGAGGCCGACCAGGCGGCCGCTGGCGTCGACCACGGCGACCGCGGGCGCCGACTTCTCCTGCAGGATGCGGAAGGCCTCTTCGAGGCAGCGGCGGTGGCCGATGGTCGGCAGCGTGGCCGTCATCGCCTGGGCGACCCGGGCGTCGGGGCCGAGCTCCTTGAGGGCGCGGATGAGGTCGCCGCGGCCGAGCAGGCCGACCGGCTTGCCGGCGCCGTCGACCACGGGGAATTCGCTCTGGCTGGTGCGCAGCAGCGTCTGCACCGCCTCGTCGACATGCGCCTCCGGGGTCAGCGTCGCGTATTGCGTCATCATGGCCGCGCTGACCGGGACGCCGCGCGACATCGCCCGCAGCGCGACCAGATGCGCCTCCGACGACGCCGCGAGGTAGACGAAGATCGCGATGAAGATCAGGATCGGATTCCAGAAGAGGCCTATGAAGCCGAGCGCGAAGGCGCAGCCCTGGCCGATGAAAGCCGCGATCTCGGTCGCGCGCACGAAGCCCAGGCGGCTCGCGAGCAAGGCGCGCAGCACCCGGCCGCCGTCCATCGGGAAGGCGGGGATCATGTTGAACAGAGCGAGAAAGAGGTTCACCGCGGCGAGCCGATCGGCGAGCGAGACTGTCGGGCTCTCGACCGCCGCGAGATCGCCGGTGTTGAGATGGGCGCCGAGGAGCGCGACCAGGCCGAAGGCGATGGCGACATTGACCAGCGGGCCGGCGATGGCGATCAGGAATTCCTCGTACGGCTCTTCGGGGATGCGCTCGAGCCGTGCCACCCCGCCGATCGGCAGCAGCGTCACGTCGGGGGTCGAGATCCCAAAGGCGCGGGCGGTGAAGATGTGGCCGAACTCGTGCGCCACCACGCAGGCGAACAGCAGGACCATGAACAGGAGCCCCGACCAGGCCGCCTGCGGCCCGCCTGAAACATAGCTGGCGACGAAAATCCAGCCGAGAAACAGGAGGAACGTGATGTGCACGCGGATCGCCGTGCCGGCGATCGTGCCGATATTCAGGGACCAGGGCATGGGGCGCTCCGGGGCGAGACGAAGGTCGGCCTATAGGTAGTCGCTGGCAGGGGTTTTGCGAGTGGCAGCGCGGCCGCGATTCGTGTCACAATCGCCGAGGCCGCAGGGGCATCGAACTCATTGCCGATCGCACAAGGTGTCAGCCATGGCGCAGAAACTGACTGGTGAAGCCCGCAAGACCGCACTCGCCAAACTTGCCGGCTGGAGCGAAGTCAAGGGCCGCGACGCCATCAGCAAGAAGTTCGTGTTCAAGGACTTCAATGAAGCCTTCGGCTTCATGACCCGCGCGGCGCTCGTCGCCGAAAAACTCGACCATCATCCCGAATGGTTCAACGTCTACAAGAACGTCGAGGTGACGCTCGCGACCCACGACGCCGGCGGCGTCACCGAGCTCGACATCAAGCTCGCCGAGGCGATGAACCGGCTGGCCGGGTGACGGGCGGAGCGCCTTGCGTCCCGCCGCCCGTATGACCATGTAGCGGCGAGCGGATTTGGCCCGGCCGGGGAGACATCGATGTCGTTCGAGCAAGCTGCCGCATGGGATGAGTCCGGGCTCGACGAGGGCGACCGGCGTTGCGCCGCCCGCGACGAGGAGCGCCTGCGCCATGCCTTCTGGCGCAAGGCCAGGCGCGTCGCCTCGAGGCTTCCCTTCGCCGAGGATCTCCTTGCCGCCTATTACTGCGCCTTCGACCGCTCGACGCCGCTGCAGGTGAAGGCGGCCCTCATCGGGGCGCTCGCCTATTTCGTGCTGCCGTTCGACGCCGTGCCCGACATGCTGCCGCTCCTTGGCTACAGCGACGATGCGGCGGTGCTGCTGACCGCGCTGCGCATGGTGTCCGGACAGATCCGGCCCGAGCATCGCGAGGCGGCGCGGCTCGTGCTCGCGCGCGGGCTTGACCGCGAGCCTTGAGCGGCGCGCGCTTGCCCATGCCGAAGCCGGATCTGCGCGCAAATCCCGCCGACATCGTGCAAGCGGTGGAGGACGCCGCCGCCCTCTATCGGCAGGGCCGCCTGGACGAGGCGGAGAAGATCTGCACGCGCGTGCTCAAGGCGCGCTCGGACTGGTTCGATGCGCTGCATCTTCTCGGCCTGATCAAGCTGCAGGGCGGCAAGGCAGGGGCGGCGCATGGTCACCTCGAGGCGGCGCTCAAGCTCAATCCAGGCTCGCCGCAGGCGCTGTCGAATCTCGGCATGACGCTTGCCGCGCTCAATCGCGACAACGAAGCGCTCGCGACCTTGGACCAGGCGCTGGCGCTCGCGCCCGACAATTACGAGGCGCTCAACAATCGCGGCAACGTGCTGCTCAAGCTCAACCGGCCGGCGGAGGCGCTGGCCGCCTTCGAACGCTCGGCCGCGCTCGAGCCGCGCTTTCTCGGCGCCCGCATCAACCGCGGCAATACGTTGGCGCAGCTCGGCCGGTTCGTGGAGGCAGTCGCCGAATACGAGGCGGTGCTGGCGGTGCACCCCGCGCATGCGGAGACGCATTTCAACCGCGGCAACGCGCTCACCGGTCTCGGGCGCTGCACCGAGGCGATCGAGGCTTTCGACCGCGCGCTCAATCTCCGCCCCGATTACGTCAAGGCGCTCACCAGTCGCGGGGTCGCGCTGCAGGCGCTCAACCGGCACCAGGAGGCGCTCGCGAATTTCGAAGCGGTGCTGGCGCTCGACAAGAGCAACGCCGATGCCCATCACAACCGGGCGCTCTCGCTGCTCACGCTCGGCGACTACCGCCGCGGCTTCGAGGACTACGAATGGCGCTGGCAGCGGAGCGGGATGCCGCCGCGCCGCCGCCTCGGCAAGCCGCTGTGGCTCGGCGAATATCCGCTTGCGCGCAAGACCATCCTGCTCCATGCCGAGCAGGGGCTCGGCGACACCATTCAGTTCGCGCGCTATGCGCCGCTCATTGCGCGCTCGGGCGCCAAGGTGGTGCTGGAAGTGCCGGCGGAATTGACCGCATTGCTCGCGCGCCTCGAAGGCGTCAGTGCCGTGGTCGCGCGCGGCGAGCCGCTGCCCGCCTTCGACCTGCATTGTCCGCTCGGCAGCCTGCCGCGCGCGCTGCGCACCGAGCCCACGACCATTCCCGCCGAGATTCCCTATCTCAAGGCGAGCGAGGAGCGCATCGCCAAGTGGCGCGCACGTCTCGAGAGCCTCGCGCCGCCGCGCATCGCCATCGCCTGGTCGGGCCGCGCTACCCACGCCAACGACCGCAACCGCTCGATCGCGCTGGCGCGGCTCGAGCCGCTCATCGCCCATGTCGAGGCGCGGTTCATCAGCATCCAGCGCGAGTTGCGCAGCGAAGATGCCGAGCGCATCGCGCGGTTCCCCCGCTTGACCCACATCGGCAACGACCTCGACGACTTCGACGACACCGCCGCGGTCGCTGCCCTCGCCGATCTCGTGATCTCGGTCGACACCTCGGTGGTGCATCTGGCCGGCGCGCTCGGCCGCCCGACCTGGATCCTCGTTCCCTTCTGGCCCGACTGGCGCTGGATGCTCGATCGCGAGCACTCGCCCTGGTACCCGACCGCGCGGCTGTTTCGCCAGCCCGAGGTGGGCGATTGGGACAGCGTGATCGCGCGGGTGCGGGGGGAGCTGTGAGGGCGATCGAGGGTCGTGCTGTCCGTTGATCGGGGTGAAGCTGCCGGTTGTCATAACGCAGCAGAAAGCGAGCGCCAGCTTTCCTGAAGGATCGGGAGCAATTCCCTTTGCATTTCTGCGGGAGTATGTTCGCTATGCGAAAAAGCAAGCGGGTCGAGCGCGCGGTGGGGAGACACACGTCCCTGATGAAGTCGTCGGCAATACGCCCGAGCAAATGGCCCGTTTCGTCAGGGAAGAACGTGCCCGCTGGGCCGACGTCATCAAGGCGGCCGACGTGACCCTCGACTGATCCTGCCGGCAGCAAAACGTTCTTGGAGTGAAACTCAGTGCCAGTCCTCCACCAAGCACAAGAACCTTCCTCGCCCCTCACGCCTGGCCGGGAGCAGGCGACGCATTGGCCGGAAAATGTGCTGACGCGGATTCCGTTTTGGGTCTACCAGTCACCCGAAGTCTACCAACAGGAGCAGCGACGCATCTATCAAGGGCCGGTCTGGAACTATCTTTGCTGGGAAATTACGGTGACAGTGCACTTAACCATCTCTGACGCTCGTTAGGTGAATTAGACCAAATGCACGTCACCGTAAGGCAGGCATCGCCAAACCGACGCGAATGGCTCATTCTGGACGTGCATAACGCAGAATAGGTAATTGCAGCTCTCGTTGTTAGGATGCGGTCCATGGTGTCGCGCCAAGCGACCGCTGGTGCGGCCACGCACGCGAGGGACGGACGATGGTCGCGCTTCCTGAGACGAACACGACCGGCGTGCCTCCTCCGGTTCCACCGGTTGTGCCTCCGCTGAAGCCGGTCGGATTCCTCAAGAGCCTGGGACCGGGTCTGGTGACCGGGGCGGCAGACGACGATCCAAGCGGTATCGCCACCTACAGCCAAGTGGGCGCCCAATTTGGCTACGGCCTCGCTTGGACCATGCTGTTCAGCTTTCCGCTGATGGCCGTGATCCAGGCGGTCAGCGCACGGGTCGGCTGCGTTACCGGCTACGGCATCGCCCAAAACCTCCGCCGCCATTACTCCCCGTGGCTTCTGCGCGCGGTCGTGCTCCTGCTGCTCGTCGCCAATGTGATCAATCTCGGCGCAGACCTCGGCGCCATGGGCGCGGCGCTGGGCTTGCTGATCGGCGGTCCCGAGCACCTCTATACTGTGGTGTTCGGCGTTGTCTGCATCCTGCTCGAAACGTTCATGAGCTACGCACGCTATGCCGCCGTGCTCAAATGGGCGACGCTCACCCTGTTTGCCTACGTGGCTGTCGTCTTCGCCGCGCACGTGCCCTGGGGAGCGGCCCTCTACAGCACCTTCGTTCCACATCTCGTTTTTGACGCTCCTCATGCCATGGCCATGGTCGCCGTTCTTGGCACGACGATCAGCCCCTACCTGTTCTTCTGGCAAGCTGGGCAGGAAGTGGAAGAGTTGCATCGACGCCACGTCAAGGCGCTTTGCGTCACTCCCCGTGACGCCGGGCCGGAACTCTCACGCATTCGCACCGACACCATCGTTGGAATGGGAATCTCGAACCTCATCGCTCTGTTCATTATCTTCGCGACGGCGGCGACACTGAACGCCAGCGGCGTGACCGATATCCAGACATCCTCGCAAGCGGCGCAGGCATTACGGCCGATTGCGGGCGTGTTCACATTCGCGCTGTTCGCAACTGGCATCATTGCAACCGGCATGCTGGCCGTACCGGTGCTCGCCGGCTCTGCGGCCTATGGAGTCAGCGAAGTCTTTGGTTGGACGGAAGGCCTCGGCCGCCGCCCAAGAGAGGCGAAATCATTCTACGCCACGATTGCGGCCGCGACGCTGGGCGGCGTTGCGCTGAACTTCACATCTCTCGACCCGATCAAGGCGCTCTATTGGAGCGCCGTCGTCAACGGCGTGCTCGCCGCGCCGCTGATGGCCGTCATGATGGTGATCGCATCGAACCCGCGGATCATGGGCCGGCTGACGCTCCCGCGCCCGATGCTCGTGGTCGGTTGGCTGGCAACATCGGTCATGGCGCTTGCCACAGTCGGGTTCTTCTCGATCTGAACTGAACGAAGGCTCAGTCCCTACGGCACCTGCGGCTGCATCCGATCCGTCGCCTTGAAGTATTTTCTGGCATAAGCGACGAGCTGCGAGTCGCTTGGATGATCGACAGTTTCCACTCCGACAATGACGTTCATCAGCTTGGGATCGTGGTGGTGAATGTGCTTGACCAGTTCGGTCTTTGCATTGGCTGGTCCGGTAATGAGAACCGCACCGGCGTCCGCAATTGATTCAGCGGCTGCGTGGAGATAGTCGTGATCCTCGGAGGCGTGCCCGCTACCGATAGAGTTTGCCTTGTGATGGATGTGCCTGGTCGGATGATCCGGGTGCAAAATGAGTTGCTCGACCTCTGTCGGGCTGAAATGAAACACACGCGCTTCATGGTGATCGATCCAAATGACGGCATGATAGTGATGCTTGCTCATGGAATTAAGTCCTTTTCTGGCGATCTATCGGACAAGAGGACCGATCGACGCGAGATGGCGCTATGGGGATGTTCGAATTACATATATAAGTTCGCAGTGCGAACAACCAGCCAAACCGAGCGCGCAGTGGAGAGGGGCATGTCCCTGATGAAGTCCGCCGCCGTCATCAAGGCGGCCAATGTGACCCCCGACTGATCCTGCCGGCAGCAAAACGTTCTTGGAGCGAAACTCCGTGCCACTCCTCCACCAAGCACAAGAACCTTCCTCGCCCCTCGCGCCTGGCCGGGAGCAGGCGACGCATTGGCCGGAAAATGCGCTGACGCGGATTCCGTTTTGGGTCTACCAGTCACCCGAAATCTACCAACAGGAGCAGCGACGCATCTATCAAGGGCCGGTCTGGAACTATCTTTGCCTGGAGGCGGAGGTGGCAAACCCGGGCGACTATCGCACGACATGTCTGGGCTCCATGCCCATCGTCGTCACGCGCGACTTCGATGGAAAAATCTACGCGTTCGAGAACCGCTGTGCGCACAGAGGGGCCTTGCTCTGCCTCGACGATGAAGGAAGCGCACGCAACCTGACCTGCGTCTATCATGCCTGGAACTACGATCTGCAAGGGAACTTGAAAGGAGTTGCATTCGAGCGGGGTGTCGGCGGCAAAGGAGGGATGCCAGGGACATTCCGTCGGCAGGATCACGGCCCGCGAAAACTGCGCGTGGCGACATTTTCGGGTCTCGTGTTCGGCAGTCTGAGCGACGACGTTCCGCCGATCGAGCAATATCTTGGGGACGAGATCGCCGCTCGCATTCGGCGGGTTCTGTGCAAGCCGGTTGAAGTGATCGGACGGTTTGCTCAAGCCCTTCCCAACAACTGGAAGCTCTATTTCGAGAACGTGAAGGACAGCTACCACGCGAGCCTGCTGCATCTGTTCTTCACCACCTTCCGCATCAACCGGCTCTCGCAAAGAGGCGGGCTCATCGTGAGTCCGAACGGCGGACATCATGTCAGCTACGCCCTGGCCGATCCGAGCGGAGCGGGCTCCGAGTACGCAAAGGGAGGGCTACGATCCGAAAAGCAGGATTTCAAGTTGGCCGACCCGAGCCTCATCGCCGCCAAGGACGAATTCGGCGACGGCGTGGTGATGCAGATCCTGACCGTCTTTCCAGGCTTCGTGCTGCAGCAGCATCTCAACAGCCTCGCCGTGCGTCAGGTGCTGCCCAAAGGCATCCGCTCCACGCTGCTGAACTGGACCTATATCGGGTTCACCGACGACACGCCGGAGCTTCGGCGGATGCGGCTCAGGCAATCCAATCTCATCGGACCGGCCGGCTATATCTCGATGGAAGACGGCGCGGTCGGGGGGTTCGTGCAGCGCGGCATCGCCAGCGCGTCGGATGAGCGCGCCATCGTCGAGATGGGGGGAGACGGGACTTCGTCCCAGGAGACCCGCGCAACGGAGGCATCCGTGCGCGGCTTCTGGAAGGCCTACAGAGGCCATATGGGACTCTGAGCATGGACAACGCGATCACGCTCGACCGCATCCTGCAACTGCAGGCCGCCTATGTCAGCTGCATCGACAGCAATAAGCTCGAAGCGTGGCCCGACTTCTTTGCGGAACAGTGCCTGTACAAGGTCACGACGGCCGAAAATCACAAACGTGGTTTCGAGGCTGGACTGATCTATGCCGATTCGAAGGGCATGCTGATCGATCGGGTGGCGGCGCTACGGGAGGCGAACATCTACGAACGCCAGAATTACCGGCATATCGTAGGTATTCCGACGATCGTCTCGAACGGCGGCGCCGAGGCGGAAAGCGAGACCCCTTTCATCGTCGTCCGCATCATGCACGATGGCCAGATGGACATTTTTGCAACCGGCCGCTATCTCGACAGCTACCGGATCGAGGGCGGCAATGTGAAACTGACAAAGAAACTGGTCGTGTGCGACAGCTCGCGTATCGACACGCTGCTGGCCATTCCGCTCTAGGCGCATGAGCTCCCCGGTCCGGATTGCGGTTCCCATCGGCGATCCCAACGGCATCGGGCCGGAGATCGCGGTCAAGGCCGCTGCCGTGGCTGTGCGCGGCGGCATGGTCGAACCGATCCTGGTGGGGGATGACGTCGTCATCCGCGAGTATCTGTCGCGCTGTGCCATAGATCTGCCGTTACGGCGTCTCGACGAAGCAGGGTCCGCAAGGCCTGGGATTACCTATGTGCCGGAGCACAGCCTGCCGCCGGCAAGCTTCCGGCCAGGACTGATCGATCCTTCGGCGGGGCGGGCGACGGTTGCCTATGTCCGGCGCGCTGTCGATCTTGTGCGCGCTGGCATCGCGAATGCCATCGTGGCCTGCCCCCATTCCGAAACGGCGATCAATTCCGCCGGCATTGCGTTCTCGGGCTATCCGGGTCTGCTCGCCGACCTGACCGGTACGCCGCGGGATGCCGTATTCATGATGCTGGTCGCCGCCGGATTGCGGATCTGCCATGTCACGCTGCACGAGCGCCTGCGCGAAGCCATCGACCGGCTTTCTCCGGAGCTGATCTTGTCGGCGGGCATCGCGCTGGCCGAAGCCCTCCGCCGCCTGGACATTGAAAACCCAAGCATCGGGGTGTTCGGGATCAACCCGCACGGCGGCGAAGGCGGCCTGTTCGGGGATGACGACGAGCGCATCACCAAACCCGCCGTTCACCGGTTGCGGCAGCTCGGCGTGCAGGCAGACGGCCCCATCGGCGCCGACGTTCTGTTGGCGCAGCGTCGGCACGATGCCTATCTCGCCATGTATCACGACCAGGGGCATATCCCGATCAAGCTTATCAGTCCCAACCGCGCGGCTGCGGTGACGATCGGAACAGACGTGTTGTTCAGCAGCGTCGGACATGGATGCGCGTTCGATATCGCCGGACAGGGGATCGCCAGCCCGGTCTCGGTCATCGAAGCCTTGGAGTTGCTGCGTACAGCCGCGGCCGGGGAAAGCCGCGGGCCTAAAGACAAGGTCCCATGAGCTTTCTCGTCTGCATCGCCGACGGCGCGGTCCGCTTCGCATGCGAACCGAGCCAATCCGGCAGGCCGCTTGTGTTCCCTTTTCGTCCGTATAACATCGCCGATCTGATCGGATCGCGCGCGGCCGATTGCGTGCCGCGTGAGGGCCCGCGGCAGGAAAGGTGATACGGATGGAGCCGGACAATTCGCGGCTGACCTCGGCCAGGAAACCCGGACGGGGCTATCACGATCTCGGCGGACTGGACGGCGGGCCGATCGACACCGACGTCACGCAGGCGAAGCCCTGGGAAAAGCTCGCCGTCGTCGTCGGCAACGCGCTCGGCGCCAAGGGCGCAAAAGTCGTATGCACCGATGAGGTTCGGCGCACGCGCGAAGAAATGGGCGCCGACCTTTACAACCGGCTCGGCTATTTCGAGAAGGGGGTCGAGTCGCTGCGGCGATTGCTGGTGGAGAAGGGCACGATCGACCAGCAGGAGCTGGAACGCCGCATGGCCGAGACTGCGAGGCGGATTGCGGAGGAGGGGCGGTGACCGAACCATTTGCGCCGGGCGACGTGGTGCGGGTGGCGGGTGTGAATCCGCCGGGACACCGGCGCACGCCGTTCTACATCCGCGGCAAGCAAGGCGTCATCGAACGCGTCTGCGGCGAGTTCGCAAATCCCGAGGAGCTCGGGTATGGCTTTGACGGCTTGCCGAAGAAGCGGCTCTACCGGGTCCGCTTCCGCCAGAAGGATCTTTGGGCCGACTACGACGGAGACATCGGGGATACGGTCGATGTGGACGTTTACGACCACTGGCTGTCGCGCTGCACTCCGGCGGCAACGAACGGAGGCAAGCGCAGATGAGCGAGCCGCACGATCACACCGATCATGGCCTCGACCGCGGTGAGCATCGTCATCCGCCGGTGCAGCCGGACGACACGTCGCCGCCCGGTCATTACGAGCTGATGATCCTGGCGATGCGGGATCTGCTGGTCGAAAAAGGCGTCCTGACCGCCGACCAGATCCGCCGCGGGCTGGAGACGCTCGATTCCTGGCAACCCTCCCGCGGTGCCGAGATCGTCGCCCGCGCCTGGACCGATCCCGGGTTCAAGCGCCGCCTGCTGGCGGACGGCAACGAGGCGGTGGCGGATTTCGGTATCGACATGGGCGGTGCGAAGCTCACGGTGCTCGAGAACACCGACGCCGTGCAGAACGTCGTGGTCTGCACTCTCTGCTCCTGCTATCCGCGCGCCGTCCTCGGCCTGCCGCCGGACTGGTACCGCAGCAAGAATTACCGGGCACGGGTTGTGAAAGAGCCGCGCAAGGTGCTCAGCGAATTCGGCACCGAGCTTGCGGACGACACGGTCGTGCGCGTTCACGACAGCCTCGCCGACCTGCGCTATCTCGTCCTCCCCAGGCGCCCCGCCGGCACCGAGCACTGGAGCAAGGAGGAACTCGCCGCCATTGTCACCCGCGACTGCATGGTGGGAGTGGCCAATCCGCGGGTTGAAGCCGGTCGTTAATAATCGAGTTGCAGAGGTAAAAGGGGCCGCGTCCGCTCGCCCGCAACACAAGATTCCGCCCCCAGCCCGTTCAACACACCGGTGGCACCGGCGTCAGCGGCGACGTCCGCAGAATCCGGAAGTGCCCAAGCGCGTCCGACAACGGGCGCACGCCGCCATCCACACCGGCGACCGCCGTCGTGCCCGTTCCCGATCTTTCGGCGCGCACGCCGGCGACGAGGTCGTTGGCGAGGTGCTGCACCGCGTCCGTCCGGCGCAAAGCCTGGAGCGTCGGCAGCATCTCGACGCACAGCACGCTGAGCGGCGCGTCGCGCGGCAGGCCGAGATCGGCCAGCAGGCGCGAGATTTCGTCCTGGGTCCAGGTGGTCGCGCCGCGGGCCGGCGCGTCGGCGTTCTGAAAGCCGATTACGATTTGGCCGGCGAGATCAAAGAATCTTCCGCGCAGGCGCGGGATGAGGGCAAGCTCGCGGTCGTCAAGCAGGATGTTGCGATAGTCCTTGCCGTCGGCTTGGCGCACCTGGGCGTAGAGCAGCGCCCAGATCTGGGTGCGCGGCGGATCGGAGGTGATGTTCTGGCCATGGTGCACCGCCTCGGCGTAGGGCGCCTCCACCACCAGCTGCGTCTGACTGCGCTCGCAGGTGCAGAACAGCGTGGGCGCCGGGTGCTGGACGCCGGTGGCGCGCAACGGCCGGCCGAAGCGCCCTTGCGCCGTCGACCAGATTTTTTCGTGGCCGACGCGAAGCTCGTAGGTGAAGAAGCCGAACAACTCGGGACTGTCGGCGTTGAGCCCCGGCGGCAGCGGCAGCAGGAAATGGCGGCCGACATCGCCGCCGGCCTCCATGCGCACCATGGCGGAGAGGCCCGCCTCGTCGTCGGTCGCATCGGGCGCAATGACGCGAACGAGTTCGGGATCGATCGGCAACGGGGCCTCTTCGGGCGGTACGCCGGTCTCAGGTCGGTCGTCGGACAGCAGCGGATCGGGCGCGTAGCCCAACAACCGGATGAAGTAGGCGTCGTTGGGATCGCGCGCCGTCTCCTCAAGCTCGAGCCACAGGAAGCGGCGGCGCGGCTCGGTCGCCGAATAGGTCTCGTCGCGTTGATACTTGGAGAGGGCAATCCCGGCCGAGACGATGCGCGGCACCTGGGCGGGCGTCGTCGTCACCGGCAACTCGAGTCGTTGCAGGTTTTCCGGTCCGTCGTCCGCGCCAGGAGCTTTGCGAAAGCGAGGTTCGACGCGGTAATCGACCTCGATGAGGTCGGGCAAGCGCGTCTCGGCCGGGTTGCCGGCGAGCGGCAGGGTCGACTTGGGCTCGACCGCATCGAGAAATATGAGCGTGGTGTGGCTGCGATTGGGCGTGTCGAGCGCCTGGATCGGCGCGACCCGCTTGACCTCCCAGTCGCCGATCGGCTTGCCGCCGTTGTCGTCCGCTTCCGCCGCCGCATCCTTCTTGAAGCGGCGGGTGCGGAAAATCTCGAAGCTGACCTCGTCGAGCCCGTCCCAGGTCCAATCGCGTTCGAGCCGCAGCGTCAGCGCCACGATCCAATGGTTGGTCAAATCCTCCTTGGCCGCGAAGGTCAGCGAGGAATTGTCGGGCGCAAGCGTGTGGCGGATGCGGCGCGAGCAGCCGAACACCACGCGCTCGCCCTTGCGACCGACGAGGGTGAGGCCCTTGTGGTCGACGCCGATCTCGTGGGCGAGCCGCTGGATGATTGTCGGCGTGTCGCCGGTCGTGCGCGTGAACATGAGCGTGTTGAGTGTTCCATCGATCGGCGTCACCGGATCGGGTCGCAGATAGATGCCGCGGATCTTCTTGGCCGCGCTGTCGTGCCCGATCAGCCCGTTCTCGTCCGTCGCATCCCGGCGCACGCGCACCTGCACGGTCTTGCCGATATGGGCGCCCGCCGCGAAGTAGGCTGGGTCCGCGTCGGCCACGGCCCTTATGGTGAGCCGGATGTCGCGGGCGGTCGGCAGCACCAGCTGGTCAAGCGCGTCGATCTCGGCCTGGGTGAGACCGACGATGTCGTTCGGGTCGCCGAAGTGAAGGACGTGGGCATCGCGAAACTCGAGCGGAATGACGCGTGCTTGCGCAAAATCCGCCGGGAAGGTGCGTTCGGTCGTGTAAAGGTGAATGAACGGCTCGCGCTTCGAAAGCGAGAGCAGGTTGTCCATCCGCAGCGTGCGTACCTCGACTTCGATGCGCACCCGCGTGGCGTCGGGGTCGGGGATGCCAAAACTCTCGCGCGGAGCGGTGCCGTTCGCGGCCGCGTCCGACGCCGCCTGCAGCAGCGGGATGGGATCGGCATACTTTCCGGTGAACACGACGCTCGGATAGCCCAGCAACGGACGGCGCACCTCGAGCGTGTTGTCGGTGAAGAGGGCAGGGTCCGGTGCGTCGGGGAGCCGCGGCAGATTCGCGATGCGCACCGGCTCGAACACGACATGGCGCTTGAACGGGACGCTCACAAACGGCGAAGGCGATTCGTGGATGGGGTCCTCGCCGGGCGGCGGCCCGCCCGCGGTCAGGTCCATCAACCGCACCCGCAATTCGTAGGTCTTGCCGTAGCGGAGCGGGATGTTTTCGAGGTCAACGGGGTCATAGAGGCGGCCGAGCTTGGCCGGCCCGCTCGGCGGCGGGATCGTCCCCGGCGGGGGCGCCGGCTTCACCTTCGCTTGCTCGGTCTTGTAGAGGTCGGCCGCGTCCTCGTCGGGCAGCACCAGGGACTTGCCGTTCCATTGCGCGAGATAGGACGGCAACCAGAACTGCCCGGCCGCCTGATCGCCGTCGAGCTGCATCGGATGCACCTCGACCGCGAGTTCGAACGGCTCGTCGGCGGGGCCGCCGAGATCGACATCGCCGAGCTTCAGTACCGCCCGGCTGCGGACCTGAACCAGGGAGTGCCATTTCGGCTTCGGGTGTTCGCGCGCGTCGATGCGATAACCGAACACGCCCATCGGCGCATCGAGCCGTTGCGTCGGGTCCGGAACCGTCGGGTCGGGCCGGAGCTGGCGATTCTGCCAGATCAGAAGCTGCTCGTCGTCCCAGCCGAGACGGATGCCGATGTCGGTAAGAGGCCTGAAACCATCGGGCTCTTCCGCCAGCAGGTTCTGGCTCACCGGCTGCATGGCGTGGACGACCTTGGCAAAGCCGTCGTCATAGTCGGCTGCCTCGATGAACACCGCATCGTAGTTGCCCGGAGCCGGGGGCGGGTTGGGGTTCATCGGATCCTTGAGCTGCACGGGGAACTGCACGGCGGCAAAAAGCTGCCGTCCGGCGCCCGGCTTCAAGGCCGGGATGCGTGCCGCGTAGCGTTTGATAAAACTCTGGTCGGCGGCAACTTGCGCCGCGTAAGCGCTGGTGTTCGTCAGGCCGACATGGAGATAGCCGCCATGCTCGAATTGATGCGCTTGGATCGGAAAAGAAGCTTCGCGAATGAGGCCGAGCCTGCGCGCGAGCTGCGGATGGCGCAGGCAATAGGCATAGATCTGGCCCCAGCTCACTTCGCTCGGCGTCACCTTGAAGTTGGGGTTGGGAGCTTTCGGCGCCTTGATGGCGCAATGATAGGCGTCGTCGGTGCGCGCCTTGTCGGTGCGCGGGCCGGTAAACAGGAATGATTGGCGGTAGCTGCGGGGCAGATACTTCTGGATCGCGTTTGCCTCGCTGGCGGCTCCCGCAAGTCGCGGCGGAGCCGGGGAGAGCGTGAACCGGCCGGCAACCGGGGCGACGAGCTCCTCGAAGAGCGCCCGCGCATCCGCCATGACGCCGCTCGCCTGCGGCAGCGGGGCGATGAAGTCGAGCGGATCGTTGACCGGGAAACGGTCGAAGCCGTTCAGGGTGCACGCCTCGAACTCGAGGTCCGCATCGGCGAAGGCCGGCATCGCCTGGCCGCCGCCGTCGAGCGCCACCGGGTCGAGCGGATTACCGTCCCACGCCAGGCTCAGCCGCGGCACCACCAGAATGCGCAGGTGCAGATTGGCGCCGTCGAAATGCTGCGGAAAGGTCAGGATGTTGAAACGCGGGTCCATGGGAAGAGCCCTGCTTCAGGCGATCTGGCGGCTTTCCTGCCAGCTCTGCGAGAAATGGATGTTCACCACCAGGAAGACGCTGACGTCCAGGCCGAAGGTGACCTGCGCGATCAGATCGGTGTGCTCGGGCGGGGCCAGCTGCCGGTGGTAGGTGCCTTTGGCCTCGATCATGATTGTCACGGTAACGATGCCGCCGAGGATTTCCGCCCGGCCGCGAAACAGGAGGAACGCCGCGACCGACAGGTCCTTGGTCTCGAGATCGATCTCCACGCCGACCATGTAGAGCAGCGAGACATTGGCGACGACCGGCAGAGCCACCACGACCTCGGCGCCGAAACCGAACTTCATGTGGAGCGACGGTCCCGCCTTGACGTCGGCGGCGATGCGCAGATCGACCGCGCCAACGGCGTAGACGGTCGCGAGCTCCAGGCTGACGCACATCACCGAAAGCCGGCCGCCGAACTCGAGGAAGGCGCCCGCCGACGGGATAAGCTGCTTCGGATCGGTCGTGAGCCCGAGCACCTCGTTGAAATAGACCCCGACCGCCATGTGGCATTCGAGCTTGAGCGGCGTTTCCGGCTGGTCGTAGGCGGCGCCCGGCGGGAACTTGATCAGCGGGAATTCCTTGCGGGCATGGAACGCGTAGCTCCAGCTGTCCGCCGAGTTGCTCATCGCAATCTCGAGCCCCTTCTGGAATGCGGCCTTGTAGTCGTTGCCCTGCAGGTTTTGCAGGATTTCGAGGATATCGACGATCGGCTGAAGGTCCTTGCCGAAGCTCAGCTTCGGCTCGACATAGGCAGGGTCGACGCCCTTCTGGGCGTGGAACGTGCCCTTGATCGTCATCATCCGCGTGAACGGACCGAGGTCGACGACCATCGTGACGTCGTTGAGCTTGGAGAGCCACCGCTTGCCCATGTCGTTGGCGGTCGCATCGAAACCGAAATTCAGGTTGCCGCCGTATTCGACATAGAGCCGCAAGAACTTTTCGTTGATGAGGAAGAGCGGCCCGCCGAGCGCGTGCTCGAACACCTTGGCGGGATCGATTTGGTCGACGAACTTGTAGCCTTCCGCGAGAATCTTGGTCTGGAACGTGTTCAGGGTCAGCGACTGGGCATCGTGCACGTTCGGGAAGATGCCGGCCGAATTGACCATGCGGTACGCATCGGCGAAATCGGGATCCGCGCTCAACAACCGGTCGACGGTTTGCTGGAAGCTCGGGAGGCGGAACAGCGCCTTCTGCGTGCCGGTCGATTGCAGGAGGCCGTAATTGCGGATGCCGGGACGCGCCTGCGGGACGAGGTCGAGCGGGTTGGCGAGGCGGAAGAGGTCGGCGGGCGTCGTGTCGGTCTTCTGGTTGGTGGAGTCGAGCCTGCCGCGGCGGATGAGCGGCACGGCCGCTTGCGCGTCGACGGGCGTGACCTCGCCGGTGTCCTGATTGTGCTGGACGACGCTCCACGATCCGTCCTTGGGCAGCACGACGGCGCCGCGCGCGGCGCTGACGAAGATCGGACCGCCGGCCGTCGCATGATTGACGTCGATCCGGCTCAGCCGCATCAGCTGGCCGCTCTTGCCGATGTTGATGATGCATTCGACCGGACCGCCGATGGCGCCGAACTGGCTGTCGAGCAACGCGGCGAACTGATCGGCCGGCAGAAGCTTGCCGCGCGGGGCAAGTTGGACATAACCCAGCACGCCCTTCGACGGCACGCGGCCGCCCACTGCTCCACTGGTCACGTCGTCGATCTCGACGTCGGCGTCGAAATAGACCGGCCGGAGCAGGTAATGGTCGCCGAGGACGGTGGCCTCGAAATTGGGCAGGCCGGTGTTCTCGCGAATATTGCGGATCCGGAACAGGCCTTTGACGATGCCCGGATGGAACTCGTACGGATTGGGCGGCAGACCCTTGACGTTGAAATTGTAGACGCCGTCGGACTCGGCCTGCCAACCGGTGTCGAAGCGGTACACATAGCCGCTGCTGGAGCGGAACATGGTGATCGTGCGCACCACGCGGATGCCCCAGGGGTAGATCAGGCTGCGGACCTGGATGACCTCGTGCGCGGTGCGGCCGACGAACACGTCGAAATGCGCCTGGCTGGTCGCGGCGATCGCGGCACCGGGACTCTGCCAGTGGCTGAAGATGCTGGCGCCGTAACCGCAGAAGTCGATGCGGGTCAGCGGAACGCCGCGCGGCTTGTAGGCGGTCGGGGCGTCGAAGAAGAATTCGTTGTTGAAGATGTAGCCGACGTCGCCGCCGAGCGTCCCGGCATTGCTGGGCGTGCCGTCATGCCACAGCACGTTGTTGAGCTGCATCGTGCTGCCCTGGAAGACCGGGCTGTCGTCGGGATGCTGGGGCGCATCGACGCGCAGCTGCAAGCCGCCTTGCACCTCGGCCGCGGTGAATTTCGGGCGGTTGGGCGCAAGCTTCGCCGGGAGCAGATCGGCCCTGAACTGATTCTGCCGGCTGAACTCGGCAAAGGCCTTGAGGCCGAACGGCAAGGTGAAGAGCGCGCCGGTAAAGCCGGTCTTGCGCTGCTCGAAATCCTTGATCAGGAAGTCCGTCACCGGGATCGGGGCGATCGGAACCAGTTCCACGCTGTCGTTGAACAAACGCGTCGGCCCGCCGTCATTGGGATAGAGGTTCCACCACACCGGCGGGTCGGGTTCGATCGGCGGCGGCGGAGGAGGTTCGGGATTTGTGAGGTTGAACAGCGGCTCCCAGCTCATCTGCGGCACCGTGAAGGCGCGCACGAATCGGCTCTGGGCCGACAGATCGAGCTCGCGCACTTGCAACGGAAAAGCGGGCGCCGCCGCCTCGGCGCCCTTCGGTGCATAGACCCGATAGAACGTGTAGTTCCGGTCGTCGGCCGCGCGCGCGTTGAACCAGGCGAAGCTCACTCCCATCTGATCGGCGTTGGTGGAAACGTCGAGCAGCGCGAACTGCTCCTGCTCGAAGCCCTGGAAATACCTGTTCCAGATCGCTTCGTCCGATTGGCCTGCGGGCGCGGCGGCCATCATCGCGAGTTGCGCGGCCGGTGGAGGTCGTCCGGCGCCCGCGTTCGGCGGCGTCAAGGCAGCCTGAACGTTTGCGACAACCTCGTTTGCAGCCTCGGACCAGACCGCAACGGTCTGCTCCTGTGTTCCGAGCGGCGCGAAGGCAAAGCTCGCGTCGACATTGTCGGGGTCTTTGTCGTTCGCGGCCTTGGTCCAGCCGACCGATGCAACGAGCAGCATGCTGGCCTGCCGAACGCGCTGGTCGCCGCGGCCGAGTCGCCGCAGCCAGGCGACGTTGGCCGCATAGGGATCGGGCAGCGTCGGCAGCAATCCGTAAAGGCCCATGCCCAACAGCAGGATCGCCTTGTCGACCGTCTCCTCGTCGCGCAGTTCGGCGAACAACAAGAGACTGTTCACCGGCGTGATCGTGAACAGCGCATTGCGGATGGCGAGCGAGATGGCTTGCCCCGGGTTGACCGGCCAGGTGGCGTGCGGATCGAGGCTGTCGACCAGAATGTTGTCGTCGTAGAAGAAGGCCCATTGCTTGGCGTCGGTATAGGTCAGCACCAGACGCGAGCCGCGGGTATGGACAGGAAACGGCGTGCCGGTCACGTCGACCGGGCGATCGAGCCGGGCGTCGGCATCAGCTACCGCAAGCAGCAGCTCGGATCCCGACGCGGCGGCCGCGTAGGAGACCAGGAACGCGTCGGTGTAGCTCACGTCGAGCTCGGAACGGAAACTCGAGCTCGCATCCTTCCACAGCCGAAATCGCTGGCGCGCGAAGCGGTTCGAGGCCAGCGGGTCGATGATGAAGATGAGCCCGGGCCACAGCGAGACCCATGGCGCGCGCAGCCGCACTGGACCTTCGCGCAAGCCGCGCCAGCCCAAAGTGAGCCCGTCCTTCGCGTGCACGGCGAGCCCGCCATTGCCGGCCGCTTCTGTTGGAGCGTTGACGTCGATCATCGCGACCGGCAGCGCCCAGCCGGCGCGCGCGATCGCGGCCTCGGCGGCCAGATGCGTGAACGGCGATCCGGCCTTGTCGACCTTCAGGGTCTTCACCGAGGCGGCGAGGGGAACGAGGACGGACTGCAGCAACGGCTCGTAGGCGGGCGCCGCGGTCTTGGCCCACGCGAAGTCGACGGCTTGGCCGTAAAGCTTCCAGTGCGCATTGGCGAGTTGCGTGACAGTGGTGTTGCCTGCTTCGAGCCGGAAGGAGACGCTGGCCGGCAGCGTGAGTTCCGCCTTGGCGGCATCGATCCCGGCTTTGCCTGGGCCGGCTGCCGGCACGGCCGCGATGCGCAGGCCGGCATAGCCGCCAGCCGGCGCGCCGTTGGCCAAGAGATCGGCGCGCATCCACACGCTGCCGGGTGCGAGCTCGATCCTTCTGTTCCTGAGCAGCTCGAGGATTCTCTGGAGCGGGAATGGATCGCTGAGCCTGAGGCCGAGCTGGTGCAGGTGGACGAGCAGCGCCGGATGGGGATCGCCCGCCAAATAGATCGGAACGAGCCGGACGACCGGATAGAAATCGAACCAGAATTGGCGGCCATCCAGGCCCTTGAAGGGCCCGACCGTTTGCTCGATCGCCGCCCCACGGCCCCAGGCCGGCGTCGCAAGATCGAGCGCAGGCGCCGTCACCGGCGCTTCGCGACGGAAGACCCGATATTGCGGCTGCTGCTGCGGGTCGGCCTCGGCGATGAGCCGGCCGAGACGTTGCTGCCGGTCCGGCGGCAGATTTTCCGCGGCGTACCAGCTGGCCCGTTCGACCGACAGTTCCTTGGGCACCGGCTGCGCGGCCGAATCGGTGATGCGGGAACGCACCAGCAGCCGCTCAAGCTTTAGGAGAGCCTCGTTGTCTTCCCTGTTCTGCGGGCTGAGATTCGCCGAAAGAGCGGCCACGCGGGCGTGCAGATCAGGTTGAGGCGACATGACGACCTCCGCACCTAATGTCTGGAATCAATTTTCTAGAAACTTGAGACGACCCCTCTGGCGATGGCCTGCGGGAACCATCAAGCCAAGGCTGCAACGCGATTCCAGCAGAATTAAGCCGACAGTCCCAGATGCCTCTTTCTCAGGTCCGCGAGGTCGCGTCATTTATGAAGAGCGGTCTTTAAAGCGAGGTGGCTGATGAGCCATCGGACCTACGATGGTCAGCGCTTCTCGCCGCTCGGACGCATCAACAAGGACAACGTCAAGAACCTCAGGCTCGCCTACGCCGTGCCGCTAAGCGGAATATTCAGGCGTCGACTCGCCGCGCATCTCCGGCTGCTTCGAGCCGCGATGCGGAGCAGGCAATTGCAGAACGGTCGCCTGTTGACCTTCGCTCAGCTTGGTCAGGAGCACGACCTTTCCATTCGGAAATTCGAGCGCATCGTGATGCACGTTGGGATTGTCCATGCGGACCTGGCAGAACCGGGCGACTTGCGCCTGCAGATTTCGTTTGCGCAAGAACGGGAAAATCGGGTCGACTTGGACCTCCTTCTCGAAGGCGACCTCGGTCCCCGGAAGCAGGCAGACCGCCAGGTTGGGTTCCCCCCACCGCCGCGAAGCCGCGGGTGATCGAGTTGCTGAAACTAGAGGTCGTCAGCTTGTCGCCGACCCTCGCAGGCCGCGACATGACATTGTGCAGGCTGTAATCGCACATGGAGCGCTCCTCGCGTTTGGCACCTGGCAAGCGAACGCTTGAGCACCGGAGTCGTTCCGGCTGAGCTCTTTCCACGACCGACGTTGGCCTTCCTGACCGGAATATTGCTGCTGGTTTATTTATTCCTGCCCGACACGAGGAAAGATTCGGCTCTGCATCGCTACCCCCCAGGCCGAGATGGGTGGCGGCCCTGTGATGCAACCAGTTCTCGAACACCATGCCGGAACTCGAAGCGAGCAGCTCGAGCTTGGGCCAAGTTCTGCCTGCGAAGGGCAGAGAACAGATCGGCTCTATGCGCGGCCAAGGTGCTTGACTCCCGTTCCAAGTTGGGGAATCGATAAGAACAAAACATGAACATCAGCCAGGAATGGGCCTTCAAGGATGCCTTCAGGAATGCCTGCAGCCGGGCCGATCCCGGATTGCGCTTCGCTCCATCCGGGCTACGCCGCCGCCCTTGGCGACGCGCTTGGCCAGCTCCGGCGCGTGGTCGCAGAGATCGACCCGAGCCCGGTCTTCGGCGCGGAGGCCGCTTCGCTGGGGTTGGGCGTGCCTGCCGTCGATGCCGCGCTTGCGGGCGGGATCGCGCTCGGGGCCTTGCATGAGATCGCGCCCGCGAGGCCGGTGCAGTTCGGGGCCGCCTTCGGTTTCGCCCTCGCGCTCGCGACCCTGAGCGTCGCCGGCAGCCGTGGCGGCAGGCTGGCGCTCCTGGTCCAGACCGAATTTGCAGCGCGCGAGGCCGGCGTCCCCTATGGGCCGGGCGTCGATCTCCTCGGGCTCCCCATGGCGCGGCTGCTGCTCCTGCGCGTGCCGCGGCCCCTCGACGTGCTGTGGGCGTTCGAGGAGGCGCTCAAATCCCGCGCCATCGCCGCTGTCCTCGCCGAACTGCCCGAGGCGGGCGCGGGGGCCGATCTGACTGCGACCCGCCGGCTCTCGCTCGCGGCGCGCGCGGGCGGCGGGATCGGCCTCCTCCTGCGGCACCGCGCCTCGCCGCTGCCGGCCGCGGCGATGACCCGCTGGGAGGTGGCCGCCACCCCCGGCACGCCTGACGCGTTCGGCGGGCTCGGACGCACCGCCTTCGATCTTTCGCTGCGCAGAAACCGACGCGGCCGCTGTGGCCGCTTCATCGTGCATTGGGATCACCATGAGTGCTGCTTCCTCCCGGAGGCGCTATCTCTCGGTGTGGCTGAGACGGCTCGCGACCGATCGGATGACGCGCGGCCGCTCGTCCGCGCCGGCTGAAGAAGCGCCGCTCGTCATCGCCGAGAAGGTCAAGAGCGCATTGCGCCTTGCGGCGGTGAACGATGCCGCCGCGAGCCTCGGGCTCAAGGGCGGCATGGCGCTCGCCGATGCCAAGGCGATGTATCCGGTGATCGCCGTTGCCGATGCCGATCCGGAGGCCGACCGGCGCCTGCTCGCAGCCATCGCCGACTGGTGCGACCGCTACACGCCGCTCGTGGGTCTCGATCCGCCGGACGGCCTCATCCTCGACGTCACCGGCTGCGCGCATCTCTTCGGCGGCGAGGCCGCGCTCTGCCGCGACATCGTCCGCCGCCTCGCCGCTCAAGGTTTCCGCGCCCGCGTCGCGGTCGCCGACACGGTCGGCGGCGTCTGGGCGGTGGCGCGCCACGCGGCCTCTTCTCCCTCTCCCCGCATGCGGGGAGAGGTGCAAGCCGGCCGCCGGTTTTCTCCCAGCATGGTGCGCGGTGGACCGACCCTTCCCGTTCAGGATTTGCAGGACAGCGTGGTCGTGGTCCCTTCGGGAGTCATTCGGGACGCGCTTCTTGCGCTGCCGCTCGCGGCGCTGCGGATCGCGCCGGAGACCGTCGCCGGGCTGGCGCAGGTCGGCCTCAAGCGCATCGCC
>WNGL01000565.1_pt1 | contig 44971 bp, 44 predicted proteins | sample 5400591 | NCBI WGS metagenome assembly WNGL01 (sample SAMN13153377, study PRJNA577476) | soil metagenome | isolation source: 80 cm soil or saprolite under Garry oak tree replicate 1 | place: USA:California | collected 2016-06-15 | reverse complement strand
CTGGCACTCGCGTCGGGGTTGGCCGATTTCTGGGAGGCGCGCGCCGAGTACAGCGAAGGGCGGGCGCGCCTCGACGCCGCCCTGGCGCGCAGTCCAGAGCCATCGACGGTTAGAAGCGAGGCGCTCCAGGCTGCGGGACTGCTTGCCTGGGCGCAGGGCGATCAAACAGCCGCGGCCGCCTATACGGACGAAGGCTTGGCACTCAGCCGTCTGCTCAACGACTCGGAGGGAGAAGCACGCTGCCTCCAACAGCTCGGCCAGATCGCTGTGCAAGGCGAAGACTTTGCTGCTGCGGGCAAGTACCTGGATCAGGCGCTCGAAATCGCCGTCCGGCATGGCTACGGCCAGATCCAGGCCCTCTGCGAATGGCGGCTAGGGTTGGTTGCACTCTTCACCAAGGACGTCGTGGGTGCCGCGCGCCATTTCCAGACGAGCCTGGACCTTTCGCGCCGCCGCAGGGACGTGGAGACGGTGGCCATGTCGTTGTTGATGCTCGGCAACATCGCCCTTCGGCAAGACCGGCTCAACCAAGCCAGGGCGCACCTGCGCGAAAGCCTCGAGATCCAGCGCCTCGAGGGAAGCTCTCGCTCGATAGCAAACCTTTTCGAGTCACTGGCGGCCGTAGCCATCGCGGAAGGCCAGAGCGATCGAGCCCTCAGGCTCGGCGGTGCAGCCGAAGGCCTGCGCAAGCGAATCGAGGTTGTGTCCGCCTCGCCGCTGCATCGCGAGATCAGCAACCGGCTGGAGTCAGTGCGGCGAGGTTCGGGGGCGCAAAAAGCGTGGCGCGCGGGAGCCGCTATGTCACGACAAGAGGCGATCGCTTACGCCCTTGATGAGGTAGGGGTGGGCGCCTAGGAGGGAGCGCTAGATGCAGCAGATGTTCGCGTACGGCGGTGTCTCGTGCCACTTCTTTTCGTACAGAGCCATCGCCGCGTCCAGAAGTGTTTTCCAGTTCGGTGGGGTCGTCGGCGTGTGGTGGAGGAACTGGCCCTCGCCGAACATCGCCTGGCTGTCCTGCTGATATTTCTGGGTCCAGGTTATGTGTTCGTGCCAGATCAGGTCGGCGTCTTTGTCGAGTCCGAAAACGGCTGTCACTGGCTGCCCCCGCTTTTGCTGCTGTTTGGTCAAGAACAGGAAGCGTCGGTACCACTTCTCGGCCTCATAGGCCCTGGTTGCCGACCAGTTGTTTGCGGTCCTGACCGTGGTGACTATCGCAGTCACGTCAATGCTGTCGATCGCGGCATCCCCGGTAATCAGGTCGGGCGGAAGAGAAGCTCGTGCCGGCGGTCGACGAGACCGACTAAACGACACGAGGAGACAGAGATGGAAGCCAGGCAGACACTGAGAGGAAGCGGCGTTCCGAAGGGTCTTGTGATCGCGCTCGCGGCGTGCGCGGCCGTTGCCGTCGCGATTGGAGCTTCGGTCATCGCGAAGGACATGGCGAGCTCGAGCTCGGCCGGGACGACCACCTGCCACGCGGCGCCCGGAACGATCCTCCGGCAGGACAACCCCCCAGCCGGAGCTCCGCTGCTTGACCGCGGTGCCGACAGGGGCTCGGCCGCGCCCGCGGCGCACACCGGCCGCAGCACCGGCAGCACTTCGGTTCAGGACGACGCCAACTCACCCGACAGCTACAGCCCGGGGTGGGACGCCAAGTCGGTTCGCGAAGGCCACGGCGCGTAGGCGGAGAGCCGTCATCGCCCACCCCTCGCCCCCCGCCTCATGAGAGGGACCAACGCGGTCCCTCTCATCGCGTTTAATCCAGAGGCTTAAGCCTCCAGCACCTCACGGAGCTTGGCCGCGAACTCGGCCGGACGGCCGTCGAAGCCCGCCGTGATCCCCCGGGAACACAACCGCCTGGGTGCCCAGGCGCTTGGCCAGACCGAGCGCGCCGTTGTGTGCCAGCTGGCCCTTCGACTCTTCGCCGGCGGCCGCGACTATGCGGCAGGGGCTGGCCTTGAGCGCGGCAAAGTCTGGCTCGTAACGCGCGATGTTCCTGATGTAGCGGCCCAAGAAGAACTCGAGGTTTCTCTGCATCATGGCCATGGCTTCGAGCGCCTCGGGGGTCGGCTCGCCCTCTTGGGCGGGCGGCGGGCCGCCCTGGATCCCGACCAGGACCATGAACTTCTGCATCGCCGGCCACAGCCCCTGTGTTGCGCATGTGTCGCACACGTCTTCCATGGCAGCACGAGTCTCGGCGGCGTTCGGCAGCATGGCCGGCGAGGGCGGCTCGTGAGCGACCACCGTGTCCAGCTGCTCCGGGTGGCGCACAGCGAGCTCGAGCGCAATCAACGCTCCGCCGCTGCTGGCGAACACGTCCGCGTTGGAGTCGGTCACCTTGGCCAGGAGTCGGTGGACGTCGTCGGCGAAGATCTGCACCATCCGCGAGTCGTCGATCGGTTCGGTGACTTTGCTGTGGGAAAGCCCGCGCGGGTCGTACGTCACAACGGTGTACCGCGATGCGAGGTCGTTCTCGATCCGCCGGAACGTGGTCGCGTCGGCCGGTCCGCCGGGCATCAGCAGCAGCACGGGACCGGATCCGCGGACCTCGTAGTAGAGGCTTGCGCCCGGGACGTCGAGGGTCAGGCTTGAACGTCGAAGTCGTCGCCATCGTTCACAACCTCCGGACGCTGTTCTTACTTGTTCTGACCGGTCTTGACCTCAAAACTAATCGGTCGGGAACTTCAAAGCACCGCATCCGGCCGCCTACCTGTCTGAGTCACGACAGTAGCCAGGCTATTGGAACGAGGCCGATAGGCACGACGCCGACATCGGTGTACTGTGGGCTGCGGCCCCAAGGGACACGTTCAACGGACTCGGAGTTGGTCGCAAGACCGGTTCCAAGTTCGAAGAGGCGGTTCGTTGGGGTCGCTTCTTTTGCTCAGTCGGCCAGGGATCTGTCGGGCCTCGCTTCAGCCGCGCGGTGAGCGGCCTGCACGTCCCGCCGGCTACCGCGTACCACCGACACACGTGCCCAGGCTCCATCGAGGAGCCGGGTCTCCTCAGGGGCGTACTGTCTCCCCGATGGGGAAAATCCGCGAAGCGACTGCTCTGCGACAGAGTCTGCGATGAGCGCGATCGACAGGTGATCGACGATCCCGTCCTCGTCAACGATTGGCACCCCGTGGCGAGCGTCGAGCAGCTCGCGGGAGGCGGCCCCCTTGGCGCACGTCTTCTGGGCGAAGAGATCGTGCTGTGGCGTTCGGGCGAGAACCACTTCGCCTGGCGCGACCTGTGCGTTCACCGCGGCACCCGGCTGTCTCTGGGGAAAGTCGTCGAGGGCGGCGCACTCGAATGCCCATATCACGGCTGGACGTATGGGACCGATGGACGCTGCGTCCTCATGCCCGCGCACCCTGCCAGACGCCTCCAGCGAAAGCCTGCGTGCAGGTCTACCGCACGGCGGTCGCTCACGGCGTGATCTGGGTGAGCCTCGGCAGCCCAGCCGGCGACGTACCTACGTTCGAGCTCCTCGAGGATCCGGCCTACCAGGTCTTGAGGGCAGGGCCATATCGAGTGAAGGCGAGTGGACCTCGCATCGTGGAGAACTTCCTCGATGTCGGCCATTTTCCTTTCGTCCACGAGGGGATCCTGGGAGACCGCGCGCGGCCGGAGATCGCCGATTACGAAACCAGCAGCGACTCGAACGGCGTGCTTGCGACCGGAGTCAAGGTCTTTCAGCCCGATCCATATGCCACCGGACGCGGCTCGGTCGTGACTTACACCTACCGGGTGCACCGGCCGCTGTGCGCGTCCTTAATCAAGCACGGGGAGCACTCCTTCGGGATGCTCCTGTCGGTGACGCCTCACGACGCGGTCGACAGCACCGCATGGATGTGGATGGCGATGAACTACGAGCCTGAGTCACCGATGGTCGAATTCCAGGACCGCATCTTCGCCCAGGACAGGCCGATCCTCGAATCCCAGCGTCCGGAGCTTCTGCCGCTGGACCTGCAGGCGGAGCTTCATCTCAGGAGCGATCGGACGGCGATCGCATACCGTCGATGGCTGCGCGAGATCGGCGTCCGAACCGGCACAGCCTGAGGTGGGCGACCTGCAGCGTCGGGGGTTGCCGCGTGGTAGGACGTTCACCTAGCGCACCGAGATGGCAAGCGCCCACCACGTAGCCCGCCGCGCCAAGACAGCGACCAAACGCGGCGCCTCCAACCCCTGGCTCGAATTCCTCGAGCGCGCCGGGTACGTCGTTCGCGGCGTGCTCTACGCGGCCATGGGTACGTTCGCGCTGGGGCTCGCTTTGGGTCTGGGCGGCACTGCAACCGACCAGTCGGGCAGCCTCGTGATTCTCACCGGAGGACCGGCCGGCAAGCTCCTGTTGTTCGCGGTGGTGATCGGTCTCGGCGCCTATTCGATCTGGGGTTTCGTGCGTGCGATCTTCGATCCCCTTAACCGCGGCGACGGCCCGAGCGGGGTCGCGGAGAGGCTCGGTTTTGTCTGGAGCGGAATCGCCTACGCCGCGATCGTCGTTTTCGCGCTTCACCTGATCGCAGGAGGCGGAACGTCGTCTTCCCACGACGGCACGCAGGAAGCGATTGCGAGGATCCTCGCCCTACCGGCAGGCCATCTCGCGACGATTGCGATCGGCGTAGTGGCCATCGGCGTGGGACTTGGGCAGTTTGTCGATGCGTACCGGACGATCTTCAAAAAGGACCTGAAGCGCTCACAGATGAACAGGGCGGAGAAGAAGGTCGTCGACACGCTGGGCCGCCTCGGCTTCGTCTCGAGGGGGGTCATCTTCAGCGTGGTGGGTTGGTTTGTGCTGCAAGGCGGGTTGCATCGCGATCCCTCTCAGGTGCACGGCTACGGAGGCGCCTTCCTTTTCCTGCTGACCCAGCCATTCGGCCGCGTGCTGCTCGCGGCCGTGGCCGTGGGGTTCATCGCCCTGGGCCTGCACTCGTTCGCATTCGCGCGGTGGATTCGATTGCTCGGAAGCCACCCGTGAGCGCGGTCAAAACCCAGACCAAGGCGACGCGGATGCTGGTCATCAGCCGCGGAGCCGGCGGCATGAACCCCGACGTCGAGGCCAAGCTGAGGAAGGCGTTTGCCGATTACCTGGTCCTCGACTTCGACCCGGAACTGGACATCGACAAGCTCGTCTCCTCGCGCGCCCGTATCGTCGTGGCCGGCGGCGATGGCACGGTGGAGTTCATCGTGCGCAAGTTCGCCGACTCCAAGCATCCGGTCGGCATCGTGGCGCTAGGCACCTTCAACAACCTCGCCCGAGCCCTCGGCTTGCCGACTGATGTTGACAAGGCAATCGAGGTCGCGAGAGCCGGTCGATCGCGGCCGATCACCTTGGGCCGGGTCAACGGCCGGATCTTCCTCGAGGCGTGCGCCATCGGACTTTTTGGAGAAACCATCGCGCTCGGCGACTCAGCCAAGGACATGGAATTCGGCAAGCTCGCAGCGAAGCTCAAAGACATCGTATCGGCAAGGCCATTCAACTACGAGCTCGGCGGCGACCTCGAAGGCAGCGGCTCCGCCATGTCGCTCGTCTTCAGCAACACCGCCACCATCGGGAGCCTGCTTCGGATCAGCGATGCAAGGCCGATCGACCCGTACCTGGAGTTCACCGTCCACGCGGGCCGAACCCGCACCGACATCGTCGGCCGCGCCATCAAATCAGCGCTGCTCCTCCAGCGCAGCGAAGATGGAGCCCAGGTGTTCCGATTCACCAAGGTCGAGGTCAAGACCAGGCCGCGGGTGAGGGTCTACGCCGACAACTTCCAGGTCGGCAGGACACCGGCCACGATCACGGCCGAAACCAGCGCGCTAAAGGTTTTGCTTCCCAAGTGAGCCAGCCCGCGCCGGCCGGACAGGCAGCGGAAGAAGTTCTCGCCGGCGACCCTCATGCCAGCGCCCGCGCGTGGCTCTGGCCGCTCGTTGTCGTGGTGGCAATTCTCTTCGCGATGGATACGTATCTCGTCGCCACGCAGCCGCTGCTGCCATTCGACATTCCCGTCACGACTTTTGTGCAGTCCTTCGCCTGGGGACCGGTGACGTATGTCTTCGACCTGATCAACTACACAGCCGGCTACGTGCAGGTCGCGGTCGGAATCGCGGCCGTCGTCTTCGTCTTCTTGTGGGAAAGACGAGCCGGCTACCTGATGGCCATCGGCTCCATATCGAGCCTGCTCGACAACGGCATCAAGCTGCTCATGGCGCGCCAGCGTCCGAGCGCCGACCTGGTCCACATCCTCACGCCCGCCCCCGGCTACAGCTACCCCAGCGGCCACGCGGTGTTCTTCACATGGCTGAGCTTCATGCTCGCGTTCTCGCTGGCGCCCCACGTGAGGCCGCGCTATCGGTGGATCCTGTGGGTGGGGGCCGCGACGGTCATCGTGCTGGCGTGCCTGGCCCGCGTTTGGGCGGGCGACCACTGGCCGAGCGATGTGTTGGGCGGCTTCCTCCTTAGCCTCGGCTGGTCTGCCTTTGTCGTCTGGCTTCCCGAGCGCTGGCTGCCGGCTCCAACCTTGAATTGGTTTAGAGGAAAGCGCAGGCGCGCGACCTGATCAATCGCCCGCTGCTCACGGTTGCGGTGCTGACCGCCGTCGTCGCGGCCGCATTGTCGATTTACGTGGCGGGCCACCCGTTCATACCGCAGGATGCGCAAGTCGAGCGGGACGTCCAAGCGACGAACTGGGGACCGCTCGCTCTGAGCTTCCCATTCTTCAGCTGGATCGGCGACACCAAGGGCTTCGTGTTCGAGGTGATCATCTTCGCTGCGATCGTTGTCTTCAATCGCCGCGCGTGGATCTTCGCCGCGGGGGCTGTGTTGAGCGGCGGGTGGTACGTCCTGTTGAGTCATCTGATCGACCGCCCGCGCCCCACCACCAGCCAGGTGCTGCGGGTGACCGAGCATCCAGGCGCTTCGAGCTATCCGAGCGGGCACACCATCTTCATCGTCACTGTCACCGTCGTCCTTCTGCTGGGCCTCGGGCACAGGTTCCTACCTCGGTGGGGGCGGGTGGCCGGCTGGGTCGTGGTCCTGTTACTGATCGCAGCCAACGCAGTCGCGCGCATGTACACCGGCGCCCACTGGCCGACCGACGTTCTCGGCGGAATCCTGATCGCGGTCGCCTGGCTCACCTTCCTGGTGTCGTTCCGCTGGGTCTCGGGCCGAGTCCTCGGCTAGGGCTAAGCCCCCCATCTTTTTTCGCACGTCTGACGCCAGACGTGCGCTTGCTGCTCGCGCGAATCGCACTGTTGGCGTCAGGGATGCGGAATGGACGCAGCCAGCCGCTCAGCAGCCGACCCAGCCGAAGAGTTGCTGCAGCTTGATTCGGTCGAAGCCTCGGACGATCTGGTTGTTGCCGACGCGAAGCATCGGAACGCGATCGCCGTCTAGCTGCTCCCATTCCCGCATCGCGCGGGGATCGCTGTCGATCGCGCGGAAGTCGAATTTGACGCCCAGCTCGTTCAGGAGCTCGACCATCGCGGTCGACTCGACCGAGTCGTCGGAGCCGTAGAGGACCGTTTCTGCGTCACCCATCTGTGTAATCAACGTGAGGCTAGGTCGATTACCGCAATAGAGCCAATCAATTGTTTCGATATGTTGCATAGACCAACCTGATGCGTAGTCAGCCGTGCATCTCTTCGTAAGCCTTGCCGTCGCCGTTGGCTGCGCCGCGCTGCCTTGGGCGGCGGTTCGCGGGCCAACCCGTTGGGTTGGCGGCGCGGCAGGCCTGGCGCTGCTGGTCATCGTGGCCGGCGCGGTCTTCGGCCTGCCGTTCTATCCCTACAGCGACGTCGTCGTGCTTGGGTTCGGCGTCCTCGCAGGCATCGTGCTGGGCCGCGCCATGCCACCCAGGTTCAGGCCGTTTCTCGTCCTTCTCCTCATCCTGAGCGCTGTCGACGTGGCGCAGAACATCGTCTTCTCAGGACCATCGCCAGGCCCGTCGGCGGCCTCGAACACGACGCTCGATCCACATCTCATCTGGCTCAACTTTCGGATTCCGCTCACTGGCGGGCACTTCAACATCGGCTTCGCCGACCTGCTCCTGATCGCTGCGGTCAGCGAGCACCTCCGGCGGCGTGACGTTCGGCTTTCGCTCGCCGTGCTGCCGGGCGTGATCGGCCTTGGCCTCGGAGAGGCGGTCGTGGCCTCACTGCCCGAATCGCCACCTGAGCTGCTGAGCGAGCTCGTTCAATCGGTCATTCCGTTCCTGACCGCGGGCTACCTGCTGACGGAGCTCGCGATCAGCCAGACCTCGCCGGAGTCCTGAGCGTCAGTTCGTTTGCCCCGGTTGGGCCGGAGAGACTAACCGATCACCGGTCCGGTGAGCAGCGCCTTCAGCTGGGCGGGGCTGATGTTTCCGCCACTGCATATCAATGCAACGGTGTGACCGCGCATGCGATCACGCAACTTCAGCGCCGCCGCAAGCGCGGCTGCGCCGGCCGCCTCGACCAGCGTGCGCGTCTTTTCGATCATCAACGCAGTCGCCGCGTCGATCTCGTCGTCGGAGACGAGCACGAAATCGTCCAGGAGCCGGCGCATGATCCGCTGTGGCAGCTCGAAAGGCGTCGCCGTCGAAAGCCCCTCCGTGCGCGTCCTATTTGGCGACTCCTGGAGCTGGCCCGACTTCCAGCTCAGGTAAGCCGCCTGCGCCTGGTCGGACTGGACGCCGATGACCTGGATTTCCGGGTTGACCGCCTTGGTGACGATGCAAGCGCCGGCCGCCCCCGAACCACCGCCGATGGGCACGATCACGGTGTCGACGTGTGGCTGCTCCTGCAGCGCTTCGAGGGTGTGCGTTCCCACACCCGCGATTAACAGCGGCTCGTCGCCGGAGTGGATGTAGCGATAGCCGTGCTCGCGGGCGAGCTTCTCGGCGTTGGCGCGGGCATCGTCGTATCGCTCACCGGCGAGGACGACTTCGGCGCCGAGGTCCTGCATCGATTCGACCTTCACGGGGTTCGCCGCGCGAGGTGCGCAGATGACAGCGCTCACGCCAAAGAGGTGTGCCGCGTACGCCACCGACTGGCCGTGGTTGCCAGTCGATGCGGCGATGACGCCTCGCCTGCGTTCGTCGTCGTCGAGGCGGCTGACAAGGTTGATGCCGCCGCGCACCTTGAACGCTCCGGTCGGATTGTGGTTCTCGTGTTTGACATGGACCTCCGCCCCAACCAGGCGGTCAAGCGCCGCATATCGCCGCAGCGGCGTCGGCTGGAGATAAGGCCGGATCTGCCTCGCCGCGTCGAGCACGTCGGCGAAGTTCGGCTCCTCCATCGCTGACAGATTAGGCTTGCGCCATGCCCGTTGCCGAGGTGCGCGGCCAGCGGCTGCACTACGAAGACTCCGGCGGGTCGGGCACGCCGCTTGTCCTGAGCCACGGCTTCCTGATGCACGGCGCCATGTTCGACCACCAGGCCGAGGCGCTCGCCGGCCGCCACCGGGTCATCACCTGGGACCAGCGCGGCCACGGCCGCACCGTGTCGACTGCGGAGGCGTTCAGTTACTGGGACTCGGCGGATGACCTCGCGGCGCTGCTCGACGACGTCGGAGTCGAACGCGCGGTCGTCGGCGGCATGAGCCAGGGCGGCTTCGTCTCGGTCCGGTTCGCTCTGAGTTATCCAACCCGGACCGCCGGACTCGTCCTCATCGACACCCAGGCCGGCACCGAAGACCCCGAAAAGGCGCTCCAGTACGACCTGATGCATGAGGTGTGGGTCGGCTCGGGGCCGAACGACCAGCTGCTCGAGATGGTGGCCGCCATCCTAATCGGCAACCAACGGCCGGAATCGGCGGCCTGGATCACCCGTTGGAAGGCTCTCGACCCCAACACGCTCACCCAGATCTACCGCGCGCTTATGGACAGGGACGACGTCACAGACCGCCTCGGCGAGATCACCGCGCCGGCGATTGTGATCCATGGCAGCGACGACGTGGCGATCGACATGTCGCTGGCCGAGAAGCTGTGCGCCGGGCTGTCCGGCTGTCAGGGCGTCGTCCGGATCGATGGGGCCGGCCACTCCAGCAACGTGACGCACCCCCAACAGGTCAATCGCGCGATCGAGGCCTTTCTGGCGTCCGTGCCTGAGCACGCACGGGCGGCGGGGGAACCCGCCTAAGCCGGATCAAATCGCCGGCGCGACCCTCAACATGTCGACCGTGCCCAGCGTGATCGCCAAGACGGTCCTGGCAGCGGTCAAATACTGGGCGCCGCCGCTTGCGGCTTCGAAACGAGCACGACCTTCAACGCCGACGGCTCAGTGACCGTCGGGCTGAAATTCCTGTTTCCCAAATCGCTGATGGATGGCGCCAACGGCGCCACCGTCACCGGAATGAGCCCCTCGGACATCGCAGCCGCCAACGCGACGCTGCAGTCGAAATACCCAGGGGCGAAGATCACCGTTGTGACCGAAGGCGACGAGAAGGGAGCCCAGGTCGCGATTCCGTTAAGACCGAGAAGGAAGCATTTGCGTTTCTCACCGCGCCCTCCCAGTTGTCCCCGTCAGGGGCAACTTCTGGCACCGGTATCGGCATAAACCTGTCAAACACGGGCGGTCTCTTCGCTTCAGCGACGCACACAACGTCCGGTCAGAGCGACACATACACGTTCAAGACGGCGCCAGTGCCGCCGCCTTCGCCGCCGCCCGGCGAGCAGCAGATCATCAGCGGCGACGAGGTCGCTTCGATCTTCGTGATCACCTTCTCCCTGACCGTCCGCACGTCATCATCTCGGCTCCCGGCGCGCTCTTCACGCTCGACCGCAAGACGGCCATCTGGAAGCTGAGCTGGACCAACGCGCAGACCCTCTCCGCCATGACCGGGCCCGAAGCAGGGCTGGTCGCCAACGTTTCCCCCACGGCGGATTCGCGACTGTTTATCGCGGGCGGTTTCGTCGCCGTGGCGGTTGGTTTCCTCTTCGGGGCGCTGATCCCGTGGCGAAGCCTGCGTAGGCCGGTCCCCCAGCCGGTGGGCGAAGCCGTGGTGGGGGAGCCGCCGCAGGCCGAATCGCCAGGCTCGTGGCCGGGGCCGCCGCCCGAAGCGCCACCTCCCTCCGCGTCCCGCTAGCCACCTCAAGGGCGTTGAGCCCGCCGATTGACAAGAAGCCCCAGAATTTGATCGCGTCGTCGTGGGGTTTTGGGCGGTCCTCCTCGAGACTCTGGGGACCGCTGAGGAGGTGGGGGCTTAAGTGAAACGCGTGCTTCGAATGGGGGTCATCGTGCTGCTCGCGCTTGCGCTGCTCGGCAACGCGGCGCTTGGAGTCGGTGCGGTGGTGACCCGTGAGCCCGCACCCAAGCCCCTGACCGGCGACCGGATCGTGGCCGCCTCTCGGCCGGCGATCGTGCTGATTCAGGCGAACTACTCTCTGTCGGCTTCGCTCGCAAGCATGGATATGCCGCAGAGCAAGTACAACGAGCTCGTCGCTCAAGTCCAGGCGATGTGGAACTCAGGCCAGGTGAACTCGCTGGCCCAGGCGGAGCATGCGGCGATCAATCTAGTGCTGGCAAATCCTGCCGAGTACTACGCACCAGGGACGTCCACAAGCGGCGGATTCGACCTCTTCAGCACCGGGTCCGGCTTCTTCGTCAGCGAGGATGGCTACCTGGTGACCGCGGCGCACGTCGTGACGCCGGACAAGACAAAGCTCCGCGATGAAGCGCTGACTACGTATGACGACCCGACCGAGGTGGCCAACAACAAGAAGCTGCTGGGCGACGACCTGCTGGCGGACACCGGACTCACTGGCGAGATCACCCTCACGTCCGTGCAGATCGACACCATTTACGCCTTCTACAAGACGTGGCTTGCCAAGTACCTGAGCATCGACAAGATCGACAGCAAGTACTACCTGAGCAGCGGCACCGTGGAGGCCGGAGACCATCTCACGGCCAACGGCGTGCGAGCTTCGGTCGTCAGCATCGACCCGACCTCGACCGGCCGCGACATCGCGATCATGAAGGCAGCCATCACGGGTGTGCCCACGCTCCAGCTCGCCGCCGGGCCTCCGCATTTCGGTGACGCCACATATGCGGTCGGCTATCCGCGCCAGGGCTACGCGCAGGAGTCGGTCCCGCTCAACCAGACCGTCCCGGCCACTCTGTCCAGCGGCAAGGTGGTGGACATCGAGCAGCATGGGGAGTGGACGGCGTGGGGCTCCACCGCCGTGTTCACGCATGGCGACAGCGGCGGCCCGGTTCTGGGAGCTGACGGAAAGGTGCTCGGCATCGTCAGCTACTCGAAGGTCGACGCCCAGGGCAACCAGGTGACAGGCGGCGGTTACTTCATCCCGTCGGAGCACATCGCGGCTGACCTCGCTAGCCAGTCGGTCAAGGTCAACACGGATCCCAAGAACCTGACCGCCACGTACTATCACGCGCTCGCCGAGGGCGACCTCCAGCGCTACAAGCCGGAGTTGCTGCTGCTCGAAGACATCCGCACCCGCTCTCCTTTCGACGCCTACGTCAAGGACGACATCCTGGGCACCCAGAGCGAGGTCCTGGCGGGCAACGACAAGACACCGCCCGACCTCACCGTCTACGTTCCGGCCGCGGCCGCATCGGGCTTTGGCGTAGCGCTGCTGGCGATGTTCGTGTGGCTTGGTATCGCCATAGCCGTCCACCGTCGCCGGCCCGCCGTGGCCGCACCCGGGGCCACCGGAGCCACAGCGGTTGAACCGGTCGGACCGGCGGGACCGTCCGAGGCCGCAGCCACCCCGGCGGTGGCCGGTTTCAGCGAACCGGCGACGGACGAAGTCTGCTCGCCGCAGGAGGTGTTGGACTGAGACAGCCGACAATTAGCCCGTGGCGGGCAGCGAGCTGAAGCTCGGCATCTTCGTGCCCCAGGGCTGGCGCATGGACCTGGCCGACGTGCGCGACCCGGTCGACAAGTACGAGACCATGAGCCGCTGCGCGAGGGAAGCCGAGACGGCGGGCTTCGACGCCATCTTTCTGTACGACCACTTTCACACCGTGCCGACGCCGCGGCTCGAGTCAGTGTTCGAGTGCTGGACCTCGATGGCCGCGCTCGCTCGCGACACAACGAGCATCCGGCTGGGACAGATGGTCACCTGCAACAGCTACCGGCCGCCCTCGTTGCTGGCGAAGATGGCGAGCGGCATAGATGTCATGAGCCGCGGACGGCTCATCCTCGGCATCGGGGCCGGCTGGTACCAGCACGAGTACGAGGCCTACGGCTACGAATATCCCGACACGCCGGGCAGGCTTCGCATGCTGCGCGAATCGCTGCAGGTGATCAAGGCGATGTGGACGCAGGACGAGGCGAGCTTCGACGGCCGCTACTACAAAGTGCGCGGCGCCATCAATGAGCCAAAGCCGGTGCAGAAGCCGCACCCGCCAATCTGGATCGGCGGCGCGGGGGAGAAGGTGACGCTGAAGCTGGTCGCCCAGTACGGAGATGCGTGCAACTTCAACGCCGAGGAGACCGTCCGGCACAAGCTGGAAGTGCTCCGGGAGCACTGCGATAGCGTGGGTCGCGACTACGACTCGGTTTTGAAGACGATCGAGTTCTACACGATCCTCGGCGACCGCCGCGAGATCGACCGCGTGGTCGCGGACACGGCGCGCCGCACCGGTCAGGAGGAAGCGTTCATCCGTTCCTGGCACCCGCTGCACGGCGATGCCGACCGCATCGCACACCTGATCCACGAGTACGCCGAAGTCGGCATCCAGTACTTCATCGTCAACCTGCCCAACGCCTTCGAGCGCGGCGCCATCACACGTTTTGCCGAAGAAGTCTTTCCGCGCGTGGGATTCCATGCGTTAACGGCATGAGGTATGCCGAACGTCGAGCGATTCGGTCCGGGCGCTGACGCTACAGAGTTCGTCGCCGGCGACTTCATCCTGACCCACAGGCACCGTCTGTTCGCCAGGCTGATCCGCCTGGCTCAGAAGCGCCGATTCAAAGGCCTGACGCGGTCGTCAAAGCGCTACAGGCGGGCGGTTTGCTGCGCGACCTCGACCCGGCGCTGACGCTGCCGGCCGACCTCGCCAAGAAGTTCGACGTCCGACCCTGACCGGCACGCAATGTACCTCCTGCCAGAATGCTGTATACCAGCTCATAGATCGCCGGCAGATTAGGGGGGAGTCGTGATGATGCAACGGTTTTCTGCATCGGGAATGGTTGCCATAGTCGTTCTCATTGCCGCAGCGTGCGGCGGAGGCGCCACCACCTCTGGCTCGGGTTCGAACGTGACCTTCGCCGCGCCCGTGTCCCAGACGGGGGCGTTCGGACAGGCCGAAGGCCTGTACACGCTCCAGGGCTACAAGTTCTGTGTTCAGACGCTGAACTCGAAGGGCGGCATCAGCTACGGCGGCCAATCGCACAAGGTGAACCTGGTCACCGAGGACGACCAGAGCGTGGCCGCGACCTCAGCCCAGATCGTCGACCAGTTCAACGACCAGGGCGACAAGCTCATCCTCAGCCCGTACGGTTCGGCGGGCACTACCGCGGTGGCGCCTGTGGTCGAGCGCAACGCGCAGGTCATGGTCGACAGCAACGGCGCCGACACCGCGATCTTCACCCACGGCTACAAGAACACCTTCGCTGTGCTCTCGCCCAGCAGCTCCTACGTGACAAGCATCATCGACGCGCTGTCCGCACTCAGCCCCGCGCCCAAGACGGTGGCGATCATCGCCGCCAGCGACGGGTTCAGCCAGCACGCCGCCGAGCAGGGCGTGACCGAAGCCAAGGCGAAGGGGATGACCATCGTGCCGTCCGCCACCGCCTACACCTCCTCGACCAAGGTCACGGCCAACGCCACGGACGTGTCGAGCGCGCTGATCGCGATCAAGGGAACCAACCCGGACGTGATCATCATCTCGGGCCACCTGAACGAGGCAGTCGCCGCCGTGAAGCAGAGCTCCGAGCTCGGCGTGAAGCCGAAGGACGGTTTCGCGGCCACGGTTGCACCGCCTACCCCGGCGTTCATCTCGGCGCTCGGCAAGTCTTCCGAAGGGATCTTCGGCAGCACCCAGTGGGTGCCGGAAATCTCCGCGTCGGACACCATATTCGGCAGCGCGCACGAATTCCTCGCCAACTTCACCAACACGTACGGCTGGTCGTCGCAGCAGTACCCGTACCAGGCGGCCGACGCGGCTGCCGCGTGCGAGGCGCTCGCGCTGGCGATCGAGAAGGCGGGCTCAGCCGATCCGGCGGCCGTGCGCACTGCGCTGGTGGGCCTGAAGGCCGACACCTTCTACGGCCACATCGAGTTCGATTCCACCGGGATGAACACCAACAAGCCGATGTACGTGATCCAGATCCAGAAGTCGGCGTTCGTTACGATCTACCCGAGCAACCTGGCGACGAAGCAAGCGATCTGGCCCGCCGTTTCGTAGATGTCGCAGTTCCTCCAGGCGGCCGCCTATGGCGTGGTCCAGGGCGGCCTCCTGGGGCTCGTCGCCGTCGGCTTCTCACTCGTCTGGGGAGTCATGAACGTGGTCAACTTCAGCCACGGCGCGCTCGCCGTGACCGGTGCCTATGTCGCCTGGATCCTGAACGTCCGGTTTGGCCTTGACCCGTTCCTCGCCATACCGGTCGTCGCGGTTGCGCTCTTTGCTTTCGGCTACATCGTGCAGCGCGGCCTGATCAATCTCGTCATCAACGCGCCGATCTTCCTGACCCTTCTCCTCACGTTCGGCTTGAACCTGGTCATCCTGAACGGGCTACAGCTGCTGTTCACGGCCGACGACCGGACGATCGACACCTCATACGCGTCGCAGAGCTTCGCGATCGGCGCGGTGAATGTGCCTTACGGCCGGCTCGCAGCGTGCCTTCTGGCGCTCGGCATCACCGTCGCCCTCGCGCTGCTGATGTCGCGCACGCGTCTGGGCCACGCGATCGGCGCCACCGGCATGGACCGCGGCGCTGCCCGCTTGATGGGCATACGCGCACGTCATATCTATGCGGTGACGTTTGGCATCGCGGCGGCGCTGGCCGGAGTTGCAGGGACCATGATCGCCACGGTCGGGTCATTCAACCCGACGACAACTCCCGGTCAGCTCACGCTCGATGCGTTCGTGATCTCGGTCCTCGGCGGCCTTGGCAACATGTACGGCGCATTGGTCGGTGGGCTGGTCCTGGGCATCGCCGAGTCACTCGGCGGCCTGCTGCTCACAGGAACCTGGGTGAACGCGATCGCGATGGCGGTGCTGATCGTCACGCTGATCATCCGGCCGTCAGGGCTCATCGGAAAGGCCCTTTACGGCGGGCGCGTCGAGGTGTGATTATCCCCACGAACTCAGAGCCTGCGGCGTGAGTTCGCGGGGGCCCCTAAAGGGAGCACCAACGCCAGGCCCGATCGCCGAGATCCTGCAGCATCGCACGCGCAGCAGCCAGGGATTATTCCGCGGCTGGATCCGCACGCTGACCCCGGCCAACTCCTGGCCCGCGGTGGCCGGCCTCGCCGTGTTCGCCGCCATGCTCGTCTTGCAGCAGCTGATCGAGCCGGGCACGCAGCGCCTGCTCACCTCTGTGTTCCTGTTCGTCGCGCTGGCGCAGGCGTGGAACATCATCGGCGGTTACACGGGCTACGCAAGCTTCGGCCAGGTCGCCTTCTTCGGTCTTGGCGCCTACACCGTGGCCGTGCTCATGAACAACTACCACGTCTCGTTCTGGGCGGCGCTCCCGGTGGCGGTGGCCGTCGGGGTGGCGTTTGCGGTGGCGATCGGTGTCCCGCTGCTGCGCCTGCGAGGTCACTATTTTGCGATTGCGACATTGGGTGCCGCCGAGGGTGCACGCGAGGTGATCAACAACATGACGTCATTCACGGGTGGCGGCGGCGGCATCACCATCCCGACCTTCGGCTCCGAGGCGCCGACGCCGTACTTCGGCAAGCCCGGCTTCTATCTCGCATTTCTCGTGCTCGCCGCCGTCTCGGTGGTCATCGCCGCCGTGCTTGCCCGGAGCCGCTTCGGCTACGCGATGGTCGCCGTGCACGAGGACGAGGACGCGGCCGGAGCCATCGGCATCAACACCACGGTGGTCAAGGTCGTGGCATTCGGCTTATCAGCTGCGATCGTCGCCTGCGCCGGCGCGTTCTACGCCTTCCAGCAGATCGAGTTCTATCCGACAGACGTGTTCGACGCGAGCTTCACCGTGTTGATGGTGATAATGGTGGTGATCGGTGGCAGCGGCTCGGTCGCCGGCCCGCTCGCGGGCGCCGTCGGCCTCCAGTTGCTGTCGCAGTTCCTGCGCGTCAATCTCGGCAGCTTCAATCAGCTGATCTTCGGGGCGATCATCGTGCTGGTCGTCATCTTCTTTCCGCAGGGAGTCGTCATCTACCTTCGAGACGCCTGGCGGACGCGCCACCTCTCGATCCTCGATAACGTGAGGCGCTATCGGCTGTGATCGCTCCCTCCGAAGTCCCGTCCGTCGCAGTCCTCGAGGTCCGCCACCTCGCGAAGCGATTCGGCGGCCTGTGGGCGCTGCGGGACGTCAGCTTCTCGGTCTCCGAGGGCGAGATCCTCGGAGTGATCGGTCCCAACGGTGCGGGCAAGAGCACGCTGGTCAACCTCATCACGGGCCACGCGCGGCCCACCACGGGCCAGGTCCTGATCGGCGGTCAGGACGTCACCGGGCAACGCCCATGGGTCATCGCCCACGATCGCGTCGCCCGCACCTTCCAGATCGTCAAGCCGTTTCGCGGCCTCACGGTCCGCGAAAACGTGGCCATCGGCGCGATGCACGGCAATGAGCGCGACCGCAGCGTGCGCGATGCGCTCGCGACAGCAGACGAGCTGCTCGACCTGGTCGGCATCGCGAAGCACGCGGACGCTGCACCGACTCAGCTCAGCGTCGCCGACGCTCGCCGGCTGGAGCTGGCCAAGGCGCTGGCGACCCGACCGCGCCTGCTGCTGATCGACGAGGTCATGGCAGGCCTTCGCCATCACGAGATCGAGTCCGCCGTCGAGCTCATCCACCGCCTCCGCGACAGCGGGATCACGATCGTCGCCGTCGAACACGTGATGAAGGCGATCGTCTCGGTCAGCGACCGCATCTTGGTCCTGCACCATGGTTCGATCCTCGCCCTGGGCTCGCCTCGCGACGTCCTTTCCGATCCCCGCGTCATCGAGGCGTACCTCGGTCATCGGTACGTCAACCGGACGTCCGAATGAGCCTCCTCGAGGTGCGCAACCTGAACGCGGGATACGGCCGGATTCAGGTCCTCTGGGACGTGAGCATCGCAGTGGAACCCAACCAGATCGTGGCCCTCGTGGGAGCCAACGGCGCCGGCAAGACCACGCTGCTCCGCGCGCTCACGGGCATGATCCGAATCCGGTCCGGCAGCATCACGTTTCAGGATCGCGAGATCGCCGGCTCTTCCATCGAATCGATCGTCGAGCTGGGCATCGCCCACGTGCCCGAGGGGAGGCGGCTGTTCATGGGCCTCACGGTCCGCGAAAACCTGGTCCTCGGCGGTTGGCGCAAGAACAACCGTGACCTCACTCGAGTCATCCAGCTGTTTCCCGCGCTCGGTGAGCGCCTGAACCAGACTGCGTCGACGATGTCCGGCGGCGAGCAGCAGATGTGCGCCATCGGGCGGGGCCTGATGAGCCTGCCGAGGCTGCTCTTGATCGACGAGCTCTCGCTCGGCTTGGCCCCGAAGACCGTGGACGAGATCGTCGCGCGGCTGCCCGAGATCGCGGCCTCCGGAACCGCCGTGCTGCTGGTCGAGCAGGACATCGATACCGCGCTGTCGGTATCCGAGCGCGCGTACGTGGTCGAGACTGGCCGCGTCACGAAGTCAGGGCTTTCGGCCGAGCTCCTGGCCGACCCGACGATCCAGGAGTCCTACCTGGGGCTCGCCTCGGGCTAGATTTCTTAACTGTGCGGCGCTTCGAGTTCGTCGGCGGCGGCTCGAGCAAGTTCTGGGAGATCAGCCAGAGCGGCTCGGAGGTCACGGTCCACTTCGGGCGCATCGGCACGAATGGCCAAACTCAGACCAAGGGCCACGACTCCTGGGAGGACGCTGCCGAGCGGGCCAGGAAGCTGGTCGCCGAGAAGCTCAAGGAGGGCTACCAGGAGGTCGCCGGCTCCGGACCGCGACCTGAAACAGAGCCTGGGTTCCGCAAGCCGCCCGCATTTCCGCCCTACGAGGTGCCAACCCTTCCGGGCGACGGACCGCTCGCGCTCGGCGACGTCCAACTTCCACCCGGTCGCCGGCTCTACGCCGATGTCCAGTGGGCCAAGCGCGTGGGGTCGATCACGCAACCGGTCATCTGGGCGACAGACGACAGGATCCCGGACGCCGGACGCCTGCTTCACAGCCTGCGTCCTGCCGCCGCTGCGATCAACCTCGTGCCGCTGATGCTCCAGCCCATGGATTCGGATCCCAGGCGTCCATGGGAAAGCGGAGAGTTCAGTCCGTCCGATCCTCGCCCCATCGTCCTGATCGACGCGGCGGCCGAGCTGGCGAATGGTTGGGCTGCGAGCCTCGAGGGTGACGACGAGGAGTTGGCTGCCACCGTCCGACCGTTCAGCGCGAGATTTCCGGGAATCGCCTCTGCGCCACCGTTGATCAATCGGCTCCGCGACGATCGAGATCTGCTGGAGATGATGCGCGATCGCCGGCTGTCGCTGATCGCTGTCGAGCGGCCGGCGGATGCGATCACGGCGATCGGCTGGATGGGCGCGGTCAACATCCACGACGATCCGGCACCAATGTCAGCGGTCCTTCGCTCGTGGGAGATCCGCTGGCACGCGCGCGTCGTCGAGATCGGCTCGGACACGCTCCTTCTGACGGTCGGCAACCCGCCTCAGGACGAGAAGACGGCGTTGGCACTCGCGGCTGAGCACTGCGCCTTCTGCCCCGACAACATCTGGCAGGGCCCCGGCACGTTGGGCGAGTACGCGAAGACGCTGACGGGCAGCCGTACCTGGATGTTCTGGTGGGACTAGCCGCGCCAGACGCGTTCTAGCGGTGAGTGCTGATTCCCGTCTTGGCGATCCTCGCCTGCGAAGCCGACCTCACCCTGGCCGCCTGCGCGCTCGGGCTCGGCTTGCGACGCAAGCGCAACCTCCTGACTTTTCTGGCCAGCGGCGGCGGTGCGCTCGGATTCGCGTTCGCTGTCTTCTTGGTCTGGACGCTCTGGTTCGTGGCGCCCGCCTGCCTCGGCGATGATTCTTCGCTCACCTGCGTCAGCACACGCGCCGAGTCCATCTTCGGCTTAGTCGCTCTCGGGGCGTTGGGTCAATGGGCGTGGCTGCTCGCCGTTGCGTTCTGCGCAAGATTTGTGTCGGAGAAAAATCCTGCGCATATTTCCGGCTGAAACTGGGTAAGTAATCAGCTAATCGCCCGCGTTTAGGGCGAACCCCGCATTCAAGGGCAAGGATCGAGCCCTCGGAGGCAGACACAAATGAGTGTTCTGCTGGAGTCCCTCCTCGTTGTCTTTGTCGCGCTCGCGATGTACGTCGTCGGCAGATCGATCGTCGCGATCGGACCGGCCGAGATCGGGTTGGTCATCAAACGGGTGTCGCGCCGGCAGAACACGACCGACACGCCTATCGCGTTCGCCGGCGAGGCCGGCTACCAGGCCGAGCTGCTCATGCCGGGCGTCCGGTTCAAGCTGTGGCCGACCTACGTTGTCATGCGGTTCCCGTGGGTGCAGGTCCCGGCGGGCGAGATCGGCGTCGTGATCTCGCAGATCGGTGAGCCGCTTCCGACCGGCGCCAAGTCGGCCGTCTACCGTCCGGAGTTCGGCAACTTCACCGACCCGCGCGCCTTCGTCGATGGCAAGGGCCAGAAGGGCGTCCAGCGCCAGGTTTTGGCGCCCGGCACGCTCGCGCCGATTCACCCGATCGCGTTCCTGGTGGTCACGGCGTCGAAGGCCTATGGGCTCCCGGTCGACCGGCAGATCGTCGCGCGCGGACCGCTGGCCCCCGCTTCGTTTGGCATGCAGCCGGACCACTTCCGGGTGACCGTCATCGCGCCCAACGGCAACCAGGACACGGTCGGCATAGTCACCACGCTCGAGGGCGAGCCGCTCGGCCCGGCCGACATCGCGTGCCGCATCGGCGGCTTCCGTGACATCGAGGCCCTGGAGAAGGAGCCCGGGATCACCGACTCGGAGCTGATCGAGGCTCTGCTGGGCAAGAAGAACGAGCTGCATAACAACTACCAGGACTTCCAGGCGTTCCTCGACCGAGGCGGGCGCATCGGGCTGCAGCACGACCCGCTGCTGTACGGGGCCTACCTGCTCAACCCGTTCCTCGTTCGCGTCGAACTGGCCCCGATGCTGGTCGTCAACCAGGGCGAGGTGGCCGTGATCAAGGGCTACGTCGGCCTGCCGACGCTCGACACTTCCGGGCCGGAGTTCAAGTTCGGCTCGATCGTGCAGCCGGGCCACCGCGGCATCTGGCGCGAGGCACTTCGCACCGGCAAGTACCCGCTCAACCCGCGGATCTACGCGGCGGAGAAGGTGCCGACGTTCATCCTAACCCTGAACTGGGCCGAGGCGAACTCCGTCGCGCACAACCTGGACGCCCAGCTCAGCCCAATCGAGGGCAAGAGCCGCGAGGGGTTCATCTTCAAGATCGACCTGCAGGTCCAGATCCACGTGCCCGACACGAGGGCGCCGAAGGTGATCTCGATGGTCGGCTCGATGCAAAACCTCGTCAACGAGGTGCTGCAGGCCGCGGTGGGCAACCACTTCCGCAACACGCTGCAGGGCCTGGAGGCGGTGCGCTTCATTGAGACGCGCGATCAGGTCCAGGCGGCGGCGTTGGAAGCGATCTCGCGCTACCTGGCCGCGTACGAAGTCGAAACCCGCGGCGTTTACATCCAGGACGTGACGTTCCCGCAGGAGCTGGTCGCCGTCCTGACGCGACGGGAGATCGCCAACCAGGAGAAGGCGACCTTCGAGGAGCAAAAGGACGCCCAGACGGTGCGCATCGACCTGGAGCAGGCGCGCGGTACGGCGGACATGCAGGCCGAGCTGGCCAAGGCGCAGGTGTCGGTCGACATCAACCGGGCGAGGGCCAATGCACGCAAGGCAGAGGCAGACGGCGAGGCCGCGTTCGTCCGCGTCACCGGCGAGGCGGAAGGTTCGCGGCGCCGGGCGATCGGTCTGGGCGACGCCGCGGCAGTCCAGGCGCTCGGGCTGGCCAAGGCCAAGGGCTACGACGCCCAGGTGCGCAGCCTGGGCTCGACGCCGACCGCGGCGGTGGCCATCGCCAACGCGCTCTCTGAGGGCAAGCTCGACGTCGTGCCCGAGGTGCTGGTCACGGGCGGCGGCGGCGCGCTGGAAGGCCTGGCCGCCACGTTCATGCGGACGCTGAACGGAGGCGGGAAGGCCAAGTCGGCGAAATGATGACCGGAGGGCTTACCGCCCTCCGGCCACCGGGCTTTCCCAACCGGGGTCCCCGCAAGTAAGCTGCGCATGCCCGGTTGGTCACAACACGTCAATGAAGCAAGCTCCGTGGGCCAGATTCGTCATTGCCACGTCCGCCGTCCTCGCCATGGTCATTGCGCTCGCCATCCAGGTTCTCGCCGCACCGGACGGATGGCTTGCCGTAGATGGTCTGATCCGCTTCAATCCCGCGACCGGAGCTTCGTACGACTGGGCCAATTCCGGCCTGGCGGGGCCGACCGGCACCTGCCCCGCCGGGGCGGTCGACATCGGCGGGACCGGCGGCCTGTTCAACTGCGGCCGGCCGGGCGCGGCCGGCGCTCCTCCCACCGCGCCGACCCTCACCCCCTCGGCAGCGTCCGACCCAACCATCATTTCTGCCGTCTTCGTGGCGGATCCCATCGCTGGGGACACCACCGCATGCGGCGCTGGAGATCCGACGACGCTCAACGGAGGCAAGAACGGAGACGCGGTCAGCTCGTATGGCTTCAGCACCGGCCCGGTACCCGCCAAGGACGACCTCAGCAACGTTTACGCGGTCAGCCACACGAAAGCCAACGGCCACCCGGAGATCTATTTCGGCGCCGAGAGATTGGTCAACAACGGCGACAGCCACATGGACTTCGAGTTCCTGCAGAGCAGCGTCGGCCTGACCGGCATTTGCAGCGGAAGCTTCACCGGGCACCGTACACAGGGCGATCTGCTGGTCGCGGTCGATTTCACCGGCGGGGGCTCCCTGGCGGGAGATTCCGTCTACCTGTGGCACTGCGCCGCCGACCCGGGTCCCCAACCTTCTGACGGCACGATCTGCGATCCGTCGGGCGGCCCCGAGCACTATCAGCTCATCGCAGCGCCGACATTCACCAGCTTCACCGTCAACCCCGCGAACATTCCTTGCGGAGGATGGGTCTGCCGCGACCAGATAGCAGGCAACTCGACGACGATATCCACGAACGATTTTCTCGAAGGCGGCGTCGATCTAGGGGGAATCCCCTTCGCGGGCTGCTTCAACACGTTCCTCCCGCACACGCGCACGGCACAGTCGTTCACGTCGGTACTCAAGGATTTCGCGGGCCCGATCAACTTCCACTCCTGCCGGGATCCGGTGCTCACCACCTCCAGCGCACCATCCGGCGGCAACGTCGCTCCCGGTTTCTCAGTGGCTGACGCGGTGGCCGCCGGCAACGGGGGAGCCGGTCCCGTGCCCACAGGGAGCATTACGTTCTTCCTCTGCGGTCCGTCTCAGGTGACCGCGGCCGGCTGCCCGAGCGGCGGGGTACAGGTGGGCGCCGCCAAGCCGCTGGCGGGTGGGGCAGCGACGTCCGACCCGAGTTCGGCGACGACAAGCGCCGGCACCTACTGCTGGCGAAGCGAATACGCGCCTGATGCGGCGGCCATCGGGGTGTTCGCGCCCGCGACCCACACCAACGCGACCACCGAATGCTTCGGTGTCGTGGCCGCGACACTGCCGAACACCGGATGGCCTGAGCTTGCGGCCCGACCCGTCTTGCCGACGCTGCCTCTGCTCCTTACGCCGTTGGTGCTGCCGGTTCTGGCCTGGAGGCGGACCCGTGCGCTGACGGTGATACTGATTGCTGGATTGATCGCCGGCTCCAGCCCGTCGCCGGCGCCCGTTTCTTCGTTCATCTCTGGCATCTCCCAGTTGCAAGCAAGCCCCGGGCACATTGAGGCTTCTCCGTCTCCGACAAGCGCGCCTCTGCTGAGCACCGAAAAAGCTATGCAGGCGGCCTGGCGGCTGGTTATCCCGCGGCTCGGAGTCGACGCTCAGATCGAAGCGCTCGGACGTGACCAGGATGGTGCCATGGCGTCCCCCAGCGCCCTCGACATGGTCGGTTGGTTCAACCGCGGCCCGGTCCCTGGCCAGCCGGGGGACGCCGTCATCGACGGCCACTTCGGTCTGCCCGCCGAGCCTGCCGTGTTTCGCGACTTACGCCTCCTCCGGCCCGGCGACGCCATCCAGGTGGTGTGGCCCGATGGACGGCTGGCGGATTTTCGAGTGGCTTTGTCTGAGACGATGGCCCCGAGCACTCAACCCTCCGGCCTGTTTGCTCGCAGCGGGCCTGCCCGCCTTTCGCTGATCACATGCGCCGGCAAGTGGGAGCAAAGCGTGCGGAGCTACAGCGACCGCCTGATCGTCACCGCCACCGCAGTTTAGACGTGGACCTTGGGCTGACCGGCCGCGTCGTCATCGTCACCGGTGGCGCGTCGAACCTCGGCCGCGCGATCACGCTTGGTTTCGCAAAAGAAGGTGCGCGCGTGGTGATCGCCGACGTAGACGACGAGCAGGCGAGGAAAGTCGAATCTGAGGCACCCTCCGGAACCATCGTCGCCCGCCACACCGACGTCACGAATTGGGAATCGGTCTCCTCGACGGTGGGGTTCGCGGAGAGCTCGATGGGCGGCGTCGACGTCCTGGTCAACTGCGCCGGCTGGACGATCGATCGCCTGTTCATGGAAAAGCCCCGCAGCGAGTGGGAGCGCGAGATCGCGATCGACACGTGGGGCTTCATCAACACCGTGCGTGCGGTGCTCGACCCGATGATCAAGCGCGGATACGGACGCATCGTGTCGATCGGGTCCGACGCCGGCCGAATGGGGGAGTGGCGCGAGGCCGTGTACAGCGGGACCAAAGCAAGCGTGATCGCGATGTCGAAGGCGATCGCCAGAGAGGTCGGCAAGCACGGGATCACGCTGAACGTCGTCTGCCCAGGTCTTGTACCTGGCTCGCCCGAGACGTCCGGTCGCGAGTCGGTTTGGTCGTCGGAGCAGTCGAAGATGTTCACACCAGAGGCGCGCGAGAAGGCCGCCCGCGCCTATCCGCTCCGGCGTCTCGGCACGCCTGACGACGTGGTGCCCGCAGTCCTGCTGCTGGCTTCCGACCGGGCGTCCTACATCACGGGCCAGACGCTGTCGGTCAGCGGCGGCTACACCATGATCTGATCGAGGATGTCTTCTCGGATCTTTCGCCAGCGCTCGGCCCGGTGCCGGCCCGCGAGCGGAAAGGTGAAGCTGTCGACCCCGGTGGCCTGCAGATCCCGGAGCCGGCTCGCGCACTGCTCCGACGTGCCGACGATTGCCAGGACTCGGGTCAGGTCGTCTGAAACGGCCGCGCTGTGGCTCGCTCGAGTCGAGAGGTGTTCGGCGTAGTCATAAGACTCGGCGCTGGCGGCGATCTCACCGCGGAAGGGATGCAGGCTTTCGGGAAGCTCCTTGAAATGCGCCAGCAGCCGCGCCTGGGTCGAAGCCCACGACCGCACGTCATCGGGCGCGTTCGCCATCGTCGCCATGAACGCGATCTCGATCTGGCTTCGCGCGCGTCCGGCGGCCAGCACTCCGGCCTCAATCCACGCGACCTGGCGGCGCACCATGTCAGGTTGAGCGGGACCCATCACGATGGCGCCGTCCGCGAGGCCTCCTGCCAGCTCGCACATGCGCTGCTGGCTGACGGCGAGGTAGATCGGGACGCTCCGGTCGACGTGGGATCGAAAGAACCCGATCGCCTCCTCGACCTCGGCCACCTTCTGCGGTTTCAGCCCGATGCCATACAGGGCCGAGTCGCCGGCGCCCAGACCGAGGATCGCGCGGCCATGCGATATCTCCGCCACCGCCGCGATCGCGTTGGCCGTGACAGTCGGGTGTCGTGTCACCGCGTTGGTGACTCCGGTGCCAAGGCCGATGCGCGTCGTGTTCAGCGCCGCGACGACCAGTCCCGCGTAGACGTCCTTCATCGCCAGCTGGGAATCGATGACCCAGACGCGGCGAACGCCGTCTCTCTCCAGCTCCGCGACGAAAGCGGCCCAGCTCTCGAACGATTGGCGCGGGCTGATGCCCACGCTGACGTCGAACTGCGTCATTTCTTTTCGGGACGGGAGCCGCGCGAGATCGATTGCCTGCGCCGCGTCACGGCGTCGCGCCGCTCCGGGCTGGCCGCCGCCGCGGTTCGCAGCTGCTGCGCGAGCAGGAGGTCTTCGCCGGCGATCGCGCGCCGCTCCAGCAGGTTCAGGCTGGCCTTGGTGCCCTGGACCGCGGGCCGCGGGGCGGCGGCAAGCATCTCAGCGATCGCCTGCACCCGATCGTCGAGCAGCGCCGCTGGCACCACTTCGGTGACGAGTCCCCAACGGTGCGCTGTCTCCGCGTCGAGCTCAGGCATCGCGAGCAGAAGGTCGGTGGCCCTGGCAAGGCCGCAGATCTGGACCAGGCGGGCCACGAACTGGAAGCGGTAGACCACGCCCAGGCTCACGGCGGGGACGGAGAGGCGGAGATCGTCGGCCGCGATCCGAAGGTCGCAGTTCAACGCGATGTCGACCGCCGCCCCGTGGCAGTGGCCCTGTAGGCGCGCAATCACAGGCGCCGGACAACCCCGCAACGCAGCGGCCGCATCACCGATATGTCGATCGGCATCGAGATCCTCGATCGTCCCGGTGAGTCGCGATAGGTCATAGCCCGAAGAGAACGCCTCCATGCCCGCGCCTCGAAGGATCACCGCCCCAGCCCGGTCGCCACTGCTTCTCAGCGCCTCCGCGAGCGCGCTCAACAAGTCGGGGTCGAGCGCGTTGCGACGGTCGGGCCGGTCGATCGTCAGGGTGAGGACGTCCTGGGCGCCCCACTCGATCCGCAGCGTCTCAGGCAATTTCGGCCAGGAAGGAATTGATGGAGGCGGCCAGCTCGCGGGGCTTTTCGACCGGGATCGGATGGCCGGCCCCTGGAACGATCTCGACCTTGCTGCCCTTGATCCCGGCGGCAATGATCTCGGCCGCTTTGGGCGGGCAGTGCTGATCCTTGTCCGATGCGACGATCAGCGTCGGCACGGTGATGCGCCCGAGCTCGGGGTCCAGGGGCGCCGCGTTGAGCGCCGCCATGGCCGCGCACGCGTTACCGTAGCCGCGAGGATCGGCCGTGGACTGCCGCCGGATGAGCAGTCCTTCCTCCAGCTCGTCCGGCGACTGGGCGTACACATCGGCAGTATCGCGGTCGAGCGTCTCCCGAAGTTGCGGATCGCCGCGCTCGACCATGTCCACCCGCTGGCGGTACCAGTCAGCCGCCGCGCGGCCGACGCGACTCGACGTCGCCACGAGCACCAGTCCGCGGACTTCGAGCGGGAAATCGATAGCGAATCGCATTGCGACGGTTCCGCCGAGCGAGAAGCCGGCGATATCCACTTGCTCGAGCCCGACGCCATCCATGAGCTGGAGAAGATCATTGCTCAACTGACGCAGCGTGCCATCCGGTGTGCCGAGGGTTGTCTGGCCGTGGCCCCTGAGGTCATAGAGAAACACCCGCCGGTGAAGCATGAGATCCGGAATGGTTCGCCGCCATGCGCGGTGGTCGTCCCCGAGGCCGTGGATGAGGACGAGCGCGTCTCCGCGTCCGACTTCGGAATAGGCGACCTCCATGCCGTCCAACTGGATACTCATCGCTGGGCTGCGAGCTCGCGCAGCGATTTGCGGTTCACCTTGCCCGGCCCCGACAACGGAAGCTCGGCGAGGCGATGGATCGCGTCTGGCCACTTGTAGCGAGCCAGCCCGCGCCCTTTCAGAAATCCTTCGAGCTCATCTTGTTTTAGCTCGCCGACCACGAATGCGACCGGCACCTCGCCCAGCTCGGAGTGAGGCCGCCCCACGACGCAAACATCGATCACGGCGGGATGTGCCCGCAGCATCGACTCGACTTCGTACGGGTTGATGTTCGTCCCGCCCCTGATGATGATGTCCTTCACGCGGCCCACGACGTGCAGGTAGCCCGCGTCGTCGACGAAACCAAGGTCGCCCATGTGCGCCCATCCGTCTTCCGAGTACGGGCCAAAGGTCTCGCCCCAGTAACGGTCCTGCACCAGCTCGCCACGCATGCAGATCTCCCCATCCACGATCTGCCATTCGGCCCGATCGTGGGGCCGTCCCACCGTCGTCCACCGAACATGCTGCGCATCGGACGGACTCGCTACCGCGAGCTGGCCGGCGTCCATCGAGCCGTAGAAGCTCGAGATGGGGATCCCGGTCGACGTCTCCCAGCGCTCGGCGATCTCAGGCGGCAGCGGGGCGCCGGCCACCGCGACGGCGCGAACGCTCGGCAGGTCGATGCGGTGGTTGAGCATGCGGATCACGTTCGTCGGCACACCGACCATCACGGTAGCCGCTGAGTCTCGCGCGGTGGTGAGGCAGTGCTCCGCTGTCCAATGCGGCTCGCGGAGCATGACGAGGGCGGCGCCCTTGCGCAGGCAATAGAGGCACATCCCGCCGATGCCTTGCGTGAGGGGTGTCATGGGCAGGACACGGTCGCGCTCGGTGATCTCGAGCCGGCTCGTGAATCCCTCAAACGTCACCTGCTTCAGCCGCGCCGAGAGCGAGGCGAGCTTGGGTATCCCGGTCGTCCCCGAGGTCATCGCGATCTCGACTATCTGCGACGGGTCGGCGGCTTCCGAGGGCGCGGCCGTCGTCGGAAGCCGGGCCTTTTCAAGCTCACCGAGCTCCGGCTCGGCGATGATCGGAGCCGGTCGGGCCGTTTCCTGAACCCACCGCAGCTCGTGCTCGCCGAGGCTCGGTGGCAGCGGCAGGATGACCGCGCCGAGGTCCGGGATCGCGAGCTCCAGCACGACGTACTGCCAGATGTTCGGCAGGCGCACGCCCACCACGTCGCCCGCCTGCACGCCTCGCTCGGACATCAGTGACTTGAAGCGGCCGACCTGCCACAGCAGTTCGTGGAAGCTGATCTTTGGGTTCAACACAGCGAGCGCCTCCGGGCGTCGCGCCGCGTTCCACCTCAGGTAGCTGACTGGCCTGTAGGGCTCAGGCTTCATGCAGCAGCGTGACCAGCCGGTCCGGGCTGAGGGGAAGGGTCACGTCGGACAGCGACAAAGCGTCGGCGACCGCATTCGCGATCGCCGCGGTGGCGCCGATCGTGCCGCCCTCGCCAGCGCCCTTGGTGCCCAGCTCGTGGACGGTCGATGGTGTGACTAGATGTGTGATCTCGACCGCAGGCGACTCGCCGGCGCTCGGAATCATGTAGTCGAGGAACGTGCCGCTCAACAGCTGCCCGTCCGCGCCGTACGCGACCTCCTCCATGAGCGCAGCGCCGACCCCCTGCGCCACGCCGCCCACCACCTGGCCCTCGACGATGGCCGGGTTGATCAGCACGCCGCAATCCTCCGCCACGACATAGCGGAAGATCTCGACGGCGCCCGTCTCGCGGTCGACCTCGACCATGCAGACATGCGTCGCGTACGGGTGCGAAGCCTGGGGAGCGTCATAGGTCGCCGAAACGTCAAAGACGTGCTGGCCGTCGCCGCGTTCGGCAAGCTGCGCCAGGGTCAGGCCTGCCGGCTCACCGTCGACCAGCACCGCCGCCCCGTTGATCGAAAGCCGCTCGACAGGCTGGTCCAGCCGGTACGACGCGGCGTCGAGGATGGCCTCCCGAAGCAACGCCGCCGCACGGTAGGTGCTCGTCGCCGCGGTGACGGAGCCGCGGCTCATGAAAGATCCTGTCCCGGGGCCGACTTTCGCGGTGTCGGTCTGCTCGACCACCACACTCTCGGGCGCGACGCCGATGCCGGCAGCCGCAACCTGCGCGAACGTCGTATGCGCCCCCTGTCCGATCGCGGGGCACGTCGTCTGGACGTGCACGCGGCCGTCGCCCGCGAGCCACACGCGCGACGTGTCCTTGCCCGGGATGTCGGCCATACCGCGACCCTGGAACGTCGATGACCCCGCGCCCGTGTACTCGACGTAGGAGCCGATGCCGATTCCGACCAGGCGGCCGTCACCGCGCGCTTTTCGCTGCTCTTCGCGCGCGGCCGTGTAGTCGAACGCCCTCAACGCGGAATCGAGAGCGGCGGGGTAGTCACCCGACTCATAGGGATGCTTGGTGACGCTGAGATACGGCATCTGCGCCGCCGTCACGAAGTTGACTCGACGCACGTCGGCAGGGTCGAGGCCGAGCCGTGCCGCCGTCAGATCCATCAGCCGCTCGTGTGCGAGCACTGCCGTGACCATGCCAACCCCGCGGTACGGACCTTGGGGGCACTTGTTGGTCGCGACGGCATAGGTGTCGTACTCGTAGACCTGGATGTCATAGGGTCCCGTCATGATTCCTGCCGTCCCGAGCGGATCGAGCAATGGACCAAACGGGCGGATCCCGTAAGCCCCGATGCTGGAGAAGATCGTCGCGCGCAGGCCGAGCACGCGCCCGTCCCTGCGCACGGCGGCGCTGAACTTCACGCTCTGGTCGCGGGCGTGGCTGGCGGCTCGCATGTGCTCGGAGCGGGTCTCGATCCACTTCACCGGGACGTTGAGGTAGATCGCGCTCCACGCGAGCAGGACCTCCTCGGGGTAGACCTGCGCCTTGATGCCAAAACCTCCGCCGACGTCCGTCGCGACGACGTGAACGGCCGCCGGGGCCAGCCGAAGGCACTCGGCGATGGCATCGGACACCAGATGAGGAATCTGGGTCGACGTCCAGACCGCGACGCCTCCGTTGCCGTCGGGCACCGCGACCACGCCACGGCATTCCAGTGGCGCGGCGGACACGCGCGGGTGGGTGACCTCGCCCTCGACGACAAAGTCAGCGTGCTCGAAGGTCTCCTCGAGGTCTCCGAACGCGCGATGACCGAGGAACAAGAGGTTTTCCGCAACCGCCTCGTGGACGAGCGGAGCGTTTTCTGCCATGGCGTCCTCGAACGTCACGACCGCCGGGGTGGGATCGATCTCCTGCTGGATCAGATCCAGCGCGTCGGCTGCCTGGTAGCGGGTGCCCGCCACGACCGCGGCCACCATCTCGCCGACGAAGCGCACCCGATCGATCGCCAGGATCGGTCGCTCCGGGGAGACCGCGCCTGGCGTCGTGAGGTGGACTGCCAGTGGCAGGCACGTGCCCTCGAGGTCTGCGGCGGTGATAACCGCTCGTACCCCCGGTGCGGCCCGGGCCGCTGAAACGTCGAGCCCGCGGAGCTCGCCGCTGGCGACCGGGCTTCGCAGAAGCCCTACGTGCAGACAGCCTTTCGGCTCGAGGTCGTCGGCGAACTGGGCGGTCCCGCGCAGCAGACGGCCATCTTCAAGCCGCCTCAGGCGCACGCCGAGCGGGCCGGCCTCAGCCATCGGGTGAAACGTTAAGGTCTTGCTCATCGACGGCATCGCCTCCTTCAACGCACTGCCGTCCGAACAGGCGGAGGAACGGCTCCACATGTGCTTTGCGAATCGCGCGTGGGCTGCGCAAGTGGCCGCCGGCCGGCCCTACAGGGACATGACGGAGCTGATGGCCTCCGCGGCATCGGCGTGGTCTCGATTGACGGTGGCAGATTGGCTGGAAGCGTTCGCCGCCCATCCACGCATCGGGGAGAAGGGCGGCCACGCGCCGGCGACTTCGGAGCGCGAGCAGAGCAAGCTCGCACAGGGCTCCGACGTGACGCTGAGCGCCATCGCAGCCGAGAATCGGGAGTATGAGAGGCGCTTTGGGCATGTATTCCTCATCGCCGCCAGTGGCCGAACCGCCGACGAGATACTTGTCGCCCTGCGCCGGCGCATCGGCAATGACGCGGCGACCGAGCTTCAGGTCGCGGCAGCGGAGCAGCGTAAGATCACGCGGCTTCGGCTTGAAGCACTCTTGAAGGGATGAGCATCTCGACCCACGTCCTGGACACGATGCGAGGGTCGCCGGCCGCAGGCCTGGCGGTAAAGCTGGAGCGCCACGAGCCGGACGGCGACTGGAAGGAGGTGGGGGACGCGGTCACCGACGCGGACGGCCGTGTTCGCGAGCTGACCGGCGAAGAGCTCGAGGCGGGGGAGTACAGGCTCGAGTTCGAGACGCGGCCCTACTTCGAACGCTCGGGACTGAGCGCGTTCTACCCGGCCGTCACGGTGATCTTCAGCTTCGACGGCGGTCACCTGCACGTGCCGCTGCTGCTCAGCGCGTACGGATTCACCACCTATAAAGGAACCTGAGTGACGATCGTCCTCGGCGACAACCAGTACGGCAAGGCCGAGACTCATCTCGTACGCGTGACAAAGTCCGGCGGGACCCACGAGGTCAAGGACCTCACCGTCACCATCGCGCTAGCGGGCGATTTCGCCGAGACGCACATCAGCGGCGACAACAGCAAGGTCGTCCCCACCGACACGCAAAAGAACACCGTCTTCGCGTTCGCTCGCGAACCAATCGGCGAGATCGAGGATTTCGGTCTCCGGCTGGCGAGGCATTTCGTCAGCGAGTTCGCGTCCGTCTACCGCGCCCGGGTCCGTATCGACGAAGCCTCGTGGTCGCATATCGACGTTGCCGGCCAGCCGCACGACCACGCCTTTGTCCGGGCAGGCTCGGAGAAGCGCATGACGACGGTCACCTGCACCGATGACGGAAGCTGGGTCGTCAGCGGTATCGGCGACCTGGTGGTATTGAAGTCCACCGGTTCCGAGTTCCATGGTTTTCTCAAGGACCGCTTCACCACGCTCCCCGAAACCAAAGAGCGGATCCTGGCGACATCGGTCGTCGCGCGGTGGCGTCACGCCGACACGCAGGTCGACTGGGGAAAGGCATATGCGGACGTTCGCCGTCTGCTTCTCGAGACGTTTGCCCTCAAGCACAGCCTGTCGCTGCAGCAGACGCTCTACGCGATGGGCGAGGCGGTGCTTCGCGCGCGCGCCGAGGTGGCCGAGATCCGGATGTCGATGCTCAACAAGCATCACTTCGTGGTCGACCTCTCGCCGTTCGGCATGGCGAACGAGAACGAGGTTTTCTATGCGTCCGACCGGCCGTTCGGGCAGATCGAGGGCACCGTGACACGCGACGATGCCCCGGAACCCGGCTTCGCCTGGTAGATGAACTTTCTGCAGCCGTCGACCTGGGCCGAGGCGCTCGGGATGAAGGCCGCGCACCCGGAGGCGACGCCCATCGCGGGCGGTACCGACGTCATGGTCGAGATCAACCTGGACCACGGCCGCCCTGCCGCGATCATGGACCTAACCCGGATCGCGGAGCTCACGGAATGGGGGACGGAAGACGGCTATCTCCGGATCGGCGCCGGCGTGACATACACCCGAGTCATCGACGAGCTGGGCGACCGCCTGCCCGGCCTGGCGATGGCGTCTCGCACCGTCGGATCGCCACAGATCCGCAACCGAGGCACCGTCGGCGGCAACCTCGGCACCTCTTCGCCGGCCGGCGACGCGCTTCCGCCGCTGCTCGCGTCGGATGCGGTCGTCGAGCTGGCTTCGGCGTCCGGCACCCGGCGGGTGCCCGTGCGCGGGTTCTTCACGGGCCCCAAGCGAAACGCGATGCGCAAGGACGAGCTCATCGCCGCGTTCCTTGTCGAGCCGGCAGCGGGGCCGCAGCAGTTCTCCAAGGTCGGGACGCGCAACGCGATGGTGATCGCGGTGTGCTCGTTTGCGCTTTCCCTTGACCGCGCGCGGCGGCGAGTCGGGACCGGGATCGGCTCGGCGGGGCCCACGCCTCTTCGCGCGGCCGAGGCGGAGGACTTCATCGAGGCCGAGCTCGACTGGGACGGCCGGAAGCAGGTGAGCGGGGCGGCGCTGGATCGGTTCGGTGAGCTGGTCGCAGCAGCCGCGCGGCCGATCGACGACATCCGCGGCACGGCCGCCTACCGGCGTCACGCGCTGGCCGTGCTGGCCCGCCGCTGCATGGCGTGGGCTTGGGCAACATGAAGATCGACTGCATCGCCAACGGCCGCCGCCATAGAGCGGAGGACGTGTGGGCGGGCGAAAGCCTCCTGTATGTGCTGCGCGAGAGGTTTGGGCTCTACGGGTCGAAGAACGCCTGCGAGCAGGGGGAGTGCGGATCGTGCTCCGTCTATCTCGACGGCATTTTGGTGTGTGCGTGCCTGGTGCTGGGCGGACAGGCCAACGGCCGCGAGATCGTGACCGTCGAGGGCATCGCGCCAGAGGGATCGCCGCATCCCGTGCAAAAGGCATTCGTCGAAGCCGGAGCGGTGCAGTGTGGTTTCTGCACGCCAGGCCTCATCGTGGCGACGCACGACCTCCTGCGGCGAGTGCCTCATCCGACCGACGCGCAGATCCGCGAGGCGCTCGCGGGCAACATCTGCCGCTGCACCGGCTACGCCAAGATCATCGACGCGGTGCATATGGCCGCCGGCTCCAGATGAGGATCGGTGAGAGCGTCCGCCGGCCGGACGGCGCCGCCAAAGTACGCGGCGACTTCGTTTACTCGTCCGACCTGCGCGTCGACGGCATGCTGTGGGGCGCGACGGCTCGCAGCCCACACCCGTACGCGCGCATTTCGTCGATCGATACGACCGAAGCGCGGGCAATGCCCGGTGTTCAAGCCGTGCTCACCTACGCCGACGTGCCGGGCCGGAACCTCTACGGCCTCGAGATCCAGGACCAGCCGGTGCTCGCCCACGACCTGGTCCGCTACTGGGGTGAGGCCGTGGCCCTCGTCGCGGCCGACCATCCCGAGCAGGCTCATCGTGCCGCCGAGAAGGTGCAGGTCGACTACGCCGTGCTGCAGCCGATCACCGAAGCGGAGCAAGCGCTGTCACCGGACGCGCCGAAGCTGCACGCGGACGGCAACGTCACGCGGTGGGTGAAGATCCGACACGGAGAATCGGCGCCGCACGCGGACGTTGTGGTCCGAGGCAAGTACGAGATCGGCATGCAGGACCAGGCGCCGCTCGGCCCGGAGTCTGGCCTGGCGATCCCTGACGGTGAGGGCGGGGTCGACCTCCATATCGCGACGCAGTGGCTCCACATCGACCAGAAGCAGCTGGCGGTCGTGCTGGGACTTTCGGTCGAAAAGGTTCGGCTGACGATGTCCGGCATCGGAGGAGCATTTGGCGCCCGGGAAGACCTTTCGATGCAGGCCCACGCCTGCATGCTCGCCCTGAGGACGGCGCGGCCGGTGAAGATCTCGTACTCGCGGCCGGAGTCTTTTGTCGGTCACGTGCACCGGCATCCCGGGCGGCTCACCTACGAGCACGGCGCGAACCGGGATGGAAAGCTGGTCTACGTGAAGGCTCGCATCCTCCTCGACGGCGGCGCCTACGCGTCAAGCTCGACCGCGGTGATCGCGAATGCGTCGTGCTTTGCGGTCGGGCCGTATGAGTGCCCGAACGCAATGATCGACGGCATCGTCGTTTACACGAACAACCCGCCCTGCGGCGCGATGCGCGGTTTCGGCTCGGTGCAGAACTGCTACGCCCACGAGGCGCAGATGGACAAGCTCGCCGCCGCGCTGGGGATGGACCCGGTCGAGCTGCGCATGCGCAACGCAATGGAGACCGGCAGCGAGATGATCACCGGCCAGCACATCGACGGCCCGGTCCCAGTCGCGGAGCTGCTGCGCAGAGTTCACTCCATGCCCCTCCCCGCAAGCGGCGAGGGCAAGGGTGGGGAGGTGGAGCTGACAGCCCGGCCCGGCGGAGTCTCGAACACCACTCACGGCGAAGGCGTCGTGCGGGGTGTCGGGTACGCCGTCGGCTTCAAGAACATCGGCTACTCCGAGGGCTTCGACGATTACTCCACCGCGCGCGTCCGTCTGGCGGTCGTGGAAGGACGTCCCCAAGTCGAGGTGCACACCGCCGGCGCCGACGTGGGCCAGGGCCTGGTGATGGTGCAGGCACAGATCGCCGGCAGCGAGCTCGGGATCAGCGACATCGTGGTGCTGAATGCAGACACGCACGTCGGATCGTCCGGGTCGTCGTCCGCGTCGCGGCAGACGTACATCACCGGTGGCGCGGTCAGGGCCGCGGCCCAGGCCGTTTGCGAACGAGTCTTGGAGCTGGCCCAGTCGGAGCTGCACCCGGCACGCGACCTTCGCATCGAGCGCGACACCGTTATCGACGCCCAGGGCAAAGAGATCATCTCGCTCGCCACTCTGCTCGGCGACGAGGTCATCGAGGAGACGCGCGAGTTCCGGCCGCGGCGCACGCAGCACCTCGATTCGGAGACCGGCCAGTCCAACGCGCACATGCAGTTCGCTTTCGCCGCGCATCGCGCAGTCGTGGACGTCGACACCGAGCTCGGCCTCCTCAAAGTGGTCGAGCTGGCGACTGCGCAGGACGTGGGCAAGGCCATCAACCCGCATGCGGTTCAGGGCCAGCTGGAGGGCGGCGCGGCGCAGGGCCTGGGCCTCGCGGTGATGGAGGAGATCCAGGTCAAGGACGGCGTGATCCGCAACGCATCGTTCACGGACTACCTGCTCCCGACGATCCTCGACATGCCGCCGGTGAGGATGGACATCCTCGAGCTGGGCGACCCCAACTCGCCTTACGGCCTCAAGGGAGTGGGCGAGCCGCCGACGATCTCCTCCGGACCGGCCATCGTGGCCGCCATCCGCGCCGCGACTGGACGCGAGATCGACCGGGTCCCGGTTCGACCGCACGACATCACGCTTTGACCCTTCTCCTGAAGGCCGGGTTGCTCTTCACGGGGAGCCGGGAGATCGATAGCGGCTGGGTCCTGGCGCGCGATGGCGTGATCGCGGAGATCGGCTCTGGCCCGGCGCCGCGAGCTGATGAGGTGATCGACGAGCCCAACTGCATCGCCATGCCGGGCCTCGTCAACGCGCACGACCACATGTACCAGTGGGCGACGCGCGGCTATGCGCCCGACGGCACCCTTTTCGAGTGGCTGCGCGCGCTGTATCCGGTGTGGGCGCGCATCGATGCAGACAGCGTCCGCGTCGCGGCACGCGCCGCGACGGCGAGGCTGCTGCTCTGCGGGTGCACCCTCTCGACCGATCACCACTACGTCTTTCCACGCGGCCGGCCCGGCCTGTTCGAGGCGCTGGTCGAAGCGGCGCTGGAGCTCGGGCTGCGCTTTCACCCCTGCCGCGGCTCGATGTCGCTCGGCGAGTCGAAGGGTGGCCTGCCGCCGGACAGCGTGGTCGAGCGGGAGGATGCAATCCTCGCCCACACCGAGGAGATGATCGCCCGGTACCACGACCCAAAGCCCGGTTCGATGTGCCGCGTGGTGGTCGCGCCGTGCTCGCCCTTCTCCGTCACGCCCGAGCTGATGCGCGGCTCCGCCGCGCTGGCCCGCCGCCATGGCGTTCGGCTCCACACGCACCTCGCTGAGACGCTCGACGAGGAGCGCTTCTGCCTGGAGAAGTTTGGGCGCCGACCCCTGGAGCTCATGGAGGACCTCGGCTGGACGGGCGACGATGTCTGGTACGCGCACGGAATCCACCTCAACGACGCCGAGATCGACCGCATCGCCGAGGTCCGGACCGGCATCGCGCACTGCCCATCGAGCAATATGCGATTGGGCGCGGGCACCTGCAGGGTCGAAGACCTGCTGCGGGTGGGCGCCCGTGTGGGCCTTGGAGTCGACGGCGCCGCGAGCAACGAGGACGCCAACATCGCGATGGAGGCGCACCAGGCGCTGCTGCTTGCTCGGGTGAGCGCCACCTCGCCGGCGGCGCTGGACGCGCGCACTGCATGGAGGCTCGCGACTCAGGGCGGGGCGGAATGCCTCGGCCGCGACGACTGCGGGACGCTCGAGGTCGGCAAGTGCGCGGACATCGCGTGCTTCCGGGTCGACGACCTCGCCCACGCGGGCATCAAGGATCTCGTGGCGGCGCTTGCCCTGGCGCCGCCGGCGCGGGCTCAGACTGTGATCGTCAACGGTCGCATCGTGGTTCGCGAAGGCCGGCTGCTGACCGCCGACGAGGTAGAGATCGCGCGCGAGATCGCGGCTACGAGCGCACGCCTGGCCGGATGAATGCGCCACTTGCCGGGTCTTTTCCACGCACCAGGGTTCTGACCGTGGCGCCGCGGATCTTCTGTCCCTTGTGGACGCTGAACGGGTTGCGGTAGAGAAGGTCCTCGTTCCGGACAACGTCTTCGTGGTTCAGGTCGACGATCCATAGATCCGCATCGAATCCCGGCGCGATGTCGCCCTTCCCCTCGAGCTGAAACCGCCTGGCGACGTTTGTCGAAGTCAAAGCGGCGACCAAAGGAAGCTCGAGCTTTCCTTGTGCGAGCAGCAGCTGGCGCGTCGACTGGCAGCCCGAGACGCCGCCCCAAATCTTCCGGAAGTCGCTCCCCCGTTTCAGCTCGAGCGTGCTGGGAGAGTGGTCGGACACGACCATTTGCAACCAGCCCTCGACCAAGGCAGGCCACAGCTCCTCTTTCGTTCGGAAAGGTGGAGCGCATTTGCCAAGACCGCCCAGCCGCTCCAGGTTGCCCGCCCCGTAGAGCAAGTAGTGCGGACAGGTCTCGCCACTGACGTCAACGCCGTTGTTGCGATGAGCCCGGATGAGAGCTGCGCTTGGCAGGCTGCTGACATGGACGATGTGCAGGGCACAGCCGGCTTGGCGCGCCCATTCGATCGCATCGTGCACCGCGGACAGCTCGGCCTCCGAGGGACGTGATTCAAGGAAATCTCGGGCTGACGGCCCTGCCGGTTCCGTAAGGCGCGCGGGGTCTTCAGCGTGCACGAGGAGGACCGAGCCGAGGTCTGCAATCCGCTTCATGCCCTCGCGCAAGGTGGCTTCATCGCACGCGGCGAACTCGTCAATTCCACTCGGGCACATGAAGGCCTTGAATCCGATGGCGCCCCGCTCAACAAGAGGCTTGAGTTGATCGAGGTTTTCGGGCACCAGTCCACCCCACAGGCCGAAGTCGACTCGCGACGAGCGCTGCATCGCCGCGAGCTTGAGGTCGAACGCCTCCGGGGTCGTCGTCACGGGCAAGTTGTTGAGCGGCATGTCGATGAAGGTCGTGTACCCGCCGGCCGCGAGGGCGGTCGAGCCGTGCGCGATGTCCTCCCACTCCGTCCGGCCGGGCTCGTTGAAGTGCACATGCGAGTCGATTCCACCCGGAAAGACGTGAAAACCCGTGGCATCGATCTCGTCGCCGCCGCCCCTGAGGTTCGGTCCAACCTCGGTAATGCGGCCGCCATCAGTCGCGATGTCCGCTTCAGCCACGCCCTGCGCCGTGACGACCGTCCCGCCGCGAACGATCACTCTTGCGCCAGCAGGTCCAGGAAGCGGCTCAGCACGTCGATCGCGACGCCCACGTCCGCGGCCGTCACGGATTCGGCCGGGTTGTGGCTGATGCCGCCTTTACAGCGGACGAACAGCATGCCGACGTCGGTCAGCGAAGACATCACAACCGCGTCATGCCCCGCGCCGCTGGTCAGCTGCAAGGGTTGCTGCCTGCATTCCTTGACCGCCTGCGTCAGCAGCTTCACAAGGCGGGGCGCGCACTGCACCGCGGGGTTCGACGAAACCGCGCGCACCTCGACCGACAGCTTGCGGCGACGAGCGGTCTCTCGAGCTCGCGCCAGAAGCGCCTCCGTGACCTTACTTCGGATGTTGTCGTCGGCGTGCCGCACGTCGAGGCTGAGAACGACTCGGCCGGGTATGACGTTGGCGGCGCCAGGCTCGACCTCCAGCTTGCCGACGGTCGCGACCAGGCCTTGCTGGGTGGTGGCAGTGGCCTCGACGGCCAGCACCATCTCGGCCGCGCCGGTCAAAGCGTCCCGGCGGCGATCCATCGGCACCGTTCCCGCATGGCCGGCCTCGCCGGAGAAAACGATCTCGAAGCGGCTCTGTCCGGCGATGGCCCACACAATCCCGACGGGCAGGCCTCGCGCCTCGAGGATCGGGCCCTGCTCGATGTGAACCTCGCAGTATCCGAGCAGGTCGTCGCTCGTCCGGCGATCGTCCGCCACCCGCGCCGGTTCGCCGCCGAAGGACTCGATCGCCGACGCCATGGTGATCCCATCGGCGTCCGTGAGGGCGAGGTCGCGCGCCTCGAGCTGCCCGGCCAGCGCACGACTGCCCAGGTAGGTGGAGCCGTAGCGAAGGCCCTCCTCGTCGGCGAAGACGAGGACCTCGATGGCAAAGGGCAGCCGCCGGTCGGCGTCGTGCAGGCGCTGCATCGCTGCGATCGCGACCAGCACCCCCAGCGGCCCGTCGTACTTCCCGGCGTCCCGCACCGAGTCGAGGTGCGAGCCGAGCAGGAGCGTTGGGGGTCCCGCGCCCTCGTAGCGGCCGCGCAGGTTGCCGATGTTGTCGCGGCGGACCTGCATGCCGGCGCGCCGCATCCACTCGTGCACGTAGTTTTGAGCGCGGCGCATCGCGTCCGAGGCGAAGGGCCGCGTGATCCGGCCGGGGTCCTCGCTGCAGGTGCCGAGCAGGTCGCATCGCTCCATGACAGCCCGGGCCAGATCTGTCATTCGCCCGCGGTGAAGCTGATCTCCTGGGCGCCCTTCCACAGCACGAGGTTCCCCAGCTCCTGGAGCCGCTCGTTGCCTTCGAAAATGGTCGCGAAGTGGTTCCCCGCGAGCTGGCCCACCTTGCTCGCGAAGAGCGTCGCCCCGTACGGAAACAGGATCTCGGTCTCGCTCAGACCGCCTGGGTAGAGGAGGAGGTGGCCCGGCGCCGGGTGGCTGGTGTGGTTCTCGTTACCAAGGTCGAGCTCGAGGTCGCCGAATGGGATCCACGCGGCCTCGCCGCTCCAGCGCGCCTGGATGATCTTGGCCTTGAGGGGGAGCATGGACTGGAACTTCGCGCACGACCGCGGGGCGCGATCTGTCTCCAGGCGCGCCAGAAACCGCATCCCCGCGACATCGATCTGGACGTTCACGCCCACATAAATTAGCGCCGCTGCCAATGTGAGGCAGCGGCGCTCGTATTCAAGTTGCCGGCTATCCCGCCCGGGAGCCCGCCATGCTGGCCGGGCTCGTCTGCCGTCGCGTCATCATGTTGAACGCGTAGTACAGGGCGCCGGTGACGACGAAACCGACGATGAAAGTGATGTCGCCGATCTGTGGATTGTTGTTGGCGAGGGGCCCCGTGTACACGGAGTACACGTTTGCGAAAAGTCCGACCGACACGACGAGACCAATCGCCATCGCGGCGACCCCCTGCCACCGCTGGTACTTCGTGTCGTAGAACATCGATTCGTCGCCGTAATCGCCCTTGCGCATCCAGTAATCGACGAACACGACGGCCAGCCACGGAGCGATCCAGTAGCTGATGAGCAGCAGGAAGTACTCGTACTTGCTGCCCGGGCCGACGTTGGCCTGGCCGACGATGCCGATGACGTACCCGAGGACGCCCGCGCCGACCGCCAGCACCGCGCGCCTCTGGCGGAGGGTCATACCCATCTCACGAATGCCGACCGCGACCAGCGACATGGTGCCGCTGTAGATGTTGATCGCGTTCGCGGCCACTGCCCCGACCGCGATGCAGAGCAGCGTCAGGTAGTAGAGGAAGTCCGGCATGGCCTGCTTGAGCTGGACCGTGGGAATGTCGGTCGGGCCCCACTTGGTCCCGGACACAGTTGCCAGGGCCGCCCCGGCGAGCTCGAGGACCACGCAGGAAACGAAGACACCCATTCCCGCCCAGAAACCGATCATCGTTCGGTTGGTCGTCGGTGGGTGGTAACGCGTGTAGTCCGCTGCGTACGGGTTCCATCCGGCCGCGTAGCCGAATGTCGCCGTGAACAAGAGCGTGAAGGCGCCGAAGTGGCCGATCGCCCCCGGGTTGGCGGCGACCCCGAAGTTCGCCTTGCTGAAGATGGCGATGACCGCAAGGGCGAACACGATGCCCAGGAGCGGCAGCGACCAGCGCTCGAAAAAGTGGATGAAGTTGTGCCCCAGGGTTGCGATGGCGACCTGGGCCACGACGATGATCAAGAAGGTCAGCCAGAACGGAAGCGTCAGGTTGGCCAGGCCCCCGAGCGCCTGCAGGGCAAAGGCACCGCTGACGCTGTTGACGATGAACCAGCCGATCGAGCCTGTGAATGCGTTCAGGCCGGCCGGCAGGATGTTGCCGAGGAATCCGAACGCGCCCCGGCTCTCGACCATCATCGGGACTCCGAACTTCGGCCCCCACGACGACAGGACGGCGTGGGTCAGCGAACCGAGCGCGGTCCCGACGATGATTGCGACCGCCGTCTCCCAGAAGCTGAGTCCGAAAACCGCGATGCCGAGCACGCCCACGTAGACGGTCGCGAACTCTAGGTTGGGTGACAGCCACGTCCAGAAGAGCTGGATGGGCTTTCCGTGCCGCTCTTTGAGAGAGATGTACTCGACTCCGCCCGGCTCGACCGTGGCGACCCTCTCCCCGTAGTCGCCCTCCCGAACCGGGACGTGCTTCTCGACCTCCTGCACTGACTGCATAGGCGCCTCCCCTACTAAACCGCCCGAAGTACGCCCGAAGTTTATCGGTCTGATAGCTTTTCGTCGATGTTGGATTTGCTGCTGCGGGGAGCGCGTCTGCCGGGCGAGCTGGAGAACAGGGACATCGGCGTCAAGGACGGCATGATCAGCGACCTCGAGCCGGAGAGCCGCCAGACGATCGAGCTTGGTGGCGCCCTGGTCACGCCGGCTCTCGTCGAGCCGCACATCCACCTCGACGCCGTGCTTACGGTCGGCGAACCGCGTCAGAACGAGTCCGGATCGCTCTTCGAAGGCATCGCGATCTGGGCCGAGCGGGTGAAGCGGCTGACCGTCGAAGACGTGAAGCAGCGGGTCCGCACGGTGCTGCGCTGGCAGCTCGCCAACGGCGTGCAGTTCGTGCGCAGCCACGTCGACGTTTGCGACCCAGAGCTGAAGGCAGTGCGCGCGCTGGTCGAGCTGCGTCAGGAGATCGGCGCCCAGATGACGCTGCAGCTCGTCGCGTTCCCACAGCAGGGCATCATGTCGTTTGACGGCGGGCAGGACCTGATGCGAAAGGCGGTCGACCTCGGTGTGGACGTGGTCGGCGCCATCCCGCACTTCGAGCTGACCCGCGAGTACGGCGAGCAGTCGATCAAGTTCGCATTCGCACTAGCCGACAACAAGGGACTGCGCGTGGACATCCACTGCGACGAGACCGACGACGATCAATCGCGCTTCGTCGAGGTGATGGCCGCCGAAACGATCCGGCTGGGGATGGGCGGGCGCGTCACGGCGAGCCACACCACCGCGATGCACTCCTACAACAACGCCTACGCGTACCGGCTCATCAACAACCTCAAGCGTGCCCAGATGCACATGGTCACCAACCCGCTCGACAACTCCACTCTGCAGGGTCGTTTCGACAGCTATCCGATCCGGCGGGGGCACACGCGGGTCAAGGAGCTGCTGGCGGCGGGGATCAACGTTTGCATCGGCCACGATTCGGTGATGGATCCCTGGTACCCGCTCGGTTATGCGGACCCGCTGCAGGCGGCGTTTGTGCTCGCCCATTACGGACAGATGTCGGGTCACGGCGAGCTGCGGACGCTGATGGACATGATCACCTGGAATCCGGCGAGCGCGCTCGGCCTCGAGAAGTACGGGCTGCTGCCGGGATGCCGTGCCGATCTCTGCGCGTTTGCGGTGCCGAGCGAGATGGACGCCATCCGGCTGGTCGCGCCGCGCAAGCTGGTGGTGCGCGGGGGAAAGATCGTCGCGCGCACCGAGCCCGAGCGGACAACTGTGATATGGAACGACCGCGAAGAGCTGGTCGACTTCCTGAAACCGGCGCCGCGTCCGGCCGTCACCAACTAGCTCAATCGTGGCGCTCAAGCCCGAGGACCGGGCCTATCAGCTGGTCAACGGCTTCCGTGCCACACAGGTCGTCACGGCCGCGGTCAGGTCGAAGATCCCCGACCTGCTTGCCCGCGGTCCCATGTCGGTAGACAGGTTGAGCGAGGAAACGAAAATCGACGCAGACAGGCTTCGCCGGCTGCTCCGCGGCCTCGTCGCGCTCGGGGTTGTCGCCGAGCAGGATGATGGCCGTTTCGTCAACACCGAAGTCGGCGAACTCTTCCGTGAAGGTGTGCCCGGTTCGCGCCGCGCGGCGGCCATGGTGCTGGTTCCGGAGAGCTATCGAGCCTGGGACCATTTCCTGGAGACGATTCGCACCGGGGTGACGGGCCACTTCCTGGCCCACGGCGGCAGCCTCTGGGAAACTCTGCAGCGGGATCCCGATTTCGCCGCCCGCTTCAACCAGGCGATGGCCTCCAATTCGACCGAGGTCGCCGGTTCGTTGCCGCGTCCGGGAACTTTGCCGATGGTGCGCTCCTCGTGGACGTGGGAGGCGGCAAGGGCGCTCGTCGGGGGAATCCTCCGCTCGAATCCGCGCCTCCGCGGCATGGTTTGCGACATTCCCGCAGGGCTGGCCGAGACGCGCCAGTACCTGGCCGAGCTAGGGGTGGCGGATCGATGCTCTGTGGTGGAGGCCGACTTCTTCAAATCGCTCCCAAGTGGAGGAGATGCCTATCTGCTGAAAGACATCATTCACGACTGGGACGACGAGCACGCCGCGGTCATTCTTTCCGTTTGCCGGCGCGCAACGGGTCCACGCGGACGAATCATGATGATCGAGCGTGGCCTGCCTTCTCAGGTGACTGACGACCCTGCTCATCTGAACTCGGTCATGACCGATCTCCATATGATGGTGCTGCTCGGCGGGCGGGAGAGAACGCTCGATGAATTCCGCCGGCTGCTGGATGGTGCGAGCTTCAAGCTCACAAGGTCGGTTCCCGGAACTCCGTGGCAGCTGGTCGAGGCGGCGGCGGTCTAGACATCCCACGGCTTGAAATGTCAAGCGGCAACCTCGAGTGCTGAGTGCCAGGCAACGTCCTCGCGATAGATGTCGCGGTTGGCGAGGCAACCGTGAAGGATGCCGACCAGGCGATTGCCGAGGGCTCGCAGAGCTTGGTGGTGAGTCTGACCAC